>QQTW01004630.1_pt1 | contig 10333 bp, 5 predicted proteins | sample 1904831 | NCBI WGS metagenome assembly QQTW01 (sample SAMN09435610, study PRJNA476489) | Subsurface metagenome, whole genome shotgun sequencing project.
GACAAAAAGATTACATACATAAATAAACCAAATCAAAAGAAAGCATTCTGGTATTTTAGAGAAATTGGAATGACGAAAGAGAGAGTTTTTCGTTTCAGTTGTATGTATGTATGTATGTATGTATGTATGTATGTATGTATGGTATTTTAGATAACCTTTTTTATGAAGTATCTTTTGTTTTTGCTTTGGGAGAACTATCCCTATCCTTCGCGTGATAAGCGGGAGTGTCCCGTCAAGAAGTACTTACCATCATGTACCAAATATCCCTCGTCACTGAAAAATGAAAGATTTGTCACATCCGTGGTATCACTCCCCAATTTTTTTCAACGCTATGTATTGTATATTCTCCAATCCCCCAGTAATCCAAAGATGAATCCCAAAATTCTTTGTTCCATCGACCACTATCTAGAGCTCTACTACCCCTTTTTCATCAAACCCAAACGAGAGTGTAGTTGGTTATTCCCTGTATTGATCACGACATCCGAATGCCCCTTCCTAAAGACTATTAATAGACACATCTCCGGGTGAGGCCTATGGTGATCGTTAGGCCCCTTGGGGGAGTTATGGAGCAATGGACGCTCTACTCTAATCTAGGATATCGTTCGCCGCCGTAATCTTTTGGGCTCAAGAATGTTATCAGAGCTGGTAGGTATGCAGGAAGAAAAAAAGGACCATCCTCGCTGACCGATGACATGTGTAGCACAGTCACCAGCGTAACGACTCCGAGACCCCAGAATTCCGCGGACCAAGGGGGTCTCCGTCACAGCTTGGCAACAAGTTCGGCTAGCTGCAATCTGCAACACAGGGGTACGCTGCAAGCCATGTCCGCGTTGTCAAGATTGCAGTTGCGGAGAAGAAGGTTGGTCTGACGTTCCACGAGTTGTTCGAGATGCAACTAATGCAATGTCTGAAGAAAATGGCTTGCAAGTACGGGGCCGTCTCCTAGACGAGCGTTCATCGAGATTGTCTCAGGGAGGACCGGAAGATCCCTGTTTCGGGTTGCGTCTGAGTGTTCGTTCGCTCATACTGGCTGACCGATGGAGTGAAAGCATCTGCTTCCGTCATGACACTTGGTTTTGTGTGTTGATACCTTTCCGCAAGGCATTGTGGAACCCCCGGTAATGGGATTGCCCGCTTGGCGGCAGTAGTTGTGTACCGTCATGGGGAAGTATTGCTCATATCCGAGTCGATCTCCATGCGCCGGAACAGGGTTCGTGCCTCCGGCTGATCGAAGATGCAAGATGTGAGATGGAGGTGGGTCACTTTTGGAAGTCTTCTTCCGTAATATCTTGCCGCCATGTTGACCTCCTCTGCATGAACAGTAAACTAGAAATTTGACCAACCTGGGCAAGAAAAGACTGCGCTCGTGCTGCAGTGCTTACAGCCGCCAGGAGGTGCATGATGAAAATCCTTCACACCATGCAGGATTGCAGCATACCCCTGGGATAGCATCCGTATACCCTAAAAGAAAGGAAAAGCAAAAAGAGAGTAGTTGAGTATATGATAAGAGAGAACGTGTCATTACCGAGACGACGCATTCAAATACTCATGCACCTCGTTTGTTTGGGGAGACGCAGAAGTCTTAAGATGTACGGACCACCAAGCATCGTCGATGAGGCGGCTGGGGTTGTCGGATGAAGACGAGGATGCCTTAGCTTGACGAGTCGCACATGGGAAGCTTTGACAGTCCACCTTCGCATCGGACCGTAGCCGGCCTCTTGCAGCGTGACAGATCTATTTGGTGGCTGGTGAAGCACAGCGTCGACAAGGAGCTTTGTGTAACCCATCGACGCAACTCCTTTGGGCTTGGTGCAGAATAGCACGCGAAGCGAGGTGTGAGCGTACCCCGGCATTCTGAAGTATGCGACCACCAGTGGTCTATCTTCTGTCTTGGAAGGATGGAAAGGTCGACGCCATTGTCGCAATGCTCAAGAACAGTCCTACCAAACACCGTAGTAGGAAAGCACCATGTACACCTCAATAGCCAACCTGCATGACAGCCTGCAGACTACTCGGCTGCCGGGATCTCACTAAGGTATGCTTGAATCCACATTGGGGACTGGCAGGAAGGCTGAGTGAGAGGAAATAAAAACATCTCCAAATTTGTCTTCACTCTCCCAGCATTGTCCAAGCCAATTGTTTCAACTGTCAACAGAAAAGAATAAATTCTGGTAGCTTCGATAGACCCTGCTCAAGAAAATACAAAGATAGGAGGAATTTGAACTTATCATTGCATACCAAGCGCGGATTTTCCCGATCAAATTCCATGTGAATGGGTTTAGATAGTCGCCTTTTTCCCGATCTGGGGTACCTGAGTGGCGATGGATAGAAGTAGTTTCTTGCATTCTTCGACTTGGTTGTAGTGGTGATTTGGCACCTTTGTTATAATCCATCACCGGCTTTACATCTTTTTGGCTTGTTTCAAACCGATATGGATACTGAATTGGTATAGAGAGGGACCGGGGCTGTTCCTGTTTCTTTGGGTGAAGTCCGCATCAAATCGGAGCAACCAGTAAAGCAGAAGGACCAACAGGGTCCGGCTCCGTGTATCGTCCATCCTAGTTGAAACAGACACGGCATAGCATACCGAGGTCGGAGCGAGGCGTCACGGAACAAGTACGGACCAGTTCGCCGGCATCTTTGGCATTTTCTTCTCTTATCCTTATCAGTCTTACAGATCACGATCCTGTCGGCAGCGCCTCTTCGAAGACTAGGGTGTGTCAATGCAGGCGGTGGTCCGTATTCGAAGCTTATGACTGAAATTGATCCAACGATTGGTGCTGATGTTGGTCTGCTGTTATTCCAGGCTCCGCATCCATCTTTGACAAATCTAAACTGCTTGATGAACCGGAGAACGTTTGCTGCCACACCACTCTGGGCTTACCTCATAGCTGCTGAGTCCGCGGGAATCGAACAATTGGTGGAGCGATCTTCTGCACCGATTTCGCAAGCAGAGATCGTACCTCTGTGGAGGAAACCGACGATGCCATCCCGTGTCAAGTAACTTCTGCTGTGCTGTATTAGTAGAGTTCAAGTAAGCTGTCCGGGCTAACCGCATCTCGCGGCTTCTAAGTCTGAAGGGTTTTGGTTGTTGTCAAAAACCGTGGCCGAATGCCTGTTGCTTACAACATACTGCCAATCTCAGGGTGCTAAGAGCTATTTGCCAAGTTTTATACATAAGTTGTTATCAGAATGAAACACGGCAGTCCCCAAGAGCAAAAATAACTTAATCTTCGTATATGTCTAGTTCAATATCCACCATGTGACCACAGAAACATGTTCGCAAAGGACGTAGACTGACCCGTGAGCATGCGCAGAGGAAGAAGAGAGTGAGAGTGAGAGTGAGAGTGAGAGAGGTTGAGCGGCTTGGAAGCTGGACTGCACCAAGGTTCGGATTCTGAGAATCGGCAGGCCTTCCAGAGAATGCAGAGTAGCGAACCGACTTTCATTGAACGGTGGACAGCTTGTGGCTCGGAGTGGTGACCATCGCGCCGTCTGGAAGGAACGAGGAGCGAAAAGCCATCAAGTCGCTAGTGTCTATGCTCTCACACTCTTCCGCGAACAAAGGGCCATCGGGGATGACACCGGTCACACCAGAGATATCTCCATAGCTGTACATGCTGTCTTCTGTTGAGTTCGGGGTCAGGGACGGACTGGCGCTGTTGAAGAATGACTCTAATCCGTTTGGAGTCCAGAGACCTGAAGGCGTTAGGGGATGATTGGCCACATTCGACAGCGGCGTTTCGATGCTTTGGATAGGGATATCCTCAGGATTCCATGATCTAGGGCCGTCGATTCTTGTAGACCGTCTAAGTTTTGCAGCGTTCCTTGCAGCTTTGCCACCTCTTGCACCAGATCGTTGACGCTCCGGTGCTGGATGTCCAGCTTTGGCAACCCGCTTATTGGATCCGGATTTTCGATATCGGGTCGTAGACTTGACGCCGTCAGCGAGTGCCGAAGGCTCCAGTACCCAAATGAAACCTCTTTTAGCATCATCCGTAGGAAGATCTTGGTCAACCTTCTTGAACCCCTGTGGTTGATTAGTCTTATCACAGCATGTGGATCACCTTGTGAGGAAGAGGAAGGCTCACTCCATTCATTGATAGGTTATGGCGAATACTGTTCTGCCACCCCTTCGAGCCTCCAGTGGCTTTGTTGGTGTGCTTCTCAAACCACTGATAGATATCCTTGAGTACCATTCTGTAACCAGGGGCACTTTTCAGCGCCCGGAAGATAAGTTGCGCGTACGGCTCGGAGTTGACACCGCCACACTCATCGATTTCATCGTTCCCATTATCGACTCGCTGGCCACCTCCATCCTGCCCACAAGGATGCTGGGGCTCATCTGGCGATGGAAAATGTCTGTCGAACGACGACAAGCCCTCAACTTCTTCTTCTGCAACGGGAAGGCCTGAAGAGTCTTGAAAAGATAGTAAGGGAAACTCGCCATAGGCTCGTTGTGGCGGAGACAAGGACGACTCTGACTGTGGAGTCGGGTAACCGAATGAGTAATTTGGAATGTTCCAGTGATTGTTTCCGCCCTCGATATTGTGGAGGCCCGTGTATTGACATGAGTTGTGTGGATTTGGTGGGTATGAGGGCTGGGGTATGTCTTCAGGCTCCCAGCAAGGCGAGGGCTTAGCATTCTTCTCTGCTATTGATCCTTCGACTGGGTCATGAAGATCTCCATTCGTGCTCCCGTATCTGTTGCGAAACAGTCTGGGTAACCGAGAATGATTTGACTGTGTTTCCACATTCGGCCATGATGGGAAGGTTCTGGAACCAGACATCAACCCTGTGTCTTGGCTGATAGCACCAAAACAGTAGTCTGCTGATCTGGGGTGGGAGAAATCAAATGTAGCAGGCATGTGGGAGCTCGTGCTGTGTTGGAGCTGTCGAAGTTGTATTGTCGATGAATTGCTTTGAGGAATGAACAGATCACGATCAGATGAATGGACTGAAGAACGAAGGGGACGACAAGCGGACTTCGCCATCTCCTGAACAGGCAAGATCTTGGTATTTGAGATCAAGAAGTGAAAGCGGAAGATCTCCGACACCTTTAGGATTACAAGGATATAGTATCTGGAATGGTGTAGATACAGTGACCGGGAAAATGGGAGCTTTAGACGGTGTAAAGCCCACCGATCACGGATAGGAAGGCATGGACGCGTGTGAGCAAGATCGCCCATAGGACTACCTTAGCATGAATGACCAGCTCATGCTTGGGAAAGTGCGGTGCACATTCCCGTTGATGGAGCAGGAGCAAACAACCTGATCAAAGGCGGGCCATCCGAATGACCTTTCAGGCATAAGCACGTCAGGTGTTTTCGTCTTGGGCTGTAGGCGTAGAATGAGGTAACACAAGCTGTAGCCGATACTGCTTCCTCATCTTTATGTAGTGGCGTGACCCAGTCATTGCCTAATGAGCCAACCAAGTGAATACTGCCACGGTTGAGCCTCATTCACCGGGGCTGGAAAGGAGGGAGGTATTTCCGGTTGCCTGCATGCGTACACACTAGAAAAGACTGGTAGATAATGCTCAAGCACAGTCATCCAAGTGGCTGGTTGCATCGGGGGCCTGCCCAACACTGCAGGTTCAGCAAGGCTTCTAGAAGCCATAGAGAAGCTCTAAGAACTGCCAGCAGTGCCTGGCAGGACCCGCTCTTGGCTCCGAAGGCCTTCTGTCATCTTTACCTTTTCCTAAATCTGCATTGAGACTGAAACAGGAATGGTTTTCAGTGCACGAAAAGCTCAACTTAGCGCTGAGGGTATTATTCGTGTAGCCTGGCAGTCAAAACCACATAGATCTCCTAATCCCCACCACAGACGTGGCGACAAGCCGATAGCGACTGCTCAAACGTAGATACCCTCCTTCCTGCCAAAATCTTTCCTAATGTTCGTTTGCCGGACAAGTAGCGATACTGCACCGTGATCTTACCAGAATTACTTTCTATAATAGACCTTTTTGAATTGGAAATGAAGTTGCAGGATGCCTTTGTCGAAGCTGCTGCGGAAACCTCGCTCTCTTTTAGCGCTATAGTCCCATTCTTTATCAACAATACGGAATGCAAGATCTTCATATGGAGGCCCACTTATGAAACGGATGAGGCAAGTGTCTTCCTCTCCAGCCGGGGCAAATGACTGACCCCTTCTTCGGCCATTCTCGCGCTCGATACGATATGTCGGGGCCTTGGTCCTGTCAATGAGGTCTGGGTAGAAGATGTTGAACTTATAGCCCTGCACAACTTTGGGGGGAGGATTGTCATGATCATAGTGTGTCTGGTTGTATTTATTCCATTCGTATCCCATCTGCACCCGATTGAAGTATCTCGGTTTGCGAGGTCGATATTTGCCAGCCCACTGCGGTTTCGTTGATGATCGTACGTCTTCTTCTCCCGCGAAGATCTCCTCGTTCTCTTGTACTCCCCTCGCCACCTCACGCTCATATAACGCTGTTGTAGCTTGGGAAAAGTCGTCGTTCGCCGCAATCGTAAGACGAGCAGGGGCCGAAGGTACCAAAGGGGGTGGTCTTGAAGGGGGAAATTGGTGGGACTTGTCTGACTGTAACGTTTTTGGCGGGATGTATCCCATTCTTTGAACTCGCTGACGATCGGTCGCCAAGTTGGCCAGGAACTGCTTCTCGTCCATGGTCTCCAGTGCTTTGTCTTCAGGCTTTAGTTTAAGCATGGGCTCGGGATCTAATTCTCTGGACAAATCGATAGTGCTTGTGACGGGGACTGCAGGCCTGCCATGAGACAGAAGGACCTCCAACTTCTGCTCTGATATTGCTGCTTCTGCGGTCTGGCTTCGCCTATATTCCTCCAGTCGGCTATCAACGACTGATTTATATACCTCATTGAGAGCAGCTTTGGCGCTATAGACTGCAATGCTCTTCAGGAGCTGCTCCCAATATTCGACATCAATTGGCTCGTTCGATTGCAACTTCTTGGTTACTTGATTCTTCAGGGCCATAAGCTCTCCCGCAGATTTTGGAGCGAGTAGCCGATCAACATCAGCAGACACCGAACTGCCAGCCCGGCGGTGAGACATTGCCGGTGCGAGTCTTTCTTGATGATCTTGACAAATAACTCGAAGAGAGTCCCAGTACTTTCTGTTCTGAGAGTTGGTCTCCAGCGTCAAGTATGATTGAATTTGCTTGCCTAGTTCTTGTAGTTGGGATAAATCAAGACCCTCGAACACAGCGGTAGGATTTACAACTTCAACATCGGAGTCGACACCGTCATCTTCAAGAAGATCCTTCGTCGAGTCAATGACATCGAGTGTGACTGCAAGCCAGTCGATGGACTTGGCACGGCGTTCCTTGATCCGGATGTGTGCCTTTTTTTTGGACTGTCTCAATACAAATTCGTCTTCTTTGGAGACCCAGACTCTCATTTGTTCTGCCTCTTGTGCCTGATTCCGACGTGTCTGTTCCCTCGCGAAGCTTTCCTGATGCTTCTGGACTCCACTGATGTTGCTGCCATTCTGATGAAATCCGATATGCGAACTTCCAATGGCGGGACTTTGTCGGCGACTTTTATTTGGCTGTTCCCGCGAGGATGATCTGGTTCTTTTGCGATTATGAGATAGAGGGAGTGTATTGGGGTTTTCCATCTCAACGGCAATTTTTGGGAGAAGGTGGCCTTCGAGGTAATGGTCACGCCAGACTTCCCTTCCGATTGAGAGTGCAAAGATAGAAAACTAACCGCAAGCGCAGCCGCTAGGGCTGGGCCGTCCCTGTCATACAACTGAAGTGCAACTACCACGGTTCACTCACAGGAGCATGCCGTGCCTGATGTTAGCTTAGTCGTCAACTTAGTGCTGTGTCCCGTCAGGTCGTTTACCAATCTAGGACTGGGTCATGGCTTCAGGATGGAAGCTGTTGCGCCAAGTCTCCTCCATTCCAAATCAGCCTGTCCTGCTACTGAAATATGAATTTGGAAATTCAAGCTATAAGATATGGCTCACGGATCTTACTCATATATGGGTAGAGGAACTGAAGCAGCGGCCACTCATACAGCGGGCTTGGGACATTGACTCAGACATTGACCCTGTGGAGAGCGATCAGCGTCAGATGCTCCTTCGTCACATCCAGGACTCGCTCGATGAGAAAAGCGGTACAAAGATAGCATTGTCTTCTGATCAAGCCTCACGCGGGATCCTTTTGACTACATACTCTCCTTTGCCTAAACCCCTACAGCCTGTAAAATGGCCAATACATCTGACTCCTGCGTCTCAATCATGTCTGACTAACGAGCTTCTCCTGCCTTTGTTAGCCGAATATCTCCTTGCGCGTGATCAAGTCACATCTCTTCTCTCTTCTTTGAGCTATAAGGACCATATCATCACCAAGTTGACAGACAAGATGCAAACGGAGGGGATCGAACTTGGGAAGGTCTTTCCAAGCGCCATGTCCTCCAAGTCCAGTCGTAGAACAACTTCAAGGGAGGAACTCGGTAAATCGGTGCAAGGGCTCGCCGTATTTAACGAGCAGGAATGGCGGACTCAGTTCGTCCTTGGTCGGGATATCCCAGGTAGTTGTAGAGAGCTCCTCTCTCGACTGTCCGCTCAAGCCGGTGCATTTGCGTCAACACCTATCAATGAGCAGGTCGAGCCCGATGCTTGGTGGGAACGGCTGAGTGAAGGAGGGCATGCAAGGGATGAAGAGAAGGAGGACTCTCCACAGTCTCCTGTACGTGACTCGGTCAAACATGAGACTCAAGTAAGTAGTCCCAAAGGAGTCGCTACTATCCAGGACTCATCGTTTTGCCTCAGCCAAGGATGACGCCAGGTAACCCCCGGGCCCCTTCAGACGACCGTCAGCCTTCACCAGAAGAGATTGTTCTGCCGGAGAGGGGGAGCAATCCCCGGAACTACTCACCAAAGACACTCGATGGAGCTTCGACTACTGATACAAGCGATGACGATCTTGATGCAGTGCATCCAAACCTTCAAGGACAGGAAAGTTCAAAAGCAATGAACGATTCGAAAAGTTCGTCGGACACAAACTCTCCGGAGCCTTTTCCTGAAACCAGCAAAAACCCTCCTTCCAAACCCAAAGGACTGCTGGGCAGGATAGGGGGAGCGTCAAAACCGACTACCTCCCCTACCAAGCCGAAGCTGGGCCAGGTAGGGGCCATAGGAACGACTATTAAAGCGCCATTAGAAGCGTCTAGTACAGGGAGTGCACAACCGGAAAAGCACGACAAATTACCTTCGTTACCACGGGAAAGCAGTCCAGAGCGTGCTGACAGGAAACGAGAGCAGCTTAAGCGAGAACTGGAGGAAAAGAGTAAGGTTGGTGTCAAGAAAAAACGCAAGTTTTAGCATTCGATCCTGTCGAGCATGAACGACATGTAGACGCCTGTCAGGATGCCACGGATCCACCGCATCTGCTCGCCACCTCACCCACGTACCGTTTATACACCAGTTGCTTGGGGCTGGCGGATGCAGGGCTTACCTGGTGAATTTGTGGAATTACTTGCTACAGACCCGTCGCGTTTCCATCCATGCAACCAGGTCGAAGGCTCTGATGCTTGGGCGTTCAGTCAGGAGTCAAAACCGCAATATTTGACTAATTAACATCGAGCAACCCTCATCTTTCCGGCATTGGCTTGCCGCTAAGAGTTGTCGATCTCTAAGAAGCCAAGAGTCAAGTGGTGATAATTCTACAATCTAGCCTCAATCAAGTATACGAAGACATTACAAGAGACTGGACTCAACTGAATTAAAGGCATCTGGGCCTGTAGTGGGAAACAAGATATTGAGTCCGACAGCATGATTATATAACACACTGCCGCCATATCTCAGCACGAAGATCTAGCATATCGAATGTTCCTTTGGAACCCGATACACTGAAGTATTGCGAGCAGGGGAAAACACTTGGGATAAAAAGAAGAGCATGTGGAAAACAAGGCTCCAAAACTGGTGTGTACAAAGAGTAAGATCATCTTGATTCGTGTTTCAGGTAATATTGTTGAAGGCCAAAATGTATGATTATTCAACAACTTCGGCATATCATCCAACACCACTACCTATCACCACTTCCCCTTAGCTCCTGGTGCTGCATCAAACTCTCACCACAAACTCAAGCACGCCGAAGTCCAAACAGCATCCCGAAGAACACCGCAAACATCATGCAAACAATTCGAGAAGAAGACGAGAACGCGCAATTAACACGCGCCGCTTCTAAAAAACTCACTGCGACCACGTCCTCTACCACAGATCCATCTCCGTCCGCCCACCGAGACGGCGCGCACCTCGATTTCGATGACTACGCACTATTCCAAGCATTCAATCCAGTACCGATACCAAAAGATGAAATTCCAGAAAC
>QQTW01004631.1_pt1 | contig 10332 bp, 4 predicted proteins | sample 1904831 | NCBI WGS metagenome assembly QQTW01 (sample SAMN09435610, study PRJNA476489) | Subsurface metagenome, whole genome shotgun sequencing project.
AAAGTGGTTCAAATAACTCCCCGGAAGTGGGGTCTTCCCAGCTTAATTGAATTTCCATAAGAGTGCGTTATGTATTAGGGCAAAGATGAAAATTATGGTTTTTCGTCAGGAAAATAAACGGCAGTTGGCGCTGAGGCTAAAGAAGTTCCGCACCACTGACAGACAAGCGACAAACTTGCTTGGGGAGAAACATGACCGCAGACATGACACTTTAATCCATGGACTGGCGCATCTTCTGGCGCATCGGATGTAACGTTAGCAGTCAGTGTTACTTTGCCTAGTTGAATAGTGGCACGATGTTTGAGGACGGCATCTGCTTCTACAACTTTTTGTCCATTTACCCAAGCAGGGTTTGGCTTGTCTCTATTTTTTGTTAGGTTACGTAAATAAAATGTATGTTTTGCTACATCAAAAAATATTTCTACGTGCAAGCCAGAGACAGTTTTTGATGGGTCTTTAACAATAACATCGCACTGACTTTCATCTCTGCCAATGCGGATTGGCGGCTCCTTTGGCTTCTCAAAAGAAAAGGCTTGAGAACGGTTACGACCTTCTTCTACCCATTCCAAAGCTATCTTGTGCATAATGTGGGATGCTCCCAAAACTGGTTTTAAAATGTGTTGGAGTAAACAGAAGCAACAGAATTGTTTGCTATTTAAGTTATTCAATTAGGTAAACAGCTTTTCCAGAAATGAAGTAAAAATGCGATCGCTTTTAGCATCATTTTCAGCGCGATCGCCTTTCTTTAAGATCGACCATTGTTTGTTTTTGAACCATTTTGCTCAAATCCTATAGGTTTACGCCTCAGGGCGAAGTACAACAGCATACAAAATAAAAATATACTGCTATCTAGTTGAATAAATCTTGAGTAAATGTTAAGGATTTCGCCAAGCATCGCCGAAATGCCAATTTTTAATCTCAAATCCTTACTGAAGAGCGCCAGATTCGAGCAAAGGATGAGACAAGATGTGGTGGTTTGAGTCAACTATTGCTAAAGTTGCCGCGATCGCATCGCCTTTGCTTTATACTGATGTCGTTACTTAAATATTGCTAAAACTGAGTGTACTAAAGCTGCGGTTGCTGGCTCGTTGACAAACCAAAAACTACGGTATTTTTTGCTCAATAATTGCTGTATCAGCAAACTCTTGCCGAAAATAGATTGGGGATTAAGCTATACCCTCGCTATTATCAATTCATTACAGTCACGGGAACAATCATCAAGATGATAACTTATACTTTATTGCCAGCTAGAGATTAGAGAACAGAAAACCTAAACAGTGGGAGTTATTACTAAAACAGCAGGGGTATTTGATTAAATTTATTGTTTGTCCGAAATTTACGGCAATAGCAATGAATAACTTAATAGATATTGTTGAACTTGGATAGGATTTTACCTTGCTACAACTCTCTGGTCTCACCCTCTTTTAAACCTCATTACCCACTACTGGTTCAGCAACGCCAACTTAATATAACGCTCTCAATCAAACTAAATAATTCGCCAATTTCTCAGTTTGGGCAGAAGATATAATGAAATTAAGGTAAGACTAATCTAATTATTCTCTAATTAATCATTACTGATATTTTCAATAAAACTAGCAAAAATAATCAGAGGCGACTTCCCGTGAAACGCAATCCTTGGTTGAAATACTTACCTGCAATTTTAGTAACAGCTTGTTTAACCCCCGTGGGACTACTATTAGCTGCTCCCCAAGCACCAACAGTAGTTGCTCAATCTACTACGTCGCAATACAACAAGTATATGCGTATGGGCTACTCAGCTACAGCTAAAAAAAACTATCGTAATGCCTTAGTTAATTTTAGACGAGCTTTAAGCCTGCGTCCTGGCGACCCTTATGCTACCGCCGCAATTAATAATGTAAGTAGATACGCTCGTCAAGGCACATCAAAAGTTGCTTATATAGCTTCAGGAATAGGCGCACCAGGTAGGAGACAAGGAGGTGCAACTAGAGGGGGATGTGCTAGTAGCGATCGAACTTTGACAGCATTGGTTCCTGCCAATAATTTAGGCATGACGACAGCCCAGTATCCGATAATTTTCTTTTACGTACCGCAAACTTCCGCCGATGTTCTAGAAATATCCCTACTAGACGAAAACGATAACGAGATTTATCAAAAAAATCTCACACCCAACAAAACGGGTGGTGTAGCTAGTATAAATTTCTCTAGTTTGCCTGGTTTAAAACCGTTGCAAGTAGGTAAGAGTTACCATTGGTATTTATCCATAGTGTGTAATGTTCAAGACCGCTCGGCGGATATATATGTAGATGGTTGGGTGCAAAGAATTAAACCCGATCCTGCCTTACAAAGCGAATTACAACAATTACCCCTTGGCGATCGCGCTTCTCTGTATGCTGTTAATGGTATTTGGTATGATACCTTAGCAGTGCTATTTGAAACCCGCAAAGCCAGCCCGAATAATTCCGCGTTAGTCAATGATTGGGCAGATTTATTAGATTCTGTAGGGTTAGATACCATCGCCAGAGAACCTTTAGTACCCTGTTGCACGGCGACTAACTAAAATCTTTCTCCCCAAACCCAAAGCAGCTTAACTTTTAACATCTCTCTTTCAAATCTGAAAGAGAGATGTTTAAGTCTTTACAGCCAATTCCCCACTAATACGTAAGCCGCCCAGTACACTGGATGCCGATACTGAGGATCTTGTAATAAAACTAATTGAGCGCGACGCAAAGCTTCGGCTCTTGTTACAGTGGTACTAGCTAGTTCTTGGTAAAATCGACTCATTAAGGGAACAGTAGCCGCGTCGCTGACGTACCACAAACCTGCTACAGTGCTTCGCGCCCCCGCCCTAATTGCTACGCCAGCCAGCCCCAAGGCAGCCCTTCTATCGCCCGCAACAGTACGACAAGCACTCAAAACAAGTAACTCAATAGCTTTAGTGCGATCGCTGGTTCTAAGTAAATTGTCTAACTGATTGACGTTAATTCGGCTATCCCAAGTCAGAATAAATGTATCCTCCGCCGTAGAACTAAATTGTCCGTGACTGGCGATGTGAACTACAGGAAAAGGTACCGAATCTAGTGCTGTTTGTAAAGCTTGATTAGTAAATTGTCCGTTAAGTAACTCCACGGTAGGTAATTGCGACTGAATTTGTTTCAACTCTACAGCTACATTAGCTAGGGCGGGAAAATTTTGTCGCGCTTCGGTAAGTCCCGCCGTTAACACCTTTAATTGTCCTTGTTGCAATGATTCGGGTGGTAGAAGTTGCAGTCCTGGAGTGAGCGCTAAACTATACTTTTCCAGCAAATATTGTTTACCATCATGGAGTGCAGCCATGGGAATATTTCGCAAGGAGCCATCTAAGACAAATACCAAAGTTTTTACTTGATTTAAGCTTAAATCCGCTTCCGCCGGACGAATTAACCAATCGTATACTTGCTGAGAAAGCGGTAAAAAAGCTCTAGAAGTGCGTTTGACAAGTAATTGGCGCAATTGACTTAAAACCTTTTCAACTTCGCTATCTTTTAAGGACGTTGTGTAGTGACGCAAAGGTTGCTGAGGTAAGCTCAAAATTACCTCTAATCTGTCTTCTAAAATTACTGGATAAATAACCGCCGCTTGCTTGTCGAGTTGGTCTATTTGTACGGGCGTTGCGGTTAAGCATTCCGAACGAAAAAAGTTAACTAATTCTGCTGCTTGCAAAGATTCAAAAATGTTTCTCGCTTCAGCTAGATTTTTTTGGGACTTACTGAGATTAGCAATTTCTCCAGTCGGTTGCGCTGATTCCAACAATAAACCAACTAATTGTCGATAAACAGGTTCGACGCTAGAACGAAAAGAAAACTCTATATTGGAATTAGTGGCTACAAGGTCGCTGCGGAGAGATTGTAAAGATTTGACAGCTTCAGTATAAGAGGCGATCGCTTCTTCTGTCTTGCCCTCAGCTTTTAATAGTCTTCCTAGTTGCCATTGAAAACGATAACTAATAGCTGGTGCATTGATAGATTGAGCAATAAGTAAAGATTGTTCTGTTAAATTCTTTGCTTCTGTTACTTGCTGATTTTGTTCGTACAATTGCCCTAAGCTGCCTAAAGCATAAGCTTCTAGGCGCGGATCTTGAAGGCTTCGAGCTTGTTTGATCGCCGCCGTCAAAAGTTCGGCAATTTTTGGTGGATTAGAAACATCTTTTAAACGCTTAAGACTCTGGGCAAAATTGATTTGAGCATAAACTGTTGCTCTCCCACCAGGTAATTGTTTAAGTTGCGTCTCAATTTGCGGTAATAATTTTTGCGCTTCTGTAAACTGCTCTAGTTCGATTAATAAACTTAGTTGATTTAATTGAGATTGTAATTTAAGAGTTGGATTAGCCGTTAATGCCGCTTGCTGATAAAAACTTAACGCTTCAGAGGTGTTTTGCTGGGCGCGGGAAGTGTTACCTAAACTAAATAAAGCTCCGCTAATATTTTCAGGAGACAATAAATTTTGCGCTACTACTAAACTTTGCTGTAAAACTTTCTTAGAGCGTTCAAAGTCTCCTACCAATTGCAAAACATCGCCAAAACTCCGCAATCCTACAGCTTTAGTCACTGAATCAGGAGTAGAAGTTAGAGCTTTGTCTATCTCTGTTAATTCGCTTAAAGAGCGATTAAATAATCCCAACGATCGCAATGCTTGTACAGAATTAATCCGGCTTTTCAGCGCTCCTGAGACATCCCCTAGTTGCTGATACATTGCTCTCGATTGTTGCCAACTATCGATTGCTTGTTGAGTTTGTCCTGTTAAAAACTGCAAGCGCCCTTGAATATCCAAAACTTGCGCCAGAACTTGCAATCGCTTATTTAAAGTCGGGTCTTGCAGCAATTGGAGACTATCAGAAATTGCCTTAGTTGCTTCTTCCCAGCTACTTAGTTGTTGATAGGCTAAAGAAAGATTGCTTAAAGCCAAAGCTTGACTCGTGCGATCGCCTCTAGCTGCAAATTCTTTAGTTGCTTGCTTTAATATTTCTATTGCCTGATTGTATTGTCCGGTATCGTAAAGAGTTTTACTTTGTTGCAATAAGCTTTGATTTGCTACGGGAATGGCAACCTTAACAATAGGAATTGTAGAAAGCCCCATAGGAGACGCGATCGCGCAAAAGATCGCCGTCATCAACCCCAATAACCAAGTTTTGCTTAGAAAGGGTTGTAAAACACGGAAAAATATAAACCGTTTTCTTGCCATGTTCTTTCAGTGGAAGATACAGAGATTAAAGGAATACCGTAATCGAGACGCGCCGTAAAGCGATCGCTTTGCTGCCAAACTAAACCCAAACCGATAGAAGCAAGTGAATTACGTTCTGGAGCCTCTCGATCGGCGTTCCAGGTAGTACCAACATCGACAAAGGGAGCTACTTGCAAAACAGCATTCCAGTCAGAAACGCGCAAAACAGGCAACCTCACCTCCGCCGAAGCAAATGCACCATTATCAGTTAATAGCAAGTCTTGACGGTAGCCGCGCACGCTTTGCAAACCGCCCAAGCTAAACTGTTCTAAGGGTAATAGAGAAGTAGCTGATAGCTGGACATTGCCGCGAACTAAAAGTAAAGTTTCTGGCGCGATCGCGCGCACCCACTGAGCTTGTCCAGTCCAGGATAAAAAGCGGCTATCCGGTCTTTCTTCATTAACAGTGGCATCAAAAGCGCCAACGCCTAAGTTAAATTGCGATCGCGCTGCAATTACTTGACGAGTATCTCTTTGCGTCCATTCTTGAAAAAATCTGATCGCCGAAATTCTACTTCTTCCTTGCTCATCTGCGCCTAAAGACAAGGCAAAAGGGATATCTAGCAAGGAGGTTTCGCTTTCTAGGCGACTGGCGCTAATACCTAAAGCAAGTTCTTGACTAGGAGTTTGAATAATTGGCTGGCGCAAAGTTATATCGTAGTAGCGAGATTCAGAATTGATATCTAGCAAGTCAAAAGGTGGCTCAATTACGCTGCTAGAAGTAGTACCATAGCTAAAGTTGAGCGTACCGTTACGAGGATTGAGCGGCAAAGCATAACTTGCATCGATCGCATTGCTACCGTCAGTGTTGGTATAAGCCAAAATAGCGCGATCGCCTATGCCAAATAAATTTCCTTCATTTAATTGAATATTGCGGCGAAAACTGCCTACTGCGGGCGATCGCCCGTTATCAATCGTAGTTTGAATAGTTGTACTTTGGGCTTCAGTAACTTGAACTTCTAATATACTTTGACCGGGGCGAGTTCCTGCCGATAGTTCGGCAGATATATTGCTAATTAAAGGATTGAGTTGTAGTAGTTGCAACGCTTGTAAAAGGCGATCGCGGTTTAATGGCGCTTTTGTAGCAATTCCTATGCGTTTGCGAATGTAATTAGTGTTTAAATATTTCGTCCCGGTGACTTGGATATTTTCTAATCCCCCTTCTAAGACAGTAATTGTCACTACTTTGCCTTGGAGGGTTTGGGGGGGGATATATGCGCCAGACGTAATATAACCGTTTTCAAAGTAAAGTTGAGTTATCGCCGACCGCGCTTGAAATAGTTCGGCAAAAGAAATCGGTCTATTGGTAAAAGGTTCTAGAACTTTTGCTAATTGTTGGCGAGAAAATACCGTACTACCCACAACTTCAAAACGTTCTACATTAATTGTTTGCAGTCCGCTAGGGATATTTTCTGGGGTTGTGGGCGCGGGTAAAGTTGGCTCTAATAATTCTTCGGGAGGAGGTAAAGGTTGGGGCGTTGCGGGAGTAGGAATTGGCGAAGGAAAAGGCTGAACGTCTTGGGGAGAAGGAACTTGTAACGGCGGTGTTTGCGCCTGTAGCGATCTAGAAACACTGGTAGTAGCTAGTAAAATTGGTAGCAGCCATAACCAAGACAGGGTTTGTTTACAATCCATTGCAAGAAGTAGCGCTCGTTTTAGAACTATTAGGCGTAACTTGGGGTGCTTGAGCCGTGAGAACTACCTTACCATGAGTGTCCGTCATCCAGCCTTGCGCCTCTACAATTGCCGCCGGAGTCGGTTTATTTGTCGAAGCGCGATCGCGTACGTTATTAGTTTCTGTCCCCTCTAAAGTCGCCCAACCAGTCAGCACTGTATCATTGGCTAGGGTATTGCCGGGGTCTGGTGGTAAGCCGCCGCGTCCAGTCACAATAAATTTATTTGGTGTTGCTTGGCGCTCGTTACTACAACCAGCAGCAATTTGATTTGTCGCATCAATTACTTCTACGGGTAGAGCGATTAAACCTTGACTTGGATCGACATCGGGGTTTGTAATGGCGATCGCGCCGTCTGTGCCTGATTCTGATCTTGCTGTAATATCACTATTGGAAGTTTGCTCTGAGCGGGACTGGATGCCAAAAAGACCTTGAGCAGTAAGATTAATATTTCCGCCATTTCCAGCGATCGCATCGGCAATAATATTACTATCTTCCTTTGCTAGAGCCACGATAAATGTAGCATCCAGGTCAATATTGCCACCGTTTCCCGTACCACCGGCTGCCGCATTGATATTACTATTGCGCCGCAATAATACTAATTCCTGAGCTTGAATATCAATATTGCCACCTTCTCCGCTTGCGGTGGATGCCAAAAGGAATGCTCCATCGTCAAGACTAATCGAGCTTGCAGTAACTTGTAAATTGCCTGCGTTTCCTTGTCCGCGACTATTTACTGATACCCCCGCACCGCCAGCAATATTAAACTGTTGAGCGTTAATAAACGCGCTTCCACCACCGCCTGTTGAGCCGAGGGCGGTATTGGCAAACAAGCCACTAGAAGCGCTTTGATTTGTAACTATATCTGTGCCAAATTTGGCTTGGCGCTCGGCAAAACTTGGATCGCTACCACGAAGGTCAATATTATTAGCAATATTGAGATTAATATTTCCGGCGTTGCCACTGTTACTTGTGGTCGTAATCACTTGTCCACCACCAGTAGCTGTAAAGTTATTAGCATTAATTGTAATGCTACCTGCATTGCTAGAATTTGCCGTTAACGCGCTTACTACTGCACCATCAGCAATCCGAAAGTTGTTTGTATTGACGATTATATTTCCCGCAGTACCGATTGCGTCGCGATTTGTGCTGGTACTTATAGTACTAGAAATCCCATTCGTATAGACTCCCGCAAGGTCTACACTAACATTTGCATTAATTAAAATATTGCCACCTTCCCCTTGACCTCCAGGAAGATCGTTTTGCTCTCTTTCCACGGCGGCACGGATTTGAGAGCCATTAGTCAAATACAGCGAGTTCGTTTCAAGATTAATATCTCCCGCATCCCCAACACCGCCTTGCTGTACGGCGCTAGTAATCCGTCCATAATTGCTTAAAAAAATGCTATTAGCTTGGACAAATATTGCCCCAGCACTTCCCTCTCCGGCGGTGCTAGTAATTAACCTAGAGAAATCAATATTTACTGAATCCGCCACAATACTTAAGTTGCCACCCTGACCAATGGCATCTGCTCCAACCAGTCCAAGAGAGCTAAGATTAACAACACCACTGACGATGCCACTATCATTTGTAAATGTAACGGCTCCGCTAGTCTGGATCGATACATTTCCCGCATCTCCTAGTCCAGAAGTGCTAGTTATTAACCGAGATGCGTCACTAACAAATAAAGACTGTGCGTCAATATTGATATCACCACCATTCCCCGCCGCCCTAGTGCCAATGATGTCGATAATTTCTCCATTAGCTCCTTCAAAACCTAAAACAGTACCGCTAAACACATCACTAGAGACACTACTCCTCCCTGCCAAAGATACAGCGCCACTGGCACTAATAAATACATTTCCCGCATCTCCCACCCCGAAAGTGCGGGCAATTAAATCAGAATTGTTGTTTAAAGCCAGGGAACCTGTAACGATCCGAATATCTCCTCCATTGCCTAAGGCTACTGCTTCTTCCATACCAGTCAAAAATCTGATAATACCAAGATTACTACTAGCAATTCTGCTGTTATCTAGCGCTACATTGTTGGACTGAATAATAACGCTACCTGCGTTTCCCTGTCCTCTTGTACTGGTGCTTAGTCCAGAATTATTAGCTAAAGAAAGCAACCCAGCTTGAATATTAATATTACCTCCCTTGCCTATACCTTCAGAGTCTACTTCGCTCTCAATTAGGCTACTTTCTATAGAAACGGAATTATCTGCTTGAATAAACACATTACCAGCATCTCCTTGCCCATTAGTATTTGTCCCCAAATTGGTTCCATTAAAAAAGACAGACTCAGCTTGAATAGCAACGTTACCAGCATTGCCTGTCGCTCCCGCACTCAAATTGTTTTGAATAACGCTATCTACAAAAGATGCTGAGTTTTCAACTTGAATAAATAAGCTACCCACATTCCCTTGTCCGCTACTAATTAGATTTAGACGAGCGCCATTTAGAGACAACGAATCAGCAATTATATTAATATCGCCACCTTGTCCTACTGCTCCCGAACCTATAGTATTGAATATGACTGAAGGAGATGAAGAAGAATTATCCTTGCCTGCGATCGCAATTCTACTGGTGGCATTTAGAGTAATGTCTCCCGCTTGAGCATCAACAGCCCCTTGTCCAGATAATATTCCTCCAGACAGTTGACTCTGCTCTAAAATATCCAAGTTTTGAGCATAGACTACAATATTGCCGCCACCGTTACCACTTACATTAATAGCAGAATTATTTGTGAGAACTATATCGGCTCGTTGTACCGCGTCTGGATAATTTAAACTCAAATCGTTACCATCTATATTTAGTCCTACCGTTCCTTGTCTTACTCCTGCTAACTCAACTCGACCGCCAGAAACAATTAATTGTCCACGCTCTAAAGTGACATCTCCACCTACTAATAACAAGCTGCGGCTATTTGGCACTTGCAATCCACTGGTGGCTTCCCCAAAGACCGAAGTTGTAGCGCTAGAGCGATTAATAATTTCTGCGGGGGAATTCCCGTTAAAAAACAGCGCTGAAGGCGCAATATTGAGCAAATTACTAGCGTTAGGGTTAGAAGCAGAGAATATTCCTCCGGTATCGCCAAGGATTACGGCATTAGCTGTCGTGGCAACAAACGAGCCACCCGTACCACCCACGTCTAGACCAGAATTTCCTATATCGAGACTGGCATTTGCGCCGAAAACGATTCCGTTAGGATTAATTAAAAATAAGTTGGGGATAGAGTTACCAAACGTGCCAATAGTTCCCAAAATTGTTGAGAAATTGCCACCTGTAACGCGAGCGAGAATATTTTGAATATCGGCGCTAGGACTATAAAAGTAAGCACCTTGCCCTTGATCGATATTAAATTCGCTAAAACTGTGAAATAGATTAGCTCCGCGAGTTGCTCCGCCTTCGATTATATCTAT
>QQTW01004632.1_pt1 | contig 10332 bp, 11 predicted proteins | sample 1904831 | NCBI WGS metagenome assembly QQTW01 (sample SAMN09435610, study PRJNA476489) | Subsurface metagenome, whole genome shotgun sequencing project.
GTGGGGGCATGTAATCGCTGAGTTTGCCGGGACGCTTTTCAACTTCGCCTTGGTCGTTGGGTTCGGTGTCGAATTCTTGTTCTTCGGCTATGGCTTTCATCTCGTCGACGGTGTGGGTTTGGCCGACGAAGCTTCGGTAGGGGACACGACTGAGGGAGTGGCAGGAGGAACAGACTTCGCGGTAAACTTGGAAGCCGCGGCGGAGGCTGGATGGTGTCAGAATGAATTGATGAGTGTGGGAGAGAGGGCAGTGTACGCTTGGTGATCGAATGTCTTGGTGAATTGTTCATGCACCCAGGGGTATTTGGTCGCATGCAGTCTGCGAATAATATCAGCAACGATTGTTCTCTTCACTCTGCATAGGAATGCCCACCCTTCTTCTGCTGGTGTCATGGCGTATATGTCTTGGCCGAACAAATGATAGTACCAAGCCAGTGAGCCAACGGCAACGGCAGTGGCGGCGGACCCGGCGAGGGTCAATCGGAATGAAGTGGAAGAAGCTTCAGCGGCAGATTCGGAGACACTTGAGCTCGCGGCACGCTGAAGGTGATGGGTAGTTAGCCTCATATACGTGGTTCCACCCTTACCGGAAAACCCACAGTCGATGTCCGTCCCACGGTGCTTTTAGCATTGCCAGCCAGACGCGCAGACCGCAAAGCCTGACGTGCCAGCATGGTGACCATATTGCCTCAACGCAAAATATCAACGATGCAACGGAGGACTATTGCGCCGCCAATGGGCTGAGACTGGAGAGTTGTTGAATCCGAAAGTGGTGATGCTGAAGACTTGGAGGTCCAAGGCGAAGTTGAAAAGCGTCCCGGCAAACTCAGCGATTACATGCCCCCACCGTACAAGAACGACGAGGCGTCCCGAGCAGCCAACAATGGCGCCCTGCCGCCCGATTTGAGCTTGATTGTCAAGGCGAGACATGGGGGATGCAATTACATCTTTAACTTGTTGACCGGATACCCGGAGGAACCACCAGCAGGAGCGACGGTGCAGGCTGGCTTGAACTTCAATCCTTATTTCCCTGGCACTGGTGGGCACGGTCAAAAACCATCATAGCAAATCCCAGTGCTGACAATCTACATAGGTATCGCAATGGCGCGTGTACTCTATGACGGTCTCGTCGAATACGAGGATGGCACTCCCGCAACAACATCGCAAATGGCCAAGGACGTAGTAGAATTCCTCAACTGGGCCGCTGAACCGGAGATGGACCAGCGGAAAAAGATGGGCGTGGCAGCTGTGACAATCACCTCGGTTTTACTTGCCCTGAGCATATGGGTCAAGAGGTACGCTATCATCCCTGAAATAATTATCCAAGACTCTGACTGACACTTTGTAGATACAAATGGGCACCAGTCAAGACACGGAAGATTGTTTATAACCCTCCACCTGTCGCCCGAGGTCGTCCACACTAGCCAATCCATAGCAATTCGTCCAAGTTCCCAGACCAGATCTGTTAGCGATGAGCAGTTTCCCTTTGTGTCCTTTCTCATATTTTCTTGTGCACGCTTGGGGGGGGGTCTTTGTTCTTCGCCCGTACAGCTAGTCCCGAAGCCCTTGCATTTGACAAATCAATCGGTCGAACACTTTGATGTGATTCCCTGAATCGCTACGTCGATCAATTTTGTGCAACTAAAGCACAACTTGCATCGAAGTATATCTGCGTCGACTGTTCCATCTTGTGTTGATGTTCCTTTCAAAGCTTTCTTCCTCAGGATCCCATCTCCACAACCCCTCCCTCTTGTCCCCTCTCAAATACCTCCTCTCCACCCCTTTTCACCCCTCCGTTCAAACTACTACCATCACCGATACTCATCCTAATCCCCCCAGCGAAACAGATGCAAACCCTGAGATATACCGCAAATACACCGCCAATTGAGTTGGCAACATCCGATGGTGGTAATACGAGCAGGAGTTCCTAACTCGTAAGCTTGTCTAGTAGCTCCTCCATTTCATGACTGGTTTTTTTTTTTTTTGTTCGGGTAATGGTTAGCTAGCCTTTTACGATGTTTTTGATTATGAGATTCTGCAATATTGTTCAGTGGCAGGAAACACATTAGGAAGAATGGCTGTGTATTGGAATACTATACTTTGTGGTTTTTTTAACAGCTGGGTCATGAGGGGATATGAGTGATGAGGATAGGATAAGAATAAGTTATTCCAAATATCGAAAATCTAGTCAACCTTAATAGGAGCAACGACTCTTTTCATGAACGGCGCTAGTAACGGCACGCCTCGTAGTGAGAGTCCTTTTCACTTACGCTGTCACAAACACCTATTTTTACCCCACAAGTCTTTCATTAGCCCTCTGATCTACTAGCTATACTATTAGACTATTGCAGAGTTGACAAACAGAAGGACCGGTTGATTGGTTAGACCATCCACACCCTTCTTCTCTGCATACTTCTCAGCGATGAATTAACCGTCCGCCACGAACGGTCTACAATCTCCTCTTGGATTTATCCCGGCATTTCTCAAAAGTGTGTGGGCCCGCAGTGTATGCTGCGACTTTGAAATTGCGCCTTCATTTCGTTGTATTGTCCTGATTCGTTTGCTCCGGGATTTTCAGCAGCGTCTAGGAAAAGTTGGTAGGCCTTGGGGTTCAAGAGGGTTGGACATGAAAATATATCCGCTACCCCTAATTATAAGGACAAATCGCCGGGGGATTGGTTCTAACCGATTCAATCATTTACCGCCTTTACCTATATATCTTCCCAGGCTGCGGCACAATACCCAACTGCTCATCATCGCTACCATCCTCGAAAACGAGTTTGATCATATCAATCTTCGTTTCTCGAACAACGACATTTTTCTTCCACGTGCTCAACGAGTGAATACCCGCACAGGTGTTTCTCAATCTCTCTCTCGGCGTCAAGTTCATCGCTAACACGATAATCTCACCGATGGAACCAACGAGACAGTATGTTCGACCAGACCAAAGATTCCTTGCAGCCTGTGATACGCATAAAGCAACGTGCAACAGAAGAGATACATTAGCGAGCTTGATAGCGATTCCATGAATCCCCCGGCCGTATCTGTATTGGTATGCGGAGAACTTAAGGATCTTACTATCCGCACAAGCATTTGAGTCAAAGGCGCGCGGGGAGGCCACTTTAGGCTTACGGGGTTCCTCACCTAACACCTTCTCCACCCCTCTATGTACACTCTCTGCATGACCTGCAAATAGATAGGGCTTCTCCGACGATTCTTAGTGGTCGGATTTCTCCAACGATAAGGGACTCCTGCTCGATGCATAAGGGTCGCGCACGCTGGGTTTTCTTTTCCTGACTTGCTTGTATAGATCCTATTGATCCGAGCGTTGTAGCTTCTAATATAGCGTTGAGGTTGTGTAGTGTAGGATGATAGAAGGTGGTTAAAGAAAAGGTGGTCTCTGAGGATAGGATGCGGGCGCGAAAGTCACGTGAGGCGCCTATTGACTCAAATGCTTGTCCTAATCAATCCATGAAAGGATCCTCTACTTGATTCACAAGCTCTCTTTCTCTCAATCATCAAGTTTGTCTGTTGGATTTCGTAATTCACACTGATATGGCACTCGCTAGTCTTAGCAGTAGGTTTTTGGACTCGATCCTTGGGGCACGCCACGCGTCGCTCATTTTCAAAAAAAGAAATTGTTGTTGTCGACGAAACCTTCCTTTACATCATAGTCACGATGGCCTCATTAGATTCCTGCAACCTCACGCAAGCTACAGGGAGAAGACTGCATAGCTCATTTCGGGATATCTGAAAAATACCAAGGTATGTTGACTAGGTGGCCTCCAACTTGTTTCACAAGCGATCCTTCGTGGCCCAAACTCCCAAAAATAATTCCTCGAAACACTGGCTGCTGATGCCGCCCGTAGGTTGAGGATAGAATTTGATCTGAGTTCCTACACCAAGTCGCGAATTCTCACGTACCACCAACGCTTGACCAGATCCTGCAAATGGCCAACGTGAGTGTTCAACGCAATGTTATAGACGATTGCGTATGCACATGTTCCCTTGCCCCATACGAAACGAGAGAAGGTTTCAAGATTGGATTGTTGTGACTGCCTCTCAGTCATGTTCAGCACGGGAAATAGAATATACTAGGTCAAACACAGGAAAACAGAGTGGCAGAGCGAAACCCAACGTCACGATGAGACTGCACTATGGGTATTCTATATCTGGACACCATCGGGATGTCTATAAGAATGGATGGAGATTCCAGCAATATCATCTCATTATTCACTCTCCAACACCCTAAGCTACGACTACATACAAGAAAAACCTCTACTGCTGCCTATCTCAACAGCGAACTTCATCTCAGTAAACTCACAGTATACCTACTTGACTCTCCACCATTATGAGTCGCATTAGGCTAGCTCATGCGGCTGCTGGCCTTGCGCTGGTCTCACAAGCTTTGGCTGGCTGCTTTAGTGGTGGTCAAAGCGGCGGTAACAGCGAGTTCGCAAAGGGAAAGATTGAGGATATCTGCAATCGAAAGCTACTCGGCGACTATATGCCTGAACAGCGACGCCCGGCCTGCTTAACGGAGAAAGACTTCTCTTGGCACTTTGAGATCAAGCTTCTCAGCGACGACGACCGGAAGCTACCTCTGGAAGAATGCATCTCTGGACTCACGAAGGAGATAACGGGCTGCGAGTTTGGCGGTAGTACCGCTTATGATAATTGGGAGTACACGTAAGTCAACAACCCCCTTAATCTTCTACCACTGGTATCATACGCGGATGGAAGTTAAATCTGCTTCGCTGTCGGAGCGTGCTTAGCATCACTGACCGACTAAGCTGACTACTGCCTATTAGCGCTGACCCCAATCGTGGAACTTGCGTCGATGAAGACGATACCGAACCTGAAGAGCCGAAAGACATTGGAGGCTATGATAGGTGCAACCAGCAGCAAATCTCATCGATCGAAAGGGAGGTCGAATACGCGACCTTGATGGCCAGAGTCGCTAGCAATATTATGCCCGTCGACAATTTCTACAAGACGTTGTTCTCACAAAAGTCAAGGGATAAACCTGGCTTCGAGATCCGGGTTAAGGGGATATACAGGAAAGTATCGGAAATCGCTGAAGACCCGCAATATACTTTGGGTTTCAGATGCTACCCCACGGAGACTGGACCTTGTGCTCCCGTAAAGGGGGTACCCACTTGGGCCGAAACTGATCCTGTCACCAAGGTGGTCACTCTGTGCCCCGCCTGGTTTGACAACGAGATTACGATGGATACCAATGACTTGATCGACCAGTGTATTGACCCCGCAGACAAAACATGGGATTATCTATGGAGGTATAAGCGGTCAAGAGGTGAGTAAGAGTCTGAGGACTGTGATGACCCTCGTATCCCCACCAGCTCCATTGACTGATACTTACCACTCACAGCGTTTACGATATTCCACGAATATACTCATCTGGAATATGTTACACCTGGGCAAAACCCGTTGAACAAAGATTACGCCTATGGACTTAAACAATGCCTAGCGCTCAAAGATGGAAAGCATACCAACCCGAAGTATTGCGGCGGCGAATGCGATGCCACCAAAGATAGTGAGAACCCGGATACCTTGACTTTCGTAGCAGCAGGTGAGCAAAACCTTCTCCCTTTCTCCCACATGACAATGGAACCCAACTCGTGCAGCGCATTATTATGAAAGGACGGGCTAATCCAAGCCCCCAAACAGGTGGTTGGTTTTCCAATAAATGCGGGCGCCGAATCAGGCCCGAGGACCCTCGGCCAAAAGCCGGTGGACACGATGACTTGAAAAAGGTTACCGAAACAGAGAAACAGCCAAAAGATGGCAAAAAGCCGAATGGCGAAGAGACCGAGAATGAGTCAGATGGCGGTAAAGGCGCACTCGATGACCAGAAGCAGAAGACTACTACTGGAGAGGGTGACGAAGCTCCAAAAGGTGGCAAGAAAGCCAAAGGTGGAGCAGGTGGTGAGGGATCTGAAGGCGAAGGGGACAAGAACACCAAAGCTGGAGCAGGTGGTGAGGGATCTGAGGGCGAAGGGGGCAAGAAAGCCAAAGCTGGAACAGGTGGTAAGGGATCTAAGGGCCAAGAGGGCAGCGAAGGCAAGACAAAACGGACGACCAAACTACATCCCAGGGATCTTACCATGGAGCGCCTTTGAGTATTTCGGCAAAAAAAGGCCCCCGCCCTGGAAGACACTTGTGTTCGCCGCTGGGTCTGTTGGGATGTGCGAGTGGAGATTGAAGAAGGGCGCATGAATGCGGGTTCGATTTTATGTGAAGTACAAACATCACTGTATCTGTCTTTGCTATTCAGTCTTTGCTATTTTGTCTCTGTTATGTAGTCTTTCATTTATATAAAAACATATACTATAACGTTATCGAGGAATCCCCTGTCCATTATCGCACCACTTATATCTAACTCTGTTAAATATCCGAATCGTAGCGTAAAAGAGCCTATGTCTCTTTCAAGAGATCATGCATAGCGATAAATAGAAAATGCCAGAAAGATATGCCTTTAATAACGAGCTGAACATCGACTTCCGCATTTAACCTATATAGCAAGAACCTGAAGAATCTATGGTATCATTTATCTCAATCAGCCATTCTATACTGGTCACCAGTACTTCTTAAAGATTATTACCAGTCATTTGCTATAACCCGACAAACATGAATGGTTTTTCCGGTGCATTGTATATCGTCGACCATAGGCATTTAGCTTCTCTAGGACCATCAACTACATATGTCCTAAAATAGTGGCATGCGTGAGCTCTGCGCAATCGTTTGTCCTTGTAACGGTTGCAGTTCCGCAGCGGCAACATACTTTTGTATAACGGTAAATGAAGCGGCGAGAGCGAAACCTCTGATATACTGCAAGTTTACCTGAAACAAACTCCTTAAGTAAAGCTGGCAAATCTATACTTTAAACATGAAGTACTTACGTAATACTTATTGAAATTAATATATTGATATCCTACTCATACCGGCATAGATAAACTGGCGGGATCCGGATATCATAGGTTTGATTTGGGAATTCCCTTAACGACTAAGAACAGCCATCGCGTCCTATTAAAAACGATCTGCAACTATATTACTCCTACTTCTTGGTCGTCACCCTTCTGTTAAGCAAAGCATAGCAGCTTTAAATAAATAAAATCCAAGTCGTCCTGATATAGTATCCAGGTTCCTTTCATCATCAACCACATCACCACAGGATTCCTCTTCTTTCCCCTAGCCAGAACCTTCCTACCGGTAAAAAGATATAGAAACTTCAGCTGCGGTCTCCTCAAGGGGGTTTACCGCACTTAGAATGCGTGTCCCGGCTACTACCTAGCGATGACAGTCGAATGGCTGGCGTATTCGAGTTTCTTGTTTCTATGTACGGCTATGGAACCACGTCCCCGCTAGAGCGCGTACGTCTGGCAAGGTCTTCGGTTATCATGAATGCGTCATCTGGAGTCGGCGGAAGAATTTTAGGAGTTGAAGGAAATAAACGGAGGGTTTGTTTTGATTAGATATCTGTCACGCCGCTGTTGTCTCGAAGCGATTGGTCGTGCTCAGGGGGTGTTGCACCACACTGTACTCGGAATTAAATTGCGCGAAAAACCCCAGACTTACTACGTGGTAGAGTGGTGCATGCTCCCCTTGGACACGGCCTTCCTTTTCCCGCGTATACAACATTTATGAAAACCTGGCAGGATGCGACTGAGATATACTTTTTGTAAAGGATGATTGACCCCTGCTTGCGCCAACCATCCAATAAGTAAAAGATCCTATTGGGAAATAAATTCCAGCCAAGTCAGAACCTAGTATCTAACTAATACAAGTTCTCCCTGCCGCAATCCACTGGGAGTCTCATCTACCTTAAATCTAGGTAAGCTACGAAATCAGCAAGGGCGGAAAAAGGCCAGTAGCTAATAGATTTGATTCGTTATATTGTACATGATGCGTTTATGTTGCATTTCAAGAAAAGTAAAGATCCTATCAATAACGGATTATCGCTGTAGTACCTACATCATCGCTTTTGCTGTTGTGGTCATGATTGCCGCATACACACGGGACACTAGAAATCATAATGTCTCCAAACGAAGAAGCCGATATGACAATATTGAAATTCAGCCACTTGCTTGGTCAATATACTGACTGACGGATTCACTAACTACAGATCTCGGTGAACTATACGAGGGTTCATGAAGAAACACTGGAGGGTAAAGATCTGCTGGACTTCCTTATTGCCATTGCCACGGAGCCTGGAGATGACTAAACCATGTGTGGGGAAGAGTGCACGAGCTCACAGCTTACGTATCTGTTCAACTCTATAGGTAATAAATACAAAAAGCATACATCCCTTTGATAACCCCCATCAGGATGGCACGACCACCCATCCCAACCATTCCGCTCATCAGGATTCCTAACTAGCTCCCAGCTTCTTCCCCCTATCTACACTTCCTCCGCACCTCCGCAAACCCCTTGAAATCATGCCCATCTCGTTCAACCTATCCATCGATACATCCATGCTCAGTTACCCAAAATTTTCATAAAATTCCTCACCTGGATGATCTCATCCAAGCTCGACGCCACCTATCATCCAACCATCGCTTCCAAGTTTGCTGAATTAGGTATTTATCTCCGTCGCATGCAGGCTTCAGGAATCGGTGGCGGACACCGTGATCTCGCTGCTTTTCTGGTGGCTGGATTTCCTAAACCCTTTGCTACTGCTGCCACAGAACCCGTCGAGAAAACGCACATCTTCTTTCTCTTGTGGGGCGATAGCCAGAACGAAAGGCGATGGAAGGACGGAGATAAATAGCGATCCGTATGAACTATGGGAGCAAAACTTCTTGAAGCTTCAGCGGCAGTGGGAGGGATTGGGTTGCGATGCGAAAGCGTGCATTTGAGACTCGTGGATTTTGAGAACCGATTTGAATGCGGAAGAAGCAGGCAAGGAGGAGTAAGCTGAAGAGCCAGTACAGTTGAAGCGGATTTTTCGTTCTTTTCGATCCTCAAAAAATGTCCAAACGGAACAACATCTTAGCCTTGTTCAATGAAGCCGTCTCGTCCTCCGGAAACGCGATTCGAAGAGGAAGATGGTAGGGATCATGATGATGCTTGTACCTCATTGCGACAGCCGAGGAAGCTGAGGCCTAGGACTCCACCACTGATTTTGAAAATGAGATAGTACTGTCTGTGACCGTCGAAGGATAGTGCAAGCGCCAAGTGTTATTGGAAGAGACGATCCACATCCATGATCCTCCGTCTGATATTTTCCGCTCGTCCCCGCAGGCTCAGATTCCATGGGAGCGGGTGGTTGAGGTGGCGCTGAAGCCAGCGACGAAGGCGTCGACGGCGGCGATGATGGTGGAGGCGTTGGCCGTGTTGGTCGAGGCGGGTAGGGGATTCATCTTGGGGTGATTGTCGTGAGACTGGAGAACGGGTGGAGGTTTGAGAATGAGTGGCTGCTCTAGAGTTGGGGCGGGTGGATGGGGGAGGCGATGCAGACGTTGCTGGAACATGGTCAGGCTGCGAGATAGGAGTATTATTGTGACCTTCTTCGCTTGTGAGAGGTTCTTGCGCTGTCATATGTCCGTCGATGCTCGGCAGTTGAGACGATGAATTGCCGTTTTGCAGTGAGGAGTGGTCCGATGTATCGTTGACGCCGTCGACAGGAGTAACCAACCAAACGCCATCTCCGTCTCTCCAAGTGTTCTGAGATGACTGTATAGGGTAAGCATCAGTGCTAGTCCCCTCATTGGATCTATCCAGGCTTGAGTTGAAAGACGCCGCCGAAGGCCAGTGCTGTTCTGATTGGGCTGTCGGCGGAGCCAGATGCTCGAGATGATGCCTCGCTGTAGCGTTCGAGTCGGAAGCTTCCTCTTCGCCGTAGATAGACGTCGCTTGCGATGTTGGCACGGCGGATGGAGTGCCATCCACGAAGATCGTCGTTGGAGATGTTGTCATGTTTACTGGAGGATCCCAGATTCCGTTGTGGTTTGCTGTCGTGGATTGCATGTACTAATACCCGTAGTTGAGCACTTTCCAAGGATTAGGTGCCCTTCGGAGACGGTAGTCTTGCGGCTGCTCGTAAGGTCGGTCTGCAATGACTGTCGAGACCGGATGGTGGCCGTTTGCGGTGACCTATCGAACAGGTCGAAGCGTGAAAAAGGAAGGTAAACCGGATGAAAGACATCTTGTATGGCGAGATTGAAACGACAGGTGTTCGATGAGCGAAAGACCTCCAGGAATGACATACTGAGGGATGCTTCAACCGTTTGGCTGAGTCGCCCTCAGACACCATATTTCAGCACTGCCCCTTTTTAGGCTAGTCCGCGACGCCATGGCGAACCACAACGGAAT
>QQTW01004633.1_pt1 | contig 10331 bp, 9 predicted proteins | sample 1904831 | NCBI WGS metagenome assembly QQTW01 (sample SAMN09435610, study PRJNA476489) | Subsurface metagenome, whole genome shotgun sequencing project.
CATCCTCGCTAAAAGAAAACCCCTACCTTGATTAAAAAGCAGGGGAGAGCAACGCAGCTGTAAACAAAAATCGCAACAGAATGCAATTTACCTTCTTAGGGTATCAGCTAGGGCAGTTCCCCAATTTCTGCTTCCCGTGCTGCCGCCGTCATGAGCAACGTAACAACTTTTCCAGGTGGCTGGTAATCTGGATGTCTGCTTTCTTCGCGCACACAGTCAGTCAAGGCTGTGATGCTATCAGATATATGCAATCCCTGGACTTGTGATGCGCTCACCAACCCGCGCATTAGTCGTAAAAGCAGTCTTCGGGCTTGTTCCTCATTTACTGTTTCTAGGTGCCCTTCTTCTTCATCTACCGATTGATATTTGAACGCGAGTCTGAACAATATTTCAAAAAAATCTGCCATGATGAATTTGCCTCCAGGTTAGTGATGGGGGTAGTCGTCGCTTCATTTCCTTACTTGGCGGTTAGGAGATGCGGCGGCGCATTTCAGTTGTGGGAGTAGTCTACCAGACTTGGCAGAAAAAAGCGATCGCGCTTTTAGCATTGCCACCAGCAGCTTTCTCTATGGCGTTGACGGCACGGGCATATTTGGCATCACTTCTAATAGTAGTTGCTCCCACTTTATGCTGTTGTGCAAACTTCTCTGCAACTTTTGGTTGGTGTCCATTTTTGTCACCAACCACTTTGTGTTGATTTTTCCCAATTGGATTAGTTACTTTAGATTTTTCTCTCTCATACTGAACTCCCCTTAAATAACTCTGTTGCTCAGGTGATATGTTTCGTCTACCCAACTGGTAGTTAATCATCCAGTTTTAGCGTCAGCCTAGAAGCTCACGGGAAATTTGAGAAGCCGGTACTATCCCGCAAATTACGCATCTTAGTTTATTGTTTTTTTGGCTTTACGACGTAGCTATTACAGGTTAAACATCTTCTTACGTAACTGATATAGACATAGCTTTTATGCACTTTGCTTATCTCCCTGCGCTTGCAACTCATGCCATTTATGCCACGCCCAACGCGGGTGGTATCCAAAAATCTTAGACAATTCTCGTAGTTCTCCTAGCCCAATTTCAGGATAGGTATTAATGACTTGGTGGTATATCCAGAATGGCTTATAATTTCTAGTTACTTGTATAGCTTTTAACTTCATTATTTCTGCCATAATTTCTGAGTTTTTCTCAAGAATTACTTCTTCTAAATCAATAGTTTTATCATTAGTAATCTCTGGATTCTCTGCACCAAAACCCTCTACAGGAGCTTCTAGTGGAATTATTGAACCACAGTTGGGGCAAGTAGCTTCTAGCTTGTTTTGCTCGGTTATGGTTGGAAAAAAGCAGTGATTGCAATCAGGACATTCAACTGCGTGTTGACGGTTTTTTAGAGATACTGCATCTAGCGTCCAGTCGTATTCGTCGTCAGGCAGTCCATGATAAATCCAGTTATCCGTGTGATCAAGAATTATCAAATATTCTTTGTCTTTGCTGGGTCGTAATCCACGTCCTATACTTTGTAAAAACAAGAGTAGTGAGCGAGTAGGTCTGAGAATTTGGACAGCTTGAATACTTGGAACATCTACGCCTTCGCTAAATATTCCACAATTGCAAAGAATCAATGTTTCTCCATTTTTATAACGTTGAACTATCGCTGCTCGCTCTTGAGCGGGTGTCTTACCGTCTATATGTTCAGCCATATATCCCGCCTGTCTATAAGCTTTAGCTACGTCCTGGCTATGTTTTACATTACAACAAAACACAATAGTCTTCAGATGCAAAGCGTGTTTTTTCCAAGTGCTAATAATATCACCTGACGTAATACTAGAGCTAACAGCTTGTGCTAGCTGCCTTTGGTCAAAATCACCGTTGATAATTTTAATGCCGGTAGTTTTTATTCGTTTCGTTGAAGCAAACAACTTAAACTTAGATAAATAACCTTCATCTATCAACTTCCTAACAGACCAACCTAAAACCAAAGAATCATATTGCCCTTTCAGTCCTCTGCCATCTGAACGTGCAGGACTTCCGGATACTCCGAGTATTAATGAATCAGAGTAGTAGTCTAGAATTTTTACATATGTGTCAGCACAACTGTGATGCGCCTCATCCACAATTACTAGTTCTGCATCAGGCCAACTTTCACGGCGAATCAAAGACTGAACACTGGCAACTTGAATCAGAGCATTTTTATTAGCGCGGTAGCCTGTTTTGATAATTCCAACCTCTTCACGCGCAGTAACTTCTAGTTTTTCCTTAGCTTGGAGTAGTAGTTCCTCTCTATGTGCCAGCACAAGTACGCCCTTGCCCCTAGAAGTTGTTTCTTCCGCAACTGAACTGAATATTACTGTTTTTCCTCCACCAGTTGCCAACTGAGCCAACACACGCCGGTTGCCAGCATCCCATTCAGCTTTAATTTTCTGAACTAATTCTTCCTGGTAGGGACGTAATTGATAAGGTTGTGTTAGATTCATTATGCGTTTTCACCTCATGCTATAGAAGAATTCCTATAATTAACCCGCCTAGTTTGGCGGGTTTTCTATATTAATTTTGGCTCAATTAGTTGACTCTAGCAATATTAAAGCTTGCTCAACTAACTTCTTTAATCCTGTTGCATTGTTAGCAGCATAGCTACCACCCTTACTCTTAGAGGTGACTGCACTTTGGAGTAGAGCGATCGCTTCTGGATTTACTGTTGGTGTAGGTTGCGTTTCGTGCCGTAATCGCTCAATCTCTTGCAGTCTGTCTTCAGCTAATGTCTGAGCTTCCTTAGCTTTGTCGTGCCATTCACCAGCTTTCCTAGCTTGGTCTTCTAGTTGGAATTGGAGAGATTTAATTTTGTCTTTAGCTTCGGCTAGTTCAAAACGGGACCGGGCAGCATCTGCCTCTAAAGTTTCCACCTGAACTAATAAACCTGATATCTGCTTTTCGTAATCCTCTTTATCTGATATCAGGTTTTTGCTCTCGCTAACTCCACTTTGCTCTGAACCAGGAATTACAGCCTTTATCCTAGATATCAGATTTTCTCCTTTTGGGTCAGAATCACCGTCCCACAACTCTCTGAACTGCAATCCTATTGCTTCAACTACTGGTCTTAAAGGTGTGGGAATACGATACATCTGAGTTTCATAGCCTGCCTTCTTACCTCTACCGCCTTTAAAGTCTGCCATTCCTAAATACCTGATATCAACTATATAGGAGCAGCTTAACCTGATATCTAGTTTGAGTCAATACCTGATATCAGATATTAAATGGTCATGCTTTACTAGATATCAGGTTTGTACTACACTAGCGCTATCGGCGCTAGTAAGAAGCCCACGGGAACCAGGGAGAGAAGAAAAATTTTCACTCCCCTCATACAGAATTTTTCTAGCTGGAACTGCTCCACCAGATTGTGAGCCACGGCGCTCGCTCTGGCACTCGCCACGGATCAATCACCAGGGTGGGTCGTCGGCAAAAGAGTCAATTGACTCTTTTGCTCCCTAGTAGTTGCCCCACGGGCCAGCCGCCGGGGTGGGCCAGATACCGCAAGTTGGAAAAACTTTCTATAGGGCCAGTTGCTCCTTTTTTTCAGAATTTGGAGCGTGACCCACAACGATTTTCTCAATCGGGTCACGGGCCAGCCGCCGGGGAGGGCCAGTCGGGGTGAAGTTAGCAGGGTCATTGAGAATCCCAGTTCTGCAACTGCTCCAGAATGTAGAATCTAGTTTCCTAGCTGACACCTGCTCCACAATTCTCAGTCTGAGGCTATGAGCTACCGTCGCTCCCTCCAGCAGTCGCCCCACGGGCCAGTGCCGGGGTGGGTCAGCTGGGGTGGGTCAGATATCGGAAGTCTGAAAAAACTTTCTATAGGGCCACTTGGAAGTTTTTTCAGGTTTTTGGAGCGTGGGCCCACAACGATTTTCTCAATCGGCCCACGGGTCGGCTAAGCATGACTCAGTCAGCGGTAGCTCTGCCGACACACTTTGAGCTAAGGAAGTCGCATTCCTTGATTCCTTCAACGCTCTATAGTCTTGCTGTAAATCAGATGGTAGAAACTTCCAGACTTCATGCTTAAACTCTTCTGACCAATCTTCAACAAGCTCATCTAGCATCTGAGGATTCTCAAAGATGGCTGGTGCTTCAATCAGCAAAATTGATGCCGATGCTTCAGCGTCTCCCCATTCTGAGCGATGATCCACAACAACTAATAGCGGATCAAGAGGATCAGGAGGATCAGGAAGATCGGACACCTCTTTTCCAAGTTCCTGATCCGCACTAAATTCATTGCTGGTAAGGACTTCAGAATTTGGATCAGGAGGATCAGCTAGGGAGGAGGAGGAGATTAGGGTAATTTCTTCTATTTTTTCTTGAACTCTTAAATTATTTTCACAAATCGCGTTGTACTCTAGTACCCCCCCCCCCCTGATCCTCCTGATCCTCCTGATCCATCTTTTTGAAAGCATTGATTTAACGTTGTTTCACGTGGATCAGGAGCTTTTGAGGCGGAATTTGATCCTCCTGATCCATCTGATCCTCCTGATCCATCTCTGAATGCCACTAATCCCCCCTCAACGCACTTAGATTTAATGCAGGCTGAATTATCAAACGCTCCAGTTAACTCAGCAATACCTCTCCAATGTGCTGGAATCATTGGGCGCTTAGGATCTTCCGTTACAGTAAGGCGACGGCGCGACACATGGTGATTTGGAAGAATGGTTTTGAGGTGATTAGTAAACTTGATCATTCCCCAGCCCTGATAACCGTGCTGCTGGCAGAAGGATTCAAACCAAGAATGCAGTTCACAATTTTCTAGTGTGAAGTTGGGATTACTTGCGGGTCTAAGGCACAAATCTACAAACGCTCGTACCGGGTCACCGTGGATCGCGGCATCGTGTTTCAAGTTCAGCACCCGCTCGTTCGTGGATGGATGCAGGATTAAGCGATCGCGTTCCTCACGAGGCATTGACAAAGCCCAACTGATGATTTGCCCCTTGACTTCAGCTAGCTTACTACCCAGGTTTGGATCTTCAATTCCTGATCGTGCTTTGGTTGGCAGTGGTAAACATCGTCTATCCCAGCCGTCGCCTGAGTTTTCAATTTGCAGATGATCAACGCTAGCAACCACGTAACGACAATCCCAAGTTTTTTGGTAAGCGTTGGAGCTAAATAGCGCTCGCCCGGTCATAGGGCCGTTGTCTACCAATTCATAGAACGGCTTCAAGCCTTGCACGTACCCGCCAACGTCCGGTACACAATACAATGCAGCACTAGTAAGGTATTGATGCCTTCCCTCAGATGTGGAAAGATTGCCGAACTCACCAGAGCGGAAATGGTCAACACCGAATATCTCGCCCCAAAACCTAAGCAGAGTACCCTTGCCACTACCAGATGGCCCGATTAGATGAATAAACTTGCCATAGGGTGCAGTTGGATCAAGCAACATTGAGGTGCAAGCTCGGATAAACTCAACTAGGTCTTCACCGTAGGCTGACTTAATAAACTCCAGAAACACTTCGGGGCATTCTTGATTAGGATGATACTCTGCTGCAATCGCTGTCGTTAAAAAATGTGCTGGATCGTGTGGGATTGCTTCACCTGTTCTCACGTCAACGGTGCAATTCGCAAAACATCGCAAATGATTATTTGCTGGGATTTCACCAATGTCTAGAGTGTCACGACAAACCAGAAATGTTGACTTCTTCTTGGCATCAGTAAAAAATGGAAACTTTTTAACAATCCGATCCTCAACACTAGTCAGAGTGTAAGCGCTCCGGAGTTTATGTGCAATGGCTTTGAGAATTGGCTTATCTGCAACGCGCTTCCAGTAACCCAGTCCCGTATCAACGTAAAAAGTATCTCCAATTGTGCGAATTTTGCCGGTTCCGGACTCAAATAAAGTATCAAAAATGTGTGCTTCTACTGTTTTGTCAGAAACTAGATCAGCATCTAGTTTTTGGTTGTTGTTATGACTTTCGCTACCTGACTTCGGTGCTGAATCGTGCCGCGCCTCTATAGCTCGGTGGATTTCCTCTTCTAGCCGCCGTATAAACTCTAAGTTTTCCATACCTGATTTAGAAACAACATCAAAGATGTCGCCTTTTTGAGGAATATCTAGCCAGATATTCTCAGGCTCAATCACAATGGCGGGGATGCCTGCCTTAGTATAAGCTTTGAGCTTTTTGGCAGATGACTTTCTACCTGTTTCGTCATTGTCGGGCCAAATAACAACTAGTTTTGGCTTGTTGGCACTTAGGAAGTTAACTATAGTCTGAACGTAACTGCCCTCACCCCCCTGGTTGCAAAAGGCAGTTAAGCCTAATTCACGGGCCGCTTCTACTGACTGCTCACCCGCTAAATCAAACACTACATTAGCAGCACCAGACGCGATCGCTTCCTTGACTTCCGCTTCCCGATAAAGGGGCCACGGTTTTGATCCTTTGCCTCTATCGCTCCACCAGCCTTTTCCAGATTGGTCTGGGTGATATGGCTCTTGCCAGTGACGCGGTTGGATAAGCTTGTCGCGCAGTTTCCCGGCTTTGTCTTTATAAGCTTGTCGCCGATCACTCCACTGTGTACGAACAACTTTACCCAAAGGTTCTCCAGTTTCAGCGTCCGGGTAAAAATATTCAATTTGTTGTTCTGATTCAGCGCCGATTGTGCTGAGAGTTATCCATTGTGGGCCATCCGTCTTAGGGTCTAGCGCCAGTGGTAAAAATTCTTCTGGATTAGGAAATTCATCACGACGACGCTTATAGCTACCCTTTCTTGCAAAAATAGCTCGTCCGTCTTTTGCTTCGCCAGTTTTACCCCAACCATCAGGAGCTTGATCAGTTTTGCCACAGATGACAGCATCCTCGCCAATATGAAAACACCACTTCTCACCACCACACATAGGGCAAGGATTAGCGCGGGATGCTTCTGTACCTGTCTCGTTTGTAGTACAATTGTAATTAGCAGTCATTGTGATTTGCCCCTTAGTAATAGAGGATTGGATCACGTTCCAAGTTGTAGTCTATAGGCTGCCAATTGTAGTTACTGCTTTACTAGTTTAAAAATTACCGTTCTTATGCGAGACTGTGGATGGATTATTTTTTCTTTCGTTCCTTGGTTGGAACGTGCGAACGGTAATCTTGAACTTGAATAGGACGGCTACTGACATGCGCTATTTTGAGCGTTTTGAAGTAGCTAGGATCAGGTGCTAATGTTTCATGACTAGAATCAAGGAACAGAAGCAGCTGTGAGCAAAAGCATTGGCTTTTACCGATGCTAATACCTAGCCAGCTTGATACCCGCCTTCTAACACAACTCCAACCTTGAACGTTTTCTTGTCCTCAGTAAATTAATTTCTACACAAACTATAAAGCTAAGGCGCTACATGGAGAACGGTAGCGCCTTTCTTTTTCTGAAATTCTTAAGATGTAGCTACCTTCTCCAGTGAGCCTAGATCCAAGCGTGATTTAAACTCTTGCCGCATGGCCCGACGTATAAACTCTCGTTGAGGTATGCCGAGTTCTTTGGCAGCTTTTGCCAGTTGCAGCGAATCCTCTGACGTGAAGCCGAGGTTAAACTGTATAGAATTTTTAGCTTTCTTCATCTGCTAATAGGGAAGTGTAGATTTTTCTCCTTCTAACTTAAATATCATACGGGCTTTTTATCGCTTGTGCAATCTGAATTTGCCACAAAGCAAATACGACAGAAAACATTGACAGGTAATTGAAATACTGATAGATTTGAAGGTTTTTTCCTTGAAGCTCTTACGTAGCAAACTGTACTATAAACTCTAGTATCCCAGTATTTACCCTAATAAAATTAATTGTGCAAGCACATCTCATTGCCATAAACTATATATTTTTACCCATCTACAAAGTATTGCTGCGTCTACGTTTCACAAAATTTAGCTCCTTGAAAAGCCTTTATTTTACTAGCTGCTGTGGTAGAATCTCTCCGCGCTTGTTCTTATCACAAACTGCTTGTTTAGCTAGTAAAATCGGAAGGAAAATAGACTTTAACTTTTAGTATTTAAAAATGCTTCAAGCTGAAAACTGCTTACAACCTGTAATAGCGTGCATTCGCTGTGAATCAACCAACACGCGATAGAAAGGTTTTGCCCGTTGGGGTGACAGAAGTAGAAGAAGTTTCTATTGCAGAGCATGTGGCAAACAATTCATTGAAGATGCCACGTACCGACCGAGACAGTACACCAAAACTGATTATGAGCAGTGGGAGGCGCTGAGAGCTAAGGGAAAAACTCTTCAACAAATCAGCGAAACTGCAAAAGTCCCAAAGCCTACAATAAATAATTACTTCAGGCGGAAGCGCCTTGCTGAGGCAAAACCGCTCGTCGTCATGTAAGGAGAACACGAGAGTCGGTCGCCAGCTTGCTGAGGCGAAGCAAGGTTAAACCTTCTAAAAGCTATAAAAAAACTGCATAGTACATTCTGGAAAGGTTTAACCTGTCCGAGTATAAAAGGCTAGAGCCGATTACAGCCGTTTTTGTGCCTCCACAATTCGGCTAGAGAGTGCTTTAAACCTGAATTACGATAAAAGATCAGTACCCCTGTCAGACTTTCTGGAGGCGCGTTTGCCAGCTTGCTGACAGCCTCTGTCTTGCTCCGTTCTGATCCATATTGCTTGGAACGTTTGAAGACGTTCCGGTAAAGAGTATTGCTAAAGAGCAAGTCAACTAGAGGCAGACAAGCTTTTTCAGCACAGCGACAGAAAACCGTGTTTTTTTCTAGTACAGAGGCCTCTCGTAGGATATTTGCGGCCTCTCTTAGGCTTCCAGTCAATATGAATAGGATTTTTGTGAATCTTACGTCTTGTGGGCATTTTTTGAAGTACTTAATAGGTTTTGGCACTTCCCAAGACTTAGATAGAGCTTTCTGGCAACTATTTAAGCCTGTAAGCTAACTAGCTAAACATTTCTGACTAGCAAACTGCTTTTGAAGTATTTGGTAGGTTTTGGCACTTCTCAGAAGTTGAATGAAGCGAAAGGCAACTGTGAGCGTTGTAAATACTACGGTAGGGTGCAGGCTAACGTAATATTTATAGCGCTAACAAAGAGCCAGCAAGTTTTAAGTACTAGCATATTCCAGAATTTCCAGGCAGTTCTGAGAACTTGACTCAAGATTGAAGTGTTTCTCGCTTTTAGAACTCAGCTTTCAATGATTATGAGCAATATAAATATTACTGAGAGATGTCACCCCCTAGTAATCTTTATATTGCCTTAAGTAGTAGTCAAAACCCAATTACAGCCACAGCATTACGCTTTTGCTCCGGCGTAACCTCCAGATAGCGCTGTAACGTTCCTAAGTCGTTGTGACCCGATATTTCTTGAATGACCCTCAAGGGGATACCAGCGCTAGACATCATAGTTAGGGCAGTTCGGCGAAAGCTGTGGGTACTCACTCCCTCCAGGCCAACGTGATCGCAGGCATCCCGAAGAATCTTGTCAGCGCTGGAGCGAGTGAGGTGCTGAGTCACACCTCGCATTCCTGGAAACAATGCCCCTGGCTTCATCGGTTGATACCCTGTCAGCAATGCAGCTAGTCCCGGTTGAATGTCCACGACGCGAGTTTTGAGTTTCCCCTTAGTGGTAGACTTTCTGAGGGTCAGCGTCCCACCCCTGATATCTGTAGTCTGGAGTGCCAGTGCTTCGCTGACCCGGCAGCCAGTGAACAAGCAAATGCCAAACAGCGCTCTATCCCGTGGCGATCGCAATCCTTCCCGAAACAGGAGATGCAGTTCCGCACCGCTGAGAATTTTGCCTTGCCCGTTGCCAGCAACTTTCATCGTCTGATCTTGGTAGTAAAACCAGACTACACGAAATCAGCATTTTGTGGAACAGGCACTCTAAAGTATTGCTAGGTCGTTGTTGAACCAAACGAGCCATCTGCACTTAATCCCAGCTTATCAATCCTGAACTACCAACTCCACGACAGAATCAGGGTTTCCGTCATCACTCATGACTTTTGCTTATCATGTCATCGCTTTGACCGCTTCCAGCTATGATCTGCTTTGAGTCCGTTAGAGATTGCTCCACTACCAATAAATGGAGCAAGCAATCTTGGTACAATTGAGCTGACTACATTGGAGTCGCACCCATGCCTACTGTTTACTTGAAAGGTGGAGAAACGGAACAGGTGAGCCTAGAGAATCTAGAAGATTACTTGTACAAGAATGCTGATCGTATAGAAACTCGTCGCAAGACACTGATCCGACCGCCCGCCGATAGCGCCATAGCCTCCACTAGCAATAAATGACTACTGTTGCATTAGGCAAGTCTTCCGCTTCAAAATCTCCGTTGGTGAGCTGTTCCCTAGTCTTGGCGAAGTAAACATTGCACCTGATAAATA
>QQTW01004634.1_pt1 | contig 10330 bp, 17 predicted proteins | sample 1904831 | NCBI WGS metagenome assembly QQTW01 (sample SAMN09435610, study PRJNA476489) | Subsurface metagenome, whole genome shotgun sequencing project.
CGTACGAAGTGAGCATGGCGAAGATGTGGAGTCCCGGAAGGATTGGCTGACTCAAGTCTCGAAAGGCTCACGACGTCTTATCGGGAGGCGGACTCGATTGCTTGTCTCGAGACCAAGGATGGCAAACCTGTTTTTAAGATCCGCGCGGAGTTCATCGATGTGACGTACGAGTTTCAGTGTCTCAACAATCAGGGCGAGGAGATGTAAGTGATAGATAAGGAAATTCGTGGAAAGATATGTAGCTGACGTCTCTCGTAGTATTGTTGAGGTCGATGCCAGAACGTTTGAACACCGGGTAAGCTTGGACATCATCCTAACCGTTGACTGGAAGCTCATCGTCTACAGGTCCTCAAGCCGAGTCGAGTATTGGGATCGGTCTACATGCTCTGTCCGGAAAGGTGAGTCATGTTCGTCCCGTCGATGACTACGCTGACCTCCCAGGGCATGGGATGCGCAGCTCTGTATGACGGGCAAGATTGCGGCCACTGGATATCGTGCTGCCATCAAATCTCTGCTCAGCAATCTCTACATTGGGTGAGTGAAATGTTAGGGCTGATCTACGTCTTCTCCATTGGACTAAACTTTGCTGTGTTCCAGACCGAACCAGAAGGAAGCCGGACTGGCCACCAGGCTCCCTCCGGATGAGCTGCGCATCACGGACGTCCTCTTCAAACGTCGCACCCAACATCCAGTCAACAATCCCTTGTTATCGGAATCCTCGCGGACCAAAATTGCGCTTCAGATCACGGAAGTGCAAGACCTGATCGTGCAGTATCATGACACTGTCCGTGGTGCCGTGCGCGCATTCGCCAAAAGTCCCGCCCAGATGGTCGCGGACCCGGCCGGCAGTCGGCTGTGGTTTGAAGCGCAGATCGTCTCTTTGGCCGTCAACGACAAGCTCAAGCGGAACGAGCACTTGCGCTTCCTCGAAGAGGCCAGCTGGACCAAACCGGAAGAAGTGATCACCGCCAGGGAGTTTCGAGAGATGTATCGGGCCGCTCTTAGCATCGTGCACGGAATCGACCACGTCGGTCGACGGGCAGTAGCCGTACGGATGGAACTCCACAGGGCCGCCGTTGCCCAGGCACAAGCAGCGGAGAAGCAGGCAAAGGAAGCGGCAGCCGAAAAAGAAAAGGCAACCGAAAAGGAGGTTGTACCGGGCTCGTCGTCGCAGGTGGCACCGACTACCGCTGAGAAGGTGGCGTCAGGCCCAAGTGCTGCCGGAGAGAAGGTGGTGTCAGGCCCAGGTGCTACCGCTGAGAATGTGGAGGCAAGCTTAAGTGCTGCCGGAGACAAAGCGGCGTCGGGCCCGAATGCTGCCGGAGACAAAGTCGCGTTAGGCCAAAGTGCTGCCGGTCAACGTACGGCAGTGCCCACCGAAGCAGGAACCGCCGCGGCTGGCAAAGGCAAGAATGCCGTTCGTCGGTCCGATTTCTGGTGAAGATCGTCATCACGAGCATGCATTGCAAGGGGACCTCGGTGATCAATGCTTGCTTCAGACAGACACGTCAGACAAAGAGAGTGAAGAAGTGAAGATGATGGCTATGGTCCAGCGCGGATGAAAGAGGTATGAGGTATAGCAATATGCTCCTACTGTTGTGTAATTAGCGCAGGGTCATGACATCAGCATTCATTTGTGTTACTACTATCAATACAATCCAGTTGCCGAGAACAAAGGCTTTGACATGAAACAGCGTGAACAAGTGGATCCATGTTCGAGTACTGCATTGCACTCCACCCTAACCAGAAAGTAGAGATAAAGACCTCGAGCAGCCGTGATTCCAACAAAGAGCATTGTCCTCTCCGAACAAACCGAAGACAAAAAACAATGCAACCCCAACAAAGGAACAATGCCGTCGCCAGGTATATATACATCCATCCTTCTCACCCAATCTCTCTTTTCCAAAACACACACGCAGCCCATCAAGCAAGCAAGCAAGCAAGCAAACAAGCAAGCAAGCAAGCAAGCAAACAAGCAAGCAATCCCACTCTTCCTGCAACCAACCCAACAAACTCCTCTTTTCCCAACCCAGCCCAAGGAAACAGAAAAACAAGAAGAAGAAAGGGAAGAAGACAAAATGTGCGAGTGCAAGACCAAATACGCATGCGGCCACAGCATCACGCGCATTGTGCCGTGCGATCGCGAACCGCGGTCCATCTTCCAATCGCGATCAAGTGGAAACGGCGGCCCCAGGATCTGCGTGCGCGACGTTGCCAAGATCGTCACGAAGAGCATCAAATGTCCTCGGTGCGCTTAGCTACCTCCTCTTCTCCCTGCTGTTGATATTTATTGATATGGGGAATTGGGACGGAGTGGGGCTGACTTGAAGCAGCAGCAGTAATCTTCTTTTCGCATCGGTGGGATGGGACGGCGGTGGGATGATGGGGGTAGGAGGTAGGGGGTTGCTCTGTGTACGAGTGTGAAAACTGACAAGGAACATGCGTTTCAATGCTGCTCCTCCTCCTCCTCCTCATCCTCCTTTCTTCTTTTACTTCAAAGGTAAGTGCTCCTCCCCAATTTCCAATGCTTACCAAACCGGTCTTTACCACCAACTCCACTTGAGAAATCCGCAAGCAATCAAACCATTTCAACCAAGAACATACGTATCCCATATCCCACAACTAGTCCCTATCACTTGTAGTTGCCCCCAGTTCATGTGTATGATCCAGTTCTCAGTCATGAGAGGAAAGTCCTAGAATCAATGGTAAAAAGTAAGTTGGAACAACTTCAATGGAGATCGTGCATCTCGGTTTGGGCGCCAAGATTGGCACCAAGCACAAGCACAAGCACAACCACAACCACAACCATGGAAGAATCGTGATCAAAAGAAGAAGCACTCTTCGTGTTGATAGCCTGTATTGGCCCTTTTTGAAAATGTTTTAGTAGTACAGGATGAGAAGCAGAGACAGAAGCAGAAGAGGCAGAAGAAGAGGCCAAAGAGACAGAAGAAAAGGCCAAGGAAGCAGAAGAAGCAACGAAAGGGGGTAGTAGCAGAAGAAGAAGGGGACTGAAGGAAAATACAAGGAAGCCAAGAACCGCAACCCCACTCCCATTCGATTCGATTAGATTCGGGGTTTGAATATTCGATTCAGGGTATTGAGACCCAACAACAAAATAGAACCCAATTGCCGTTGACCGCGCCCTTCGCGCCTGTCCCTGTGCAGTGTCCTGAAATAGAAGCAGTAGAAGTAGACGTTGACACCAGCTAGTCCTATCCCCAAACCGAAGGAATGCCCTACCCCGTATCCACGGACGCAGAAGCCTCACCCTCAGCCTTAGCCGTAGCAGGAAACGAAGAAGAAGAAGGAGAGGCAGCGCCATCAACACCACCACCACCGTCCCTATCGGCATCAGCACCTGGATTCTCCTGCCCCGTCTGCACTTGCTCTTCCTGTGCCATGCTAGTCGAGGTGGATGGCTTTGGCCCAGGTGTAGTGGTAGAGCCGACGTCTTCTTGACCGGAGGGAGAAGGGGTCTCTTTGTTGTAACGCTTGAGGACCTCTGGACGGAATTTGGCTAGCAACTTGGCTGCTGAGGGACGGGCTTCATTGTCTATTTGATCAATAGAATCTGATTAGCCTTGTTTCTGAGATGGGTGTTGAAAAGGAGGGGGGTATTCGCGACTGAGGGAGGAGAAAGGGGAGAGTTAAATATTTCTTTCTTTTTCGTGAACGATGGTTGAGAGAGAGAGATGGGGGAAAATGCGGTGAGAGGGTGGAAGAAGGGACCATCCGATACAATGTTCAAGGCTCGCGTGAACAAGACGTGAACGTGGCAAGGAATTGGTGCCTGACTTACAGTTCATCCACAGATCCTCCAGCGCGTCGATACACATCTCCTTGACCGGCGGTCTGTAGAGGATCAAATAACTGCAATGGCCACGCAAAACCCTCAAGTCAGCCATGGTGACTCCCCACAAGAACCCTCTTTCCACAACCACCCACAACCCTCAAACCACAATAGAACGAACAATGTAAAACAAACACAGAAACGAAAAGAATACATACTGCAGCGTGCCCACCGCCAAAGCAACCCTCTCCGGATCCCTGGCCAGCGACTTCACCCGCGCAACCAAGCCTTCATCCAACTCCGGCAGTTCCGAGACGAAGCGCGTTAGGAACCTATCCCTCGAATCGACGTACGGCAGCAAACCATCGAGCACCTTGCGCGCCAGTCTCGGATAATGCTGCGGTGGCGGGGGCGCGTCCGGGTCTCGCTCCTGTCGCAGCTGAATCTTGTCATTGTACCATTCCTCGTTGAGCCAACTGACGGCCGCGTCGATCCGTTTTCGGAAATCCTCGATCACGTAGCGATAGAGATTCTCGCGCACGGCGCTGCCTAGTTTCGGTTGTTCGCTGTAGTTGTTCTTGGGCGGAGGCTGCTTGGTGTCGGTGTCCTCTTCCTCCGTTTTGATGACTTCGTCTTCCTCGTCGTCGTCGCTTTCCTCCAGAGCGGACGACGCCCGTGTCGCGAGTCGTGAGAGTAACGTGACCCAGGCGGCGCGGTCAAAGTTACTGGCCGCTAACCGGTTGATGCCCGTCTTCGCCTTACTACCGGCGACAGACTCGTCGAGCTGGTTCATGAAGCCGACGACGCGCGAGATGGTGCCTTGCCTGACCTGGCTCAGCTCTTGACCGCTCAAGGGAGGCGGCTGCGGTAGCTTGAACGGTGCCAAGGCCACTTCGGGCTCGGGATCGGGTCCCGGAGCTGCTTCGTCCATCTTGTTGGCGAGCTGTTCGCTGTCCTCGGCGGGCTGGTAGTCCGGCTCATAGTCGTCGTCCTCGTCATCGCCGCCTCCCGTAGGCCCGCCACCGGCGCCATCCGTTTGAGGAGGGGCTGGGAACTGTTCGGCGAGGGATTTGAGTCGGGATTTGATGCCCTGCTATCATCAGCTGTAGCTCGACAGAGTCCCCATGCGACTTACTTCGACAGCCTGATCCACTAGTCTCTGGTCCAGTTTGTACGACACCGCCTTCAGGAGCTGCAAGACCAGCTCCACTGGGAACTGTCGTACGTCGAATGACGTCAACGCCGAATCAGTCGTGATGGTGAACAGTTGTGCAGCAGACACAGGCCCAGGAGGTAAAGGATGGACTTCGAGACGTCGAACGGGTTGTTCCATGACCTGCGCTCCTAGCCTGGCACGCTTCGTCTGATCTAGTCCGTCCGTAGGCTCGCTCGGAGCGCCTCTCTTGCGACTATTGTCGTCAAACACTTCGAGTCGGGACTGATTGAGACGATCGACGTATTGCTGTATGCGGGGCGCCAATGCACCATTCGGGTTCCTGCTTGATAATGAGCTTCTGATTCTAGATACCAGCACCGAGCCCACATACTGCTTGTTGACGTTCACAAGCAATGCCCTTGTCGTCCGTTCCAACGATCTGATTACCACTCGATCTTTGGGCGTCAGAGGCCTGGTGGCTTTCCTGTGCGGGTCAAAGTTGAGCACGGCGTAGATGATCTTGTTCGCAATCGAGGCCCGAGATCGAATCAGCACGCCGAGACTGTTGAGAGTTGCATCAATGATGATGCTGTCACTACTGGACATTAGTAACGCCCCGATACAACCTGTTAACGTGACCTGCCTCGTAGGATCCTGAAAGACACCGAGTAAACGATCCAGCAGCCCCGACGCCTCGGCTTCCAGATTCGGCGGCGGAATCAGGGCATGTTGTCGAGGCACCAGCGCAAGGGATGTCTCGCTCTGGTCCGGTCTCTGCGAGCACATCAGCATTCTGATCTTCCGCTGCACGGCAAGCTCCACTGACCCTTGGATCGGCGACCACACCCGGCGTCTGTACGTGGATGACGCGTTGCACGAACTTGATGCAGCAGATGCGAACCCCGGGCGCCGCGCTATCCCACATGCGCAAAATCTTGGACTTGAGGGCGGCCATCTTGGCCCAGGTCGCAACGTCGCTGTCATTGCCGATGCTGTGCACGTGATTTCCACCATCAGAATCTGTTCCCAAGACGCACCATGACGCCGTCGACATCGCCCATAACAGCTTCAAGTCCGACTGTCATCTACGAGGGACATACATATGTCGAAATACCAGCGGATAGATACTCGCGCTCGCCTGCACCACGCCCTTCAACACGGCCGTATCCTCGCCGGGGTCGTCCAGTAACGCCCTCAACGTGTCGAGCACGGCCAGGCAGAGACTCTGCTTGTGCATGGCGGCCAAGCTCGGGCTCGCAAAAGTCTCGGCCAAGAAGTCGGCGCCCCATCGTCGCACCTCGAGATGAGACGTGGCTCCGATGATGGGGAGGATGGCCGTCACCGTCTGCGGATAGAAGGAGGCATCGGCGAGGACGAGTTTACGGGCAGCTTCCAGCTTGCTTAATTGATCCCTCACAAAGGCATCTCCATTGGTGGTTGTCGTCGCCATCGTGAGAGCTTCCTTTGTCCGTCGGTCTTTCGGTCTCGGCGACTGCCCTCCAAGGATACGCCGGCTCGGGCGCAAACCCAGGGGCTATTGACGGGCAAGCTGCATCGTGATGAGCTCGACGGTGGTGGATGACAGATGACAAAAATTCGCAGCTGATACAAAGGAGTGGAAGAAGTGAAGTGGAAGGAAGTCGACGAAAACGATTGGGACCCGATCAAAGAAGGATGTTTACTGGTTCGCGATGACCCTCACACGATCATCGCCGGCCCTACCAGTACAGCTCCTGGAAGGCTAGCCGGAACAAGCCGACCGAGACAAAGGCGCGCTTGGCGCGCTAAATTACCCGCCACAAGCGACTTACCGCCGAGCGGCATAGCGCCATCGAAAATTAGCCCTGCAGGGTTTGCCGCGATTAGATCATGAGCACCCACAATGAAGGTGTAGAATCTCGTACTTCGTACATCAACCAACATTACTCGGTTTAATAGACGGAACCACGACAGTTCATTCCGTGACCTGACTTGACGATGAGACCCTCACTGTTCCGAATGGCCATTCCGTCAGTTCCCTCCTCCACCCAATTCCATGGTCCCAAGCCACCCAAGCTGACCCGCGAATTACAGATATGGTCAATCGAGCTACTACGATAGGGCATACGCGGGCAAGTCCCTGCTACGCGCGCGACGGCAGTACCTGGTCAAGAACACCATCACCGGCATAAGTCTCTGTGCCTTGGTCATCAGCATCTGTACGTTCGAACCCCATCCTGAACTCCTTTCCCACCTATCTTCTACCCTTCAACCTCCACTACACGATCAAGACATAAATACATCCCCTTTCCTTAGGTCTCGATGTAAAAGCGACGTTGGTGAGAGAAACCAGGCTGATGGGCATATAGACGCATATACGATCCACGTCATCGCGCAAGATGAGTTCGAGGACGTCGAGATACCAGATGAGCCGCCCAAACCGGCAAAGCAGCCCAATGTAGTGGCCGCCGTCAAAGCGGCTGGCAAGACCAGTTGAATGGGGAGCAGGCGGGTGGGATATGATGGGGATCGAGTTGAGGGAAAAGAAGCAAGGAAGGGGTTAGTTGAGCAAGCATGGTGGTGGTGGTGGATTGTTGTCGTCGTTGCATCCCGTCATGTCGTTGCATGTTGTATTTAGCGGGCCTCTGACTCCCTTTCTCTGGTCACGGTTGGCGCAGAATCGAGATTTACAGTATGTATGTATATGTACTTGTAGCCTTGTAGGGGTCGACTTATGACAACCGCTGAAAGCGCTTCTGCAGGCTTTTTGTGCCATCTATCCTGGATGGGCCCTTCGGGGTGAAAGCGTCTACGAACAATCACAATCAAGGGCTCCCAAGGCGCCCTGAACATCTTGCTCCTCGTCCAGTCCACCTCACCTGTACCTCTACAGTACCCGTTTGAGGACGTCGAAAGGCACGTGTCACGCTACGGTCACCAATCCGCAAGTCACGTGCCCGTACGACTTCACCAAAGACAAAATGCACAAAGGGTATCAAGTGATTTGCAACTCAAGAGCTTGTCCATACACAGACAGAGGCTCTCGTCATATTCCCATTGACTGTAGATCGTGCACGACATCCGGCAACGGCGCTTCCTCGATCTCGGGCGCCGCCGGAAAACCCACGTGTTTCGCGACGCCCGCGAGGATGGAGATCTCGAGGTTCTTGGACGCCTGGGCCGCGATCTGCTGCGAGCGACGGGGCGGGAACATGTATGTATAGTCTGCAGTCACCACAACACACGCCACACTTGTCAGCTTTTTGGGACAACTGTACAGATACTGGCGGGGATGGATACGGAGCACAGAACACCGAGCACGGAGACGGAGAATGATAGTAGAATGGAATGGGAAGAGTATACGCACCGGGAACGCCCCCCTCCGCCTGTCGACGGTCCCGCTGGATCTGATACCAGCGCTCACCGACCTCCTCGAGCTTGAGCTCGCGCACGTGCCGCACGTTCTGGTAGTACTGGCTGTGGATCTGGCTGCGCGCGGCCAGGTACTTGTTCTGCAGCGCCTGCAGCTTGTAGCGGTACAGCACCTGCTCGAGCTGGATCTTCTCGTCGCGCCTCGCGTCGATGCACCGTAGCTTGGCCAGGTATTCGGGGTGGCTCGGTTGCCGTTGCGTCAACAGATGGAGTTCGTTGGACAGCTGTGCGAGACGTTCGTCGTAGAGTCTTGGAGGTTCGGGAGTGGTTAGTTGATGGTGGGTGGAATGGGGAGCGAGTGGAGAGACTTACTTGTCGCGAAAGGCGGCGAATTGGCTCTCGATCACACTCAACGAGTCCATGGCATCTTGGCGTTTCATTACTGCTTTGGACATTGTCAGCGTGCGTTGCAGATTCTCAAGCGCGTCTTGAAAGGCTGCATGACGAAGCACAGCGCTCCACCAAGATTTCAGACTTGATGGAATTGCCATGGAAAACGGGTCGCGATCATTGCAGTTTCCAGAATTCAAGACTTGTACTCACATCCTTCCTCGTTCCGGACCGTGGCATCCACTTCATCATCCTCGTCGACCGCCTCGACCGTGCCTTCCCCTTCCGGATTGATCGCATCGTCCTCATCCGCCGCTTCATGATCTCGTCCGTTCTCGACCACGGCATCGGCCATTTCTGCGGTGTCCGATTCTCGAACCGACTGCCTCGCCGTTCTACGACGACCTTTGCGTACTCCCTTGACGGCGCGCGCGGGCTCGTCCTTGACCTCGGTGGCGCGCTCCACATCGCTGTGGCTCGGCACGTGGTCCTCGACGTACTCGGGCGCGACGGCAGCCTCGTCGGCTCCGTTCTCTTCCCCTTTGACCTTCGTCGCCACGGTCTCGTCCCGCACCGAGCCCTTGCGCTTCTTGAGCGGCTCGTCCGCTTCGGCGTCGTCGCTGCTCGTGTCCGCACCGAGGCCGCTGCCGAGGTCCGATCGTTTGCGCTTCTGACCGGCGACGTCGGGCGGCGTCGGCACTTTGAACGCGCCGCTCGAGACTTGTCGCTCGAATGTCGACGCGGAAGCTGCACTCTCGTCGGCGTGGCCGTTGTTCATGCCATCCATAATCGAGGCGTGGCCATTCCGCTTGACCGGTGTCGGAGACTCCTCGCGATCCGCCTCGGCATCCCGGCTATTTAGTTGCTCCAAGGGTCGCCGGGACTTCTTGCCGTTCGACCGATCCGCGTCCAAGAGCAGTGCCACCTCGGTGTGTCTCTTCAGCTTGACCGGCGAATTCTCGAGTCGTTCGGTTTCGGCCTCGGAGTCGTGCTCACTCGGCAGACTACCGGTGACGAGGGTGCCACTGCGAGCTTGGTCGTCGTCCACACGGTCGTCGATCTCGCTCAAGCTGCTCGAACGAGCATCGTCCGTGTCATCGTGTTCTCCCATGTTGATGTGATGGTCGAAGAAAGGATCAGGTCGGAGGAAACGAATGTGACGGGAAAGGTCAAGAACCTCGCTGAGAGGATGTCAGCTACTGCAGAAATGCACCGTGAGGTTGATGACACGCAGACCGCAAAGGTGCTCGTCATGCGCGCTTGACCTGAGCGGGGGGGAATGTCAGGAACAGAGAACGAAGGGATGACCCACGCTGGCTGATCCTGATGACCAGTCGCAGTCAGAGTCTGACCATGATCCTCGGTTGCCGGTTGCGCTGATGTTCCGGGTGCGGTTGGATTTGCGACTGGCCCACCGCTGCGGCCGGTAGGCCGGTCGCCGGTGGCCGCGTCTTCTCACAGATGCTGTCACGGACCCACGACTTCGGGCGGAACGAGCCCTGAGAGTCTTATGGTAGGCCACCGAACGAGATCCTGATGCCGTCGACAGAGCTGATGGTCCAAGACCGAGGAGGGCCGAGCGCGGTGGCAGACGAGGGTAGGGGTCTCGCCCGGGCCTCGAGTGGGGGAAAAGGATGATGAAG
>QQTW01004635.1_pt1 | contig 10326 bp, 8 predicted proteins | sample 1904831 | NCBI WGS metagenome assembly QQTW01 (sample SAMN09435610, study PRJNA476489) | Subsurface metagenome, whole genome shotgun sequencing project.
AGAAACGGAACGCTCAACCCCAACAGCTTGATTCCCTCTTTCTTCTCCTTTAGGTTCGACCACACCACCACCGCTTTGAAATCGTCCTCTTCTTCTTCGGTGTCTGCTGAGCTGGTCGAGGTTCCGAGGTGGGTCGTGTACCGCTCTGGGCGAATGAGATGAATGGTATCGGCAATCCATTTGCTGTGGCGCCAGTGGACTTTGATGAATTTGATTAGACCGCTGGCTTCTAGGGAGGTGGCGATGCTGCTGCTACTGCTGGTGCTGCGGCCGCCGCTTGAGCCCGAGGACGCGGTTGGGGTTGAGCGTTCCGTTTCTTCTCTTTCTCCCCGAGAAGCTGTAAGTGTGGTGCCTTGAAGAGCTGTTGAGTCGGGTGAGGTTTTGACTGATTTGAGAGACGTTGTCAAAGAATTGGAACGAGAAGATATTGTGGTTGCGGTCGGACTAGAGGCTTTGTGGTTGGCAACAGCGCGATCATGCATGACACTCTGCAGCTTTTCCAGGATCATTTCCCTGTCTTCCTCATCCACTTTGCTACCTCGACAGTAGCCCTTGAACGTCGACGGACCTCCAAGTTTGCATACACTAACACCAACCTTACCCTTTTGAAAAATCAAAGCACGCAGACCCTGTACGATCTCTTCGTATATGTCACAGTCTTCGTCTTCAAGGAAACCGTGCGCGGCAAGCTCGTTCATCATTTCCAGACCTTGGAGTTTGTTATCCAGCTCAGGCACCGGATTCAACGAGTAGATAACATAAGCGGCGTAGTTTTGTGGAGGACGCCAATGTGCTGCAGGGGATTTTGGTGCTGATGTTGGGACTTTGAGGAAGCGGATTGGACCGGAGGCATAGGAGAATGCGTAGCCTACTTGCTGCAAATGGAACGTCAGTACAAGGCTTTGGCAACCACACGAACCATGGAGAACATAGAGATCGACTTACCGGTAAGCCAGGATACGGGATATCCTTCCACTTTAGAAGAACCTCACCCGAACCGATAGAGCTCTGCGAAGTTTCATCTGCGTCTTCTGATACTTCATTCCCCAACTCTGAAGATCCGGGTGGTGATGAAGTCGAAGGTGGAGTCAGCGTCTTTTGGGCGACCTGTCTTTGCTGTCTCGTCCTCGATCTACCAGCTCGTCTACGCTTGACGAGCCTGCGTCCTATGCCAGCTGTACTCTTCCGCCGTCGTCGTGAGCGAAGCCGGCTTCCTTCACACTCACTCTCCAACTCCGACTCCGTAGCTTCGTTTTCGATTACCGTATCTGATCGACGTTTTGCTGGTCGAACATCAGGTTCATCTGAGCTACCACTGAGACGAACCATGTTGCGCTTTTTCTTGCTGAACTTGATACTCGTATTATCAACCTCACGGTGTGATGTCTGGTACAGTGGTGTTGCACGGCAAAGATACAGTAATTCTTTCAGTGACTCAATTGGAAGCACAGGAAAAGGTAGACAACAAGATGTGTCAAGTACAGAAACGATCAGAGAAGTAAGAGAATCATTGGGTAAATGCGGTGTTTAGCCAATTTATCAAACAGCAGACGCAAGCGACTCAAGCACGGAAGAGCCGGTATTCAACAAAGGCACATTGCGGCACTTGGCATCTCATGAGAAAAGGATTTTCTGTGACAAACACAATGGTAGCATAGAAGCCGCTATTGAAGACATAGGACGTAGCTGAATAAGCGGTGTTCTTGAATAGTGACTTCTCTACTATTGTTGAAGCAACCCCGATGTCGTTTTATCAAGCGTGCGTCAATGTGGCATGGCGTCACATGCCTCAGCACCATCTCTATCTTTCTAGATCGATGCAGTATGACATGAGGACTCAAAGACTCCGGACTCGATATCCGAGAATAAGGGACGTAGGCGGACTTGTTAACTTTTCCTTCATTAAAAACGCTCAATGTATGGACATAAGGAAAGCTGGCGGTTGGGACTCTGAGCTCCTGACGCCTCGCTAATTCTTCAAACCGTTTGTATCCTAATTGCCGTCTTATTTTGCTCCCTTGCCTTTCGCCTCTGTAGGCCCTAACTCTCGAATAAATATGTTGACACTGCCCTCTGCAATTTCGTCCTTGCCGTCTTCAAACCCCGGACTAATTGCGACAGCGAGATAGCGTCCATCAGCACTGAAAGCCAAAGCCGCAACGCTGCTGCCATACTTTGGATACTGCCTTATCCGCCTCTTGGCTACTCCATCCCACAGCGCAACCAATCCGTCACCACCGCCGGAAGCAAATGTACCATGTACAGGGTGGAACGCTAGAGCATTAACAGGAAAGACAACATCGACACCATCGACCGTCTGGCGATGGCATTTAAATGCGTATTTCCGTGATTGAGACTCGCTTGACGAGTCGAACCATTCTACCGCGACGCGACCTTCGATACTAGAAGAGGCGTAGCCGGAGTCTGTGGGCATGGTAGCAACAGCTCGAGTCATGAATTTTAAGGAGCCCTCGCGGCGTTGGTAGGGTTCGACGTCAATGATAGTGGGTGAGGATTGTGTGGCAGCCTCGGCAGCGGCCTTTGCAAGGTTCGAGAGTTCGTAGATGTGGAAAGCGCGGGATGCCATACCAACCACAAGCTTAGTGGGCGTGCTTGAGACGGCGAAGGCTTTTGAAGGGAGCGGTATTACGGCGGGTGGGGAGGATGGGGAGGTAGACTGGTGAACGTGAAGGGTTGAGTCCCAGGAAGCTGAGATGACAAGACTGTGCTCCTTGCTGTACACAACAGACTTGACCCCGGCATTATGGGTACTGAGGACAGTCTGCTGATTTGTTGTGGCGTTGATATGGCGTACATCCCAGTCCAGGCCTGCTGTGTAAAATTCCTCATCCTCTGCGCCGAAACAGACATCTAGTACGGGAGCCCTGTATTCGAAGGTCTGGAGAAGAGAGCATGCTTTCTGGTCTGCGGAGGCCTGGTCGGCTTCCACTGTATATAGGTAGACGTTTCGGTCCCAAGAAGAGACGAGGAGCTTGGTTGAATGCGTATTTGGAGAGAACTTGATGGCGGAGATGGCATCAGATGGCGGCGTACCGACAGGGAAATGGTCTAGCGAATGTCAGTCATACGTAACAAGAGGGAAATACTGAATGTAGAACGTACTCGAAGCCATACTTTATAGATGTCAATGTCAAAGTATTCAGTATATTTGACGGGTGTCCCAATTAAGCCCTGTACCAAAGTCTCTAGTCACGTGAAAGGACCATTAAACAACTGTACTCGTATTGACCTTTACAAAAGTTTTCATATCAGACAACGGCAAAGGCGTCTCTTGATGGCCGAGAAGACAGCAAGTCGAATTCCTCATGGCTTGATCATATAAATTTGAAGATATAAAGGGAAGATTCCTCTGGGTAATTGGGTTGGGGTCGCATAGGGGCTACTGATCTTTCTATAATCGATTAAAGAAATACGCTGGGTTGGGTCGGGTCTACTCTTCTGTGCGCTGATATGTCTTCGCACAAGCCAGCTCGTTACTCGAGTACTCGCTGGCACGACCCATCTGCTCAACAGCACTTCTCATTCGAAGATGTGGTCTTAAAAGGCCTGGCCTCAGACGGCGGTCTATTTCACCCAGAGACCATTCCCGATGTCAGCAAAGCATATCTGGCCTGGAAGGATCTTTCTTTCTCAGACCTGGCCTTCCAAGTCATCCGCCCGTTCATGTCCTCTTCCGAAATCTCAGATACAGACCTCAAATCCATAATTGATCGAAGCTACTCCGTCTTCCGCCACCCTGACACCACACCTCTTATCAGCCTCAACGAACCAACAGACTTCCATCTTCTCGAGCTCTTTCATGGCCCCACTTTCGCTTTCAAAGACGTGGCTCTCCAATTCCTCGGTAATCTGTTCGAGTTCTTCCTCATTCGGCGAAACAGAGAACTTTCGCCCGGCCAGCCTCGCCACCATCTCACAGTCATTGGTGCTACCAGTGGTGACACAGGCAGCGCTGCAATCTACGGTCTCCGCGGCAAAACCGATCTCAGCATCTTTATCATGTTCCCCGATGGCAAAGTCTCGCCTGTCCAAGAGGCGCAAATGACCACGGTTCTGGATCCGAACGTCCACAATCTCTCCATCAAAGGTACCTTTGACGATTGTCAAGACATGGTCAAAGCCCTTTTCGCCGATGCCGAGATGAACCAATCCCACCATCTCGCGGCTGTCAATTCAATTAATTGGGCCAGAATCTTAGCCCAAATAACCTACTACTTCTACGCCTACTACCAACTCCTGAAACGCAACCCCGAACTCCCCTCCAATGATTCTGTCCAATTCGTTGTCCCGACCGGTAATTTCGGTGACATCCTAGCCGGCTTCTACGCCAAACGAATGGGCCTCCCCATTGCCAAACTCGTCATCGCCACCAACGAAAACGACATCCTCCACCGTTTCTGGCAGACAGGAACCTACTCGAAGAAAAAAGCACCACCGCAAGAAGTAGAAGGTGGCGGGTTCGCCGAGGACGGAGCAAAAGCGCACGAAGACGGCGTTAAGGAGACACTCTCCCCAGCGATGGATATCCTCGTCTCCTCCAACTTTGAGCGGCTACTCTGGGAGCTCAGCTTCCAGTACGAGAAAGCCCTAGACGAAGCGGCTAGCACGGTGAATCCAGATTCGATGCCTTCCTCTTCTGCAGTGACAGACAAGGAACCAGCAGTCCAGCGCGCCGGCCGTAAAATCAACACCTGGTTCTCCGAGCTGAAGAAGACCGGCTCTTTCACCGTGCAAGAACCCGAAATCCTAGCAGCGGCCAGAGCGATCTTCACAACCTACCGTGTCAGCGATGCAGAAACCACCGCCACCATTCAAGCCTGCTATCGAGGCGAGATTATCGAGCGCAAAGGCTACGTATTGGACCCGCATACCGCGGTCGGTGTTGCTGCCGCCTTGAGACAAATCCAGCAACAAAAACAACAACAACAACAGGCGCCAAGCTCTAACGGAGAAGACGCGACCAAGATGGACGAGCAGAGCCAGAAGGAGAAGAAGAAGAAGAGAATCCACACAATCACGCTCGCGACGGCGCATCTAGCGAAATTCGCCAAAGCAGTCGATGTGGCGTTGAAGGGGGAGGAATCGTTCGATTTCGCCCGGGTCCTGCCGCGGGAGTTTGTGGGCTTGGATGAGCGGGAGAGGAGGGTCAGGAAGGTTGATCCCCGGACGGGGTTGGAGGGGATCCGGAATATTATTGTGGAGGAGGTGAGGAGGGAGAAGGAGGGTTAAAGCGGTAGAAAACATGTCAGGGTTGCTGGTTTTACGGTTGGGAAAAAAGTTCGGCTTCAGCAGGATGGCGGTGTCCTTTTACATAGAACTTCGGCATATAGACATCCTTGCAATCTACTATAACATACCATTAATGACCTTCCCCTTCTGCCTGACAACGACAAGTCGACTAGGTATAGAAACTTCCCTCCGTCCAATATCATATTATCCCCCCTTCTTGCTGCTTCCTGCAAGCAGTTCGTTCACTCTTCCCACCCATTCCCTACCAAGGTCAGGAAAACAGTAACAAGCAGATCGAGCGAACGGAGTAGAAAAGTCTATTGGGTTGGGGTGGGGGGTCGATTTTCGGTTTTTGTGGAAAACGGGAATAGGAATAGGAATAGTAATAGTAATAGTAATAGTAAATGGGGATACGGTGTGAGTTGGAGACGGGAACGGGAAGTTGGATGATTAATGAGGAAGAATAGACATGATAATGAAGATGATGACGACGGAATGGAAGAGAGCGATGAGACGAGGTGAGACGAGGTGGAGATGCGAGAGTATGTGGAGAGTATGTTGGGAACAGTGGGACCGGAGTGGAGTGGATTAAGATCAGGATTCGGAGTAATGGATATGGGAAGAGGATCAAGGCCGTATAGCTTAGGGTTGGAGAATACGGTACACGGTACACGGTACACAGCACACGTCGGAGAAGAGAAGATCTGGGAAATGAGAATGGGGGCCGAGTGCTGACGAACAAGCAAAGAAGGCAGTCATCACAGTCTATCGGTAGTTCACTCGGTCGAAGCACTTTTCGTGGTCCAGGAAATAGTTGAATACAGACTCTGCATATCCATCTTCAATATCTAGGAAGAGTACATTAGAGCAATCAACACCCTGATAAATCCCAGCAATTCTTCCAAACAACAAAGCTCCAATCGCCCATCGCCAAAGAACGGAGGTAGATAGATGGACAGGTAGGTAAGGAGGTATGATGGCCCAAATCAGCTTGCATGTCAAAAGTCGAGCTGAGATCCAAGTGCCCATGATTGAACTTGCTCAAAACAGCGCCACAAATACAAAAACATAGAACCCGTGATATCTTGTGGTGAAACAACCTCGCATAATTTTCTTCCAAAAAGCTTTTTTCTTACTGCACAGTCCGGCTCACCAACGGCCTGGACATGACTTGATCTTGACTCTGTTTGGTAACTTGCTGGTGAGTGCTTGGCTCGCCAGCTTCACTTCCAGAACGGCGGCCGTGCACCTTCTCTGCTGTATCATCAGGCTCCACAATTCTGGTGTGGTCAGGGACGGTGAAATGCTGCGAGGTGCGCTCGGTGAATGCAGTTGGGGCAGAGCTGGCCATTGACATGGCAGTGCTCGACCTGTCAACTAGATCTGGAGTCGGTGGCATGCTGGAATGGTTGTTGCTGATTGGCGTCAGGTGACCGTCACGCGCCCTACCTCTCTCGGATTGGTTACTGTTCTGACCATCTTGGCTGCCTTCCTGTACACCATCGCTAGTCTTCTCCGCATCTTCTTCCTCCATTTGCTGGCTCTCTGTCTCTGGGAGCTCAAGATCTTCATTGGCGAGCTGAAGGCCCTCAACAGCGGCGGCACACTGCTCACTGATGTTGCGGATGATATCGGCAATTGCATCAGTTTTATCGCGGAGGTGACGATCAGCGACGTCGGACATGCTGAGGGAGGAGAAGCGCTTGCTTGTACGAGAGGATGCACGGAGGAATTGACCTTCGACTTCCGAAGACATTCCATTGACTGAGCTGGGAGCCGATGGGTGCGGAGATTCATCAAGACTAGCAACGGATTTCGATGAACCGATAAAGCTGCCGTCCTTGTGCTCAGTCTCGTCATGCTCCTCTTCGTCACCAACATCTTCGTAGCCCTCCTTAATGTATTCAGAAAGCTCTGGAGCATTACCTAGAGACCGAACAATGTGCTCCATATGGTGGGTCTGCCCATTTATAAGGCTGCGAAGGTGAAGCACGACACGTTGAGCTTCGTCTCGTTGACGAGAAATGGTCGAATTGGTATGTTGCAGAGCAGCGATTTCCTTCTTGTTACGAGCGCGCTCACGCTCAAGGTCTTCTGCAATACCCTGTTGCAAGACGAGAGCTTCCAGGGCTTGATCTCTCTGGATTTCAGTGCCCTTGAGACGGAGGCTGATGCGAGCTTGATCATCTTTCTGTTGGTCAATGAGACCAGTAAGTCTGCGGTTCTCACGCTTGTGGCTTTCGATCTTGACGCGAAGCTCTGAAACTTCTTTGTTGAGTTGTTCAGCGAAGGCTTGGAACTTAAGGAATTGTGATTTCCAGGTCTCGAGCTCTGTTTCGAGGAAGTTGTTCCTCTTGGTGACTTTGTGGAGCTCAGTGTCCATGCGGCCCTTGAGGTTAATGAAATCTTGCCACGCTTCCAGCGCGTCCCGTGAGTATTGATTCCGTTCACGGACGATCTCGTTTAGGTGACGCATTGAGACTTTAGTCATGAGCGGCTTCTTGGCTGTTCCTCCAAAGATTGCCTTGACGCCAGTGTTGCGGCCCTGTTATTGAAGTTAGCACGTTGATGTACTATCTGGTCTATGTTGGCTTACCAGTTTCTCGCAGACGTGATCCATGACCGTCATTACACTGTCCTGGCTCCACCAAGCAGGATCTTGAATGCTTTCAACCTCACCCCTCTCCACGATGATTCGACCTGCTGGAATCAGTTTGCCGCCACCGTAAGCAGCGCGGAGATGCTGAGGCACTCCAGACGGTGAAATATCGCCGTTGAGAGCTTGAGTTAGTCGGGTGATCATCTTGGTTCGCTGACCTGGTGAAAGGATATTTGGCGGGCTGGAGGTGAGCACAAAATTGCGGTCGAGGTCGACCACCAGTGCGTCGGTAGGAGCTGTGAAGAGGGAGCGGCATTCAGCGGTGATGCCGAGAATGTATGGACCTGGCTCGTTTACGAGTTCTTTGGCATGGCGAGCATGAACGACGGGAACATACAGCCCACTCCATTCATATACGCGCACACAGAATCGGATGGTCTCGGCGGCCACAGTCAGAATTGCTGGATAATGACTGACGAAAATTATTCTGCGAGTAGGTGATACAGCTGCTTCAATTACGCCGACAATGTTGGGAATTGACAGGCAGGTGAACAAGGGCCACATTGAGAAGTTCTGGAAGCCTGTCGGTGAGGATGGAAATTGATAGCAAAGAGCGTAGTCCTTCATGTCGATTCGGACTAGATCGTTCAACCGTGGAGCTGGGAAACTGAGGATGCGCGACACCTCCTCTGCATGAAACAGGTTTGTGGCTTTGTTCCAATGAATCCACATACCGCGAAGGTAATCACCGAGGAGATTGTAAAGGGGGTATCTTGAGAGGAAACTCAAGCAGTATGGAATCCAATATGTCTCATCAGCAGTATCATAGTAATCAGTCTCGGTCCTCCTTCTGAGTTCCCGAATCGTCTCCGCTCGCTTCTCGTCCGCGCGTGACCACACGCGCAGTGCAATTCCGTAAAGAGTATGCGACGAATCTTGCTGCAAAACGAAGGAATGGTGCACGCAATGAGGCTGACTTCGACCAGTGCAGATCTCTACATCATGCGGAAAGCAGGCCTGGGAAAGTGGATTAGCAGGGCGAGTCCACAGAGGAGTATAGGGACTATGGTTTGGCTCACCCGCATAGCAGCATGTAGGGCTCTTGCAATCTCATTGTCCTGCTCAACGCGAGGGCTGCTTCCAAGGATCTCAGGTAGCCAGAACTGTCCGACGGCCCCTTTCATATGGCCAATCTTTCCCTGGGGCAATTGAGGCGCTCGAACCCATTGGGACGGTTCACGGCCCACACCACAGACCATATATGCATGAGTGAGGGTTTTAGGTGTCCGCTGCGCTGGTTTGATATTGAGGGTTGCCGGTATTGGTTGAGTAATTCGAGAATGCAGCGAAGATGTTCGACTGGGGATGACAAGTGAAGCGTCCGCTTGGTCTCTTGTTCCTGGCCGCTCACGAGTTGCAGGCCTGACAAAGTGAGAGTGATCTCTAAGCGAAGGAACCATATTAACGGCCGGAGCGTGACGACGTCCTTATAGTGATAACGAAAACACGAGAACAAATAGAATCAAATTCCTTTGCTACGAGTAACGGAGCTTGTACAAAGCGGGCCAGCGAGAGTGCTGCTTCTGTGGCCCAAATATGATCAAAAGCTGAATAGTGTAGTGAAGCTCCCCCACTAACTTGAATACCCTTCGCCGACAGTCAGAAAGACGACGATGCGCATTAAAGAAGATGTTGAAGGGTCAATTGATGAGAGCAAATGGCAGAGATTGCTTGAGCAAGTGAGGGAGCTTAGATCCACGGATTCAGGAGATGAGCCAAATCATAATCGTAGCTAACACGGAAGACAGCTACACGGGCCTCAAATGATTGACCCAAAGAGGCTGGTACTTGAGTAGTGTGGTAGCGGATGCAGATGCGACATTCATGACGTTCGCATACTGCATTCTCCGGATGCTACATTGTGGGTGGACTCCATTGACAAATTACGGCCGTCGTAGGGCGGACTTTCCTGCATAGATAGTCAATGTCGCTCCGTACTGCCACATGGAGGGCGCTTTAGTGTATCTACACATCACTTTTGTACTCCCATCAGAATAAACAGTGTCGAAATGAAGACTGATGTTGACTGGGGAGCTTGTGTCTACTTAACTCTACCTGGCATTCAGCGGGTCCTGAGTCCTTACTTGTCGGAGATTGATTGTCTTGGTTATGGATTTGCATGGCGATGGCCCCTATCTTTTGGGGTCCCGAGCTTTCATCTTCACTCAATCCGGCAAGGTTGATTGGAGTAGACTTCGCCACTAGAGGCCACATAGTCAGGAAAGTTTTGGTGGCGGCTGTCCAGATCCAGTCTTAGCTGATGGACACCCAATAAACACTTGATCCATAAATCAAGGCCGAGTTGGTGTCTGCTGGAGCCATTTGCTCTCGGATGGCTCCATAACTACTCTACAATCCCAGCCTCTTTGGGTCAATCATTTGAGGCCCGTGTAGCTGTCTTCCGTGTTAGCTACGAT
>QQTW01004636.1_pt1 | contig 10326 bp, 12 predicted proteins | sample 1904831 | NCBI WGS metagenome assembly QQTW01 (sample SAMN09435610, study PRJNA476489) | Subsurface metagenome, whole genome shotgun sequencing project.
GTCGCCCTTGATGGAATTGACGTCGAGGTTGTTCTCGCTGATGAGCTTGCGCACCACCGGGGAGAGGACCTTGCCGCCGAGACCAGCGCCTTGGTCATTACCGGCTGGTGCTGCTGAAGCGGCGGCGGGCGCTGCGGTGGGCGAAGGTGCCGGAGCCGGAGTCTGCGAGGCCTCCTCCTGGGCAAGAACGGTGTTGGTGGTGTTGGTTGCCTCCGGGGCAGGCTCGGCCTCGACCTTTGCTACCGGCGCAGGGGCGGAAGAGCCGCCGCCGTCGCCGGAACTGGAAGCCGATTCACCGATGACGGCCAGAATCGTGCCGACATCGGCAGTCTCGCCCTCCTGAACCCGAATCTCGGTGAGCACACCGGCGGCAGGCGAAGGAACCTCGGAGTCCACCTTGTCGGTTGACACTTCGAAGAGCACCTCGTCGGCAGCGACGGTGTCACCGACCTGCTTGGTCCAGCGGGTGATGGTGCCTTCAGTGACGGTTTCGCCCAACTGGGGCAACAGTACGTCGGTCATTGGATGTGGAGTCCTCTTCCGGTTAGTGCGAGCACCGTTTCGCCGAACATTTCGGAAAGTGATGGGTGCGGCTGAATGAATTGCGATACTTCGTCGACGGTGGCTTCCCAGTTGACTGCCAAGTAGCCCTGACCCAACTGTTCGGTGGCCCAAGGCCCTGCCATGTGAACGCCCAAAATGCGTCCGCCATTTCCGTCGGGCTTCTTTTCGGCGATGACCTTGACCATGCCCTCGGTCTCACCGATGATTCCGGCGCGACCGTTGTGGCTGAAGGGACCCTTCTTGACTACGACGTCAAAGCCAGCCTCTTTGGCTGCCTGTTCCGAGTAACCAGCGAAAGCCACCTCAGGGTGGGTGTAGATGCACCAGGGCACACCGGCGTAATCGACAGGAGTGGCGTCTTCGCCAAGGATGCTCTTGATGGCGAGAATTCCTTCCGCAAAACCCACGTGAGCCAATTGCGGCGTAGCGATGGCGTCACCGATGGCGTAAATATTCTCCACGCCAGTGGCCATGTATTCGTCGACTTCGATGAAGCCACTGTCGTCGAGCTTGACGCCGGTGTCACCGATGAAGAGGTTGTCGGTAGCAGGGCGACGGCCGACGGAAACGATTATCGATTCGACTTCCATCTCGGTGGCGTTGCCATCACTGCTCTTCCAGCGGATAGTGGTGCTGGTATCGCCCGGCGTGTGCGAGAGCTCGCTGATGCCGACGTGGGTGTCGATGCCGCGCTTCTTGAAGCTCTTGACAATGACGTCGGCGATGTCGGCGTCACAGCCGGCGAGGATCTTGGGCATGGCCTCGAGCAATGTCACCTTGACGCCAAGGTCACTCATCATCGAGGCGAACTCACAACCAATAGCGCCGCCACCGATGACCGCCACCGATGATGGGAGCTTGTCCAAGGCGAGCACTTCGTCGGAAGTCATCACGAAGCGACCGTCGACCTCGAAACCGGGAAGGGTGCGGGGCACCGATCCGGCGGCCAGGATGACGTGTTTGCCGCGGATTTGCGAACCATCGGATACGTGAATGGTGTTGTGCGGGGCGAGCTGACCGAAACCATGAATCGTCGTGATCTTGCGACGCTTCATGGTGCTTTGCAGACCCTTCCACTGCATGTCGATGACCGACTGCTTGCGGGCCTGACTTACGGCGAAATCGACCGAAGGCTGGTCGGTGTTAACACCGAACTCCTTGGCGTTCGATACGGCGCGGTAGACAGCAGCCGTCTCCAAAAACTCCTTGGCAGGAATGCACCCACGGTGCAGACACGTGCCACCTACTTTGTCCTTTTCGACAACGGCAACGTTCAGACCGGCGGACGCACCATATAGAGCTGCGCCATAACCGCCAGGACCACCACCAATGACGACGACGTCGAATTGCTCGGCCGTCGGACCCACCTCCTCGGGGAAAAACCTCAATGCCCAAGTCCGACTGGATGGGCAGCCCTTACGTTACCTCTGGCTCGAACCTAGCGAGACGAGAGGTCGTCCTGAGAGGGAGGACGAAAGTCCAATGTCGCTCTCGAGGCTCGAAATGCAGCCACGGACGCAGTATGGATTTCTTCCAAAAGTGAGGGACTGGTTGAGCGCGCAAGGAGATCGAAGGCCGCATCTTGGTCGGCCTGGACGCGTTCCCAGACTGCCGTGGACAGCTTTCGCCCAACGCCAGCCCCTTCGAGACTGGCCTGCACATGTGGTAATGCCAGCGCACAAGCCATCACCGTGACCGTTGCATGCCTCGCCTCAGGGGTGAAAGTCAATTCTGCCTTGCGGATTAACTCTCGAACCGGCTCCGCTCTTGGCGCTGACTCGGCCGTGAATTGGCGCACAACCTCCTGGCGACGTATGAGCTCGGATTCACCCAAAATGTCCGGGCGGGCATCATCGCCGACGTCGCTCAAAAGGGCGCGAGCCGCCACAACTCTGAGGTATTCGTTGATCGCATGAACAGCAGTTTTGGAGGCCACCTGGCCAGCCTGCCTTCCGAACGAGGCTGGATGCCAATTGAGTGCCTTTCACACGCGCCTATTGGAGCTGAGCAGCTATTTCAGTAGGGATGCCGTACTGACTGAGGTCGACCGATGTACCCAATGCCAGCATTCGGTAGGCGTCGCCTTCACGCTTGAAGTACGCGTTGGCTGGCCCGACGTCGGACGTGAGCCGGGCGAAGGCGTAGTCGGAAACGCATTTGGAGCGCTCGACGCCGATCGTGGATGCGGCTGCCTCGCCGACCTGACCAGAGCGCTTGACTGTCTCTACCAGTACGGCCGAGGAGCAAGCGGTAGCCGGAGCCGGCGGTGCTGTTGCCGCAGCCGTCGACGGTGGTGCTGTGGCGGCCCGGGCGGTCGAGGGCGTTATCGACCGGGGGACATCGCTACTGGGCGGCTGAGTCGAAGTGATGACGGTGGCAGCGGCGAAGGAGCCGGCCTTCTCGAGGCGCTCACTGCGGGCGCGATCGCTGGCGTATACCCCCACCAGGACGATGAAGACCATGAAGGCAACAGCAGCCACCCATGGCCACTTGGCGACGTGACGTACCGGTTCTTCCATCAGCCCATGCCTAGCTTGAATCGAGCCCCTCTGATCATCACCGATAACTCCTTGCGCACCTCTTCAGGGGTGGTCACCGATTGGCCAAAGGGAATTCGCACCGACTCACGACCATGAGCCGTAGTGACCAAGAGGTCCATTCCGTTCTGATCGATACCTGACAACGTGGCCGCAGTGGCGCCCGGTTGATCACCGAAAGCCCGGCACAACAGCACTAGCGATGCACCCGAATCGCCGCTGAGGTGAGCTACCAAGGTAGGGGCAACGTGAGCCAAAGGGTCGGGAGAGGAATCGCTATAAAGGTCGGCGTCGACCTCTTCGTAGCCGCCGTCAGCAGTCGTGACCCAAAGGCCCACCGGCTCGACGGCAATCAGCCAGCCTGAACCCTTCTTTATGGCGACGGCGTCGGCGGGTTGCACGACGCCGTAATCGCTAAGCGCTTGCTTGATGTTGTTGTCGCCAATCGTGCGCAGGATGCCTACCAGCGTGACTCCGCCGCAGGTGTTGGCGGCGGACCCGGTGAGCGGCGATTCTGCGACGGCCAGACTTATCGACGCCCCAGACCTGGGCGAATCACCGAAGATCGAAGCGAAACCAGACCGGACACCGACCAACGGCACGCCGTTGTCGCGAAGCGCATAAGGAACCACTATTCCAAGGGCACTACCGCGCTCGTGACGCAGTGACAGCACTCCGGTGCGGCCGTTACCGAGCACGGTGCGGGCTCGCTCCGCTGGACTTAACTGCTTCGAGACAATCGGCTCGTCCGAAGCCGCCATTGGAGCAGCTCCGGCATTCGGGTCGTGATTATCGGTAGTGCTTGGCCACGGGCTAGCACCCATCGTCCGGTGATCGAGCACCGGGATGGATTGATCTTTGGACCCATAGCGAGGCAAAGCCATCCCGTATTTCTACTCCCCATTACAAAATCACGGAGGGGATAGCACCCACACCTCGGTTTCACCGAGGTGCTCTTTCAGCGAGCCCACCGTCCGTCCCAATTGATCATCGTCGCCGTCCCACACCACCAACGCCTCGTCTACGTGGCGGGCCAACCAGCCGTCACGCTTGCCGAGCGCCATTCCTGCTTCTTGCTTTGTCTTCGGCTTCGCAGGCTGAAGGAGGATTTCTTCGCGAGCGGCTGCGATGAGCTTGCGGTACTGGTCCTTCGATGCGGCCGGCCACACCGCGTCTTGTTCCGGAAAAGGAAGAACCGCCACGAACGGCACCTTGGCCTCCACTGCTGCTTCGGCGCCCAGTTGTTCGACGCCGAGACTGAGACCACTGACCACTACCAGGTCGTCGAACATGGCCTTCTTGGCGGCAATCGCTTCGACCAGTCGGCGCTTCACTTCGGTGGCGGTCGGGTTGGCCCCATAGCCGCCGATTGACGGAGGCTTGTGCCCGGTGACCATCAACAGGTGACCGCTCGGCGCTTCACCGCCTTTGGCCGGTTTTGGCTTCTGGCGCGGAGCGTCGCCGGCCAGCGTGCTGACATCGGCCGGCTTGTCGCCGGACCGACCGGTCTGATTGGCGGCAGCCTCGACAGCGAGCTTGTCGACGACGTCGTTCATGACATCACCGGAGTGGCCCTTCACCCAGCGAAAGGAGATCTCGTCGTCGCGCTCGCGCACGAGAGCGATGAATGGTTCCCAAAGGTCACGGTTCGCCACCGGCTTCTTGGCGCTGGTAAGCCAACCCCGCTTGATCCACCCGTCCCACCACCGGTCCCGGAAGCAGTTGACAACGTAAGTGGAGTCGCTGACGACTTCCACTTTGCCGCTCAGCGCTTTGACCGCCTCGTAAGCCGCCTTGATCTCCATGCGTTGGTTGGTGGTGTGCTTCTCGCTACCGCTGGCGAACGCGCCCCCGGGCACCGCCCACGCCCAACCGCCGGGTCCCGGATTACCTGAGCACGCACCATCTGTATAAACCGCTGTCGTCACTGCCTCATCTTGCTTCAGGTGCGGACCACGCCCGACCGCCAGCGCCCCCCAGGGCCACCGCCCCCGTGACCTCGCAAATCTGACCGTCACCCAAGGCCACCGCCCCGTGCCCGCGCCCATCCGGAGCAATGGCGCGCCAATTCGGTTCATTGTGACTATTCCTGGCGCGCGGTTCGACGGTCCCCGGCTACCGCGCGCCAATTCGGTCCATCCTGATCACCTCCGGCGCGCAGAAGGCGTTCGAGCTGAGCTGAAAAGGCCGGCCAATCCGACTGTGACGTGTAGTGCAAAAGGATCCAGCCATCACCGGTCAGTGCGTTTCCACGGCGGCGGTCATCATCGAAATTCTGTCGACCTGCGTGGAAGCGGTATCCGTCTACCTCTACTGCGACCCTCGCTGCGGGCCAGGCGAAGTCAAGGCGGTAGGTGTTTGCCCGAACTTTTACCTCGTACTGCGGACAGGGCTGCGGGACATCGACCGACTGCAGCTTCCGGTAGAACTCCGCCTCCAGAGGACTTTCAATCTCGTTTGCTAATAACTGCTCCGTCGCCAGCCTGAGTATGGCGGCACCGGGCTGGCCCCGGCGCGACGGCGTCATGAATGCGTGGACATCGGCCGCCGTAAGGCTCCTGTTGACCAGAGCATGATCAAGGCACCCTCGCAACTGGGCAGTGCCAAGGGCTGGGGCCAAATCAGTAAGCGTCTGTAGCGCAGTCGTCACCGGCAGACCATCGATATGCGACACCTCGAACGCAGTGTTTCGTCTATGGCTGCCTACCCCAAGAAGTCGGATGCGCGTGTGCACGTCGACACTCAACTCCACCTCGGCATTTTCAAAGCCGGGTAAACGCACGAGTCGGGCCGCTGCACCGTGGGAAAGCACTGTCCCTGCCGGCGTAGCGAGGATGGCGGCCATGGCACTTTGGTGCCACGAAAGGCTGGTGCCGCGAAGCCGGTATACGGAGAAGTGGATGCGCTCAATTTCTCCTCGGCGCTTCATGCGGCGGAGAGCGGAGTCGCCGCATGTTTCCTTGATTTGCTGAGTTGTGGCGAGGCCATATTGGCGCCTTGCGAGCCGATCCAAAGGATTCGACATATGCCATCAGCAAAGCAGTCAGGTGTGACATCTATCCGACAGTCAAGTAACCGCGCGCCAATTCCGGCCACTTTGGTCATTCCTGGCGCGCGATTCGGTGCCCTCCGGTAGCCGCGCGCCAATTCCGGCCACTTTGGTCATTTCTGGCGCGAGGTTCCAGGTTCACGATTTGGAAATGAGCGAATCGACAAGTACTTTCGTCTTTGGAAACTACTTACAGAAAGTAAACGATGTCTGATTACTCGCAAGCCAATAGGAATAAGCAAGAAGCCGAGCAAGCCCTTCGGGCCGCTAAGGCAGCAAGCGTCGAAGCCCGAAAGATGCAATCGAAAGGCCGGGGCTGGCTCTGCCTTGCCGCGTTCTTCTCGTCGGTACCCCTCAGCCTCGTCGAATCGATATCAGGCTGGACAATTCCGATGGTCGTCGCAGGTATTTACACCGTTGTGGTCGGTTTGTTTCTACTTAAGCTCAACTATGACCGGCCCAGCCGTCAGCGCGGCATCTTCGCCGCCGACAGCTTCATCACCTTCTTCACCCTCAGCTTTGTTGTGACGGGTGCCATAACTTGGCCGATCCAGAACTCGGTGTCGGAAGATTCAGGTGTTGCGATCGGCGTTGGACTTCTGGCCCTTCTGCTCGTCGTGAACGCCCTGGTGACGTGGCCAATCGTTGCCTTCGCCCGTCGCAAGACCCAGTGAGCAGCGAAACCGCCGACCTACACCCGCTGTTGAACGCTCCGGCACGGCTACTACTCACGGCGATGCTCAACGAGGTCGACGAGCTCGATTTCAAAACGTTGCGCAATGCTCTGGAGCTCAGCGACTCGGTGTTGTCACGCCACATCACGACGATGGAGGAGGCCGACCTTGTAGTGGTTCGCAAAGGTCACGTAGGTAAACGGCCGAGGACTTGGGTGGGTCTGACCGACGCCGGTCGATCCGCCTACAAAACGCATCGCAAAGCGCTGCTGGCCATCGTCAAAGGTAAGTAGTCAGGCGGTCCAGCAAGCAGCAGCAGCCTCGACGTCCGACATGTTGTTGTACAGGTGGAACGAGAGGCGCACCTTGCCAGCGCGCTCCGAAAAGTGAAGGCCGGCGTCCCTCAAGCGTTCAACCACTTGGGGAGCAGTAGTCATCGAAACGATGGCCGATCCCCCAGCCTGAATACCAATGGCTTCACAAAAAGCGTTGGCCAACCCCACATTGTGATCATGAATAACTTGCTCCCCCACCGAGGCAATCAGCTCTAGTGAAGGGACGGTACCGGCAAAGCACAGCCATGCCGGCGACAGATCGAAGCGGCGAGCAGATTCGGCCAATCGCAACGGCGAACCGTAGAACGAGGCGTGCACGTCTTCGCCGGCGTACCACCCAGCGTTACTAGGCGTAATCGAGTAGTACAGCTCAGGGTTGATCGACATAAACGCCGTACCCCGGGCCGACAACAGCCACTTGTAAGCGGAGCAGGCAACGGCGTCGAAGTCGTTGCCATTGACCGGTAGCCAGCCCTGGCTCTGGGTGGTGTCCAGAAGGGTACGCACTCCATGGTGGCGGGCAGCCGCCGACAAAGCGGTGAGGTCGATCACCTGGCCGGTGGCTGACTGGACGCTGGACGCTGCAACCCAGTCAACCGACGAATCGAGAGAGTCGATCAACTGGTCGAGCGGACACAGGCGGATGATCACGCCCCGCTGCTCCTGTGCGAGAAATGGCCACAAGAGAGAGGTGAAGTCGCTTTCTGGAAGCAGCACAGTTTGACCCGGCCGCAGCGACGCAGCAATAAGGCCCGCCATCGAAGAAAGATGCGCACCGACGGTCACCTGATCGACCGGAACGCGCAGAAGGCCCGCAAACAATTCCCGGCTGCGATTGACCGCCCCATCCCAAGCGTGGGTGGAAGTGCGCCCCTCGGCCCACAGCTGCATGGCATCCGTCATTGCCTCGGTGGTCGAAGTCGGAGGCAGTCCAATGGTGGCGGTATTGAGGTGACCGCTGCTGTGCGGAAAGTAAGCCTGCGCCGCTTCGATCGAGATCGTTCCCGTGCTCATAAGCTCGAGTCTGACCTACAACCGGCGCCGGGTCGCGTTGGTCAGGACTAAAGGTTGATCGGGGCGACCGTCTAGGATGCGAACAGAATCTTCTTTGGAGCGACATTGGAATATCTACTCCTTCTCATCATCCTCGGCGTAGTCATCTACGTGGCCTACCTGTTGATCAATCAACGGGCGAAGTCAGCCGAGCAGAGCCGACGGGACGAGGCAAAGGCCAAGCGCCCAGTCGACCCCCTGGCCGACTGGTCCTCCTCGGGCGGCGACCAGCAATACCTCGACCTCAAGCCCGGTGACCTGGTCAAGACCGACGGCGAATACCTGGTCAGAGGCACTCTCACCTTCAGCGACGGTGGCTCACAGTGGTTCGAGCACCTGCTCGACGACGCTGCTGGAACCAAGCAGTGGCTAGCCGTTGAGAACGACGAGGGTCTGGAACTCAGCGCCTGGCGTCGCATCCCTTTGGCCGACGTCGAGAGCGGCACCGCTGGCGACCGGTCAGTCGTGGTGCGAGGTGTGGCCTACAAGTTGGTCGAGCGGGGAACAGCGCAGTACACCAGCGCCGGCACCACCAGCACTTCGCCCAATGGCACAGTCGAGTACATCGATTACGAGGCTGCCGACGGCTCGATGCTCGGTTTCGAGAACTTCGACAACTCCACTATGGAAGCTGCGCTCGGGCGCAAGGTGTTGCCCTCCGAAGTCGAAGTATTTCCCTCGGCCAACAAGCAGTAATTAGTGGCCACCGTCCTGTCGGTACCTTTCATCGACGCGCAACCGCAAGACCTCGTGCTCAGCATCGGATTGCCTCCGCAGCCGGCGTTAGCAACGAAGACCTTCGAGCTTCCTGTGGGCCGTCTCGAAATGCGCCTTCTTGGCTCGTCCCATCAAGTGATCGTGGAAGGGCCATCGTCAACGTTCTCCGAAACGGTTGCTTGTTTGAACAACGGAGGCTCATTGCCGTCTGAGTCGTCTGATGACGGCTACCGCTTCTACTCTTCCTGCATGCAACTGGGCGAGCGCTTCGACACCGAAGTCGCAGATCTGCTCAACCGCTTGGAAGATAAGACCGACGCCCTAACTGGCATATTTCCCGGTCATCGTTTGGCTTTGACTGGGATCGAGCTGATCGAATCCAGCGAAGGCATCAGCTGGCGAACCTGGCACGCCTATCCGCAGTCGGCCACCCTGGTTCGGACCGACTCGACCTTGGTGACGTCATGACCCTGCGTACCAAACTTATTCTGGCCGGCTTGCTGGGCTTCGCCTGCGTGCTCGGGCTGATATTCAGCTTCACCAACCGTGGCTCGGTCGACTCGTACATTGCCAAGACCTTCGCGCCGGCGGCAGCAGGTGCGGTTCCCGGCTCGACGCCGACCACTCGCACCTTCACATCGTCAGACACTCCGGTGAAGACCGCCGATCGCATTGCCAAAGAATGGAAGCCGGCAGAACGGCTGAACCAACCTTCCGGTGTATTCCTGCGCTACCAGGAACGCATCGTTGCAGTAACGCCTGCTCCCAACAATGGGTCATTCATCAGCGTCGACGATTCCCGCTCCGGCTACAACCGATGGTTCCCTATCGTGGGTGGCTTCTGGGGTAGCACCGGGGTCGGCGGTGGGGGCGTCGGAGGAGCCGGCGGTTTCCGAGGCGGCGGGCCCGGAGGCGGTAAGTGAGGAAAATGGCAGCGGTGGCTTTGTTCGCCGTCGCCACTTTGTGGCCGTCACCAGCGTCAGCCGCCATCCTCACGCCTGAAGACAGCGCCGCGCTCCAAGAAGTGGTGCGTCAAGCGAGAGATCAACAAGGCGTCTGCTACTCCTGGGAAGTAACCGTTCTCGACCAAAACAACGGTGCAACCCAGCGCGACTATGGAAGTGTCGCTGGCTCTGCGCCTATTCAGTGGCCGGATTGCAACAAGAGCGTCCAGTTCTCTGCTCGGGTTACCTACACCTCCGACACTTCTGAGTCCGAGGATTACTCCACCTATCAGATTCGGAGTTCGGGGCTTCCAACCACTTTCCGGCGCGACGTCGTTTCCCTCAACACACTTACGAATGATCCCGACGAAGCGATATTCCAAGCGGTGAGTGCCTTGCCGGCTGTCATCGCCGAGTCCGGCAGCGCTCCTTGGATGAAGCTCGAGACCAGTC
>QQTW01004637.1_pt1 | contig 10326 bp, 14 predicted proteins | sample 1904831 | NCBI WGS metagenome assembly QQTW01 (sample SAMN09435610, study PRJNA476489) | Subsurface metagenome, whole genome shotgun sequencing project.
ATCCGGCCGGTCCCGTGCCTTGAGTAGCCTTCCGTTGGCGCTTCGTGTTCCTGCACGCGCTCGTCATGGGGCCTGGCCCTTCCCGGGCAACCCGGCCGTGGAAACCCTGCCCTGCTTACCGGGCGTCCCGCCGGTGCAAGGCGGAGGCTGCGGGGGTGGAGCTATCAAACGAGAAGGAGGCGTCGCAGCCGACGTTTCCGAACAATCCAACGGAAAGGAAAACCATGGACTTCGCTCATCTGCTCTTGTTGCTGTGGACGGCGTTGATCTTCTACAACGCCGGGACGATCTGGTTCGCCCAGATCGTCGTCTACCCCCTCTTCGGCAAGGTCGGGGGAGACGAGTACGTCGCCTATCACAAGTTCTACACCAGCCGGATACCGCTTCCCGTCATCGTGCCGGGGTTCGCGAGCTTCCTGCTGCCCATCGCGCTCGTGTTCCTCGGGCCGGGGTCGGTCCCATTATGGATCTATCTGGCGAACGTGGTCTGCGGGCTGGTGGGGTTGCTGGTCACGGTGGCCCTCGAGATACCGCGCCACGTCCGGCTGGAGAAGGGGGGCAAGCAGGGAACGGTGATCCGGGAGCTCATACTCTACAACTGGCCGCGCACCCTCTCCATCACGGGCTCCGCCTTCCTGACGCTGCTCATGCTCATCTCGGCATTCTCACCGGCGTAGAGGAGGTGATGGCACCGTAAGCACCACCCCGAGAAATCGACGAAGACGCCGTTTCAAAGTTGCAGATAGGAGAACGAGCTCATGGCCAAAGCAGCAAGAAAAGTGGAGAGTCGGCAGGACGGCCGGCGGATCTACAACCCGATCCAGAAGGACTACGCCACCTTCCTGGAGACGAGCGAGGAGTCCGGCGGGGAGCGCACCCTGATCGAGATCGAGGTCGCCCCCGGCGGGGGGACCACACCCCACTACCACCTGACCTACGCCGAGCACTTCGAGGTGATCTCGGGCGCGCTGGAGGTGATGGTCGGCGGCGAAACCCGCACGCTGACCGCGGGGGAGAAGGCCGTCGCGCCGAAGAACACGCTTCACAACTTCCACAACGCCACCGACGAGCCGACCGCTTTCCTGGTCGAGCTCCGCCCCGGCAGCAGCGGCTTCGAAAAGGCGCTCAGGGTCGCTTACGGGCTCGCTTCGGATGGGCTTGCAAACTCCAAAGGGCTGCCGAAGAGCCTTTACCACACGGCGCTCCTGTTCGAGTGGGGAGAGGGACGGCTGCCGGGCATCTTCGCCCTCCTCGGGCCGTCGTTCGGGCTCCTGGCGAGGCGGGCGCGGCGCAAGGGGATCGACGAGGAGTTGGAAGCCAGGTACTGCCGGTAGGAGAGATCGTGCGAAGCCCGAATAGATCACCCGCCGAAGAGCAAGTCAAACAGAGAGAAGAGGAGCATCTATGAACACTGTGGACACCGTAAACGTCACGCGTGCAGATGGAGGAGAGCACTGGCTCGTCGGCGGGGACGTCACGACGATCAAGGCCTCCGGCCTCGACACGTCCGGCGACCTGCTCGTCCTGGAGGTCACGGTCTCGCCGGGCGGCGGCCCCCCGGTCCTGCATCGGCACGGGTATTCGGAGGTCTTCCTCTTTCAGGAAGGCGAGTTCGAGGTCAGCACGGCGGACAGGGACCACGCGCTGAGCGCGGTCAGGGTCGCGGCCGGAGACACCGTCGCCATCCCGTCGATGGCGTGGCACAACTTCAAGAACGTGGGCTCCGCCCCGGGCAGGTTCATCGCCGTCCACAGCCCGGCGGTGATGGAGGACTTCGTGCGGGAGATCGGGCGGCGCATCGAAGACCCGCACAACCCGCCGGAGCCGGAGGGCCCCTTGTCGGACGAAGACCAGCACAAGATGATGGAGATCATCCACAAGTACGTGGAGGTCTTGTCGCCCGACGAGATGATGAGAGAGGGGACGTGAAGGTGAACACCTTCTTATGGGTGGCGCAGGCGGTCCTGGCCTTCGTTTTTCTGGCGCACGGGCTGCTGTTCCTATTCCCCTCCGAGGCGGTGTACAAGATCAAGAGGTGGTCGCCTCTCCCGCAGGGGGTCATGCGGTTCGTCTACGTGGCCGAGGTCCTCGCCGCGTTTGGCCTCACCCTGCCCGCCTGGATCGGGCTGTTCCCCTGGCTGACCGCGCTGGCGGCGGCCGGTCTGGCGCCCATCATGGTCGGTGCCGCGGCTCTCCACCTGTCGCGCGGGGAGATATCGTCGGCGGTCGTCACCACCACGCTTCTTGCGCTCGCGGTCCTCGTGGCCTGCGCGCGCTGGTTCGTGGTCCCTCTATAGCCACAAACCCCCCGGAAGGAGAAATCATGAGCAAGGCAGGAGACGTGTACGAGAACCCGGTGACCGGCGAGCGGGCGGTGGTCCGCGTCGGCGCCGAAGAGTCCGGCGGAGAGCTGGCCGTCGCCGACCTGTACGTCCGTCCCGGCGGGGCGGTCGCCGGGGAGCACGTCCACCCCGGCATCGAGGAGGTCTTCACGGTGGTCAGAGGTAGCGTGGGCTTCCGGCTCGACGGACGCGAGGACGTGGCCGGCCTGGGACGGAGGCTCGTAGTCGCGCCCGGAGTCTCCCATTACTGGTGGAACGCGGGCGACGCAGAGGCGCACGTCATCGTCGAGTTGCGGGGGGAGAGGAGGCTGCTCGAGGGCTTCGTAACGATGCTCTCCAATACCTTTGGGTTGGCCCGCGACGGCAAGACGGACGCGAAAGGCCGGCCGAACCTGCTGCAGGCCGCGCTGCTGGCCAGGCAGTTCGACGAGGTGATCCGCTTCGTCGAGCCCCCGCGCGCCGCGCAGAAGATCCTGTTCGGGGTACTCGCCCCCGTCGCGCGGCTCCTCGGCTACCGCGCCGTCTACCCCGGATACGGGCCCTCGGGTTTCACCGAGGTGGAGCCCTGGCGCGGATATGCCCGGCTGGAGGCTTCCACACGGTAGACGCGGGCCGGGACATCGGGCCCCGCCCCTCGTACGGATGGGAGGCAGAAGCGACATTCCCCGGACAGGTTTGAGGTCTACAAGATGCGCACTGACGGCACGGGGCCGGTCAACCTGACCACTGATGCGGCCGGGGACTTTACCCCGACCGGCAGCCGCTGAAGAAGCGGAATCAGGAGAGATGGCTAACTTCTCGAACCGAACATGGGGCTGGACGGCGTGTTCCGCCCTCGGATGGAAAGGAAGCAGAATTGTACGGAATAAGCGAGTACCTGATGGTCGTACACGAGCAAGAGAGGGTGCGTCTGGCGGAGCGGACGCGGAAGGAGCACCAGAGAGGAGCCTTCCACGACCGGATGCCCGCTCTCCGCGAGAGGCGAGAGACGTACCCGCCAACGAACTCGAAGGAGGTAGCGTGGTGCCCGTAGGAAAGCGTAAGATCTTCGTCGATCCGAACGGGGGCGTGCCCCTTCCCGCCCTGGACATGGTCCACAAGGTAACGGCGGAGCTCTCCGGCGGTTCGCTCACGGTCGAGGAATGGGGGCTCCCCCCTGGCGCGCTGATACCCCCGCACACCCACACCCGCGAGGACGAGTGCAACTTCGTGCTGGAGGGCGAGCTCACCTGCGACGTAGGCGGCGAGGTCGTGGTCGCCCGTGCCGGCTCCTACGTGCTCAAGCCTCGAGATGTGCCCCACGCCCTGTACAACGCGGGTCCCGGGCCCGTCCGGGTGATGGAGATCCTCACGCCGGGCGGATTCGAGAGATATTTCGACGAGTACGAGCAGATCGCGTCGGGCGACCTAGATGGAGATGAACGCCGAAAGGTCCGGGCCGAACTCGGCGAGCGCTACGGGGTGATCTGGCACGACGAGCGCATCCCCGAGGTCGAAGCCCGATTTGGTATCGGATCTTAGATCCTCCCGGACGATTCACCTCAAGTTGGAGAGAAGACAACAATGAAAGTACAGCAGATAGCCAATCTCGGCGAGACGGACGAGCGGGAGGCGGAGCTGCCACTGCTAAACGGCATCCACCACCTGACCTTCATCACCGCCGACATGGATCGGCTGATCGCCTTCTACGGGCGCGTCTTCGGGGCGCGGGTGACGGTCGACCTTGAAGAAGAGGGCCTCCGCCACGCATTCATCGAGGTCGGCCCGCACGCGGTGCTGCACCCCTTCCAGGTTCCCGGCGTCGAGCCGCCGGGTCAGCAGCCGTTTTTCCAACGCGGCCGCCTGGACCACTTCGCGCTCAACGCGGCGAGCGAGGAGGCGTTCCGGGAGATTCTTCGGCGCGTGGTCGCCGAAGGGGCGGGCGACGGGGCGGTGACGGACATGGGCTCGCTGCTGCTCTTCAGTTTCCTCGACCCGGACGAGGGCCGCCATGAGGTGGTCTGGAGAAAGCCGGGCGTCCCCGTCGAGGCCGGGCTGAGGCGCACCGAGTGGAGAACGGTCGAGTTGCACTAATGATCTATCCCCGCTCGAGGAGTGAAGCGGAAGATGCATGAGCTCCTGCATCGATTCTTCCGTGCCCAAACCACCCATCACGTGACAGAGGAGAATTTGCAATGAACGGAGTGAACGAACGGCAAGTGCCCGACCTCGAGGAACTGGACGAGCGGGAGGCGCACCGCTTCCTCGCCGGGCTGCTGTCCGGGCTCGACCCCGAAGAGGAGTACGACGCGCGCCACCCGGAAGACTACGTCATGGAGATGCCCCAGTCCGGGGAGCGCATCCGCGGCAGGGAGAGGATGAGGGAGTTCCAGGAGGCCTACCCCACCGCGGCGCCGTCCATCCGGCTGCGCCGGGTGCTGGTCAGGGAGGGGCTGTGGGTGGCCGAGGGGGTCTACGACGCCGGTGGGGAGCAGGCACTCGACCTGGTGTTGATCCTCGAGTTGCGCGACGGGAGGATGTGGCGGGACAGGTGGTACTTCCCCGAGCCGTTCGAGGCGCCGGGGTGGCGGGCCCAGTGGGTCGAGCGGATGGAGGATCGCTAATGCTCACGGAGATCACTATCCAACCGGCGGTCGAGAACGACGGAGCGAACCATCACCTCTACGGTTCGCTCCGCGCGTATCAACCCGTTGTGGAGCGGCTGCAACCGCGCTGCAACCGGAGCACTACAGAGCCGAACACAGCCGTACTCGCTTCCGGAGTGGAATGATCGAAGCCGCCCAGATAAGCGGGTTTGCCCAACAGGATAGAGCACAGTAGGAAAAACCTGACCCGACTTACAAGGAGGAGGTCGCTGGTTCGAGCCCAGCATCGCCCACTCGGAAGTGTCGTGTAGGTAGACGGAGGGATCCGACGAGGTGAGGATCACCGGAGGGCTTCGACGACGACTTCGCCGACGGGTTCTTCTTCGCAGACTAACGCGGCGCAAGGGTTTCAACCGGGTCGGGGTCCTTCGAGGCCCCGGCCCCTTCCTGTGCGATGGTACGGCCTAGTCAGGAGGACCGGACAGTTTCCGATTCTCCTGACTTCGCTTGGGCGGGTTCTTCCTGGGTGATCCGAGCAAATCCATGCTGCCCCCAGGCGTACCATCCTGGTCCGAGGCCGTGACTAGTATTTGACGATAACCCACACCGCGTGGATTATGCCGGGGACGAAGCCGAGGAGCGTCAGTACGATGTTGATCCAGAAGTGCTTGCCAAGCCCCACCTGCAAGAATACCCCCAGGGGTGGGAGGAGTATCGCGAGTATGATGCGCAGCAGATCCATCCAAACCTTTCCGTATCCGACCGGCCTAACTCTTTGTTACGCAACCCGCTTCCGACGGTTGCGGTAGGCGCTATCGCGATACCACCCCGGGAAAAACGTCCGCGTGAAGCGGCTCCTTCGGGGGCCGCTTCTCCTTGGATCCTTGGTGCTTTGGGTGTTGCGAAGACGCCCGTCTCCCCACCACCGGCGTTGCTGTTGTCCCTGGCGCCTGCCTAGGCCGCCCGGGCTGCCTCGACGACGTCTACCCGGCAAGGTCGTGGGCGGTCGCTCGCCACAGGTGAAGGCCAAGAGCCCCGGTTAGCACCGCACGATCAGGGGGACTCGACCTTCGAGACATTCGCCCTGCCCATGCCCGGCACAGATGCTCGGTTTCGAAATACGACAATTGCGGTATGCGCATCGGCCCCCGCCGGGTGACACTTGTATCGTTGGATCAAGACGGCCGCCAGGCGGCCTCGACCGAAGGAGAAGCGGATGAAGAAGTTTATTGTTACGGGTGTTGCGGCGGCGCTGATGCTGGCGACCGCCTCGCCGGCCGTAGCGCAGGTGACGGTGGCCGGCGACGACAACACCGCCGCCCAGTACGTCGACGCCTCGCAGGTGCAGGTGGCCGTAGGCGCCCAGTTCGGCGACGCCAACGCCGCGGCCAGCGACGACAGCACGGCCGAAGCCTCCAACGAGCTCAGCATCACCCAGAACCAGGCGAACGCCGGCCTCGGCGAGATCGACGACCTGAACCAGGGCGTCGATTCCGTCGGCGATGCCCTGATCTTCTTCTAGGAACGCGCCGGCTCGTGGGCGGGCCGGGGTCCTTCGGGGCCCCGGCCCTTTCTTGTGTCTCCGGTCAGCCGAAGGAACCTATCTAGGGCGATGCAGGCCCCGAAGAGGCCGCCCGAGAGGACGCCGCGATACCGAGGTCGTGTATCACCGGGACGGCCTATCCTTCCTCCCGACCCCTCTCCTCGACGCGCCGCCTCCTGCTCCAGGGCGGGCTCCGCCAGCGGCCGCCGCGGGGCGCCCCGGCGTGGTAGCCTCTCAGGCGCGGTTTTCCGGGACGGTGACCGCCGGTTTGCGGTCAGGCCGGGCAGGCAAACCGCGGAGCGAAGTGGGAAGCGGGCGTGTCAGCGTCTCCCTTACGGGGAGGTCGCTGGTTCGGGCCCAGCAGGGGCAATGATCGGCCGTCGGCCTTCGGCCCTCAGCCGCAAGCAACGTTATTCGGGAGGATCTCGGTTCCATCATGGGTGTGAAGTTTGTTGAGAACGGGCTGACGTTCGACGATGTCTTGATCGTGCCCCGCAGGTCGTCGGTTTACTCGCGCAGGGACGTGTCCTTGCGAACGCGCCTGGTCGGGGACCTCACGCTGGAGTTGCCCATCATCAGCGCGAACATGGACACCGTTACGGAGCTCGCCATGGCGACGGCGATGGCCGAGGCGGGGGGTATGGGTGTGATCCACCGCTTCGTGGACGACCCCGAGACGCACGCAGAGTGGGTGGGCCGCACCCCGGGCCACCGCTTTCTCGCCATCGGCGTCAAGCCCGCCGACCTGGAGAAGATCCCCATGGTCGAGGGCCTCGACGGCGTGGTCATAGACGTCGCCCATGGCCACAGCGACCGGGTGGCCGAGACGATAACCGCCCTGCGCGAGGGGTACCCGGGGCTCTGGATCGTCGCCGGCAACGTCGCGACCGCCGAGGGCGCGTGGGACCTCCTGGAGGCCGGCGCCCACGCCGTAAAGGTGGGGGTGGGCCCCGGCGCCGTGTGCACCACCCGCATCGTCACGGGCTGCGGTGTTCCGCAGCTCACCGCCGTGCTCAAGGTGCGGGCGGCGCTCGACCGCTGGTGGGACGCCGAGCGGCGAAAGGCGAGGCCGCGCGTCGAGCACCCGCCGGCCCTCATAGCCGACGGCGGCATCCGCAACTCCGGCAACATCGCCAAGGCCCTGGTGGCCGGCGCCGATTCGGTGATGATCGGCTCGCTCTTCGCCGGCACGGATGAGGCGCCTGGGGCCGTGATCCGGGAGAACGGCCAGGCCTTCAAGCTATACCGCGGCATGGCCTCCCAGGGCGCCATGGACCGCGTCGGCTCGGACCGCACCCCTGAAGGCGTCTCCACCCTCATCCCGCACAAGGGCTCCGTGAGGGCCCTCCTCACCCAACTGGAGGGCGGCATCCGCTCCGCCCTGAGCTACTGCAACTCCGCCTCCATAGCCGACCTGCACGAGCAGACCATCGAGATGGTCAAGATAAGCCCGGCTTCCGTGAGGGAGAACAGCCCCCACGCCCTCTCGCTCTCCCCGGCCGAGACGCAGTAGCCCCGAAAAAGCCGGGCGCCGGTGGCTGACGGCCGACACCTCCTTTGGTACACTCTTGCGAGCCCTTCGCGGGGGCGTAGTTCAGTTGGTTAGAACGCCGGCCTGTCACGCCGGAGGCCGCGGGTTCGAGTCCCGTCGCTCCCGCCATTGCAGCTCTCAGCGGTCGGCTCTCAGCTTTCAGTATTCCGGCGGAGGCCAGGCCGTTGTTTGTGTGGGGTTGAGAAGAGCAACTACCGAGAGGTGATCCCTTATGGCAGAGCCCGTGGCCGTCACTACAGACACGTTCGAGGCGGAGATCCTGAACTCCGAGGTACCCGTGCTGGTGGACTTCTGGGCCGAGTGGTGCGGGCCGTGCCGGCAGGTCGCTCCCGTGATGGACGAGCTCGCGCGCGACTACGAGGGCTCCGTCAAGGTCGCGAAGATCGACGTCGACGCCGAGTCGGCGCTGGCCGGGCACTTCGGCATATCGAGCATCCCGACCATAGCCCTCTTCGAGCCTGGCGAGCAGCCCAAGGCGGTCATGGGCGCGCTTCCCAGGGAGATGATCGAATCGGCCTTCGAGCTCGACCGCTTCCGGAAGGCCGGCTGAGCCACTTCCGCCGCTTGATAGCCCCCAGCGCGTGACGTAGAATCGTCCACGTTTCCCCGGCGGGATAGCTCAGTTGGTAGAGCACACGACTGAAAATCGTGGTGTCCCGGGTTCGAATCCCGGTCCCGCCACTCCTAAAAACCTGTAAAACGCGCAAAAACGAAACGGCGCTCTTCGACCCTTCGGGACCTTCTGACACCACCGCGGAGCGTAAAGGGCGATGATGGATCGTCGCAGCTCCTGGTCCGCCGGCATGTTCGACCCTCGTCCTCGTGTGGGAAGCGCCCGACCGTCGCCCAGGGCGTATGAGCTCTTGGGGCCACGCCCACGGTGCCGCCGGGGTCGGTCACGTTCGCGGCGACCGCATCGAGGCGCGGCGGGGTCAGCGATTACTCGTCGGCTTGCGGGCCACCGCGGCGATGCCGTGGCCCGCGGTCAGGGCCTGTCGGACGACCAACGGCCGATAGGGCCGTTGGCCCCGAAAACGGCGAGGTCCACGATCATCCCTCACGGCATCGGCCGGATTCGATACGGGCCACCGGCGGCCGAGGTCATCCCCGGTGAACACGACCGCTTCGTGTCCGGCCCGGCGTGGCCCCCGGACTAGAGCCAGCACGCCGGCGCCCCGGCCGATCGGTCGTAGCCGGGTTCCCCGTCCCGGACGTGCCGGCCGGGCGTCATTTGCCAAACGGAAAGTGGGGATCATCCGAGCCGAGGACCTCGACGGTGAACCCGCCGGGGGCGCGAACGTAGAAGCTCCAGGCGCCGTGTAGCCTGGCGGGGGGCTTCACCTCGAACCCGTCGTCCTTCAGTCGCCGGTTGATCTCTTCCACCCGCTCTTCGCTCTCTTGCACGAAGCCGACGTGGAAGGTGCCGGGGTAGCTGACCTGCTTTTTGCCCATCAAAGACAGCGCCGCCCCGTTGTCGTCGGTCATCATGGCGAAATCGTCCCCGGCGTAGTCCCTTACCGCCAGGGTCGTCAGGCCGAAGTACGTCTCCAAGAACTCCCGCGCCCGGGAAACGTCGCTGACGGTGAGGTTCACGTGGTTAAGCTTCATGCTGGTCTATTGCCTCCTGTTAGGTCTCCGCTACGGAGATGTTGGATCAGACGTCGGGACCCGCCGGCGGGTCCCCGCCCTGCCCGTCTTGTTCGAGGCCCTCTCCTCAGTTGTGACGCCGACGCCCACGCCAACCGTCCCTTCGGGGCCCGATGACCACCACGGGTTCGTGCTCAGAGCGAACCCATGCCTGTTTTGCGGAGTTGGAGGTCGGGCCGGTCGAATGAGCATCGAAGCGCGTTCACAGGCTTGGCGTGTTGGCTGGAGACGTGAGTTTGTCGGTTCTCGGGAAACCGAATTCGTCTACTTGACAGACGCCTGTCTTTATGGCAACATCCTGTCGTATGGACAGATGGACCGCAGAAGGGGGCGCTTTTAGCGAGATAGTCCTGGAGGTCTTCCGGCTCAACGGGCGCCTGATCGACGCGGGGGACGCCATAGCGGCCCCCGACGGCCAGACCAGCGCGCGCTGGCAGGTCCTGGGGGCGGTCTCCGGCGGGCCGGCCTCGGTCGCCCAGGTCGCCCGCTCGATGGGGCTCGCCCGCCAGAGCGTCCAGAGGACCGCCGACCTTTTGGCCGCCGACGGGCTGGTGCGGTACGCCGACAACCCCCACCACCGCCGCGCCAAGCTCGTGACGATGACCCCCGAGGGCCAGCAGGCGCTCGACCGCATAGGGAGGCGGCAGGCCCGGTGGG
>QQTW01004638.1_pt1 | contig 10325 bp, 13 predicted proteins | sample 1904831 | NCBI WGS metagenome assembly QQTW01 (sample SAMN09435610, study PRJNA476489) | Subsurface metagenome, whole genome shotgun sequencing project.
TTCGACGCTCGTAGAGATAACACTTCGACCAATCATCCCATTTCGTCTGTCGTTTCAACTGTCGTTCCAACTGAGCTGCACATGTCCAAAACTGTAGCACTGCCGACTGATGATCCAAACCAGGTTCTTCCGCATCCCCGATCAAGAGTGCATGACAACGGAGAAGTTGGACCGTTTGAGGTGAGCATCATTCCTTGAAAGGCCGAAGTGAGCATGAGATGGACTGGTGAGTCATCCTGCTTCACAGGTCCTTGGTGCACGAATGGAAATGAGGCAAACAGTCGTCCGCGGTGGATGCGGGCGCATTGGAGGAAAAGCTTCGGTGAGCATCCTCAGCTGGCTACCGGACCATGATGCTAATTGGTCGCATGTTGTAGGCTCTTGGAAGACACATCCACCTCGCCAACTCGGACTCGCAGTCAATCATCGACCCCGGGCCCAGATGAGATGGCAACACTCGCTCGAAAGAACACGTACACGAACTATGCGGAACTCTTACGTCTGGGTGGCCGACCGTCAGCTGCTATTCAAGCTGACCCAGGAGTCTGGGACTGCACGCGAACGGATCTGGAGCTGCATGAACTGAATCATTGGACATTGGAGGGAATGCGTGTGTACAGTGACCTGACAAGATGGAAAGAGTTTCGGAACTATCAGCAGGTGATCCGACGCAGCCCAGAAAAGTTCGACAAGTACAACGAGACGCTGCAGCAATATCGAGAGTCGGAGAATATTTTGACCAACGTACAGCTGCAGTTGGAACGACAGTTGAAACGACAGACGAAATGGGATGATTGGTCGAAGTGTTATCTCTACGAGCGTCGAAAGCGGATCCAGCTCGAACAAATCATCGCACCGGTCCGTCAATAGCCCAAAACCGATGGGCGGTGGACCGCGGATCAATACTTTGCCGCGAGTAGTCTGGACCGACTGAATGAGCTGTTGCGGTGGATCGAAGCGCAGTTTCCGGCTGTCTGGGCGGAGGTCATCGATTCAGAGAACCTGAGTGCTGGCAAAACAACACCGGCGGCTGGCGCATTCAAGTTAACCAGGTCATCTAAGGTACGTCTCGTCAGCAAACGTGGACGTTCAGTGGCGGACCCCACAGATGGCCGGGTCAACAAGTCCAGGCGATCGGACCGCCTTCACCCTTCCAAGTGCGCCCACCAATCTCGAAGAACAACACGATCTTTCAAAGATCGATCCCTAACTGCCGTCGCCGTGCGAAGAAGCGAACGAATTGCCCGCCGAGGGGGCTCTAGTGCTCAGGCTTGATGGGAGCGATCTGAATCAGTCGGGCCATGATCCACATTGCTCTACTCAGACACCCTTGCGACGAAGTGAACGAATTCGGAATGCACGGATATGGAAAGGGAAGAATATGTCCCATATCGGGCTGGAACCAACATACCGCGTGCTATCATGTAGGACAAGAGAGGTTCCTGCGAGTGTGCTCAAAGGCCAAGGGATGTCACATCATGTACAGTCGAATTCAAATGAACATACTGTCGATGCAATAGAAAACATCCTCGCGCAGCTCGAGTGCTAATGGGAAATATCCTCTGGACGCAGCTTACGTGCAACTCGATGTCAATTCTCTCGACTTCCGTGGACATCGTCGATCGTTGCCTTGGTCCTCTTTATTATATGTTACTTGCTGGCTGTTGTTCATTGCCGAGCAACCTATTTCCGTGATCTAATTTCTTAAACCTGACGCGATACCGATAATTGGGGTCTTGCTCGAGCAAAGGCGAACTCCGTCTTTTCCAAAGGAGGACGGAACATCAACTATGTGCACCTTGAACGGTTGCAGGTGAGAACCAGTCATGGAGCTCCTCATGGACTAGGATTCACGTTCGGAAATGTTCATGCGAGGGCTTCAAAAACTAGGACTAAACTCCAAAGTGGATGTACGGAGCCCAATTCAACCGTCTGTGCCCTTCCTCCTCGCTGCTCTTGTTGCTCAACAAGATTGCATCTCTCTCTTCATAAGTCAACTGGTCATCCAGACACGTCGCCGTTGTCAACGCACCACTGTCTCTGGTGGTGTCTTCCGTGTTGGCTTGCTGTACCATGCCAGGTTGATGGACGTCCTTTTGCGCTATGTTAATGCAGTCATTAGCCTCCTCACAACTTTTCTGTCGTTGGGGGTGAACAATAGTCGTCCTATCATCCCGCACTCACCAGTCACCTTTCTTCTCTCCTGGTCATTGTCTCGAAGTGCCCTGATAGCCCGGTGAAGATTCTCTGTTATCGCTGGTGCGTCCCATTACGAAAATGTAAAGCTCTGATTACCATAGATGTGTGCTGTTCCTATTTGCTGCCCAACCCTGTTATTCTGGTTGTTGAATGTAGTGGTCCCACTGCTCTATATCAAGGAGTGAGCCACCGAAGGGAGGTGCCATTCAAGGTATGTATACTTACATTCAGCCTCATGGCCTTTGCGATTGCAGTCTCCAGATCCTTGTCTTGAGACGCAGCAATATCTTTCAAGACGGGAAGACCGTCCTTAATGCCGATCTCGGAAACTTCCAGTTCGCATAGCTTCTTTTGCTCGTGCTTGAGGGCTGGAAATATTTCTGCAAGATCATTAACCAGGTCAACAATGTCCCCAATCAGTCTCTTGAAGTGTTTCTCTTCATACAGTGCCCACTTCATCTTCTGCCGCAGGGCAGTCCCATTCTGCCGCTTGATTAACATGTCACGCATCTTCTCGTGCAGGGATCGACCTATAGGATTCATATACGATTGGACATCAAGAACCATAAGGCTCAAGTCGTCCGGACTTGCGCATCTCTTGAACTTCCCGAGACCCCTTCGGCTTCCGCAAATAACTCCAATATCTGCCCCATCAACCTTTCAGCCTTTGGTACATCTTCCGTTGACAACGTTGTTGTTTGCAGAGACTGAACGGTTTCACCTTCACCGCTTAGACCAACAGCTTTGCCCCATCGGGAGAGGCGCAACCTTGCGTTGTCGAGCTTGAGCAGGCTGGTTTGGAAGTTGCTGCCAAAGTTGCGGCCAAGGTGGACGTATTCAAAGCAGTTAACGGCGTTATTGAAAAGACCAGCGAGGCCGAGGATGCCGACAGTGAGACCGGCCGGTTCCATTGTGAGGGCAGAGAATCAAGGACACGGTAATTCGTACAGATTATCGAAAAGCTAGCTTAAAGATCTGTTGGAGGTCGAGGAGTGTTAGCGCATTACTGACCGAGTCTGATACCGCAGGACATTGAATTTACAAGAGCAGATGCAGGAGGAAGATCGAGCTGGGAGGACAGCAAGAGCGACGATGTTCGGAAGTTCGTTGTTCCGATCCAATGGAAGCGCCGCCTGCACCGAATCGTCGCGAGGTCGTTGTTCCGATCCAATGGAAGCGCCGCCTGCACCGAATCGTCGCGAGGTCGTTCGTCCGTCGATGCCACCCCTGCGCACCGCGACTGTCAGGCGGTTCGATAGAGATCTTTCATACCGGAACAGCCCCTTTGGCCTATTGTATACTGGTTTGATTGCGCGCGCTAGCTTGCGTCCTCCTTGCACTGCTCTTTACGAGTAAACTGCCTCTTCCTGCAGCCAGGATGAGCACGTCCGAACATCGTCAGCAGCAGGTCAGCTTCACCAACGAGGGAGCACAGGTTGCGATCCAGGCGGGCCAGTATAATCTATACGGGAACTATGTAGTGCAGTAAGTCTTACTTGAGCGTATTCCTATCATCCACATCCCTGCATGCACGCATTGGTCACTGACGGATCCAGACATGGGAAGGAGAGTCAAGTTTGATGAGGCAATCTCACCTGAAGAATAACAAGGGATGGTGCTTACATTAGCTCAGAAAGCGTACCAAATCCTAAGGGGACACTACTGTCTTATGAAAACCTCACCAAGATACGTCAGTGGCTATGCGCGCCAGACCCATCCATGAACTACCACAAAGCACTTAAACAACGTCAAGTCGACACCGGTCTTTGGTTTCTCAAGAGCGATCAATATGTCAAATGGAAGACGGTCGCTGCTTCATCTCTTTGGTTGTATGGGATTCCTGGGTGTGGCAAGACCGTCCTAAGCTCAACTGTTATCCAGAGCGTGCTCCAACATTGTGGTGATGATCCCGGGAAAGTGGTTGCCTACTTTTACTTCGACTTCAACGACGTGCAGAAGCGAGACCCAGAGCGAATGGTCCGATCATTGATATGCCAGCTCTCACATCAATGTGTCAAGATACCTGCAGGCCTCGATACACTGTTCTCTTCTTGCGAGAATGGGCGGCAGGAGCCGTCATTAGATGCACTTCTGGACGTGGTGCAACAGATGGCCCAGGAATTTCCACAATCCTACGTCATTCTTGATGCTCTAGATGAGTGCGCCGACCAGGCTGGGCTACTAGGCATCCTGGAAACAATGATCGGATGGCAGCTTCAGAACTTGCATCTTTTGGTGACAAGCCGCAGAGAACGAGGTATTGAGAGTGTACTGGAGAGCTTTGTGGATGGGCAGAACATGGTTTGTCTTCAAAGCGAGCTAGTGGATGAAGACATACAGAGATACGTTCGGCAAAGGTTGTCCGATGATAGAAGCCTGGGCAAATGGCAGAAAGACCCCGCTATCAGGCAAGAGATTGAGACTGTATTGATGAAGGGAGCTCATGGAATGTACTTCTATCCTCTTGCCAGTCTTAGAGAGTCGAATGCTGATAATGGTGATTACAGGTTTCGATGGGCTGCATGCCAGCTGGACACGTTGGGGAAGTGTCGTAATTGACTAACGCTACGGAAATCCCTCGCAACTCTGCCGCCCACACTGGATGAGACGTATGATCGAATTCTTTGCGCTATCAACGAGAACGATTCCGAGTACGCCGTCCGTATATTGCGATGGTTGGCATTTTCGTCAAGGCCACTTCTAGTGGAAGAAATATCTGAAGCAGTCGCTATTGACGCGGAGCGTGATCCTGCATTCGACCGCCAGGAAGCCTTAGAAGATCCCCTCGAAGTGTTGAACATATGCTCCAGTCTTGTTACCATAGCCAACACCAAGGAATCGAACCGGAGAGTATGGAATGATAGGCCGGAGTCGGCACGACATGTCGTTGTTTTAGCTCACTACTCAGTGAAGGAGTATCTAACCTCACCACGAATTCGACAAGGGCGAGCATCGCGGTATAGCATGCAAGATGCTGCTTGCAATAAGGTTATTGCGAAGAGCTGTCTCGGATATCTGCTTCAATTTCAACGGTGGAATTTTTTCCCCGAGGAAAGTATCAAAGAGTTCAAGCTAGCGGAGTACTCAGCAATGTGTTGGATCAGTCATACTGAAACAGCAGCAGAGGAAGAAGCAGAAGAAGAAGCAGAAACATTGAGTCAACTAATAATGAGATTGTTCTGCACAAGAACTGGTGCTTATCTTAATTGGATCCGAATATATGATCCAGACGAGCGCTGGAGAGGTTCTGACTTCACAAGAACTCTGGAAAGAGTCCCGGCTCCACTGTACTACGCAGCGCAGGCTGGCCTGACTGAGATTGTAAGTCTGTTGCTCGTTGAAAGTGAGGTAGACGTAAACTCGCAAAGAGGGAAGTACGGCAACGCCCTGCAGGTGGCATCGTGGGCAGGCCATGACAAGATTGTCGAGCTGCTACTCAGCAAAAGGGCCAACGTCAACGCGCAAGGAGGGAAGTACGACAACGCGCTGCAGGCGGCATCGTCCCGAGGCCATGACAAGATTGTCGAGCTGCTGCTCAGCAAGGGGGCCGACGTCAACGCGCAAAGAGGGGGTGACCGCAACGCCCTGCAGGCGGCATCGTCCGGAGGCCACAGCACGACCGTCGAGCTCCTGCTCGGCAAGGGGGCGGACGGCACCGCCCTGCAGGCGGCGTCGTCCGGAGGCCACGACAAGATCGTCGAGCTGCTGCTCAGCAAGGGCGTGCAATAAAAGGCTTGACAATAGTCGATTAGCGAAGACTCTTACGGCAAGAGAAGCAATCTCTCTTAATCCCACTGCCCTCAATATGTGATATTTCCCATGAACAAGCTGCTGTCACCCGGTTCCCAACGGTTCTCTCCATTCAGTCTGCGGCCCCCTTTACGAATACTGTGGAGATGAGGAACTGTTAGACAAAGAGGCACCGCACGGGCTGGGCTGGTCGATGAAGAAGCACGCTAGGAGCCTGTATCGTCTACAACTACAGTTTCAAGACTGGTCAGGCGCTCTCCTGGCAAGGCTGGCCGAACAATTACCGAGGGTGCTCCGTGCTGGCTCCGTCTACTCGACCTACATAGATATGATGAAGGATGTCTTTGGGCGATGAGCAAAGCCATCAACTGGAAGCTCAACCTGATGGGTCATTTTAGAGTCCAGTTTCTCGAAAAAGCAGTCAAAAGCCTGCTGCCACCGAGCGAAGATCCAGAGAAGGCACTGCTAGGTGACAGCCGGTCTGACAAACGGCTCTGTCGAGCGTAGGTGCAGCATTGCTCTCCTAGAAAGAGTTCGCATGCTAAAATTATTTAGGTTCATGTTGCCATCAGGAAGACCAACAAATTGCTCGCCAGATTCTGAAGTAACGCTCGCGATGCTCTAATCGATGAAGGAAATATTACAATTTAGCAGGCTGCCAGAGCCACCTCAGCAGCGACCTCTTCTTTCAATCCCATCACCGTCCGAGAGACACTGATCGAGATACCACCGACGACGGCAAAGCTGACCGAGGTCAATGACCAGCTGTGTGGATGGATGCCACCCCCGCCCGGGCACGACCTTGCGCCGCTGCGCGTTCCGTCCTCCTCGGGTCTGCGTCATGAGTTTGTGCGACACGGTGATAGTCCAAGCTCGACGTCATCTGGTTTTCCATTAATGTCAGGAGCAACCTTCCGCCGATCTTCTTGTGAGGACTCGGTCAGCTCCAGCTTCTTTGGGGATTTCGAGTCGGTCAACGCAGACGAAGGGCCACTGTTGATTAATCGGCTGGCACCGGACGACTGGCGAGATCGAGGGCTGGGGATTCTTCAGGAGGCGTTGACGGAGACGAAGCAGCCGCATCATCTTCCAGTACTGCTGCATTAACGAAACAATCGGCTTCACCGATATTGCCCTCGAAGCCGCCCGCCCGCCAGCGCTCGGCCAAGAAGATCCGGGCGAAGCGAGAGACGTTGGGTCCTGACTGATTGGATGTCCATTTATGGCTACAGGGTCCGAAAGCCAAGGCCGATGGTGGTTTTAGTGTTCGAGTGCCAGAGCACAATTATAATGCATCAAGTAGCGCAATCCAGCATCCCAGCTTTCGACAACTGTATCAGGAGCAACGACACCAAATTGAGATACTTTCTCGCGTTGGTGCTCTCCCTCGCACTATCCTAGCAGCGATCCGAGAAGAGCTACCAGAGGGAAAAGCTATTACGGCTCGAGATGTGTACAATGCCAGAACGCAATTGCGTGGGGAAGCACTTGCTGGCCGGACGCCAATTCAAGCTTTGGTCAACGAGCTGAATCAGGATCAGTTCTTTACTGGCGTAAGTTCCCAAGCCTGATGTTTAACAAGGCACTAAAGGTCTTCAGATGAAGACCAACATTTGTGGTCACATTACGCATCTGTTCTTTGCGAGCCGGCAGTCTTTGGCAATGTAGGAAGAGTACCCTGAGGTCGTACTCCTTGACTGCACCTACAAAACCAATCGTTTCCGAATGCCCCTCCTCAACATCATTGGCCTCACAAGTTTGAACACGTCGTTCTATATTGCATTTGGATTCATCAAATCAAAACAAGAAGGGAACTTTACATGGGTACTTCAGCAGTTGGCCACATCCGCTCCTGTGCAATCGAAGGTGTGCATTACCGATTGGGATTTGGCACTAATGAATGCCATCAATAAAGTCTTTCCCGACACCTCAGGTCTTCTTTGTCAATGGCATATTCAGCAGAACATCGTTGCCAAATGCAAGAAGCATTTTGCTGGGGGGACAGAGGAAAATGACCCATGGACAACCTTTCAACAACAATGGGCAGCGGTCATGCAGTCACGTACCCCAAATGGGTTTGAAGAGAGCTGGCAGAAGATGAAGGAAGACTACCGAGTCCAAATCATTGCAGTGAGCTATATTGAAAGCACTTGGATTCCTTGGAAGGAGAAGTTTGTTCTAGCTTGGACGCATCGCTCAATGCATTATGGTACTGTAGTGACCTTCCGGGTGGAAAGTGCTCATTCAGCCTTGAAGCGGTATCTCGAGGTGCAGACTTCATGAGCTCACAGATGGAAGGCCAACTGCTGAAACGCCTTTAGGTATCCACCGGTGATCTGCGCAAGGTGTACACTGACATCGTTCGCCTGCTGGACCATCAGCATATTGAGCATGAAGCAGCGGCGGCTCAATAACTATCACGCGTCCCTCACAAGCTCAATAAGCCAATTTTTGGTTGCCTTATTGGGAAGATCACCACCTACGCCCTCTACAAGCTTGAAAATGAGCTTGCTCGATCCCGTCAGTCGGATTTTCCATCTGCATGCGATGGGCTCTTCACCCGGAGTATGAGACTTCCATGTGGCCATGTGATGAAGCAGCGAGCTACAAACGGGCGGCCTATCGACTTGCGAGAGATTCATCGACATTGGTATTTAAGCCGCTGGAGGCACCAATTCTGGCTGATGAAACTATCATCATGGAGCCACAGCTTCAAAACCCATTGCCGGCTCGCACTCGGGACCGACCAAGAGGTGGAAGTTCAAACACTCAAGGCCAGACCAAAGCTGCAAGTGCAAGCAGTCGAGGCCAAGGCAGAGGTATCACTTCAACCAGAAGGGAGCCGTCGGAATTTGAATTGACTGTTCGAGTCACTCGGAGCGCTACAAGAGGAAGGGGCAGAGAGGAAATGTTGTGGGATTTTGATGCCATGTGTTAAGTCAAATCAACATAAAGACATCTTCATTAGAATCTTCGAGATATTAGCTACACTCTGATCTACTTTTCATCCAAATCCATCGGCTGCTTGGCTCTCAATCGCAAAATCAATTTGGTTGTTCCTTGTTGGTACGAAACCCGGTGGGTGCCCTTAACAAGTTGATGGGTGTCCGCAACAAACTGACGGGTGTCCGCAACAGATCGATGGGTGGAAATATCAAGTGCAGGCAGGCTCTATGTTCGAAATGAAAGACACAACCACGATGCTTCAACCACAACTTCTCAGCAGCCCACCCTACGACTTTTGATGCCACTCGACGAGCTGAAGTGACAAAACTCTCGCAAGTTGGATTTATATATAGACGCCAGGATACGACTCTTGACTCGAGTTGAGAGCCGGCCTCGCTGCCTCGGGCTGGCGGGTAATTGCTCGCCCGTACGGCGGCTATATATGGAAGCCTATACGAATGCCTAGGCTTCGGCTGCTAGGCCTATTGACGACTCTATTCAACACTTTCATTTTGTCAGTAGGACCTAGCAATAGCTAAGCTCTATCAGTGTCATAGTTGACGTGTCATAGTTGACGAAGTGTACGAGGACCACGTACATGTTGTCTGTAACGCAAAGGTTCAATCCTGCAGTGGAGTAGCATGCAGCCGACGGCAGCAGCCCCAGTATACCATGCCCAAACGTAGTTATCAAACAATTCAGACGTCTTCCTAGTCTGCGCAAATCCGAGACCAAACCATACTTTCTTCTGTACTCAGCTGAATCGCATAGCAATTCTGGATAAATCTCTTGAATCATTGACCCGGCTATCCTAGCTTCCGGGAGATGTTAGAATTCCCAAATTGTCTTATACTCCTTGTTCAAATGCTTTCTAGTGTCTCACCAAGGAACTCTGTTTGATTGTGTATACAGATTTGACGTTGAGCTGATGCCGTTGTTGAGGCAACGGGCACTCTTTGAAAGAAGAGTGCCGGTCGTTCGGATCCCAAACCCCATCCCATTATGCCTGGTTAAGTAGAGTTAGTCAACGAAATCAATTTCATGAATCTTTCTGCAATTTATTTAGAAACTTCATGAGGTCTCGTCGAGCTCGTGAACTCATTCCTTACCTCACCTGAGCCTCACACGCACCACACAACGGAACCAGCACACATCCGACATTCGCGGCCATAGAATCCTTCTAATCGTGCGACTTGAGTCTCATGAATTCTTTCATTGGTTTCTGAATTCGTCCGAAAAACTTTCCATCTGATATGGAACTTGTGTAGGCGGTGCCACCACGCCTGCGGTCCCCTCAGGCATTATCGCATGCTGTCCCGCAGCGCGGACAGACCTTCCCATACATGACCCAAGTCTCCACGCACTTGGCTGCGCAGGTGGGGCATTTCACACTAGGAACCTGGCGGACCGTCACATCAACGAGGGATCAT
>QQTW01004639.1_pt1 | contig 10324 bp, 9 predicted proteins | sample 1904831 | NCBI WGS metagenome assembly QQTW01 (sample SAMN09435610, study PRJNA476489) | Subsurface metagenome, whole genome shotgun sequencing project.
GGTTTAAGAGCATTGAAGACCGCGGTTGGATCGCTGCAAGAGGCAGACCATGTTATCCCAGAAATGTAGTTCGCTCTAGATTAATGACGGCAGAGTATCAGGTTCTACATAGTCATCACATATTGTGATCATCATCGTCTGGATTGTAGTCACTTAGCATTCGCGGCTTCCGTTCCCAGTTACGGTGCATTTGATCACACTTTGGACAAGACCTGAGGCAGCTCAGATAACTGGAGAAATTGCTAAGTTTTACATGACTACAGAGCTATCAGCGAAAACAGTCTTCATGCCCATACGTCGGCTCGTCTTCCTCTATCTACGAGTTATTGCCCTTTGTTTACTGATTCTGTGTCTCCGTCTACAGATTCTGTTTTTTCATGGACAGTTTCTGTTCTTTCGTTTATCAGTTCTGTTTCTTCGTCGACAGCTTCGATTTCTTCGTCTTCAGATTCGGCTTCTTGATCGTTTACAGATTCTGTTTCGTCCCGCACACAGTCTGGTCCTCATCAGGGAGTCCTAATGGTTTCTTGACCTGAGATCGAGCAGACTTCCTTCAGTACTTTCCATCAACCAACTTGCGAGACAACATGAGCCAACCGCCACCGACTTACACTTACGTTCCGGTGCACCCGCAGGATCCGTCTGCAGCTGGAGCTGTAGCGTAGGCAAATCTTGACGTCGATGTTTGATTGCATTGAATGAGCGCTGATTGTCCCAAAATCATCCAGGACTTACTGTTATCCGCCGACAATTCCGCTAGCTTCGTCTGCTCTAGTTGCACAAGCTCCACAAGCCCTACAAGCTCCACAGGCGTAAGCAGTCTTGATAGCGACCTGAGATATTCAATGAAAGCTGACCCTCTCAACCTACCAGGGCTTACGCGTATGTGCCAACAATACCGCAGGCTCCGTTTGCTCCGGCTTCAAACGCGTAAGCATTTCGTTGATACCGACCAGAGACCCCTGAAGAACGCTGACGCTCCTGTCTCACTCAGGGCATACCTGTTCCCGCCACCCACAACACCATCTCTCAACGATGCTACCGTGGAATGTGAGATGCCAATAAGAAAACCGCGCCCCCGGCCACCTCCAAAGATCACTGTTGGTCTGATTCTCGAAGCTCTTGGGCCCGCTCCGAAGAAGAAAAAGAAGAAACCACCTGTGCCTCAACTAGTACCGACACAGCCACCTGAACTTGCCCCGCAGTACATTGTGGGAGATCCTGCTCTCGACGCGAGTGTAGGTGGAAATTATGCAGCAATATACCCACAGCTTCCACCTTGGCCATGGGCTGGAGAATGGGGAAGAAGCCAGCTGTACGAGAGCGTGCAGCCAATGGAAGGATCGGTACTACCTGACGTTCTTTCCACAGGCTGGCAAGCTGAACAGCAATACATTTTTCCTGCGGAGCCAGCACTGTATGCCGGCGTCCCAACAGGCATTCAACCTGTCCAGCAATATATGTACGCTCCAGTATTAATGCCGCCAACAAGTCTACACCAAAGCACTCAAGCTGAGGTACAATATCTCCCGACAATCTCGACACCAGAAGAGCAAGAGAGTGCGGCACCTACACCTACGAAATCTCGCTCGCAAAACTCAGAAAAAACCCCAGGCCGACGAAAAAAGACGCGGCATCAAGGCGGAAGCTCGCCCGTCAGCGAGAACGCAATTACAAGAGTACAAAGGACGTATTATCAGCCGCAAGAAGATGCAGCAGAAACGGTCGTATACCATGTATGCGCCGTTTGTGGTGGCAAGCGTTCGCGGGCCTATCAGCGTCAACACCCTATCATTGCGGGCAAGCCCATCTCAGCTGGAGTGTGTAGTCGTTGCATACACGGTGATACAGGCGCTGCAGAGAAGAAGCGTAACAAGACATCGCAGAGGCGCAGTCCGAGACAACTTGACACTTACTTGGCGGATGGAAGACCGTCCGGTCATGCAAGCAGAACCGGAGGACGGGGTGAAGCTTGGCCGTCGAAAGCATCAGTGCGCAAGAGCTCCAATACGCAACAGAGTTTGGATGTTCCTTTGGACCCGTTCCCAGAAAGACAAGCACGGTCATTCTCCACGGACTCGTCCACTCGACTTGTAAGAGAGTTTGAAAATAGTCGAGAGCGTCCTTATGAAAGAAACAGGGGTGAAACATCCGGAAAGGGGAGAAATCAAAACGCGATACATTCAATTGCGCCATTCGGCAGTCTCAGTCGAAAGAAACCATCCGGGTCAGGTGCCAAGCCCCCAGATGCGTCAAGGCGTTTCCAGAGTGGTCTCGTACTGGGCTCTGAACGCTCGGATACAACGGACACGCAGAGAGCACGAGAAGTTCGCCGCAAGGATGCTGAGAGGCGTATCGCATCTCACGCTCGTGCCTTTTCCCACGTGCCAGCGGGCTCGATAGAGAAACCGTACCGGCTGCCAACCCCGCCGCAAGTTCCTGCTGAGCCAGGCTATATGTATCGTCAGCCAGCTCATAACCGCATGCCGACCTCCATAGATGTTCCTGCTGATAGTGTGTTGGAAGACGAAGATACCAGTTCTTCTGAGTCTTCCTCCAGCACCTCAAGCGGAAGTTATGACAGATCTGAGCCTCGAACTGAAGCAGCATCGACCCGTTTGGACGACATCAGAACGCAGTATCGACACATTGCGCGGCCGGTAGCGGAGGATCTGGTAAACCAAAGGTCGACTGCTGATAGTGTCATTGTCAATATCGGACAGCAGCGTGTACACTTTGGTCCGGCAAGTCCGTCATCGGGCCGCGAAAGGAGTTACACTGGTGCTGGCCACCAATGGCCAATGACAGAAAGAGGCATACAGTCTCGAATCCAGGCCCCTTACCAGAACGGGGAGCATAAATCGAAAGGTGCGGAAAGTGGCCATGCTCTTATCAAGTCCGAACGGTTACAGGTCAGCTAACCGGCATTGGCCCATCGCGCAGGTTTCGTCGGTAGTACTGAGCAGTCGTCTTCCTCACAAGTAAGTGGTTCCTGCGTCACGTCGGCGGATGAGTCCTGGTCTGAGCGGCAGAGCATACTGCAGGAACTTCCGCCGTGGTCAATTGGGAATCCGAGCAGGGAGCTTTGAAGGGATGGGACCCTCGGAAGCGCAATCGACGAAGAGGGAACATGTGACACTAGACTTGAAGCGGTTAGCGTCTCACTTGTTTTCACTCCACACGAAGTTCACGAACGCTCGCAGCTCGGTTCACCTCGTTGATGCAAAGTTACATATTCTACGAGAAAGGGGATAATTTGTCTCCACGCAAGGTTGCATTATGATGCGGGTGCAAGCATTTGCCAGGAGGAAGGATTAGCGACACTCTATCTCAAAATTCCGGATACCATGCGAGATATCACTCGACCGTGTGTTTCGGGGCTTCACCCAAGGGCCTAGGGATGACCATAGCAGAACCCTAATGACCCTCTATTTTTGCTTCAACGTTGCCAACTGATTGAGGGCCGAGAGAGAGATGGGGCACTTGTTGTGAAGATAAAGAGCACAGGCAATCCGCGTCCGGCCTCCAACTGTCACACTTTTTCTTGCCCTGGCGGGTGCAATGCGCTGACTCTGAGATATCATCCCAGTCTCCTACCAAGCTATGAAAGCCTTCAGCCTCCTAAGCGCACTGTCTCTGCTTTCCGGGGTCGCTGCCTACGTTGGACCCCTCCCAAGAGCACCGCCGCCGAAGGATGTTCGCGCCAAGTTTATGATCTTCAAGGACGGCGTGCCTGATGAATTCGAAATTGACGTGCCCACAACTGGCTATTTCAGGGAAGACGGTCGTGAATACGGAGTCCTACGCGCTCGTTCGTCTTACCCTGCGCCAGCCTAGACAAGCATGGTTGATGACTGACTGGCCTGAAAACAGCCCTCCAAGACGTCAATAATGCCAAGTTCGATACCATATATCTGTCAGACAAGGGTTCCGACATAAAGAACGCGTGCTGCGAAGCGTTTGACGAGAAGGGTGAGATGCTGCAAGACAAAGGCATCGCAACCTCCAACACCTTCTACATCGTCGGCTGGACGCCGACCTACCTGATGCCAAATCCACCGCGAGCGGTGGCGTATCTGGAATGCTGGGCGCAAGCTGACTGCTGGTACCATACGACGCCGGTGGCGTGAAGTGCTGTTTTACTCTGCTTCCGGATTGATATGGAATGACTGACGCTTCTCATGTATTTTCTTGTCTCTGCCCTTCCGATGGCTCATGCAGGAAGACTGCAACGCCTATGGCTATTCGCTTCTCAACGTACTGTCTGCAAGGCCCTCTCGTCCCGTCCGACAGAGAATCCCTGAATTGTCCGGCGCGTATCTCGATCGAGCGCAAATCGTGCATGCTGTCGACTCGATCTTGGGAGGCAGTGGGCTGCGACTTGATGCGTCTCGGAAAGTGAATAACACAGCCATGCTGAGTGCCTGTGCAGGAGACATTCGGTCGTCTGATTAACATGCACGCACTCCGCACTGCTCGCGCACTCCACCCAAGACTGAGAGTCTCTCCACCGATCTTGTCCGATAGCCTCAATCAATGAATGGCGACGCAGCGTGACTCTCAGCCCAAACATCCCCAATTCCAAAATATAACCGAGCGTTTCGGCCGGACGCACCTCCGAGGAGGCGGCGCCCTACTTAATAAACGTCGATATTGCGTGAAGCACGGAGAGTCAAGTCTAGTCAAGCCCAGCGACCCCGTCCAGGGTTCGTCGGGAAGCCCGAGAATGATCGCCGCGTCCGTTCATTCGCCAACCCAAAATACATCCTGCTGTCTGACCGGCTGCATGCAGGAGTCCCAGGCAGCGGGAACCGACAATCAATGGTTAAGCGCCCCCAGCGCCTGAGGCTTCAAGCCCGGTCGCCTTGCTCCATTGACTAAAATGATATACAAAGAAGAAAACATAAAACACTCCGTTCCAGGCTTTGGTAAATGATTCTCCCCGCAGCAGCGCCCCGCAAGCCCGAGCTGTCCGCTGGGTCGAAGGATGCATGTTCGATGATCGATGCTGCGGGGAGCGCGGGGAGCGCGCGAGGGACGGCACGGGTTCCGAGGTGTTGAAGGATGGCCGCCGAGTCATTTATCGTTTGCCGAACTTCGAGGCCGGCGCGAGGCGGCGCGGGCCGCGCTCAGCTTGTCAGAAAGAGCAGCTGAAAGTCTGGAGCATCTGATGGGATAGGATGAGAACTCTTGAAGTGAGTGTTTGAAGGCGTTATCTTAGTTTGTGAACCGGCTTCGGAGCGAAAGCGAGCAATAGCTTCATGTCGTATTGATCAGCCATTCCTATTACGGCTTCAAAGAGCAGACTACTGATCTCACAAAACTTTTGTACACTGAAACGATTTCGTTGAGGAAACTTTCCTGAGAAGACTAGAAGTGGGCATTGGCATCGCGCAAAACAGCCAGTACAAACAATATGAAGAATTCGGTGAGAAGGGTATGCCTGAACCATCATAAGATCGTAACTTGAATCATTCGTTCCCAACCTTAGCGTAACATTCGTCTCAGTCTTTCCATTATACCCATCAGCTACTCGACCCCTTTCCCTTGGTTTCGTATGATCGCGCGGTGATAGACCGAAGTCGCCAGCCGCCCCTCCCATCGTCCTCGATGAGCCTCTCATGGAGAAGCCAATCCTGCAGAGCCAGGTCCGTATTCCAAGAGTCGACACTGCCGACCGGTTCCGTCTTTTGCTTCCGCTCCAAGTGGCTTGCAACATGCTCCATCCGCTCGTCCCAGCTGGTCGGGCCATCAAACGTCTTGGGGCAGAAGAGGCAGCTGGAACGAGGCGGAGGTGAGCGGATGTTGTGATAACAGGTTTTCTCGCGTGCGTCGATGTTGTTCGGGTCCAGGACCGCCTGCTTGCGGCTGGTTTTGGGGGGCAGCATCCTCGTCTTCGAGCGATCGTGCATGCGACGCAGATGTTGGATGAAGAGGTCCTTGCGGTTGAACTCGTTGTAGTCGCCTTCCGACTTGTGAGGGCAGAGGTCGCAGCGCCAGAGGCCGAGCTGCACGTGTTGCGTGCTGACGTGCCGCTTCCACTCGTTCTTCGACGCAAAGGTGGAGCTGCACTTGTACTGAGCGAACGGGCACGGATAGGGGTGGCTACTGCGCGACTGGCGGTTTGCGCTTCCTTTCCCAGCGGACTTTTTCTTCGGCTTCGAACGCTTGCTCACTTTGTTGGCGGCCTTGCCGGGAAGCGTGTGCAAGGATGACGGGCCTCGAGGTCGGGCCCCGTTGAGCACGCCTGCATTTGCGCGTGACTGAGCAGGGCGGGATCGTCTGTTGCGCGTCGCGCTGCCCGTCGGAAGCGCCGAGTTCGATTCGAGGTTCTTTTCGAACGGCTGGACCGGCTTGTGATGAGGTCCGTCAACGACGCCGTTGTTCTCGTCGACGAGATCTTCCTCTTCGGGGCCGCCAGTCAGCCCGTGGTATGGCACACGAACTTCCTCTGGGTCGTACTCGGGGCCATGCTCCGACGGTGTGTAAAGCTCCACGGATGGTTCGTGGCTCACATCCGGAACATGGTGCACTTGCCTGGGCGAAATCCCCGGTCGTGCAGCAGCGATGGGAGGCGAAGGATACGGCGACAGGGGATAGTTGTAGCCCAGGAAGCGGGGGTCGTCAACACTGCGGCTCAGGAGTGCCTGAGACGGATCGATGACATGGTGTTGAACTTCTCCGCAGTACGATCCGTCATGGCTGACTCCACTAGAGCTTGAGCCGTAGGTGTCATCCTCTGGCGACGTGTATCTGCAAGAGCTGAACTGTGGCCTACCCAATCGTCCGTCATGCCCCTGATTGTAGCTCATGTTGCTGAACGTCATCATTCGAGGGGAAGCGTCGAATTCTGGTTTGACAGCGAACGGAGGCCGGGGCTCGTCATCGTAGTAATTGCACCGTCGCATGTTCGACGGCGTCATCGCACCGCTCATGTCCAGATAGTGTGCATTGCCCTTGCCGTCACAGGCGTCGAGCAGATCCGAACGAGCCCATGACTGGTCCGTCGATAGCAGCGCATGGTCCGCGTCCGGTGACTGCCAACTGCCGACAAGCTCACGGTGGCTGTACTGAATGCACGGAACGTCGCGGAAACAGTGGACCTCCTCCATCATGAGCGACAGAAGAGATTGACGGGAAGAACCCTGGTAACGGCGTGCGGATGTATGGCGAACAATGTCCGATGTCTAATGAAGATGACGCGATAGTAATGACAGACTGTCGCCAACAGAAGAAAGATGATCAGGTCCAAGTTGCATCTGCAGTATCGGCAGAGCAGAGAAGACAGACACGTCTTAGTTTTGAACCAAAGTATGAGCGTTTGATATGCGTGAAGTGAGAGATGACTTCAGGGGTAGGGTCTAACACCGAGAGCGGCGAGCAAATGGAGGAGATATGGATGAGATATAAGAGCAATTGAAGCTCAGGATGATCGAGATGCTCTCCTACCTGAACACGACTGAATTGGCGAACCTCCATTTTATGGTGATTACTCGAGAACAAAAACTGGAGAGGCCAAAGCAGAGCCGCATCCCATACAAGCTGGTCGCGAGCGCAGCCGCCGACGACCCCGGTCGACTGACCCCCCCTGCAGCAACCGGTGTAGAACAAAATCGACTTTTTCCGTTTTTGTTCGACTGGGTCTAAGCCAGCAGGCTGAAGCTTCGTCCCACACTGCTGGGATGCACTGCACGCCGCATGCGGGCACTCTGAGAACAGTGAAGAAGAGGGGAAAGAGGGCAAAAAACTAGAACGGAGAGCCATCCAAAAAAGCCACTGCCAATGGTGCTGCTAATCTTTTCCCTCTCGGCCTGCGTGCGGCTGAGGGAGGAGTCTCAAAACTCTCACGACAGTCTGATTGAGCTGACACTCCCCTGCGTCTTGTCGACAACACCCTTGCGCTGGGATGGTTCATTGAGCAGTGATGCTGTAAGCCGGAAGATGTGTTATAGGGCTACTCTACGCATAGCAGTCGTTTGCACACCCCTTCGGTGATCCTCCGGCCCAGCTCTTGTTTCCGATCGAAGAAAGGCGCCGCCATATGCGTGGCCAATACGACCACTGCTATGGAGCCATCCCGGCGACGACGGCCAGATAAGAAGTATATGTTGACGCAGCACGATGAGCCCGTGGTGTAGGGTGGTGTTGGTGGTTTGCCCATAAATCGTCGGCGCTTACCACTCTTCTGGAGACGGTCGAGACGGAGGAGGGGTTCTACTTCGACAGTTATTGGACGGCCCGAGACTGCGAGCTTTCAGGCAACCTGGCAAACCGACGCCTCACAATCCTCCGTCCCGTAACCGAGATGATACTTCCGAAGTCGAGTTCTGCTTACTCACCCATTGGCCTTTCCAAGGTTTCTTGCGAACCTCGAGGTTCGCATGCCATTCGGCTTCCCTCGTCGACGTGGAGGAAATGCGCCGTGTGGCTATCTCCGCCCTGCTGTCCATCAACCATGCTAGAAGCGTTCACCGATTGATGACGGAAGAGCTGCAGATGACCCAAACCGGCGTTGTCGGGCGGTGCACACAGGCACTACTGCGATGACTGCGCCAATGCCACGACGGCCAGTGTCCTGTGATGAAGTCCTGCATATCCTGCCGTCGGCTGCGGATGTAGGTACAGCCTGTGGGGTCAACACCGCTCGAGGGCGCCGCGTCGTTACGCTAACGGCCGGTTTGGCTCTTCCGGTGAGGCTCTGCCTGCTTCCTCGCTGTCTGCCTCATGCGTGTGCCGTCGAGTCGCAGATGTCGTAGCCAAGCACTATAGTACATCGTTTAAGCCGAATTTGCCTCATCGAGTCCAAGGAGGATGGCCAACGGGATGCAGTCCGCAGCCGGTGAGGATCCTTTCAACTTTTTGGGCTCTCGGCCCGCAGATTGCCAGCATAGTCGTCTCGAATAACGGTCCACCGTGCGTCTTAAGATGTAAGATCATTGTCCGAAACGAGTCGAGGTCAATACCGAAGCACTTGGTAGATAAGGTCGGGATAAGAATGTGCTGACACGTGAAGTCTCACACTTGGATGCCTTTCGCGTTAACCTATCAAATCTCCTTACTTTATACAATCTAACGGGAAATAGGCCCTGCCGTCCACGCACATGCACACTACGGGCTCTCTTACGCAGATAGCTACCCACAATTGCCTAGTGGATGATGCCTCTCCCGCAAGCTCCCACGGGTTGTGCCCAGGTGCCAAATCCCCCTCAAAAATGCCGCTATCACGGTGGCCCTTCGCCTGGGATCGCATGTCTGCACCATCCATACGATGCACTACTCTTCTCCTTACAGGTGACCCCGGCAGAACGCAGGAACCTCGCCTTTTGACGAGAAGGCTCCATCGATGCGCATCCTTCGACGATAGACTCTGCAAGGCGAGATGTGAAGCAATCACAGGGAAAAGAGAATTCGCGGTGTCTCAGCCGGACGGCACGTCCAATGGTGAATCTATTTGCCAGTTTTATCGTCCCATATTGGAAGTCTCGTCCGCCCTCTAGTTCTGGTGTTACTGGGCTGTCATCCGCTACAACGTCCGAAGGTGAGATAAGGCAGAAGGGAGAATATAGGATCCAAGCCTGAGTGAAAGGCATAGTCAATGTTCAAGATCCCACTGGCGACCTCGCATAGGTGGGAAGCTTACATCAGTATCCCAAGGCTCTTATAAAGCAGGCAGCCATCTCCATGTTCACGTGGTCAAGGGTTGAGTTCATCATCGAATCTCATATTGCTCAGGAAGCTGCACGTGGGCTCATCGATTAACGAGGATGCTGTGCTCACTGCTCATGAGTCTTGAAACACCTGGAACTTTTATTCAGCTTCACAACTCCGTACTATTGCTTATCCATCATTCCAATGACGCAAGTCATTTGTATGGGATCTGGAAGGGATTGAGGGTGTATATTGAAAAGGCCTGGCTACGTGAGTTTTTAACATAACCGCACTTGCGTACTTGAGCAGCTCAGCATCTTGAGTCTTGGGACTTTGAGTTTCTGTGCGGCATAAAATGCCGGAAGATGTTGGCACGCTCTTTCGCATCGCCATCGCCGTCACCTCTTGACTGCTCAGTCCTAGATCCTGGCAATCTCGCGCCTTTGGTTACGGTACTCTTCGACTCGGGGCGGGCGCCTTTGGGTCCTCGGCTAGGCCTTGTGGCCTCTGTCTTGTTCTCATCCTGTTCGTTGAACCGTTGCTTCAGGCGCCCCCATAAACCGCGCATGCTGAACTCCACTGCCAGCCACACAGCTGCGAGCGTGATCGTGACGGACACGATTTCAGCCGTTGCTGCGCATGTTAATGACCGAAGCTCTCCGGATACCGAAACACT
>QQTW01004640.1_pt1 | contig 10324 bp, 9 predicted proteins | sample 1904831 | NCBI WGS metagenome assembly QQTW01 (sample SAMN09435610, study PRJNA476489) | Subsurface metagenome, whole genome shotgun sequencing project.
CGCGCTTGGACATGTTTTTGACTTTTAAGTTTTCAACAAAAACAACATCAGCCCCGTCTAGAATCTGTGCCAGATATCAAAATAGGTGTTACGCCCACCACAGAAAATAGCGTTGCCTTAGACCTAGGGTTAGAGAAATTTGCGGCTTTGAGTACGGGCAAATTTATTGATATACCTCAATACTTTCGGCGTAGTGAAGATAAACTAACTGCATTACAGCAGAAAGTTTCTACTAGGAGGAAAGGCAGCAGGGCAAGAAAGTTATTAAACCGTAAGGTTGGTAAGCTCCATCAAAAGATTGCAAGACAACGCAAGCAGTTTCATTTTGAGACGGCAGGCAAGATTCTAGACGGGGCTGATGTTGTTTTTGTTGAAAACTTAAAAGTCAAAAACATGTCCAAGCGCGCTAAACCTAAGCAGGACGAGACGGGCAAGTTTCTACCTAATGGTCAAGCGGCAAAGTCTGGACTGAACAAAAGTATTGCTGATGCTGGTTGGGCAAGTTTTCTTGATATTCTTACTTTCAAAGCTGAAAAAGCTGGTCAGAAAGTTGTCAAGGTAGATCCTTATGGAACCTCGCAGTATTGCTCCTCTTGCCTGAACAAAGTCTCGAAAAGTTTATCCGAGCGTTGGCATGAATGCCCTAATTGCTCTTTATCAATCGACCGAGATACCAATAGCGCAATTTTAATTAAAAAACTGGGGCTGGATGTCTCCCTCAGTATAAAACGCTTAAGGAGAAATCCAAGAGAAGCCTGCGCTGTGACGTAAGTTTAGCGTCAGGAGTACATCACCGTGCAAGGATTGTTGAAAAAAGATACAGAGTTTAACAAGCAAAAATAGCGTTAAAAAAGCCGCCACAATTTAATTGTGGCGGCTCAAAACTTTTAATTTGGTATTTAGACGCTCATAGTAGATTTTGACCATACACCATGTTCGTCTTGGGCAAACTGTTCGCGTACTATATCCCAAGCGTGATGTTCGGCTTTGGCTTCATCACCAGAATTGGATAGTTCGGCATTGTAGTTAGCTACAAATGCTCGTTGCGCGTCTTCAGAAAGATGAGAGCGAACTTCTGGAGACAAATGGCTGGGGTCTTCCATTTGACCGGAGCGCCCGCGAGGTAAGGCTGTTTCGTTAGTATGAGTTTCTTCACCGCCAGCACTTTCTAGTAGCAGTTGAATTTCACCAGATTTATCGGCGGGAACTTCTACCGCGACGAGGAAATCTCCTGCTTCAATTCGCGTTTGGTAAATGGCGGCTTTTTCTTCAGGCATTCCTAAAGTAACTAAAGCAGATACTAAACCTGCTCCCGCACTTCCTGCTAACGCACCACTAGCTGCACCTAATAAAGCTGCTCCTAAAGGGCCTGCGGCTACTAACGTACCTACAAAAGGTACGAACAATACGCCAACACCTGTTAGCAAAGCTAAAGCCGAACCAAATAGCGAACCAAAAATCGCCCCTTGTCTTAGTCCGCCTAAAATTACATCTTTTTTGGTGAGAAAACCAGCAATTTTAGTTTCTGAATGAAAGTTTTTGCCAACTACAGAAATATCATCGCGGGAAATTCCTCGATCTATGAGGCGGCGAACTACACCGTCGATTTGCTCGCGCTCTTTAAATATTGCAGATACAGTACGCTCTGCAGTGGCGACGCTTGATTGAGTAGGATTAGAATCTGTAGCGGTCATTTAGTTCTCCTTGAACATTTTTTACTTGCCTTACTTCTTGGAGAATATCAAGGCGCTAGTTACCCGCCTTCACCCATAGGGGTGATTAGTTAATTATGGTTAGTTTCTATCAAAAGAGTTAGGGCTAAAGTCTCCGCAACTTATCTTGGACTATGCCAAAAATTCCTATAGCGATCGCACTCCCAATTAATAACCACAAAATTCCCCCAGGAATAAAGCCTAGTAAGCCAAAGCCTCTTAGTACCCAAATAACTACAGTAACGCTGAGAATAATGCCGATTATCTGGATAGTTTTCACTTCTTATCTGCCTAGCTGAAGATTAAAATATTTATTAAATAATGTGACAATTGAAAAGATAGCCCAACAAAAACTATTTTATTATGGATGACAAAAATTATTCTTGGAAAGGCAGCCCTAACGCTGGACTTGTATTAACGATTTTGGCATTACTTGGAGCCTTAGCAGTTTTTGCTGTTGGTTTTGCTGGTTAGACCTCCCCAAACAGCAAAATCTCGCCCTAAAACAGCGAGATTTTGTTGCTTTTGTATGGATAGCAAGGTCTTTTTAAGATTATTGGACAATTAGGATCGAGCAATGGGCATGATGCAGAACATAGTTACTCACACTGCCTAAAAATAACTTGGCTACTCCAGAATGACCTCGATGCCCAATGACGACGGTATCAGCTTCCCAAGTATGAGCAAAGTCGCAAATGGTTTTACCGGGATTACCAGGATGTTGAGTAAATTCGGCTTTTACACCAGCAAGCATTGCTTCCTCTTGACGAGCTTTAAGCATATCTAAACACTCCTGAGCAAAAACTGTCCATTCCTCTCGATAGTTTTCGATAATTTTATCGCCACCCGCGTAGCCCATACCAGAAAAGATAATTGGTAAATAAGGACTACCTTGTTCTTCGCTAGAAAGCACGTGGAGGAGCATTACGTGCGCCCCCGTAGCTTTGGCTATGACCATAGCGCGCTTGAATACGCGATCGCTTGCCTCAGACGTATCTATTGCAACTAAAATTTTGTTAAACATATTTACCTGCTTTAAGATCACATATCTTCTAACTCAATACCTTTAGTTTCCTTGAGCAAAAAGAGGACAAAAAAGAAAGAAATAGCGGCGGAAATTGTGTATAAACCATAGGCAGAACCTAGCCCAAAGTATTGCAGCAAAGGCGGAAAAGAGGTAGAAATCGCAAAGTTAGCCACCCATTGCACGGAAGCCGCGATCGCCAAAGCTGCGGCTCTAAGTTTATTATTGAACATTTCTCCTAACATTACCCAAACCACAGGCCCCCAGGAGAAACCAAAGCAAAATACATAAAGGTTTGCCGCAATGAGGGCGGTAGTTCCTGCCGAACCCGTTAAGTTAGGGTTGCCAGACGCATCAAGGGCGGCGTTAGCAAAAATAGTTGTTAAAGTTCCTAACGTTAGTGTCATGCCTAGAGAGCCTAGGAGCAACAAGGGTTTGCGACCAAATTTATCTACAAAAGCGATCGCAATTAAAGTAGTAATAATGTTTACCGCCCCTGTAATTACTGTAATCCAGAGAGAATCTTGCTCGGAAAAACCCACCGCTCGCCATAAAACGCTGCTGTAGTAAAAAATTACGTTAATACCGACAAATTGCTGGAATACCGATAAGCCAATTCCTAGCCACACAATCGGTAAAAGTCCGCCACTTCTGGTTAATAGGTCAGAAAATCTAGGTTCGCGCTCTTGGCTCACGGTTTGTCTAATTTCGTTGATTTTTTCTAAAACATTACCGCCGATAATTTTAGTTAAAACGGTAGCTGCCTCTTTTTCGCGGTTTTGAGCCACTAGGTAACGGGGAGACTCTGGAATCATTAATGCTGCCATTCCGTAAAGAATAGCGGGAGGAATTTCTGTCCAAAACATCCAGCGCCAAGCAGCGATTCCAAACAAAAACGGTGCTTCCGCCGAGCCTGCGGATACCGCAATAAAGTAGTTGCATAGTAAGGCGATAAATATCCCCACAACGATCGCTAATTGCTGCAATGAGCCTAATCTACCCCGTAAGTGAGCGGGGGAACATTCAGCAATATATGCGGGTGCAATTACACTCGCCGCACCAACTGCAAGCCCGCCTAATACCCGCCAAAAGATAAAATCCCAAATTGTAAAAGCTAAACCAGAGCCAATAGCACTAATGGTAAAGAATATAGAAGCTACTACCATTGCTTTGACGCGCCCATAGCGATCGGCAATTTTTCCGGCGTAAAAAGCGCCAATTGCCGATCCCAACAAAGCTAAAGACACTGCAAGCCCGGTAATAAAGCTATTAGCATTAAAGGCTTTAGCTAAAGCTGCTACCGCGCCATTAATTACCGCAGTATCAAAGCCAAATAAGAAGCCACCGAGGGCGGCAGCACCAGCAATTAAAATGACGTAAAATGTGTTTGATTTGCGACGAGTAGTAACAGTCATAGGTTAGTTTTGGTTGATTTTTAACTTAGTTGGGCGGCGCAAATAGCGCTACCAAGTAGACCAACTTGAGGGTTTAAGACAACGCGGACGGGAATTTGCTCTAGTAAAGAGTTCATGCGTCCTTTGCGTAAGAAGGCTGGTAAGAAGCCTTGTTGCATTAGCGGTAAATTTTTGGCAGCAATACCACCAGCTATATACAAACCTCCGTAAGGGAGAAGTTTTAGCGCCAAGTCTCCGGCTTCCGCACCATAGGCGGCTACAAATAATTCCATCGTTTTTTGGGCGAGGATGTCTTGGTTTGCAGCAATAGAGATTTCCGCCGCTAAATCGACAGTTTTATGTTCTTTGCCAATCTCTTGCTCCCAAGTTTTGTAAGTTTCTGCTAGGGTGGGCGATTCTTGGTGAATTTTGCGCGATCGCAAAAACTGATAAATTGCTACAATCCCCATACCCGAAACTACACGCTCTACCGAAACTCGGTTGATGTTGTACTTTTCTAAGAGGTATTGCAACAACTCAAACTCTATTTGCGACTGGGGTGCAAAGCTGGCGTGTCCGCCTTCAGTACCAAATACGCGATAGCTATTAGCTTGAGGAATGACAAACCCTTGTCCTAAACCTGTACCCGCACCAATGACCGCAATCGGCGCATTTTTATCTAAAGAACCTGGTTGCAATGTATGCAAATCCGACTCTGATAAACCTGTAACCCCGTAACCTACCGCCACGAAGTCATTAATTAAAGCAACCTTAGATACTTGCAACTCTGTTTCTAAGCGGCTTGCTTCTAATATCCAACTTAAATTAGTCAGCTTGGAACTATTGTTGACAACGGGCCCAGCTATGCCAAAGCAAGCTTTTTCAGGAGTTTTGTTATCTCCTTGGGCTTCTAGAAATTGGCGCACCATTGGTACTAAGTCGGCAAACTCTTGACTACGGTAGGTTTGCTCGTGCAAAGTGGTTTGCTGAGGTAAATCTTGCGATTCTACTAAGCGTAAAATTGTCTTAGTAGCACCAATATCGCCAGCAAGTAATAGAGTCATGTATTTACTCCTTTAAAATCTAAAAACAGTTCTCATTACACCAACTACCACGTCATCGTTGTTATTGTTGTGATTTGGCGCAGTTAGCCAGATAACTCCGGGGGTGATAGCAATGTTGTCTGATATTTGATATCTGTAAAAAGCTTCTAAATGCAAAGATGTATCGCTGTCGGCTTGACCGTTATTTAAAGTGCTATCAATACTTGTTACTTTGGGTTCCATCCCAACTAAAATACCGCCTAGATTGCCTTCTTTACCTAGGTTGGGAAATGCTAAAGTAACCGCCCAATTCCAAACATCCGCATCACCTCCCCCGATGTAGCGTTGGTTGGCGTATCCTACCCAGCCACCAACCGAAAAATTGGGATTGAGGGCAAAAGTTCCCGATACGCCGTAGGCATTAGTAGATACGGCTCGACCAAAGTTAGTATTAGATAAATTACTACCCGTGCTAGTGCCAAAGGGTACGAAGTCAGGATTTAAAGCTGGATCTATACCTTCGCCCGTCGTAAAGAAAGACGGACTGTAGCTATTGATATAAGTTAAGCCGATTTTAGAGCGATCGCTTGGACTAATAATTACTTGCGCTAAACCTGCGTAAACCCCATCAAATAAACCGTTTTGGTTTCTAGGATTTGCAGCAGTGCTACTAGGAACTAAATAGCCTAAATTTAGTTCTATGCTGTCGCTAAAAAAGTGGCGTATTCCCGCACCCGAACCACCACTGTAGTTATAGATTGGGTTACGCAACGCAAAAAGCGAAACCGCACCGCCATCAAAGTAAGGATTTAATTGCGCGGAAGCATCTAAGTCTACAAAGCCGTTACCTGTAGCCGCTAAGTAAAAATTGGTTCTATCACCTAAAGGAAAACGGTAGCGCAGCAGTGCTAACCCAAATTGATTATTGCTATCGCCATCAAACTCTAATCGACCTTCATTAGTCAGCAATGGGCCGCTGTTTGTGCCGCCTAAAGGCGTGACGTTATTAGCTTGCAGGCGAGTTGTGAGTAAGTCTTTACCCGTGAAGCTAGTATCTAAATTAAGCCGCGTCCTTTGACTTAAAGTTGGAACGCGATCTATAGCTTCACCATTAGCATTATCTCCTGCAACGACACTTGCTAAACCAACGACAACTTCAGCATTAAGTCTAGTTGTAGTAGAAAATTGATTAGCCTCAAGTTCGGCTGCACTTGCTTCTAAGCTATCTATACGCCCTCGTAATACTGTAAGTTCGGTGGCAAATTCCGATTGCAATCTTTGCAGAGTTACCAAGTCTTTCCTCGTTACGGCATTAGCTGTACCAGAAGCAATTACTTCATTAATTCGATCTAACGCCGCGTTTAAACCCGCCGCAAATTCGTAGCGCGTCATAGATTGATTACCCCGAAAAGTACCATCAGGGTAGCCAGCAATAACGCCGTAACGTTCAACTAAAGACTGTAATGCTTGAAATGCCCAATCGGTCGGTTGTACGTCTGATAGTTGCGAAACCGATGTAACTTGATCTAGAGAGTTTTCATCACTAATTGAATTTTTTTGAGCGATCGCACTTTCAAAATTAATTAAACCTATACAAATAAGAATTGGTGCTAACACATAGTTTTTCATCACTCCTCCGGTTAAAAACCTAAGTTTTAATAGCTGTATAGTTGTTTAATAATTGATTTCTCAAAACTGAGCAAAAACAATCTCAGTTTTGAGTTTTACTCTTTAGCGCCTTGAACGTCTGCGGAGTCTATCGATAATTACGGCAACAATAATTACTAAGCCTTTTACCACCAGTTGCCAGAAATACGACATATTCAACAACGTCAAACCATTGTTGAGAACCGCGATAATCAACGCACCCAAAAGCGTGCCGCCAATAGTGCCAATACCGCCCGTGAAACTCGTGCCACCAAGAATTACTGCCGCGATCGCATCTAATTCGTAACCCTGCCCCAATGTTCCTGTAGCGCTATATAAACGGCTGGCGCTCATAATTCCCGCTAAACCCGCTAGTAAGCCACTAAGACCATAAACAAACAACAATACGCGATTAACTTTAATTCCTGTAAGTCTTGCAGCGCGTTCGTTGCCACCCACAGCATAGATTTGTACGCCCAACACCGTTTGTCTCAGCACAAACCAACTAGCTAAAACTGTGAGTAAAGCGATAACTACCAGCCAAGGAAAAGGGCCTAAATAAGTATTACCAATCCAAGCAAAATTGAGATCGCGGTTAAATACTGTTGTTCCATTAGCAATTAAAAATGCTCCGCCCCTTAGCGCTGTTAGCGAACCCAAGGTAACAATAAAAGGCGGTACATCTAATAAGGCAATTAAAGCGCCATTTAGTAAGCCTAAAGCTAAACCTGTAAGCAAGCCAGCGATTACCGCCGCCCAACCTAAACCGGGAATTAAAGACACGATTAAGGACGCTACCGCCGAAACAGCAAGGATTGACCCCACCGATAGGTCAATTCCGCCAGTGAGAATTACAAAGGTCATCCCGGTAGCTAGGACAATGTTAACGGAGGCTTGGCGAAAGATATTAACAATGTTTCCGGGGGTCAAAAAGTTAGGACTGAGGGCGGAAAATAGAATGCAGATTAAAACTAAAATCGGTAAAATACCCGCAACTTGCAGGAAATTATTAATCGATTTGCGATCGCTCTTAGTTGCAGGTTGTTTATTTATCGGACGTAATTGAGTATTGCTCATGATGCTTTAACCCCCGCCGCTCCTGTGGCATAGTGCATAATGTTTTCTTGGGTGATTTCTTTACCAGGGGTGCGATCTAATTCCCCCACTAATTGACCTTCACGCATAACTAAAACGCGATCGCTCATCCCCACAACTTCGGGTAATTCGCTAGAAACCATTAGTATTGCGATTCCTTGTGCCGCAAGTTCGCTCATAATGCGATAAATCTCGCTTTTAGCGCCAATATCTACGCCTCGCGTTGGTTCATCTAACATCAATACTCTGGGCTTAATTGCCAACCACCGCGCCAGTAAAAGTTTTTGCTGATTTCCACCGGAAAGATCCAGCGCTCTTAATTCCAAATTTGCCAGCCGGATATTAAAGTTTTCTACCGCCCCAGTAGCTAACAAATTGACCGAAGCCCAATTAACAAAACCCGCCTTTGCTTCTTTTTTGAGGGTATTGAGCGCGATATTTTTGCGACAACTCATTTCTAAAAACAAGCCTTGGTCTTTGCGGTCTTCGGGGACGTAACCAATTCCCGCGTCAATCGCATCGCTGGGCGAATTAATCTCTAACTTTTTGCCATTTAAAAACACTTCACCGCTTACTTTGCGGTCAGCACCAAAAATTAGCCGCGATACTTCTGTCCTTCCTGCACCTACTAACCCTGCTAAACCGAGAATTTCTCCCGCATGAATCTGAAAACTAGCAGGCTGTATTTTGCGTCCATCGCTAATATTTCTTACTTCCAACACCACCGCACCGGGATTAGTTTGTTTTTGGTGTTCGTAAAAATCCCCCATCGCGCGACCAACCATCATTTGCACTAATCGCCCTGGCGAAATTTCGTCTCTCATCAAACTGCCAATATATTGACCGTCGCGCAATACGCTAACGCGGTCAGCTAAAGCATAGATTTCTTCCATGCGATGACTAATATAAATAATTGCAATTCCATCTCTGCGGAGTTTATGAATCACCTCAAACAATCGCTCCGTCTCGCGGTCAGATAAAGCGGCGGTTGGTTCGTCCATTACTAAAATGCGGCTGTTATCTTTTAGCGCCCTAGCAATTTCTACTTGCTGTTGTTCCGCAATAGATAAATTACCCACTATATCCCGCGTTGTAAACGTAGCACCCAAGCTATTTAATACTTGCTGCGCTTCAATTTCCATGCTTTTACGGTCTAGAAACTGTCCGCGCTGCAACTCGCTACCCATGAACATATTTTCGGTAACGCTTAAATTGGGGGCGACATTTAGTTCTTGATAAATTAGATTAATTCCCGCTTTCCTTGCTACGGCGGGATTAGTTATTTTTAAAGCTTGTCCGTTAATCCGAATCTCGCCTTCATCTGCTATATAAGCCCCGGCGAGAATTTTCATTAAGGTACTTTTGCCTGCGCCATTTTCCCCCATGAGGGCGTGAACTTCTCCGGGGTAAATTGTCAAATTGACATTTTGCAGCGCCGGAACACCATTAAATCGTTTGCCAATTCCTTGCATTTCTAATACTGGGGTAGCAAGTAACGGCGGCGAAAATGAATTTTCTATATTTGTGGACATGAAAAACTCCTGCAAAAACACGCGTGCATTTGCTAGTTCAAGTTATGAATGGTAAATTTTAGCGATCGCCAAAATTTGGTAAATAAACTATATCTACAACCAAAAATTGTAGATTTTGTCGCTATTGGACTTTTTATTGCTGTCTAAATCATAGGTAAGCGCAAATACTCGACGTATATACCTAAAGATTTAGCTTAGAGCGACTTTGCAATTCTTAACTTGTAATTTACCAGCCTTGGGCGGTACTGGCGTTATCTCGCGTTACTAACTGCACGGGAATCAAAATGTTGGGGTTGCTGGGTTTTTTACCTTGCAAAATATCGTTACCCACTTGCACCGCTTTTTGCGTCATCCCTCTAGGGCTTTGGGTTGCTGTTGCTGCATACAACCCTTCTTTAGATGCGATCGCTTTAATGGCTTCGGGCGCACCATCTACCCCGACAATAAAGAAATCCTTGCGTTGAGCTTGGTTAGCAGCTAAATCTACACCAATACCGCTAGGATCGTTAATTGCAAACACGGCATCTATTTTCGGAAAGGTTGTTAATATATCCGTCATCACCCTTAATCCACCTTCCCGGCTACCTTCAGCATTTTGATCTTTGGATAAAACTTTTAAACCCGGATACTTAGCTAAGGTTTGCTGACAACCTTCAACGCGCTGAATTACCGAAGTTACGGGCGGCCCATTTACAATAACTACATTTCCCGTACCTTTGAGGCGATCGGCGATATACTGACACGCAACCCTTCCCGCTTGCAAGTTATCTGTTGTTACTGTCGCATCTACCTCGGCTTCAACGCCAGTATCAACCGCAATTACAACTTTACCCGCGCGTCTGGCGTTGTCAATTGCTGGCGCAATACCTTTACTATC
>QQTW01004641.1_pt1 | contig 10324 bp, 10 predicted proteins | sample 1904831 | NCBI WGS metagenome assembly QQTW01 (sample SAMN09435610, study PRJNA476489) | Subsurface metagenome, whole genome shotgun sequencing project.
TCCTTTCCTCTTCTTCTGCCCCGTTACGGACCAGGGGAAGTGCGCAACCGGAACGACGAAGACAACCTGCCTATCCGGCAACGTCTGGCTCGCCCGCTGATCTTGGCAACGTCACTCCGACATGGAATCGGATGTGCAATACACCTGCCAGTTACTACCATTCACCATCTTGTTCACCGCCGGGAAGGTGAACAGTGTAAGGGAGCAGGTAGATTACGGCCTTGAAGACGACCCTGGACAGCGTACCGGAACCAGCAGAGAAGCAAGCGTGATAGATTGAAAGAACTGAATTCGTTCTCGGGCTCCACTTCTACTACTCTCTCCATCCAGATTTAAGTCACTACATATATGTGGCGGGAAAGCTTTCACCTTCCGTTGCCTGCCGTCGCGACTTTCTTACCCTTCTCCCCAGCCTAATTATCCCACTCCTGATCTCCTACATACCGTGGCGGCAAATCGACATCCCACATCGGTCGCTCCACAAGTGCAACCTCTATACCCGCGAAATCTGACATGCCTTCGCTCGCATCACGACCTGCGTCTTCTGTGATTGCCGTGGTGCCAATGGGCACGATGCCAAGGATAGGTCGATACTTATACGTCGAATACCACCCCGGTCTTGCATCTGCCTCGGCCTTCCGTACCACCGCAGTACCGTGGCTATCCACCACGGTCCCGTTCACGGCATCAGCTATCGCGTCTCCGTTGGCGGCCACAGACGTCATGTCACCGCCCGGGCCACGTCGCAACGTCGTCAGCGCTGACCAATCCCCCGGTGAATCGTCATCGTCGTCGTCATCCGTATTGGGACTAATAAGTGCATCCAACGACGTCCATCGCGAATCACTAGCATTCGGACCGACGGTTCTGCGCATCTTCCTGCCGATGCCCGTGCCGAGTTCCGAGTCTCGGACGCGGCCGCCTGCTCCGGTGCCGCGTTTGCGCGGACTTGTATCTTCGTCTGCGTCTGCGTCGTTATCCAACTTCCGTTTGAGAGCGACCTGATTAGCGGTTCTGTTATCGAGTTTGGGACGGGCGTTGTCGGTGTCCTTGGCGGACTGGAAATCCTTGGCGAGATCGAACATCCAGAGCCATGCGCTACCGTACAGCCAGATTCGTTGGCGATCTTCGCTGATGTGCCAGATGCAGCCCATGGCCCGGTCACGAACATCTCGGAATTCGGTGGGAAGGGTTTGCGTTGGATTTCGTCGCGACCAGTCGGACAGACTGCCTTTGAGGATATGGAATTCGTAGAGATGGTGTTCGGACGTGAGGGCCAATAATCGATCTTCGCCGCTTGGTAGATCGTGCCAGTGAGGGTGAGGATTGTGGCGAGTTGGGTGAACGGAGGTGTTTCCGTTGATGATGGGTGGTTTTGATGATGGTGGCGACGGCCGAAAGGATAGGATGAGAGGTGCGGATGGGAGTTTAGGCAGGAGCGTCGCGGCCGGGTTGCGGATCCAGTGCTGGCCAAGGACGACGAGGGGCTTCGCTTCGTCATCTTCGGATCCGTCGTCGGATGATGCTGAGGATTTGGCGTCATCAGCGATGTTGTCGAGGTCCTGGGTTAGGTCTTCGTGGCCCTCCAATACCCAACTGTCGAGATAGCCGGAGAGATCACCGGCGACCAGGATTCGGCTGTCTTCCGAGAAGGCCAGGCGGGTGATTGTTCGGGCGTAGTTTCCTAAGCTGCCGTGTTGGAGGGTCTGCTTTACGCTTTCGCGGTGGAGACTTTTCAACTCGATGGGTTTTGGCAGCAGGCGTATTCCCTCTTTCGGAGTCGGGGTGTTGAATATCCTGAAAAGGCGGATGTGATTTTGAATATCGACGACTACGAGCCAATGAGCGTCAGGGGAGAAGGTGACTAGCTTCGCTCCACTGTTGACAAGCTTCTGGGGTACATCGACTTTGGAAACGCGCAGTGCATCGGTGTTTTCTGCTTTTCGTTGCCGAAGGCGAAAGACTTTGACTTCAGATATTGTTGAGACGGTGAGCAGGTTACCGTTTGCACTCAAGCAGGCCGAACAGATGTTCTCTTCGCCCTACGATCATAAGATTCAGCTTGCAGATGTTTTTATGACGACTCGAGCTCACCGTAGCAGCAATCTTTGCAACCAGTCTCCGTGTCCGATCTGGCACCTCGTTCCCAACCCCGTCATCCTTTTTCACACTAGGTTGTGTTCCGTAGACACGCCAGATACTGATTTCGCGGTCCCACCAGCTCAAAAGTAGACGCTCCACTGGTGCGCTCTGCACCTGAGGGAACTGAGGAAGACTTGATAGCCTTCGTTGATTCTCCTTTCCGTATTGCCGGAATGGTATAATGATCGGAGTAGTATCCAGACCTAGAGAGTCAACAGTGGTTCGAACAATAGATGAAGTGGTATGATCTACCTCCAGACGCCACAATGCTCAGATCTTTCGTCTCGAAAACAGCTAAGACCTTGACATCATGATCGTGGAACCTCTGATGCGACATTTTTGCCCACCGCCGCCTGTCACCCTTCTTCCCAGTGCCCACACGCTTGTATATCGTTGTTCGCCGATCCATGCCCCCGCTGATGACACTCTCTCCGTCTGCGCTGACCACAACATCCAAGATGTCTGCCACATGGCTTTTCAGCCGTTGTAGCAACGTATAGTTGTTACCCTCCCAGAATCGTATCTCGCCCGTTGAGTCTCCAGAGACGATAGTTCCGTCCGGTAAGCACTTGACCGACCACACCAATATCTCTTTAGGTCCACCATCCGGTCCTGAGCCCAGCGACATGCTCCGTAAAAGTTGTCCGTTGCGGATATCAAAGGCACGGATCGTACTATCCGCATATCCAGCAATCACAACATCCCTATTCTTGAATGTAATACTCAGCACCCTCGCACGCTTCTTCGACGGCCGGGTAAGTGTGCGAATGAACCTCAAATCGCCATCGGCAGTCGAAAACAATACAACGGCCCCATCCGCACATCCTACAGCAATATGCTGGCCCATAAATTGACCCTCCGTCTTCCCCTCCAACTCTTTTGGCCCCACCCGCGGCTGCGCAGCCAAACACCATGCCTCTCCATAACTCCCACTCGAATGCCTGACCGGTCGTCCCGCCTCAAGATCCCACTCCGTAACCGTCGTCGAATAGCCAATACTAAAGAGTCTGAGTTTGCCCGGAATTTTCCAGCCGTCTTGATCTTCTTCGTCCGGATCCTGCGTCCAGGCCAAGCCCTCAATACTTCGGTCCTTGCCGCCGCGTAGAATCGTCTCTTGGAACCAGGAGCCTTTCAGCGGGTTCCAGATCTCGATGTCGCCGTTCGCGCGCCCGACGGCGAGGCGTAGGGTTGGAGGGCCTTTTCCCTTAGCAGCGGGGTTGGAGGGATGGGAGAATGATAGAGCGTTGATTGAGGAGGGGGGGTAGGGCACGAAGCGGCAGCGGTGGATGTCCATTGTTGCTACCGGCCGATGTCCGTGGCGGCGCTCAAAGCTGGACAAAATTTCAAGAGACTTCAGTCACTTTGCTGCTAAGCAGCATTTGGGCGTGACATTGTGGTGGAGTGCAATGGCGTGGTTTTGTTGTCCTCACTGTTCAGATATTTTTCCTTGGACTTCGCGAAAAATTACCCCACGCACTCGCCTCGTCTTGCCATGCTGGAGGGCTTATTAAGCTATCTCCAACTCCACATTGACTCTTTCGTCATCGAAGTCTCGTATATTCCTACATTCAACAACCAACACAGCAAGACTGTCCTAAACATCATGGAAGCAACTCATAGCTTCAACAAGCTAACAGTAGCAGTCAACGACTATGATCCTGACAGCGCGACTGCGAAGCTATCATATCAGTTCTCCTGTTGGCCCCACCCACCTCCTCTGAGAGACACTGACTGGGTTCATCGGAAGGTACAGACAGGCTACTTGTGTTCGCCTATTGGGTGACCCTTAATTATGCAAATGCATCTCTCACAGGAATAACTCAGATCGTTCAGTGATCGTTTCCGGCCCAGTCTCGACATAATGTTGGCTTTCAGTCTAAGGGACATGCTTTTGATTTAGGTCTATCGTCGCCCTCTGAAGTCGATCCCTGGTTCTACACTCAGCACTACATAGCCGTCGTTGTGCACCGTCCTCTGCTCTGGTCGCCGTACATCTCCATGAACCAGCTGTTCAGCCACCACAGGGTCTGCATTGCTACAACGGTTATTGAAAAGGACTGCAGCACGAAGCTTGGTGCGACAAAGCTGAGGACTCGGATTACCTGGTACTCTCAACCCTTGGATTACAATCCCATCCCTCTCCCGAGCTTTGTAGAGAGACGAAATATGTACTTTGGCCAATGGTCCCATGGAATCGAAATCATCTTCTCATATCATCAGAACCCTAGTGAAACGGCTTTGACGACTTTTCTTCTCCAGTTTTCTGGTACCCTAACCCTCGGAACTGGTGTGCACTTATCTTCAAAGTTCAAATTGCTTCGTACCGTCCAGTCTGCCAGCGACTTCAGACTACACAGCTTTCACACAGATTCCGAACAAGTAACACAGTTCCAGCTCCAAACAGATTGGGACCAGTAATCAGCAAGTGGCTTCATTGCCAAGCTCAGTCCACAACATACGAGTAATGAGGACATGCTGACAGCGATCAACACCCCTTCAGTCAGCCACAAAAAGCCCAGATGCCCGTGCCCACGGCCCACCCTGATGACGCCAAGGCTACCGGTCCCCTTACAAGCGAAAAGGCCCTTAGTCCAAGGTCCAAGGACGTGTCTGTATTTTGTACGAAAGTTATTGCGAATAATTCACCAGCTTCAAACCGACTTCGCGGCCGAGCTACTATATCTCTAACAGACGCTACAATCCTACTTGTCAAGCACACACAATTCAAGTGGTGGAGGTGAGCCCGCTCGACAGGGTATAAGATGGCTTGGCCGTCTTAGCAAAGTGTAGCTCAATATGGAGAAACCCACCAGCAACAGGATTGACGGTTGCTTGTAGTTAGACTTTCGGGGCGTGGGTCCGCAACAGGCTTGGGAGTTCGTCTGCGTCGCTTGCAAATTACAGCCGTTCATGGATTCTGTCATCTTAGGATCTAGCAGAAGTGAACTGGGTGATACTCCTACTGTGCTTCAGCGCGCTTCGCACTCATCCAATGGATAGATGTCGTTGACCAGCGCAGTCCCGTCCAGGTAGGAGTAAGTCAGATCGGGGTGAGGATATTATTGATTTCCCCCTGAGGCCTGCGTGTTGCCTCTCGGCCTGTCAGCCAGCCATGCCTTGGCGTACTCATACGCTTACGCATAGACCGATAATTATCACCATCAACTGGCCTTGCTTGAGAAGAGGCAAAGCCAGGATCAGCCCTGTGAAGGAATGTGGTACGAACGCAAGACTCTCAGCCTCAGGTGGGGAGTTGTTGTCGTTCGTTGAAGCGGAGCGAATCACCGCGGTCCGAGACGCGTCTGGAGAGATCACGCTAAATTGACGTGTTAATTAATCGGCACCAGCCACACCTTTCTCCCTTGTGGTAAATCTAAGCTCGGTTACTGCCGGAGATGGATGAAAGGGAGCAGAGAAAGAAGCCATGTCCCATTGGCTATAAGATATTGAAGTGCTTGAATCACGTCTGCTTTTCAGGGTGAGGGGTCCGGATTTCGATATATGAGAGGCCCACGTTAGGTATCTATTGTTGGACTTATAATCAAACGGCTTTCAATTGAGTTTGTCTCTTCCAATCGTGGTCCTTTCGCCTCACGGCCAAGATATAATTCTAAGGATTTCATAGAAAGTCTCTGCTAGAGCCATCCAAGAAACGACACAGGAGAGGATGTGTGGCTGGTGGCTTGAGACTTGTACTTCCAACGGAGCACAACGGAAAAGTCAGGTAGCTATAAGTCACGCTACTGCAGAGAGCAGTCCAATTTGGCCCTGCATTCTGATCTTCCGAAGATCTGTTAGCAGCAAGTGAGTTCAGACTTCAGATCCGGTAAGATGACTGCGCATGCAACGCAACTGGAAATGACGTTCCAGAGACGGGTCAATTGCCGCCGTTACACTCTAGTTCCTGCGGGCTCTGCGACAAAACCAATCAGGAGGGATTTGAAGATGCCGCAGGCTGGCTGTGAAATGAATTACGCCGTAACTTTAGATGGGCTTTATATGGTGATGCCCGGAATTGGCGGCAAGATTTGGGACGCGTCCGGTACTTGAGTCTCCCCAGGTGGATCCTTGAGCGTTATTTGCCTGCCGACAATAACCTCAAACTTACGGCTCCGTACCTCCAAAACCTATTGCATTGCATGTGCGGAGGTTTCAATGTCACGACCCTTTCGAACATGGACGGTTTGGACTTGATAGGATCCTGATCTTTGCCTATCGGCCGTGGAATAGGATAAAGCCCCCTTAAAAGAAGGCATGACTACTCTCATCATACGCATCAAGAATAGCCGCCATGAGCACTAACTTATGGTACGAGTAGATCTTGTAGATCTTGAGCCTCACATCCTTTGGAGCTTTTCATTGGCTACGAGAAGCGACGAGGGCCGAGAGGATCGTGGGATCAGGCCGCCTTAGTGGTGCGACTCACGGCGAAGATCTACATGAGATGCATTGCCCTATAGAACATTGCACGAATAGCACCACCTAGCCAAGCCTCCGGATAAGAGACCTTTCCAGATGGCAATTAACTGTCATTACACACGAGACCTACGTTGGGCTTTCTCTAGACCTTCCCGACGGTGGATCGATAATTGATCAAAGCTTTCTTCGCTGGCTTACGGAGCAAGGTCCATGCTCTAGCTTCTGTATAGGCAAACGACTTAATATATACTGGATGCCGAAGACATAATGTTGGTCGCCAGCGAGGAACACATGGTCATCGTTTCCCCAATGACCTCGCCGCGGCTATGCGTGTCTCCGGTGTTCTATGCAACAAGCCGGTCGGTACAGGCTATTAGCATGGAGGCGAGGCACCGAAACATTAGAAAACTGCATTGCCGCGAGACTTCTTCGACCATCTGGAGAATAGAGTCTTAAGCTCATTGTAAATGGAGGATTGCTTCACACGGATGGTTTGCCTAAGGGATGCCTTGAATCACAGTGAGGAAAGAGATTGGTGGCAGCGAGATCATCACATCGAAGGAGCAATGATAGCTTCTCATTGAACGTGAGGTACAGGCAACATTAAGGTATTGTGGTGTATCGTAACTGCAGGCTGCATTGGCAGGGTTGGAAATCAGGAAAGTTGGAAGCGGAGGAGAAGGAGGATTGGCTGCAGCTGAAAGGCCGAGTTACTTTACCCAGCTCATGCTGCCGGACTACCAACGATTAGCATGAAATCTAAAGCAGAGCCTTTTTGTTTGCGGCGCAAGCATAAACTCATACGTTAGCAGACTCGATAGCCTCTTATTTGCTTGACCACGCGAATCATCGAGGTCGTGTCAAACATCTTGCATCTGCAAAGTGTAACAACGCGCCATTCGATACCGTACGGATTGATCCCCGGCCAAGTCCCTTACGAATTAATTATGTACCGTCTAAGCTGGATTGTGAGAAACGACTGGTAATAGAGTAATTTTCTTACAATAGAACAAATAGTGCAGTCAGTCTCTGGTTCCAAGAGCCTCCGTATGTACTGTACCTTAGTCTTACCATCCTCAAGCTTCACTGCTTCCACGACTAGAGATGAAACACCGTTATTCATTCCTAGTCGAAGGGTGTCGATATCGTACTTCGTAGTAGAGAAGGCATCGTTCTTGGCCTTAGTATCAGTTGGTAGGCGTCGGAGTTGGTCTGCTTGAACCAAGTTTATCTTGTATGTTAACGTTACAGATTACCTGTCCCCCGTACGCGAGTAGAAACCTGGGCGGTGGATTTGGAAAAAAAGGCTTCTGTACTAGCCCGTCTCAGCACTAACCCTTTTCGGGATGCTGGAAGCTTGCCAGTAACCTTTCTCCACCACTAATTACTACCACTTTCACACTCTCTCTTTCGTTTCTCCTCGTCCCTTCACCCTCTCCTCCTCCCTCTTCCTCCCCTCGATCGTTTAGAAAGAGGTACTCGGCGGGTCCACGAGACGTAGCTTCCTGCCCACATGTGGGCGTTGGTTACTCCAGTCTCAAGCACCTCCCTTCTCCCTCGTGCCGTGCGGGTGTCACCAACTTCTTAACACCCCTCCACGACCTTGGGTCACGATATCCTCATCTTGACCCTCGATCCTTCAATTATTCTCTCCTTCCCATGATCGTACGATGACAAAGACACTCATCTAGAACTACCATCGTTCTGTCACCTTCGACCACTCCCAGAATCTCGAACCTCCAATCGCTCACCCTCGCCCAGAGACCTTCCCCTCACCTCAACCACAGATTCGACCTCCATCTGACCTTGTGTGGCCGCCCGACAGGTACGTTGGTGACTTATTTCGTTGATTAGCAACTCCATCGGGTCCCGTGGATAAATCGGAAGACTCAAAGCTGGGATCCTGCTCGTCTACTTTGCTTTTGACAATGGAACGGGACACGATGGAACTGCGTTTGGCCGATACGGGGTAGAGGTTGGTGAATAACGAACCACAATGGCATTCTCCGAACTCTATCTCGACGTCGCCCGTGTCAGCGTTGCCTCACAATCTGGCCTCGAGACTGTCATCCCTGCCTCAATCCTGGATGTCTACGTCCGCCTTGGAGGGTAAAGCGTTCAATACCTGCCTTGGAACCGTCCATGAAGCGAGGTTTGCGTCTCTGAAGTTGCTGAAATGCAAAATGGTAGTCGGCATCGCTGGTCCATGTCTCCTCTGCCAGGGCAATCCAGTCGTATCGACTTTGACGAGTCAAACGATCACTTTGAGGAATAGAATCTTATCAGGGATACTGGATACGAGATTGCAATTCCATCGCCGGAAGTTACCTCGCAAAATAAGTGAAGTCCTTTGGGTTCGCGTTGGTCTCGCGTTGGGTACCGCGCCTGAGATTGATGGAAGATTTTCCTCGACTTTTTCTATTGCATCTGTCTATGGTCTTGATCAAATTGCTGATCATCTTGAATAGAGATTACATAGTGGTTGAGATAAAACAGTTGCTGAACACATCAAAGAGTTTTCGTTGGCTTAATCCTGCCGGATTCGGTGCAGTCGGTCAACTCGTCCTGGCAACCTCAACACTTGTTCGATCTCGAATCAAGAGTGTACCGTCGAGGTAAGAGGGAACAACTGCACGTTCGTGGGTCCACGGGTCTAGGTACTAAGCTGCCCCTTGCGTTAGGCTCGTGCTTGCCTCCGGACGATCTACATTCTGCAGATTTCACCCGGTCTAACTTCTCGCGGCATCGTTGATTGCGAAGGTGGAGACGTTCATTCGTACTTGACCTTCCGTGATTGCTGTAGTGGACCATTCCACACTACCGCCATCCGCGAGATCATTCATAGCTCCAACCTCGAGCGCCAACGAGTCCTAATCTCGTTTAGTCCGCAAGGGAGGCACTCTTCAGTCTAAGCTCACTCGTCTTTGCTTGTGCTCCTTTGCAAAGTAATCTAATTCTATCAAGGTACGCTGAGATTTACGTGTTTGTGGAGCCGGCCCCGTTTTCTCATTTCTTCAGACATTGCGATCTTGACCCCTCGCCAACAGTAGCAAGGGCTGACAGTGTGCACGTTCCAGGTCTCACCTTCAGGCTTTGTATAACTGCATCTTCCAGCCTCTCAACGGCTGGAATATCAGTCAACTCAGTCTTTTCGGCGAATCCAACTAATTACGATCCTTCTTCGCACTTGTCTTTTTACGGCAGCCACTCCTTCAGCTTATCGTTGAATTCGGTCACTCTCTTGACAACACATTCCTTCAATAAAATTCTTTCCACAAGCGCTGGCCAGCTCGTCCTAGAAGGAAAGTCACTTAAGAACGCATACATCAAGGCAATAAAAGTATCACGACTTCAGCATGTCGTACCTACAGCCCCTGAACACGTATCAGCAGACGTGTGATAGCTACTTCGTTGAGGTTGACAACCAAGACACCGTTGCTGCTAGAGCAGAGCAGAGAGAGCGTGCCAAGCTCATTGCACGTGAACGTCAAGTTGCCATTGGCGAAGACCTTTCATACCTTGTGAGGGAAGAGTACCAAGACGACATCTTGAGCCACATGGAGCAGATGGAGGTCAGAAACTTGATCCAATTAATCACTTCGTTTTGCTCACTTCATACAGGTTGAGACTATCCCAGACGTTGCGTCTATTGACATCCAGACCGAGATCCAGTGGTTCATGCGTCCCTATCTTCTCGACTTCTTAATTGAAGCTCACACGGCTTTCCGTCTGCTTCCGGAAACTCTCTTCCTCACGGTCAATC
>QQTW01004642.1_pt1 | contig 10322 bp, 11 predicted proteins | sample 1904831 | NCBI WGS metagenome assembly QQTW01 (sample SAMN09435610, study PRJNA476489) | Subsurface metagenome, whole genome shotgun sequencing project.
TCTGCACGCGCATGTAGCCGCCGCCCTCGGACTCGAAGCGTTGCGCCTTCTTGAGCGACTCGCGCTCGGTCCAGAGGCTGACGGCGGCCTGTAGGGCTAGCAGGGGGGTCGTGATGCCGGGGAAGCGGGGGACGATCAGGTTGAGATGGGAGGCTTTGCAGTGTGCTGGGTATAGGAGGCCCATGGAGCGGGTGATGAATGCGCCCCAGTCGCCTCCTTGGGTGACTGCGAGGTTCCACCTCGTTAGCTCGATGGCAGATTCCGACAGTAGAGAGTTGACGTCGAGTAATCCGTACCGTATTCATCATAACCCAGGCTCAGCATCAGCTTGTGACACGTCTCGGCATACTGCGCCAATGCAAAGCCCGGCTTCTTGATCCCGTCGGAGAAGCCAAAGTTGGGCAGAGATGGTGCCACGAAGTGAAAACCGGGAGCCTTATCGGTGCCCTTGAGCATATCGAACATCTTCGATGCCTCCAGGAAAGAACCAGGCCCTGAGAGCAGCATAAGCGTTGAAGAAAGTCGCGATTAATCCCGAGTGTGCGGAAGAATCATACATCCATGACAGAAGAGCAGCGGAATAGCTCCCTTGACCGGACTCGGCCGATGCAAGAAATGAACTCCAGTCTCGCCAAATCCATCGACGGATATCGTTGTCATAAAGTGAGGCAATTCGTTCAACTTGTCGAAAGCCTCGTTAATGTTGAAGCCAGTCCTCCAATGGTATACCAGCCGCTTGATATCCGTTAGGGGCGCGCCGTACGGCCACTGGTCCTCGGCATCAAGCTGGTCGGGGAAGTCGGTGAGGTCGAGCTTCTTGTGAAGCCGCTCGATGACCGCGGACGGGATGCTGATCGTGTAGCGCTCGGCCATGGTCATCAATCGAGCGTACGGCAGTTATACAAGCAGAACACTCTGCGGCTTCGTCAATGAGGCAGTCCACACCAAGTCGTCGGTAGTGGCAAGAAAGCTGGCTGACAGAGTCTTCAGTCGGCCGGGCCGTCGGAGCCAGACGGCGAAGGATCACGGCGCATGAGTAGCATGCTCACCGAGTCACCGACGGCCACCTGCATCCTATGTATGTAGGTATCTTGAGGAGGACAGTGCCGCCTTGGCATTGTACTTCCGACAGAGTGTGCAATTTGCATCGTCGGCATTCGACATCGCTGGCCTTGCCATCTCACACACTTCAACCGATGACTGCAAGTTCACGAGGCCCTGATGTCGGAAAGTGGGGGTTCAGCGAGTTTGAGTACGGGCCGAGCCGATGGATGGAGAAGAGAGGATCTGCAGACGTTGACGCTGGTCATCCCGACCAGAAGGGGCTGTGTCTCCTTTACGAGGCGGCAACCAAGCTCTTCTTTGGCTTACTGTGTATATAACAGGGCTGACCAGCCTTGTGTGTCGCAGAGTGCAGCAGAGCTACAATTGGAAGAAGAAGAGCACGGCGGTACCGGGATTAGTCCACCTTCACAGGGCCTGGGAGTGAGAACTCGCGCCGGAGAGTTCGAGCGTTGACGAAAGTCTAATTCTGTAGCCAACTTGAAGAGTCTGCCCAGGAAGGAGACGAGAGTATCAGATACTCCAAACAAGTCCAAAGAACGGTAGCAGCTCCATCTGCATTTAGCGGATGAGACATGGAATGCTACAACAGGCGCACGGTTCTGGTGGTTAAATGGCTTTGGGCCATGAACTCGGCGTCAAGTGTGTCTAGGATGCTATACACTAAGTTATTATTATTATTATCGCTGGAGCGCCCTGCAGCGCCCTGCAGCGAGACGAGCCCGGAAACCCAGAGTCGGTGGAGCCGCTGAAGCGTAGTGTGAACCGAAACGGGTCTGACTTCATTCCACGACATGAAACAGGCACTAGAACGGTTCGCTCGGAGGGCTGAGACGAAAGAAGAAAAACCGGGCGCCATTCGGCCCACAAGTGACAAATGACTTGAGCGCCGAACCGAAACCGATGAAACTGTTTCTCAATTTCCCTATTTCTCTCTTTCTCTTTTCTGCCGCAGATTGCGAGGGCCGCAATTATATCTCGCAATATCAATTGTATCTCGCTTCATCGTCGGTGCGGACTCGCCGCCGTACGGACCCGACTCCGACTGTCGCATGTGCACGTCAGATTGACCCGAGCAGTCGAGAGAGTCTGCTGCTTGAGATGGAGGCGCAGCGTGCTCCGGAAGCGACTCTGCTTTGCCTGGCGGTCTTCTATAACAAGAAGAACATCGTGCACCCTTTTGTGGAACGCGTCAAGGATTGCACGATATGTCTGATAACGTCTGTTCCTCGCTTCCCATAGAAGCCTACATATGTATGCATGGGAGATGCGCCGGCTACGATTGTGGAGGGCATCTGATCGGCGCATGGCCCTTCGCCGCCCCGGAGGTGCCTCAGGAAAGAAGCATACATACAGGAGTTCACACTTGGTGCTCTGATATCGATACTTTAGAGTGGAGAATTGGCCAAGAGCCTCCGTCTCGAGTTTAAAAGTCGACCGGGACTCCTGATTCGCCGATGCAGGTGTGCGTTTCGATCGGAGTCGCGGAGGTTTCCACAAAGCTAAAAAACCTCCGTGATTCAGATGGAGGAGAGGATCACGGCGCTTGTGGCGGGCCTGTTTCCCAGCCCTGGAGCCCCGAGAGAATCCGATGTGACTGTGACAGGCATCTGTGATTATCTGTGATAAAATCTGTGATGGTGGATCCTCCCGCCACCGGGAAGCTCCAGCGGTCGGTGATTTGCCAGTGTTGCCAGTGTTGCCAGCCTCGCCTCATCTTCCCCATCTCGCGGCCTGCAGGAAACCGTTCGTTGAGAGTCGCAAGAGTCGTGACGACAGCATGTGGATGCATGCAGGCTGACTTTGCTTTTCATTGGAGTGTCGTGGGAAGCCTCCGCCTGTCCCCAGCGCTCCGGTCGCGACCCCCGTTTCTCTAGTCCCGTTTCCTCACCTTCCGCTTTCTTCTCCTCCTACAAAAGGTCCTTCCACCCTTCACCCGGGTTTCCCTTCCCTCCTGCAACTTTCGCCCTTTACAACCCTTTAATTCTCTTACTGCACTTTCACTTAAGGAGCACCAGCTCAGCTCAGCTCGCTGCTCATTCTCTCAACACTCTAATACTACGTGCCTGCTCAAAGGTCGTCTCCCCTCGTTTGTGAGAAGAAGAACGCTTTCTGCCGTTGCTGTGGGTACGTGTTGATTGTTTTCATTCCTTCTTCCATGCCGCATCATCTCCCCATTTTCCTCACCCAGTTCACTTGTCGCTGACAATCATCACCAGAAATCAATAGATAGACTTGCCCTCACTTGCCAATTCAATCTTCCAACCTCTCCAATCGCTCCACCATGCGTTCCGCTCTCCTTGTCTCCGCCCTCTCGGGCCTCGCCCTCGTCTGCGCCCAGTCAGACACCGTTCCGGTCACCGGCAAGCTCGGCGACGCTGAGGAGGTCACCAACAACCCTCTCGGCGCCATCTACGTCGCCGAGCTGCCCAACAGCGAGAAGAACACCGTCCGCGGCTCCATCACCGCCGAGTCCGTCCCCAGCGGACGCGGCGTGCAGTTCAAGATCGCCATCACCGGCCTGCCCCAGACCGGCGGTCCCTTCAGTGAGTCAAACCTCCGCTTCTTGTTCCCAGCGTCGCGTGCAAATCTCTCCAACGACGACCGCTGACATCTGTTGCCACAGTGTACCATCTCCATGACCAGCCTGTGCCCGAGGATGGCAACTGCACGGCCACGCTCGCTCACCAGGATCCCTACATCCGCGGCGAGGAGCCCGTCTGCGACAAGTCCGCGCCGGAAACCTGCCAGACCGGCGACCTGAGCGGCAAGTACGGCGACATCCCGTACGAAGGCCTGTCTCAAGAGTGAGCCTCTCCTCCTTTCTTTAGCCATATCGTCGAGACACTGACATTGGCCACAGCTACACCGACCTCTACGCCTCGCTGGTCCCGGGTCTCGGCTCCTTCTTCGGCAACCGCAGCGTGGTGGTGCACTACGCCAACAAGACGCGCATCACCTGCGCAAACTTTGTCCAGATCTCCGCCGGCCACGGCAGCAACGCGACCAACGCCACGTCCACCCGCCCGCCGTACAGCGCCAACGGCACCGTCACCGTCACCACTCGCATTCCCTCCGCGACGGCGACCGGGGGAGCTGGCGATGGTGAGGACGATTCGACCGGCACTCCTGTCGCGCCGGAAGTCGCGACGTCTACGGGCGCCGCCAACGCCGGCATGTGGCTGTCGAGCGGGGCCATCCTGGCTGCGGTCGGTGCGTTCATGCTCTGAGCGTCTGATCGGTGATCGTGCCTGAAGCTCTGTTTGGCGTGGCGGATCAGAGGGAGGTCAGAAGAACGGCATTAAGGGCCGAATGATTCATGTGTGGGAGGTGTGGACCTCAAAAGATCCGCACAATAGGCGGCATTAAAGGAGTTCATGTATTGCGGTTACCGGACACTTGTTTCAATGTTTGCAGTATAAGCTCTTCTGCCACCGACTGTTGGTTGAGTGGAATTCTGCCCGAACGGAATGCTTCACCTTCGGGCAAGCTTTGGCACCCTGTACATGTGCTTTTGAGTTGGCTCAAACTTCTCTTTACACTGTACCTTCTTGTCGTTTCACGACGACTGGGCTTTGATTTGGCGATGGAAGCGTTCTCGATCACGGGAGGTAATGGCATGGGTCACTCTGTTGTGTAATCCAAGGCTCGGAGTCGAGCACGATATTGAAATTCAATAATATGTACTCCGTGCTCCGTACTGGCGTCCAGACTGGCGCCCATAATGATCATGTGCCTGATATGCCTAGATGCAATATCGATGCGAGGATTGACTGTTACGATGCAAAACTCAAAGCTTTCCTGGTGAAGGGATCACGGGGATCACCCTTTGAATCACGATCATCGGAGACCAGGGCCGTGCTCGTCAAGGCGAATCAAGACCGAGAGCCTCAAGGACAATGTTAATTTAGCATTTTGCCCATGCTCGAATGTCCGCTTCTATGAGCGTCTGACGAGTATTGCTGTCTATGGTCTTACCATCTTTTGTCTGTATACTATGTATATATCTACACAGTCCCGTCGCCTCCAGTATGCCATACAGTGACCATCAACATGCGGCAAGAGCAACGATCAGGGCCACTCAACCCCTCTCAAACAGCCCACAAACATCCCGTCGGCGGCGCAAGATGCGTGAAAGCCCACAAAATTCCAAAAATGGTCATCGACGCCGACTGGTACAAGCCACGTCAACCAATCCCAAACGCATCGAGCCATTAATCCAACACCGCATCATCCACCTCAGCGGACCCACCACTCGTAAGCTCCGGCTGCACCCCATCACTCCCCTCCGCGGCCAACCCTTCCTTGCCCATACTCTCCAGCACCTTCGCCACGTCGTCCGACATGAGCTGCACGGTATGGTAGCTGAGCTTGCCGCCGAGCAGAGCGTTGTGCAGCGCGATCAGCGCGACCCCGAACAGGGCCCCGTTGACGCCGGCCCGCAAGCTCTTGACCGTAGCCACGTGCCAGGGCCGGGCGAAGAGCTTCGGGTCGTTGATCTGCCGCAGCACTTCCCGCGCGCTGTTGACGTTGCCGAACAACTGCGCCGACGCGAGCGCGTTCCGGATGAAGCTCGCGAGCTCTTCTGCGTTCAGCTGGAGGGAATGAAGGGTTAGTGGATGGAGTCTGTGACATCGAGAGTTGTGAAGGGAGAATACGCGGTGTGGAAAGGGGTACGGGGAACGATGTGCAGGACTGACCTTTTCCTGATAATACTCCTGTGGAAGTGGAACGGGCGCCGCAGCAACCATACTAGCAATAATTGCGCCATACAAGAGGAATGGTAAAGCCAAACGCATTTCGTTGTGCGGCGTATATCAAGCTTGAGCGTGGTAGAAGAATCCGCTCAAGGAAGAGTCTATTCCAAGGTTCACATGGGTTTCTGCGTGAAGGAGAAGGCAGAAGAGAATGGAATTGGCATCAGAAAGCGAGGCGACGCATCTCCACCCCTGATATAGTGTCGTGCCTGCTATATGCCTTCTAGGAAGGTCGGTGTTGACTGCGCAGTCGTGGTCGGATCACCGTCTGCAACGGCACCCGCCACTTGCATCGAGCGCGAAGAACCCCGCTCGTTGCATTGGCTCTTTGTAAACAGTTTCTCGTGTTACGGCTTCGATGTGCGTCATTGTGATATCGATCGAGATATTGGTCAAGGTCCGTGGCTATGAGAGCGCATATCGTCCCCAACGGCTTTGTTTCTTGGGCGAGTGACGCTCGCTGTCGAGTGACTTCATCATCCGAGCCTCAGCGCAGAGTCTTCATCGGCATTCGAGTAGTGTTCTCGGTGTTCTTGCCGTCTTGAAAAGGCCTTCACCGTCGATGCATCCATTGTTCTCGCAATGATTGATCATTCGGCGTGCCCAGGTGCCGTCGAGTAGTTGTCGTCGACTCGTCGTTGCCGTAGCGTGAAAGGAATGGTAAAGGTACCGAGTACGTAGCGGCGTCATGCCCCGCGAATACCCGCTCATACTTCAACCTCGTCCTACCGCCTTTTTCTATAACTATCCAGGAAGAACTTGGAGGGCTTGTAGCCGGCCATGATCCACACCTCACTCATCCGCCGCCGGGAGCGTTCTGATGCCGCCAGTCGCCTGCAGTCGCTGTCTCCCACGATCACCACCGACACCGTCAACCACCCGTACGAGGACCCATCCTCCCCGACCCATCCCCCCGAGTCTCTGCAGAAGCGGCGCTGGAAGAAATTCCTCAGGCGCTTGGTGAAGCCCTCCAAAAGCTCTGCCCGGCCCCCTCAGACCAACATCCTCTTGACCGAGCGGAACCTCACCGAGTTCTTCGACCCGGCCTACAACGACGAGCACGATGCCTTCCACTCAGTTCGCAGCTCCAGAAAGCTATCGATACCTGAATGGCTTCAACTCCTACCATGAGTATGCTGCTTGTACTCCCCGGAGGGTTCTTCTGGATGTATTGCTCACTGCAGACTAGAACGGAAGCAATCAAGGGTGCTCTGCCGATAGGAGCAAACTCTCCTCAAAAGCCACCGTACGGTCTGTACGCGGAAAAGCTCTCCGGCACCGCCTTCACCGCGCCTCGCCACGAAAACCAGCAGTCGTGGCTCTATAGAATACTGCCATCCTCTGCTCACGCTCCGTTCTCACCTCTGGAATCGCCCGCGGACAAAGCCGATGGCGAAGAAAGATCACAGAAGCTTCATCAGATTCCCAATCAGCTACGATGGGATCCTTTCGACCTCGACGAGACGGTGGACTGGGTGCGCTCGCTGCATCTCGTGGCGGGCGCCGGCGATCCCACTCTCAAGTCCGGCATCGGCATCTTCATCTACGCTGCCGGCAAGGACATGGATCCTCACGAGGCATTCTACTCTGCCGACGGGGACTTCCTCATCGTGCCGCAGCACGGCGTACTCGATATCCAGACCGAGCTCGGCAAGCTTCTCGTGCGGCCCAACGAGATCTGCGTCATCCCGCGTGGCATCAGATACCGCGTCACTCTTCCTTCCGGGCCCGTCCGAGGCTACATTCTCGAGCTATACCAAGGCCATTTCCAACTGCCAGAGCTGGGCCCCATCGGCAGCAACTGCCTCGCCAACGCAAGAGACTTCCAGTGCCCCGTGGCTGCCTTCGAAGAAGACACGTCGAGTACGTGGCACATCCTGGCAAAGTTCTCGCGCAACCTCTTCACAGCGCAACAGACCCACACCCCCTTCGACGTGGTGGCCTGGCACGGCCAGTACTACCCGTACAAGTACGATCTCGGCCGCTTCTGCACCGTCGGCGCCATCTCCTACGACCACCCGGACCCGTCCATCTTCACGGTGCTGACGGCCCCGTCGGACCGGCCCGGCACCGCCGTCGCCGACTTTGTCATCTTCCCCCCGCGCTGGCTCGTCGCGGAAGATACGTTCCGGCCGCCGTGGTACCACCGCAACACCATGTCCGAGTTCATGGGCCTCATCCACGGCCAGTACGACGCAAAGACCGCCGGCGGCTTCCAGCCCGCCGGCGCGTCCCTGCATAACGTCATGAGTGCGCATGGGCCGGATGCGGCGACGCATGAGCGTGCATCGAATGCGGAGCTCCGCCCGGCGAGGGTCGGCGAGGGCAGCATGGCGTTCATGTTCGAGAGCTGCTTCATGGTCGGCGTGACGGAGTGGGGGCTGCGGAAGTGTAGCAAGGTGCAGCAGGATTACAATGCGGAGAGCTGGGAGCCGCTGCGGCCGCACTTCAAGCGGCCGGACACTGAAGAGTAAATGGTTGATGCTTGATGATGTTATGGGGGACATATATATAGTAATTAGATCCAGAAGTTTTTGCCTCTATCTATTGCCAAGGCCTTACGGCTGGGAGTGCAGACCGAAAAATCGAGACATCGTGTACGTGATGGTGGATCGAGTTACCGCAGACCTGGCGACGAGCATACTGTGTAGAATCTTCATAGAAGTCTTCCGTATTAGTTCCGTCAGCGCTACCCTGGGCCGATGGTTCTCTGGACCGTGCGATTCCAGATGTCGCCGGTGGAGTTCCCAGTGCAGACACCTGAATGTTTGCTGAATACTCTCACGGGGTGCAGCATTCCAGCACAGCTCCGCGAGCACTTTCTTCGCCTGCATTACCAACGCCATGTACATGCTTTCGCATCTCTATCTGCTTTGAACCGCTGTTATCGCAACCATCCCATTGGTCTTTTGCCTATAATTCCTGTGCATGGCCGAGAACCAAAACATTCAGCCAGTCATGTTCGCCCGCATATTCCCGCTGGCAGACCCGGCCGAGCCCGCTCCTTCCGCGGCTGGAACGCCCTGCATGCTAGCCGGGAGCAGGCCCTTTGCGACCCACAGTTCGATCAGCGGCAGCATCGGCTCCATCTCCTTGTCGCCCAGGAGATTGAAGAGCTTGCCGACGTTGATGAAATGGATGAAGCACGTGTTGAGCTCCTTGTAGGCGTTGATGTGCCAGAACGGCTCGATCCAGTGTCCGTGGTACAGGTGGGCGTAGCAGCGCATCATCTGCCTGTAGATGCTCTTGATGTCGCTCTCGAAGTTCTCGGGGAAGCCCGAGCTCTTGCCGAGCCAGTCGCGGCCGACGAGCGCGGAGAGTGGCGCGTTCAGGTTGGTGGGGCCGGCGGGGATGGGAGTCGAGGTGCCGGGGGTGCTGGTGCCCGTGCCGCCGGAGACGTACGCGGACGGGTTGGAGAAGCTCGTGTCGGTCGGGAAGAGCGTCTGGTCGCTGATCTTGCCCATGATCCATTTCTGGACGAGGTTGATGTACTGGAAGGCGGGAATGCGGATGGGGTTCTTGTTGTTGTCGAGCCACGTGTAAGTGTGCCTGTCCACAGTCAGTCAAAGAGTCGTGAATATACAGAGTCATCAGGACCACAGGACGTACCCTGAGGCAGACATGGTAGGGCAAGATTGCGGATTACAGATTGGAAGGCCTGTGCGCTCGTCCACTGCTCTGATGATCTGAATCATGCCATCAAGCAGCCTGTACTGCTCGACAACTGGAGTGCTGTCAGCAACCAGGACAGAAATAGACCATTCGACGAACCTTGATGTGCAAGCCATTCCCCTTCCTCGACATGTACCGGCTTGGCGGCAAGCGTCATGAAGTTGCCCTTGACGATGAGCCCCGCATATTCCTCACGAAAGAAGAACGGAGGTCTGCGAACAACAGGCTGCTGCTGCTGTTGCTGCTGCGCCTCAAAGGCCTGATTGCTCTCCGCTGACATGACTGGGGAGGGCGATTGCGGAATTTGACTGCCTTGTTGCGCTGGTAGTGGCAGAGACGGGTTCGAGTATGATAACGGCGAAGGCGACGGTGACGGCTGAGCGTTGCCTTTACCAGGTGGCGGATTGGGGCTCTTATTTGCCTGTCGTCCGAAACCCTGCCGACTGATGTGCACCGAGATTAGAGAGTGTACCGGCAGAGACTACTTTCAGAGGCCGCCCCAAGATGATATGAACGGCCGTTGATCGAATGACGAGAAAGACGAAACGGACAACCAGCAGAGGCTGGCTGGCTAATGAATTGAAATATGTAGCAAGCCTCAATTATCTTTTATAGAACAGGGCAACATAGGAACAGGACAGTACAATTGAATAAGCTTAAATGGATCAGTCGTTGCTATGCCCACATGTCAAACCAGGTATGAGACTAACGACCGTACACCAGCCTAGCTGTGGTTGCTGATAGAGAAGAGATCCACACTCACACCGTCGAGAAGAACGAAGCCATTTCCGAGGCCGCGATGCGTGCCTCTTATGGTGGCTTTGGCCGTTT
>QQTW01004643.1_pt1 | contig 10321 bp, 8 predicted proteins | sample 1904831 | NCBI WGS metagenome assembly QQTW01 (sample SAMN09435610, study PRJNA476489) | Subsurface metagenome, whole genome shotgun sequencing project.
GGCATATTAAAAAATGTGATGGCGATCGCGGCGGGGGCTTGCGATGGCTTACAACTAGGAACGAATGCTAAAGCGGCACTACTCACGCGCGGACTTACAGAAATTGTGCGAATTGGCAATAGTTGGGGCGCAAAAACTGAGACATTTTACGGTTTATCCGGCTTAGGCGACTTGCTGGCTACTTGCAATAGTCCCTTAAGTCGCAACTATCAAGTAGGTTACTCTTTGGCTCAAGGTAAGACTTTGGAAGCAACTTTAGCCTGTCTAGAAGGAACTGCCGAAGGCGTAAATACAGCCAAAGTTTTGATGCAACGCGCCCAGCAACACAATATTTCCGTACCCATTACAACACAAGTTCATCGGCTGCTGGTAGGGAAAGTGACACCAAGACAGGCATTAGAGGAGCTAATGCTGCGCGATATTAAACCAGAAATATAAATTAGGCATGAAGCGCATTTTGCAAGTATCTATCCTAACTACAGGGTAGGATAAGGACGGAAGTCTAGAGTAAAGTTTAGCTTTCAAGTATTCCCCTCACACCTTAGCGAATTCAAATGGAATGGCAGATCGCAGATGCCCAAAACTTGGCATTAATTGACCGTGAAATTGGCGATTATGAGTTTTCACCCGCCGAGTATGAAATAGTCCGACGGGTAATTTATGCAACGGGAGACTTTGAATATAAATCTTTAATTCGGTTTAGCGATCGCGCTTTGCCTGCCGGAGCCGCCGCTTTAGCTGCGCGGAGTACCATTATTGTTGATTTGCCAACGATCCAAGTTGGTATCGCTGCCCACATTCAAAAAACTTTCGCCAATCCCGTTTATTGCAGCGTCGAGGCTCATAATTGGAATCCCAAAGATCCTAATATCTCTTGGGAAATTGAAACTTTGGCAAGAAGGTATCCCGAAGCAATTTTTGTTGTCAGTCAAGGACAAGCCGGATTAACGGCGCTATTAGAATTAATTGAAGCGGAAGAAATTAAACCTGCTTTAGTAATTGGTACGCCCGCCGGATTTATTGACGTGGATGTAGCCAAACAACGCTTAAACGATTCAAACGTCCCGCACATTCGGATTGATGGATGCAAAGGTAGCGCGGTAGTAGCTACAGCTATTATTAATGGTTTGGTAGAACTTGCTTGGCAAGCTTACGGACATGATGACGATGAGGGCTGACTAAAAAGCAATTTTTTGTCAAAGTAACTACTATAAATCTAGCGATCGCAAATCTACAGTACAAAAGCGCTCAATTATGGTAGTAACAACCCCACAAACACTGCTCCTAAGTACCGAAGAACTGCATCAAATCAATGCCTACTGGCGGGCAGCCAATTACTTATCTGTCGGGCAAATATATTTATTAGACAACCCGCTACTACGAGAACCGCTTAAGCTCGAACATATTAAGCCAAGGCTTCTAGGTCACTGGGGAACAACCCCAGGTTTGAACTTTATTTACGTCCACCTCAACCGTTTAATTAAAGCTCAAGACTTGAACGTAATTTACATCGCAGGCCCCGGTCATGGCGGACCTGGAATAGTAGCAAATACTTATCTAGAGGGAACTTATAGCGAGGTTTACCCCCATATTTCCCCTGATTATGAGGGAATGCAAAAACTATTTAAGCAATTTTCTTTTCCTGGCGGCATTCCCAGTCACGTTGCACCGGAAACCCCCGGCTCAATTCACGAAGGGGGAGAACTTGGTTACTCGCTTTCTCACGCTTACGGTGCAGCCTTTGATAATCCCGATTTGATTGTTGCTTGTGTTATCGGCGATGGCGAGGCAGAAACGGGTCCATTGGCTACTAGCTGGCATAGTAACAAGTTTCTCAATCCCGTAACTGATGGCGCAGTTTTACCAATTTTGCACCTAAATGGTTATAAAATTGCCAACCCTACAGTGTTGGCGCGGATGAGTCACGAAGAATTAGAAAGTTTACTTATTGGCTACGGTTACAAGCCTTATTTTGTAGAAGGGTCAGAACCAGAAGCCATGCACCAGTTGATGGCAGCAACTTTAGAGAAAGTGATTTCTGACATTAAAGCAATTTGGCACGAAGCTCGGAGTAACAACAATACCTCCCGCCCGGCATATCCGATGATTGTATTGAAGTCGCCCAAAGGTTGGACGGGGCCAAAAGAAGTTGATGGCAAAAAAACTGAAGATTATTGGCGATCGCATCAAGTTCCATTTGCGGAAATGGCAACGAAGCCCGAACACTTAAAATTACTCGAACAGTGGATGAAAAGTTATAGACCCGAAGAACTGTTTGATGAGCATGGAACTTTAATGCCAGAACTTGCGGCTTTAGCACCCCAAGGAACGCGCCGTATGGGGGCTAACCCTCACGCTAACGGTGGTTTGCTGCTGAAGGGTTTAAAACTACCAAACTTTGTCGATTATGCGGTAGACATTGCAAGTCCTGGGACGGTAGTAGCTGAGGCTACTCGCGTTATGGGTGAATTTTTGCGCGATGTAATGCAGCAGAACTTGGCAAGCCGCAATTTTCGAGTTATGGGTCCTGATGAAACGGCTTCTAATCGGCTAAATGCTTTATTTGAAGCCAGCGATCGCACTTGGAACGCCCAAATTCTTCCCGAAGACGATCGCCTAGCTCCCGATGGGCGGATTATGGAGATACTGAGCGAACACACTTGTCAAGGCTGGTTAGAAGGCTATTTGTTGACGGGGCGACATGGATTTTTTTCTTGCTACGAGGCTTTTATCCATATTGTCGATTCCATGCTCAACCAACACGCTAAATGGTTGAAAACCACTCGTCATATTCCTTGGCGCAGACCGATTGCTTCTCTCAACTATTTGCTTACTTCCCACGTTTGGCGACAAGATCACAATGGTTTTTCTCATCAAGATCCGGGCTTTATCGATCATGTGATGAACAAAAAACCGGAAGTAATTCGGGTTTATTTACCACCCGATGCTAATACGCTGCTATCTGTAACCGATCATTGTTTGCGTAGCCGTAATTATGTCAACGTAATTGTTGCCGGAAAGCAACCCGCTTTGCAGTATTTGGATATGGATGCAGCAATTAAACACTGCACTACAGGTATCGGAATTTGGGGTTGGGCGAGTAACGACCAAGGAGTAGAACCCGATGTAGTTATGGCTTGTGCGGGGGATGTCCCAACTTTAGAAACATTAGCGGCGGTGGATTTGCTTTACAAAAACTTCCCCGATCTCAAAGTGCGGGTAGTAAATGTCGTTGATTTAATGAAACTTTTGCCAGAAAGCGAACACCCTCACGGGTTAAGCGATAAAGATTTTGATTCTATCTTTACTCCTGATAAGCCAATTATTTTTGCTTTTCATGGCTACCCTTGGCTAATTCATCGCCTTACCTATCGACGCACAAATCATCGCAATCTTCATGTCCGGGGCTACAAAGAAGAAGGAACAACAACTACGCCCTTCGATATGGTGGTTTTAAATGAATTGGATCGTTTTAGCTTGGTAGATGATGCGATCGATCGCGTACCCAAACTTAAATACACCGCCGCGCACGTTAAACAAATGTTGCATGACACACTAATCGAACACAAGCAATATATCAACGAACACGGTGAAGATATGCCAGAAATCCTGAATTGGGAGTGGCGTTATTATAGCGGTGAGGCAAAGAATACTCAGCCCAAAACTGACACCGCACACAACGTAACTCCTTCTCAAGAAGGTGGCGAAGGCGCAGCAAAATCTAATTCTTAGTTTGATTTAAACCCCTTTCCTATAAGGAAAGGGGAGGATTTTGGCAATTAATCTACATAACGCCGTTTAGAGCGCGATTTCTTTTTCGGACGGTTGCGATCGCTTTCTCCCTCCCTACCAAGCCGACGGCTAACATCTACAAACATATCTTTGCGTAAAAATGGATAATCGCTGACCCAAAGACTTCGACTGGGAATGTATAAGTCTGTAACTCGATCGATATTACTTAAGTCCGGGCTATTGGACAGCAGTACCATTTCGGCTACTTGACCTATTGCGATCGCTTTATGTTCTTTACGCAATGGCACTTGGATTGTAGTTACAAATCCTGTTTCGTCGCCAATTTCTAAGTTTAGTCTGCGTTCGCGGTTTTCAATTAATACAAGTTCTCCAATTTGATTTACTGTTTCCTCGGTACTGATTAATTCTTCCGTTAGAAATATATCTAAGATCCGACCGCGAAAAAAGCCAGCGTAGGGATAGCGGCGATACTCCAGATTGCGTAAACTTGCCCAATATACAGGACCCCAAAACCAGTAAAGCCCGCCAATTAACCCCGCACCAAATAAAATAGTGCTAAAACCCGCACCTAAAAAGACTCTCAGTAGTAAAACACCTAGGACAGCAACCACAGAAATTAACAGCCGTTTCAAAAAATCTGTAGATTTTCCCCAGTAATACTTATATTGCTCGGCAGTGGCAATTCGAGGTATAACTTGTTCAAATTTCTGGCGCGTGAGGGTAACTAACATAAGGGAGTTTTAAAACGTATTCGCAAGTATCCCCACCATTAGGCACTAGGCGTAGGAATGAAGTAATAGGCGTGTCACATTAAAACGTGAAACTCGTTCTTATGGTAGCTTGCCAAGTAATACCGTTAGAACTGTCATTATTAGCATTGTCAATTAGCTGGACGATCGGGCTAATACTAAGATTATCGCTTAGTTGCAGCTTATAAAACGCCTCAAAGTTAGTTTGAGTAGCATCGCCCAAGTCTTCCTCAACAAAAGGTTGTCCGATCGCAATTCCCGTTAAAGTCCCCGGTAACACCAAGTCTCGCCAAGATACGCCCACCGCCCAAGTGTAAGGCTGCAAGTTTAAGTCTCGATCAATTGCACTGTTGAAGCCATCGTAATTCCCAATGCCAAAACGCCCAAAAAACGCTGTAGTCCGGTTAAAAGCATACTCGCCATTAATGCCAAAAGCTGAAATATCGGTGTTATCGATTAAGGCTTTGGTGTATTGCAAGCGCAAAGCAAAGTTAGCGCGGGGTGCGTATTCTAGTTCTATAGTGCCGGAATTGTCTTCGCTAAACAATCCCCCTTCATCGTTGGTTGTACTGCTATTTACGGCGACATAAAGACTCCGCAGCGTCAAAGCACCGCCGCCAATATTCCACGCTAATGCCGCTCCCGCACCCCCAGGGCGATCGATTTGGGTAGGGACGATGAGGGGATTATTGACAAAAAAACCAGAGCTAAAGTCGCTAGATTCGTCGTTGGCGTAACGATTGCGATCGATAAAATCTTCGGGGGGCATTTTTGCCCCGATGGTTACTTCTAAATCGGTAAACGGACGAAAGGTGTAGTACAAGCGCCTTAATTGCACGTTATTACTAACTTGGGTGTATTCCAAACCGCCGCCATCAGCTAATAAGCCCGTAGTACCTAAAAAATTAGCTGTTTTATTATGGACATAAGAAATCGCATCTCCCCCATTATTTCCCGCTTCAAGCTGAGTAAGTAAGCGGCTAGTAGGAGTAAAGCTAGTAATAAAGTTTAAGCGCGTGCGGGCGACAAGAGTAGGGCTTGCTTTGCTACCTTCGGTGAGGGCGACAATTACTTCGCCTTGCAGCTTGCTTGTAGCAGAAAACTGATTGGTTTCTAAATTACTAACGCGCCCTTCAATATCATCTAAGCGAGTGCGAATTTGATTTAAAGGTTGGCGGTACTCTAATTCCAAGCGGCGTAAAGTTACCAAATCTTCTTGACTGACAAAAGTGCCATTATTAATTTGTTCTAATACTCCTTGGAGGGCTGCGGCAAACTCGTAACGGCTAATAGAGCGGTTGCCGCGAAAAGTACCGTCTGGGTAGCCAGAAATAGCCCCGTAGCGCCCAATAAGCGCAGCTAAAGCTTGATAAGCCCAGTCTGTGGAACGAACATCGCTTAGTTCGTCTACGGCAGTTACTTGGGCAAGCTGGGTAGAATCAAGCGCCTCAACAACTTGAGCTTCCACAGGAAAAGCTAGGAACAAAATCGAGCAACTTACTAGCATCAAATTAGTTCCTAGCTGGCTTTTACTTAATTGGGGTCGATACAACTTAAATCGGAACTTCATTGCTAATTACTGGCAACCATTTGAGTTGAAGAATCTGCTGGTTTAGTTCCTTGAGTACCTAGTTGAATTAGCTCTACTTTGTAGCCGTCTGGATCTTCCACAAAAGCAATCACCGTTGAACCGTGTTTCATTGGCCCAGGTTCGCGCACTACTTTACCGCCTTGACTTTTAATTTGTTCGCAGGTGCGATAAATATCGTCTACTCCCAAGGCAATATGACCGTAAGCATTGCCTAAATCGTATTTATCTTGACCCCAGTTATGGGTTAGCTCAATGACGCTATGGTCGGATTCATCGCCATAGCCGACAAAAGCTAAAGTAAATTCGCCGCCTGGATAATCTTTTTGGCGCAATAGCCGCATTCCTAGTAACTCGCAATAGAACTTCAAAGACGCTTCTAAGTTGCCCACTCGGAGCATTGTATGTAGTAATCTCATTTTGCAACTCCAAATCCTTCACTAGATTACATTTTTAATTGTAAAAACGCGATATATTGCATTTCTAGCCGATCGCTGACTTAATTGAGGTGCTATTGAGGATGATGAATACACTAGATACTGCCATTGATAACATTGTTGCTAGAGAAATTCTTGACTCGCGCGGTCGTCCCACGATTGAAGCGGAAGTTCATTTAGTTAGCGGTATTGTCGGGGTCGCTCAAGTCCCCAGTGGGGCATCTACAGGAAGCTTTGAGGCGCACGAATTGCGAGATGACGATCAAAGCCGTTATGGAGGTAAAGGGGTACTCAAGGCGGTAAAAAACGTCAATGAAGTAATTTCTCCTGAGTTACTCGATTTTGATGTGACAAATCAAGAGTTAATCGATCGCACGATGATCGCTTTGGATGGATCTGCAAATAAATCGAATTTGGGTGCGAATGCAATTTTGGCGGTTTCTTTAGCTTCAGCAAAGGCTGGTGCGGAGTATTTAGGATTACCGCTTTACCGCTATCTGGGCGGCCCTCTAGCCAACTTGTTACCCGTTCCGTTGATGAATGTAATTAACGGTGGCGCTCACGCCTCTAATAACGTGGATTTTCAAGAATTTATGATTGTTCCTGTGGGTGCGTCTTCTTTTCGGGAAGCTTTGCGGTGGGGAGCGGAGATTTTTGCGGCGTTGAGTAAGGTTTTAGATGATCAGGGTTTGCTTACAGGTGTAGGCGATGAAGGTGGTTTTGCGCCGAATTTAGAGTCTAATCAAGCGGCGTTAGAATTACTGATGATGGCGATCGCCAAAGCGGGTTACAAACCAGGGGAACAAGTAGCTTTGGCGCTGGATGTGGCGGCTAGTGAGTTTTATTCTGATGGTCAATATGTCTATGATGGCGTACCCCATGCACCAACGGAATTTATTGCTTATTTAGGGCAATTGTGCGACTCTTATCCGATAATTTCGATTGAGGATGGTTTGCACGAAGATGATTGGAGTAGTTGGCAGCTTCTTACGCAACAAATAGGTACTAAAACTCAGTTAGTTGGCGACGATCTATTTGTAACTAATGCTACTCGTCTTAAAAAAGGTATTGACCAATTTGCCGCTAATGCAATTTTAATTAAGCTCAATCAAATTGGTTCATTGACGGAGACTTTGGAAACGATAGATTTGGCTACTCGTAATAGTTTCCGCTCGATTATCAGTCATCGTTCGGGAGAAACAGAAGATACAACGATCGCCGATTTGGCGGTGGCTACTCGCGCTGGACAAATTAAAACGGGTTCTTTGTGTCGTAGCGAAAGAGTTGCTAAGTATAACCGTTTGCTGAGGATAGAGGATCAATTGGGCGATCGCGCTGTTTATGCGGGTTTAGTCGGGATGGGCGCTAAATAAGTAGTCCTAGCTTGTTCTAAGAAAAACCAAGACTTGGGGGGTCTGCCCCCCAAACCCCCCATTGGGGGACGAGTTGCCTCCCCCAAACCCCCTGCAAAAGTGTCATATCTGTAAGCCCGGTAGTTCTATGCAATAGACCTGGTTTTGGGTGTGGCACGCTAGATACTCAGCCTCTTGCAAAAGTCTAAAACTTTTTCTTCAGTCGGCTTAAGCCGACTTTAGCTACTAGCCTTGGGTTTTAACCCTAGGCGGACTAAGGGTAAAATCCTAGTTTGGGTAATCCTAAAGTTTCATCCCATCCCATCATAATGTTTAAACACTGAATCGCTTGCCCTGCTTGTCCTTTGATTAAGTTATCAATGGCGGACATGACGATCGCTCTCCCGGTACGCGGATCTACTTCTATGCCGATGTAACAAAGGTTACTGCCACACGCCCACTTGGTTTGGGGATATACGCCGCTTTCGCACACTGTTACCCAAGGGGAATTACGATAAAAGGCTGTGTAAATTGTCATTAAGTCTTCTCTAACTAATCCCGGATCTCGTAACGTTGCATAAACTGTTGCTAAAATTCCTCGCACCATTGGCATTAAATGCGGTGTAAATTGAATTGTTACTTCAAATCCAGCTAAATCGCTGCAAACTTGCTCGATCTCTGGGGTGTGACGGTGACGCGCTACGCCGTATGCTCCTATAGAGTTGTCGGCTTCGGCTAATAGCATATTGGTTTTTGCTTGTCTTCCACCGCCTGAAGTCCCCGATTTGGCATCGATAATTGCTGTTTCTGGGACGATTAAGCCTTGTTTGAGTAAAGGTGAAAGTGCTAGTAAACTCGCTGTAGGATAGCACCCCGCACAACCAATTAACGAACTATCAGCAATGCGATTTCGGTATAGTTCGGGTAAACCGTAAACTGCTTTACTGGCAATATCGCGATCACTCCTTTCTTTCCCATACCACGATGTATAGGTGTCTAAATTCGTAAACCTATAATCGGCGGACAAGTCCAGCACTTTACAACCTTTCTCGATTAATACTGGCGCTATTTGACACGCCAAACCATTGGGCAATGATAAAAATACTACTTCACAACGTTCTGCTATCTCGACAGGATCGACAGCTTCAATTTGGCGCTTGACAAGATGCCCTAAATGAGGGTAAAGATCGGCAAAAGGCTTACCGGCGCTGCTTTCACCGCCTAAATAGGTAAGTTCTAATCCTGGGTGATCCATCAATAGTCTTACTAGCTGCACCCCTCCGTAACCCGACGCGCCTACAATACCAACCGATACGCGCCTTAAATCACCCATAATTGTTAACCTTTAGGAGTTTTGACTAAAAAAATTTAACTTTTGCCAAATTCTATATCAGGTTGTGGTTCTGTGAGCAAGGTTTTTGCGTAAAAAGGTACAATTGTAGTAATGCGATCGCATTTTAGCTTTCTATAGCTTGAGATATTTCTCAATTCTCTGCGCCGCAATCTCGCAATAGGATTCGCGAATTTCAAACCCAATCGTACAGCGTTGCAAATTTAAAGCTACAACGGCGGTAGTTCCCGAACCCATAAACGGATCTAAAACAATATCTTGGGGATGGGATGAGGCTTTGATAATTCTTTCAATTACGGCGATGGGAAATTGGGCGGGGTGTGGGGTACGTTCTTTTGAGGAGCGGTTTTTACCGGAGGTAACTTTGGAAAACTCCCAAACATCTGTGGGATTTTTGCCTTTTAAGTTTACTTTGATTTTTCCGTGCTTTTTTTGGTTGGGGTATTTAACGTTTGGATCGCGGATGTCGTCAAGATTAAAAATATAATCTTGAGAATTTTTGACGTACCATAAAAACTTTTCGTTGCGCGGTGAGAAAAACTTACTCCCCGCTACTCCCGCTTGATAATGCCAGACAATTTCTTGAATTAAATAAAATGGTACTTTGTCCCAAAGTAAATAAGCGATCGGAATTGCTTTAGCATGATGAGGCAAAGATAAATACCCCAAATTCAACCAAAAAGCTCCATTTAGTACGGTAACTCGGTGAATTTGAGCGATCCATTTTTGACACCAATGAAGATAATCAGCTATTAGCAAAGGTTTTTCGTACTCTTTGCCAATGTTATAAGGTGGGCTAGTAACGGTTAAATTAATTGATAGGCTTGGTAGGAGTGCCATTGCTGCTAAACAATCTTGATTGTAAAGCGCGCAATTATGCGTTTGAAAGTACGGTTTACCTAAAAGCGCGATCGCATCGTTGAATTGCATTTACTTAAACTTCGCTAGTCGGGAATCTCGCCCTAGTAGAAACAGGCTACAATCAAATTAATCTAAGCTTCAAGAAACTTCACGTTTTACTTTACTTGTAATACTCCGTGCAACAGCCTACAACTGCATTCTACAATCGCAACGCAAAGAACCCAAAGCGT
>QQTW01004644.1_pt1 | contig 10321 bp, 13 predicted proteins | sample 1904831 | NCBI WGS metagenome assembly QQTW01 (sample SAMN09435610, study PRJNA476489) | Subsurface metagenome, whole genome shotgun sequencing project.
AATCTCGCCAGACGTCCCCACCTCCTCCATCTCGCCAACCCCATCATACCCTTCGACCTTCGTACCCTCTCCACGGCTAGCGCTCCCACCATCCCGCTAGCTATCTCACACATCGACACATCGTTACCCACTCTCCTCATCTCCGAATGCTGCCTTATTTACCTTACCCCCACCAATGCCGATTCCACGATTTGCTTCTTCGCTCAACGCCTCTTCCCGCCCACGACGCCCCTCGCCCTCATCCTCTATGAGCCAATCAACCCACACACCCCGTTCGGGCAGGTCATGGTGTCTAATCTCGCCGCTCGGGGCATCGTGCTTCAAACGCTGAAGAAGTATGGTACTTTGGAGGCGCAGCAGGAGCGCTTAAGGGTGTATGGGTTCACGGAGGGTCAGAGGGTGCGCACCGTGGATGAGCTTTGGGAGGGGGTGAGCGAGAGGGAGAAGGAGAGGGTGGCCGGGTTGGAGATGGTGGATGAGGTTGAAGAGTGGAAGTTGCTGGCTGGGCATTACTGTGTCTGTTGGGGTTGGCGAGATGGAGGAGGTGGGGACGTCTGGCGAGATTGGAAAGAGGAGGAGACGGGATATATGCGGCGGTAAACCGTGGGAGTGTTTTGGGCAATCCTTTGGAGTGCTCGACATTTTGCGTCACATTGGAGAACTGGTCTTCCGGAAAAAAAAAATCATGTTGATATGCGGCGCTGCATTTCGATGCAATGTTTTCCCCACGCATCAACCGTACCGCGATGAGGACCCCTCCATCTCCCCCCTCTAACCCCCGTACCTCAGCCACCAAACACCCGTCTCCCTTTTTCGAGCGCCAATAAGGAGAAGTGACCCCCTGTCACCGGTCGTGCGCCGAGGGATATTGGCGTCGGGCTCACGGGGTACCCGCCCTCGCCGATCGTTTCGAAGAGATCGGTAAAAGGCCTGTCCGTGCTGGTAGCATTGAGCCAGTACCCCAACGCATTGACGAACAGCCGCCTCGTCTGGGGGCTACACGTCGCCGCCGTCCATAGGCTTTCGTCGCTCTTGGTGTACGAGTGCCGGTTGTCAAGCGGCACGCCGAAGATCTGGGACACGGACGGGTAGAAGGACGATTGCATCTCATACAGCGAATCGGGGATGATGGACAGGTTGAGGAGCAAGGCGGGGTAGATGTTGTAAAGCAAGGAGTAAGAAGAGCGCCATTGGTAGGCGAGAAGCGTGTGCGTGCCCTCGGGCGCGATGGCCAAGGTCTCCCATTGCTTGTAGAAGGATGTCGCGGTGGAGGAATATTTTGCGGCATCCTCGGCATGGTCGGTGAGAGACGCGATCTCGGCCATTGCCGCGAGGCCGACGATGCCTTTGATGGCGAGGTTTGTTTGGTTGACGAGCTGCCCGGCGAAGTCGTCGGTCGACAGCTGGTTGCCGGGGGTGAGGGAGAATTTGATCAGGTACGAAGCGAACTGTTGAAGCTTGGGGTAATGGAGGCGGAGGTAGGTGGTGTTGGATGAGAACCTGCAGAGGTTTTGGTTTAATTTGAGATGGGCATGTGAAGGATAACAGTACACACTTGTGGTATGCGTATGACATAAGGACCATATTGCCGCTTTCTTCCACGGGCATATATTCGTCATTGCCTTCGACGTGACCGGTGGCGTTGGGAAAGTGAGTACCCAGGTCGTGCATACTGTATTCATTGGGGTAGAAGCCGCCTTCCTGATTTTGATACAGTGGCTCCATGGTGTACCTGAGTAGATCTGGATTGGCGTACAAGAAGAATGGCATGGCTGGATACATCACGTCGACTGTATTCACGTTCCCGTTTGAGGATATCTCCTTTTGGAACATCAGCGGTTCCGTAGCGTTGTCTCGCGGTTCGGTGCTGGACGAGGGAGGAACGGCTAAGGCGTATGCTCCCATAATCTGACGAGTCGACAATGCCACGATCGAGTAGTACGCTTGGACTTCCTGAATATCTGGGATAGCAACACCACTAAAGTTTTGCGAGTCAAGGAAGCCATAGCCATTGGATGGATCGAAAATGTGTTGGCCCGCGTCATCACCCGTGCCGTTGTGGCCTTGAGTGCTGCTTGCGTAAGAAGGCAGTGTGCCCGGCGTACTGTTGCTGGAGATCATGGCCACACTTGCGCTATAATACTGTTCCACGTCAGCCTGAAGCTGGGTTTCGAACCCAGAGGCCAAGACCTGGGTTTGGTCAAAGTCATTGAAGTGGAAGCTGATCATCTGGTGGATATCGCCGTAGCATTGGCTCCACCACGGCTGTAAAGGTACCACACCGTGACATGAGAGGTAGCGGATGAGAGGTTGTTGCACCGATCCGATGGTATACCTGACCGAAGCCGAGGAGACTGCGCCGAATCCATGTGCGTAGGCGAAGACCGGCTCTCGAGACGCAAATGGTCGAAAATCCGTGTCCACGATATCTTCCAACGAATGCTGCATGACGTACTTGTATCGGAGATGGCCGGAAAAGCCGCTCTGAAAGCCAAAGACTCGGGCGTCCATTGGGCTCGACGAATAGGTGAAGTTTCCCCAGAGAGCGACGTCCATCTCCTCGGCGAAGTCGTAAGCCTTCTGCAGATGGACGAACCTAGGTGCTGTCAGCAGCCTGGACATAACATCGGTGTAAGCGACTTACCAGCTGTAGATTGACCAAGGGCCTCCTGCCGCGCTGCCGTTGCCATTGGTTGCATTGGAGCCTTCGTAGAGCTCCCACCGGAGGGTGACATTGTTTTCCGAGGCCGCCCAGGCCGCATTGACGTCGCTGTAGAAAGAAATGTCGTGCTTGGCGTCGTCTGTGGATCGAACGCTCGTGGTCAGATAGCTCAGAGGAATGCTGGTTCGGCACAGGTCCGTTGGCAAGACCGAAGAAAGGAAGCTCGCGGTGACTTCGACCGGTCCGGCAGCAAATGTGAAGTTGGAATACTGCGAATCATACGAGACTGTCAGCGGCTTGGCTGGCTGCAGGTTGGGCAGCCGAGGTAATGTAGCTGAACCGGTTCCCAAGTATTCGTACGATATCCCATCAACGGTGACCACCTGCGGCGAGAGTCAGAAGCCGGTCGAATGTCTGTCTTATAGCGCGACTCAAGTGCCACAACGGCCGGGACAAAGCCCAACGATATGGATGACCGAGCCTGGCAATGTGGAAGACAAGGGACGTGTGACTTACACCTTCCCAACCGAGAGGAGTGCCTGGCCTGAAGCTGCGTCAATCTTGGTAAAAAATGTGAGCAAACAGGACCTGCTAACCAGAAGATGACCCCGTTGGTGTTCAAGGTCCCATTCAAGGAAGTAGACGACCACGCGCTTGTATATGGTGATCTCACCGCTAGAGGAATTGCTGGCGGTCGAGCGGGCGAGTAAGCCGGAAGAGGGTTGCTAATGCCAGCTGTCAGAGCAAATCCTCCGAGCAGTTTTCCCAAACCACTTACCCGTTACTGTCTTTAGCCGCGTCTGTCAACCGACCTTGAGCAGCTGTCAAACCGACACATACAACGAGACAAAGATATGGGCCCAGCATAGCTCGCAACTTTCTCCGATGAATCCACAAGATGAGGGTTTTCCGAGCACGAGGACCACATAGGGGAGGTCGCGTCCTTTTGGATCACTCAAGGCACCCTCGGGTCGTAAGCTCGACCTCCGGTACGTAAAGTAGTCTCACTGCATCAATTCCGGGAAGCTTGCGGGCGGATCCACGGTTTCTGGTCGGTCTTCGGAACGTCTTCTGACGTTCTTGTCCATTGGGTGGAGGATGTCAAGCTTTCGTTCCCGGTAGCGGAACCCATGGCTCTGGCCTGCAGATTCCGACAACATATTGATTGGACCCCGGCATCCACAGGCACAAACCCTCCTTCGTTCATGGGGAATGAACACAAGAAGCTGTGCTGGCAACAGGGATGAGGTATCCTGCAGTCGCCCGACCAAAACGCTGGGTGCGCTTTCAGCGGATCAATTCTCGTTTCGGGTAAGGATAATGCTTGATGATACACAATCTTTTTTAGGAAATCTACAGTCGCTCCTAGATTCGGAATGGAAAATCTTGATAATGAAGAATTCTGAGCAGGGCATGGAAGAGAAGCATGATGACTCTGGAAGATATGCCCAGAGCACCAGAAGCATGCCATGATAAATAGGCCATCACGGATCCTGGCGAGCCCAAGCAGTCGAGCCAGCATGACTGAGCAATTCCGCTTACTATTCTTTGACTTGGTCGCTCTTCAGGACTGGTCTGTACACGAAGGGGAATAGATTGACACAAGCGTGCGTGACCGACCAATCGAGGTCACCTCTCCTTTCTGGCTGATTCGAGGCATGCCATCGAGCGTGTGGTGAAAGTCAAACATTGCAGTGGCCAGGCAACACTCAGGGCTTATTGCCACGGAAAAAGTTTCTCAATTTTCCCATTTTCTTTCCAGGATTCTGTGACACCTGTCTGCTGTCAGTCGGTCAAGTTGTGATCGCGTGGTAAGGGCAATACCACCTTCTTTTCCTGCTCTCCGTCTGCCTTCTCGTCCATCAGCATCTGCGCAACTTTCTCGTTCAATCCTTCGGGGAACTTTCGCTGAGTCTTCTGTTCTTCCTGATAGTGGATGTCAACCGTGGAAGCTGAGACAGGAGAATGACATTTGTGTACCTCGATTCTCTCCGCCACCTCGTCCACCTCTGCGCGTCCGTCTTGTTCTAATTCTACGCGCCTCTCCTCCTTTGCCACTTCCAGATCCCCGTTGTGTACGGCATACCACCCGATTTTGGCATCCTTGGCCAACTCGTTGCGCAAGTCCATCATAGCGTGCCATTGCGTCGGTGTAACGCCCCGGGCCATTTCTGCAGCGACGTCGATATATTTCTCGCTGCGTACGACAAAGTCACAGACGAAAACATAAGGCTCGGATTCGTACGCAGACTCTTCCTTGTTCGTGTTTGGGTTCAACGGCTCGATGAAACGGAGGTGGGGGAGTTCTGCCATGGGGCCTGGATATAGCAGCTTGAAGCTTAATCTCATCGCCCATTCCGACATGCCGGACATGAGGTTGTTGGGCGCTGCGTCGTCGACCTCGTGGAGGATTGTGTGGACGCGGACGTCACGGCGATCCCATTTGAAGCCTGTTACCTGATCAGCAATTCAATTGTTTCTGGCGGCTCTGCGACCGGCGCATAGGCTTGCCGTGGATCAGAAAGATGCTCATGTTTGCACGTAACCTACGTGGATTTCAGATGGGTTTTGTGCGCGTTGTGAGGTCGGAACTGCGTGTCCCAAGGACGGAAAGCGGAGTGTATGCATGAGAGTGAAGTGGGTCAACGGGATTGTGAGATCCCCGTTCAACAGTTGTAGATGGTGTTCGTCCCGAGTGGGTTGTTGACAGATGTCTCGAGTCGGAGGGGTCTCACCGGACAGCTCAGCCAAAGCGCCCAAGATCGATCAATTGCTGAGATGGCCGAGTCCAGGGCTTGCCACGCAACAGCTACCTGCAGTAATGCGGGCGATATCATCGTTTAGTGTCAAGCAATGCTACATCGAGAACCATGCAGGTCTTGGTCCTTTCCCTCCGAGACTTGCAGATGGCCGATAAGAGTTTGACAGGTCTTGGCATAAATCAAGGGGCGCCATTCCCGCACCCCCGGGCGGGTAGTCAAGCCTTCTCACATAAGCTTCAAGCGATACCTAGCCTATTATGCCTTTCGCTTCATCGTCTGACCAACAACAGCAACAGTGCTTGATCTCGGTACGTAACAGGTATACCAAAGTTCGCTGTTAGTGACCGCTCTTTAAGTGTCGAAAAACTATGGCCCTAAGAAAGGCCTTAGTATCCGTCCCATTGCTATGGCAAAAATTCTACCTGCGCAAGCTTATTGCATTGGAAACTTAATACAACATAGCATTAAGCTTTATCGGTGCTATCCTACCGGCCAGCCCCAGAGGCTCTAACAGCGTGTGTTATGAGTCTGCGACGAGAGGCCAGATTTGGTGTGAGGAGGAGAGAACGCTACCCGAGCTTTGGGACACGATATTATCATTGGTAAGTGCTCCTAATGGTGGCTGGCCAGAAATCAGTGTTATGTAAGAAAGTTGGGATTTCAAAAAGCGCGGATATATAACACCAATGAGATATCCAGTCCATCCAGTTGAAGGATGGTCAGATACACGATTGTTCCCTGGATGGCCTATTGATATCCCAAGCATTTGGGACAGCGGCTATCCGCAAATCCTACTCGACCCGACCCAGAGACGGGCACCACGACAATCATGCCCCCTCGACCTCTCATTCGAGTACTCCAATGGCCAGTACAAGTAGGCGAAAGCGAGCTTCATTGTTCCACCAGCGCGGCCTCACGAGGCCACACTTATTGCGTTCCGGCAGATTGGACAGACCAGGCTCTATCGAAGACGTCTCGGTTGATAGCGAACTCGCTGATGTATTCCCTCTCCAGGTCGTGCGCTTTCCCAAGTAGTACCAGGCTATGCAGAGGAGCACCGAGATCAATTCCGCTAATCTGCATCAAGGTACCGGCAGCCATGCGCTGATCAGAAGAACCTAGGCGTGCAACCGCTACAGCCAGACTGCCAGGTGCATAGGCACCTTCACCTCGTTCTTCCTCAATCTCCAACATCTGAGCTGCGCATTGGGCGGCTGACATGAACCTGGGAGGCTCGTAGATCTTTCGACCGCGAGCGAGGTTTTCTTCAGTCTGCTCTTTGACTTTGATGTCAAGCAGCATTAGGGTGTGCAGCCCGATCTGGCGGTTCTCTTTGACACGGTCATAGAAGGATGATGGCTTCCACGTGTCTGTGAAGAAGACCATACTGACCGTCTGGCCAAAGTTGTACAGCTGAAGTCCAGTAGCGCCAACGGCGGACATCACCGAAGCGTTGTGGATGATCTGGGTAGGGATCCCTAATTGCCGCGCGCGCAATACCAGATCTGAATGGGTGGTTGCACTGAATGATCATTAGACCGAAGCTCCATCTTCTTCCATTGCTCTGATACCATACCCAAAAGGATCGCCTACGACAAGAAAAGCCACGTCTTCGGTTTCGGCTCCGGATAATATGGCCTCGTCATTCGATTCCACCATCTCCCGATCCGCTATGAGGATTGGGCGCTCATAGAAAGCTTCCTACTTGATCCCAAGTCAGCACCATCCCATTGTTGGAGAGCGTTTCCTAGCAATGCAAGTAGCGAAGGTTTACCAGCCTTTCTTTGCCCACCAACAGGATGCTAGTATATGCTTCCAAATATACCCGATGGGCCTTTCTGACAACGTGTAGACCCTTGACAGTGATATCAGTCTCATCCGCCAATCCAAGTCCAATTAGATAGAGCATCGTATTCGGCTCCACTTTCGTTCGCAGGAAACTCGGCACTACAAATGTGGGGAGCACGGAAGATTCCCAATTTCAATTAGTGGCCCTTGAGGACCATGATCGGTAGATCATTCATGTACATGCTTACGTGAAGCGGCGAGCGGTTGGTAACTGGGAATCATAGGAAATTCGAGGACGGGAATTGAGTTTTAACTTAGGGAGCGAACGGCGCTTTGCCCTTCTGGGCATCTGACCCAGTAGGAAATTCGTTATTGATATAGTCGAACTGAACTTTGTAAATGCCACATTGTCCGCACTGGTTTAAAGCTGCTGTTACCTCCTACAGATATCTACTTGTAAGTGGTTGTATTGCAGCTGTCTATCGCCTCATTGCCACTAGCAATTATTATTATCTTGCTAGGATCCTAGCCCTGACATGATCGGGCGTAATCCGACATGGCAGAGAAGCAGCCCAAGTATCGTCAGGAGATACAGCAGGTAATTGATGCAATTTCGTATTTGTCAACGAGACTGCCAATTTTCAGGCTCTTGCGGGGCCATATGTACAGCCATGTGAGAAGCAATGGAGGACAACAATTCGGGAGGGCGCATTGTAGAGCTGTGCTCCCCAGGGAACGCAATCCCTGGGTGTCTTCATGTTATCTCTATGCAAACTCTGTGTCACTAGAACTATCCGTACATGGTTGTACGAAAGAAGCTATCGCTTCCAGCTACTTGTATCAGAGGAGCAAGCTGTTTACAGACGGTCCTGCTTCAAGCGTGGTCTTGACACATTTCCCCCTTATTAAATTGTAACAAGGCACTTTGATACAGCATGGTCGCACTCGGCGTGCATCCAACTCCATAGACCGAGAAGGAGCATTACCCCTACGAACGTGTGCTGACCAAGGTCATCATGCGCAAAGATGATGTTCGTGTCTGGCGAAACCGCCGAATCGACGTCTGAGACCACCACCATCATCGAGGAGATTGTCCATACACAGGTGGTAGAAATGGTATGTTCATCATACCAACGCCGGCTGACACTCACGGCTCTAACATGGGTCTCGAAGCTCAAGCGATCAACTGCATTGGCGACACGTCGTGGATCTCGTTCAATCAGCACCAACGATCTCTTCTTCCTCATTCGCCACGATAAAGCGAAGCTTTCCCGTCTAGTAACGTTCTTATCGTGGAAGGACGTCCGCAAAACCGCCAAAGACTCGGATGATAAAGGAGGTGACGCGGCGGACATTGGCGGCGACGATCCGCTCGGAGGCGGGGATGGAGGCCCTGGAGCCGGGGGCCCCGTCGTAGGTGACGCAGGCAAGAAGAACAAGCGCACCAAAGTGGTACTCCCGTGGGATATATCTAGCTACTTCAGTGAGCAGGTACCCGAGCGAGACGACGAGGAGGATGAGGACGAAGAAGAGATGAACGAGGCCACCATTCAACGCCTGAAGACCGCCGACGAACGCACCAAGAACATGACGAGGGAGGAGTATGTCCACTACAGCGAATGCCGGCAAGCATCCTTCACCTTTCGCAAAGCTAAGAGATTCCGAGAGTGGGCCGGCTTCCATCTCTACACGGACAGCAAACCCAACGATGACATTGTCGATATCCTTGGCTTCCTCACCTTTGAAATCGTACAGACTCTGACAGAAGAAGCTCTCCAAGTCAAAGCTGAGGAGGAAATGACCAAGAGCCGAACTGGCGAAGCAGACGCTCAGAGCAAAAAGCGGAAGAGGGAGACTGGTCTCTTCGGTGAGAAAGAGGAAGGTCGCACACCAGTCGGTCCCAAGCATATCCAAGAGGCCTTCCGCCGCTTGCAGGTCAAACCAATCCCAGGGCGAAGTCGGGTCTGGATGGGTGGCCCTCGGGCTTTACCACGCACGGAGTTGCGCTTAGTAAGTTGATGTTGGTGGTCAAGCACTGATTCATATGTACTGACCGCGCGAACAGATCTGACCCATGGAATTGGTTGGGCTGCTTTGTCTGTTGCGATGGGTCGGGCGTTGAGGGTCGAGGCAACATTGGATGATACCCACAAGCGATAAAGGTTCCAGATAGCTGGGAGTAGACCGCGTTGGAATGCTGCATCGCTCGACTGTGAATCTTCTCCAAGTTACCATCAGCAGATGATACCGTTTCCCTCCACCACCTCCTCCTTGACTCCTACCCCACCCTCTGTTTTCCTCCTCTTCTCTCTCCTCTTCCGCCTCTTCTCCTCCCTCTCCTTCTCAAGCTCCTCTTCTCGCTTTTCCAACCTCTCGCCCAGGTCAACGACTTTGTCTACCGCCTCGGCCTCCTCTCTCTTCTTCTGTACCAGCCACTCCAGCCTTTCCCTCACCTCCTCTAAAGTTGCCCTCTTCACCTCCCCACTCTGCCCCGTGTTACTCAGATGCTGCTTTGAGTTCAGGTGGTCCACAAATTGCAGATTATCCTTGAAGGTCAAATCGCAATCTTGGCAGTAGAAGCCGGCTCCGCGTCCTCTCTTCCCAGTGCTCGCACCCGCAGGCACGAGGGTGGTCTTCCCGACATTGGCAGAGACATCGAGGCGGGCCTGGCGCGATACCGTCTCCTTTGCATCGGGCGGGGTGGACGCGCGGGGATAGTATTTCTTCCCTTGGGCCTTGGCTTCGGCCCGGGCTTTCGACTCTTGCTTAACATGGGCTTCGCGGTCAGCGGCTTTCTGGGCGTATTCAGCGCGATCCCAGGTTTTGCGGAAGGAGGTATCCGAGGGGCGCTCGGATTTGGACATGTCGTATGTGTATTTTGACAGAGATAGGGTGAAAATGACGAGAAAGAATCCTCTATCAAGTTTTCAAACGTGATTGCGTCGAGGGATATTGATCGACGGTGAAGTAGTGCTTCGTGGTGCCATGGGTGCCTTTGTCCTGCTGGTGGGGCTGCGGGGCCTAAAAGTTTAGCGCCGCCGGATCCTTCACTCTTTGAAGTACCTCGAGTACGGAACTACTCCCCTACAGGGGTAATTGAGGTTATTTA
>QQTW01004645.1_pt1 | contig 10320 bp, 13 predicted proteins | sample 1904831 | NCBI WGS metagenome assembly QQTW01 (sample SAMN09435610, study PRJNA476489) | Subsurface metagenome, whole genome shotgun sequencing project.
CTTGCACACACATCCCTCCTTTGCTTCAACACTCCCAATTGGACCTCTCCACGAAGAAACCACTGATTCCCGCTTTATATATGTCCGTTCGAGTGTTTCACTCCCATGTCCGATCCTTAACGTTGACTCGATCGATCCTGACCCCTGTCTTTCAGACCTACCAGTTCGTTCGACCCTACGTTTCTGGCGGACCTCGACCCCCTAACTCCACTGGAGGCCTCAAAGTTTGGCCCTTTATTTTTATTTTTGGCGCAGGCACCGGTACATACGTTCTTATGGTCAAGAACCGAGCCAACGCTGCGCCCCCCAAGCCCCGTAACCAGCAACGACGATAAGGACTCGAGAATATACACATCTCTCCTCGGTCCACCAGCACACCAACCAACAAGATGCCTGCCCTCCCGCCACCCGCAGATAACCCCAAGCTCTCCGCCCCAGAAAAGGGTACCCCCACATTCTCCCCGGATCATATCTCGGTCATTTACGTCCTCGGCGGCCCTGGTGCTGGGAAAGGCACCCAATGCGCCAATCTCGTCCGCGACTACGGCTTCAAACATCTCTCCGCCGGCGACCTTTTACGCGCCGAGCAAGATCGACCCGATAGCCAATTCGGGAACATGATTCGAGAGTACATTGCCGATGGGAAGATTGTGCCGATGGAGGTGACCGTACAATTGCTGGAGAATGCCATGACCGAGGAGATCAACAATCAGAAAGGCAAGGACAGACACCCAAGGTTTCTGATTGACGGTAAGGCCCTATGAATGCAACTCATATAAAAAAGTTTGGGCTGATGGTAACGGTGAGGTAAGGGTTTCCCCGCCAAATGGACCAAGCACTCAAATTCGAAGAGTCGGTGTGCCCCTCCAAATTTACCCTCTTCTTCGATTGCCCTGAAGACGTGATGCAACAACGTTTGATTAATCGGGGGAAGACGTCCGGGAGGGCAGATGACAATGCCGAGAGCATCAAGAAGCGATTCCGGACCTTTGTCGAAACGAGCATGCCTGTGGTGGATTATTTTGACAAGGCCGGAAAGGTGGTGAAGGTGAGTGCAGCCGAGGGACCGGAGGAGATATATGCAGAGGTGAAGAAGAGGATGGGGGAAAAGGGGTTCGACATGACAAAGTAGACACTCACCAACGGATATATATAAAGCGGGAATCAGTGGTTTCTTCGTGGAGAGGTCCAATTGGGAGTGTTGAAGCAAAGGAGGGATGTGTGTGCAAGAGGACCAATAACAGCAATGACGTCACGTGCCACTAGCATACAGTAGAGTAAGGTACCTATCTGAGATAGGTTTACATATTTGACTCCTATTCCGACTGCCACAGAACGTCTTGAGACCCTAGACGTGCCACAACACAATATCAGGTAGGGTAATCAGCTTGTTACTTGCCGTCATTGCTATGGCTGTCGGTACCTCGATATTATCACGACGTCCAACGACAGGGTGGATATCGAACTATCGATATGCCCGTTGCTTGTTCAGCACTCTACCGTAGCAGCCAACTTGACGTAGCATTTATATCTGGCATCGTTGACTTGCTGGACTTCCGTTTTGATTGGCAGTGTCATGGAAGCACCGAAATGTCGGTCTCTGGACTAGCCAGTGCTGAAGATTATGTTGGAATGTGTGGAGAGGCACCGACTCTTACTTGACTTCAACTCCGACAATACCTCACTATGCACCTGCAGTTCTATTCATTGTCAGCCCTGCTAGGCCCCTACCGTTTTCTCACATCACTCAGTCCTCAGTCCTCCCCTGGTCCTGTTTCCCACAGCCCCTTCAGCTCCTGGTGTTTTTCTCCTAAACCACTGCGGTTGCTTCGCTCAACTCGCAACCTCTGTTTCAATCTTAGCGAGAAAACCCTCGTTTATATTTCCTCTGGATTGAAACCTCAGGCAGATACCATGCCAGCCCCGAGGGGAGGCGGTCCACGAAAAGGGAAGCTAGGCAATAAAGCCCAGCTTCAGAAAATGGTTGAAGCATCCAAGAAGGCGCCATTCATACCAGTCAAGCCCAAAATCTCCCCATCCAAGGTTAAGGCGTCGAGACAGCATTTGGATCCAGCCAAGAGCCCGCAGACCCGAAGCCCCAACCATCTCGCTCAGGCCCAGGATGTCCGCCTGGCAGTTGGCAACGGTAATGGCAGCGTCGCTAAGCTCGACCAAATCCCGAAAGTAGCGGAGATCCAAGCTGAATCTATCCCCCGGCTTGAAGAATCTGGACATGGAACCGCAACAATTCGGCTTTCCTGCCAGCCCTCAAAGCTCTTCCCCTCGAAAAGAACCATTTTCTACGCCCAACCAGCCCAGCCTAGCATACCGAAGCCTATGTCTAGCAAGAACCCCAATCAGGTTATCCTTCACTTGCCATCCATGCGGAACTCCGAGGCAACCACCTTTCTTAGCCTCGCTCAGGAGCTACGCAACCAAGTCTATCGGTATGCGATGCCTTGCAACAAGTACCGCATCCAGTGGATTCCCCGAGGTGACCAACGACCGACCGAGCTTACGTATACCTTGCCACTCCACCATCACAAGGGCCCCAGATTGACGGCTAAAGCTGGTAGACTCCGTCGTGATTTTGATCTTCCAAAGCGGACATTTATCGAAAAAGACATGCCACGCTACCGGCTATCGCCTGGACCAGCCGCTCTTCTACTTGTCAGTAAGCAGGTATATCAAGATACCGCCCCGATGTTCTACGGCCGCAATACCTTTTCCTTCACTGCAATGAGGCCACTAGGAAAGTTTCTTGACAATCTGCGTTCAGAGACCCGATCAATGGTTCGCTCTCTCGAGCTGATCCATTCTACTGCGAGTAATGCCGAGATGCTCGATAACCAGATCTGGAAATACAAATATGATCAACGCTGGGAATCTCTATGTTTCCGGATCAGGACCCAATGCGATCAGCTTGAAGACCTTGCCCTGGATCTGTATATCAAGGACTTACCGTTCAAGTTGGGTCCTCATGCGTGCTGGATGTCACCTCTCTACGCCTTTATGGGCCTCAAAAACCTTAAACATATCGACATTCGTTTGCACCAAGCGGAAGCGGACGACGCTGTGCTGGAAGTGGAAGCTTATACTGTTCGCAAGGCGCTAATGTGCGATAATTTCTACGAACCAGTCTTCAACAACGGGAACAAGCCCATCCTGGAGAAGCCGGGCCCGCGCAAGGCTCGTCCGGGCGTCAACGCTCTCCGAGTCAATGTAGGCAACAGGCGTGTACCAGCAGCCTGTATCAAACCTTCTCTTGGACCCCGTGCTACAACGTTCTGGACCCCACCTACCCCCGTCCATTCGGAGCATAGCAAAGGCAAGGCAGCGATGGATGATAACAAGCAAATCGACCAAGGCAGGGAGGACGACAAAACTCCTCTAACCTGGACTCCTCCAGCGAGCTTGATTGGTACGGCAATTAAGGCTGACAACAGAGGGGAACGCAAAAAAGCGTCCAACAGATTCGGTGTCCTGATCAACAGTTCCCTCAAAGGAAGAAGCAAGGCTTCCGGGACGAAAGCCAAAGGCACGGCGTTAGGTAACGCCGACATGCCTATCAGAGATGCTTTTAGAAGAAACGGAAGCCCGTGGATGGGTGAAGGGTAGGCGCCTGACATCTCCACACCACTAGATTTCTGTTGACGCTTTTACCAAGTATGGAGGGACTGGCGGATGCATACGGCCATGATACTTACTTGGAATCGGTCTGCTTTTTGGCAGGATACTGTACTCTTGGCTTGGCCAGAATTGTGGAGCTCCATCAGGATGGGAGCATGGAACATGAAGTTTGGACTTTCTCAAATATACTTTGGAAGAAGCCCTGGATCTGACGGGGGAAACATATCATCATTATCGGGAACATCAACTTGTATCTTACATATATATGTTTGTGCTCCCAGAGATTGACGGCAATTCAGCCTCAGCTCATGGAGGGTGTCTGCACATGTGGTCTTGTATTTTTGAGAGAAAGCCTAGAGCATACACTGATTACAGACTTACTCAAACGCCTCCCGCCCCCAAACCACTCCTTAGCTTCCAGTGGTATTGACATACAGAGAGAAACGTCCAAGAAAATTGCTCAATGAAAGTAAGAAAAGGGAATAAGGCATGTCTAATGCAGCGTGACATGTCCCAACCTTGGACTCGCTGGCGGGTTCTCGGCCCTCGCATCCGTTGCGTATGCAGCTCCCGGCTGCTGCTGCTGTTGCGGAAAAGCCCCCAGGTTCATACTCTGATGTCCAGGCGCAAAGCTAGGACTCGCCAGCGGACTAGCATAAGCACCTGGGATAGGTACGGCCTCGTACGTCTGTTCACCCGGCGCAGCCGGTACGTGCTCTTGTGGTGTCGCAGAAGACTCAAAGCCGTCCTGTGAAATGGAAGGCGTGGCGTGCTGGACGCGGATGGGCGGCGGTTGCAGGGTAAAAGGTTTGGGTTGCGAGAAAGAAGACTGCCGTTTCTCTGCGTATTGGGTTCCGTGGTATTCACCATTCTCGGCCTTACTGAGGTCGTTGTCGTGGAGGTGGGATGGAAACGAGGTGGACATTGGGGTTTTCTGGAAGCCGGGGGTGTTGGGGGCGGATTGACTACGAAGTTGGGCCAGATAGAGGTCGGAGCGGGCACGGTCGCGGAGGTCCATTGACTTATGGAGGCGACGCTTGGTGTAGTAACGGTAGAAGACAACGCCGTAGATAGCGATGGTGATGACTTCCACAACAATCTCGATAAGAGCGCAGATGAGTGTCCAGTGCTGTAACCATCCGTCAGTCCTCGTCCATTGAATCTGAAAGCGTGTTCTGTTGATCTTACCTGCATTCTGCAGACAAGGGCATAGTCAACTTCACCACCATAGACTTCTTTCCGCTTCCCTTCTTTGCAGGCCCATCCCCACATATCTTTGTCCTTACCGTGCCGTTTTTGCTCGTTCAGTATGGCGGCGCCAACCGCCCAGATGATGATGCTGAGCATGAAAAATCCAATAGCGAAGACTGTGTAATAGACGGCGGCTTTCTCAGCACGTCGGTGGCCGCCCCTCCAATAGGCATATAGGATACCTATAGCCATCACCAAGGAGACGGATGCGATGCAGAGGAGAGTGATCTGAGGCCATATTTGCTGCTTTTGGGCCCATGGTGACATCTTACCCCGGTTGGGTAGGTTCCGAGTTGCATTGAAGATGGTGAAGGTAGCGGAGATCATAGCCACCACGATAAGACTGCAGCTGAAGTTGACACCTCTGAGGCACATCTTGGCCATGCGTACACGGATTTTAGTTCTCTGAGCACGGGTGTAAGTAGTTGCGGGTTGCCTGTCGAAGAGACCATCTACTTACCAGGTCTTTGGCATTCTCCTTTTCCGCCTTCTCCTCATGCTTCTCGAGAATCTGCTCTTCTCGGAACGTTGGACTGAGAGGATTTAGTTGGCGCCCTGGTGTCCCGGGTACCTTTAAAGCGCTCTTCAATGGCGAAGCTGGGGTCAATGGTACTTCTACGCCGACAAAGGAGGAATGCTTCGACGGCTGATTGTCGGCGACGTAGCCGAAACCAACGTCTGACGGCTGCGGTTGAGGCATGAGATGGGTGGTACGGATTTGAGGATCTGCAAACGGGGATTTCGCTGTGGTGGTAGGATCGATAGGCGAGTTGACTGATGTTGCTTCCGCAAAGCGGGTTGTCCGTGGAGTTTTCAACGAGAGGCCGGATGACGAACTGGACGAGGTACGCGATCGCACAAGGATCCGGGGATCTTTTTCGTCCCCTCTTACGGATTGTTGTTTGTCGGAGCTGTGTAAGATCGGTTGGTTCGACATGCTAGGTGTTAATCCCGTCTTACGTGCTTGTAGGGGACTGCGCCTAGTAAGCCCGCAGCTATCGTTGGACGTGGCGTTTCTGGTCCCTCTCCCTTCAGGTGCGGTCTTGATGCGATTGAAATGCGGGAGACAGCAGCAAAGATGAGTCGAGAGGGAAGAAGAAGAGAACGAGGGGAGGCAGAGGTGTTGAGATAGGCGGGTAAGCCTCTGGGTTTTCTTCAAGCGCCTGGATGCTGGCCAGGGCCGATGGGCAGAAGATGATTGCTGGGAGCTGCCAAGTCGGTCCCACAATTGCTGCTGTTGTGTGACGACCAGGATGAAAAGAGCGCCTGGCAAAGAAAGAAGAAAGAAGAATGCATTGCTCCAGGACTAGGCGTGGGCGCGAAGGCTGGCATGCCTATTGCCTGGGGTAAAGGTTTCTGTAGGGGAGGGTGGTGATAGGTCCCGAATCCCCAAGCCAGTTGGATGCAGCGCCATAAATAGACGCCCACTTTTAGCCAGTGGTGGTGGGCGCGTCGGGGCGTCGAGTCAGAGGTAAGTAAGGCAAGGCATGCAGCTTCCGCTACTGCAGGATTGAAGTTCGAGGTACCTGACCGGTTCTTCAGAGAGTTCGCCGTGGCCGATGGTAGTCTGTCTGTGCCTCCCTTCTCTTTCATTGAGATGGCTTGTCGGCCACCGTACCAGCTCTAAGAGTGCTGGCTGTGGCAATCTGACGGCATTGCTGTTCGTGGCAGTCACCATCGAGGGCAAAATAGCAATTAGGGCGCCAAGTAGGTTGGGTATTCCAAGGCACGAGAGCGATACTCGAAAAGGATGACTTCCCGTAACTGCACTCTGGGATAACGTGATTGGACAAGGCACCGGAGACGATCGACAAGCTTCCATTCAAAGCTCCCTCGGTCCAGCGCGAAGAGACAGGAAGAAGATGACTGGCTGTCACAGCCTCCAAGCTAAAACTCTCTGACATGCAAAAAGGGCTAGGTGGTGCATGGGCCTGTTTGAGGCACCCAAGCTGAAAACCCAAACGTCGAGGATGAATCTCATCGTGTTTCTGAGAGATGGATCATGGCGTGAATAGCCAGGCCACCTCGTCATCTCCCGCAATACCATATCTGCACCCCATGAATCAGATCTGTGGTGCTTGAGCAGATAGCTGTATTATGGGTTATGGAGAGTACCTAGGCACCTACCTCAGGTACCTTAGTTTATTTACTTTCTTAGCAGATGGCTACTCTAAATCCACATCGCCAAGCATCTCCATACCTTCACATTATTCTCCGTCTTGTCTTTGCGTCCGCTAACGACCATCAACACCATGGCCAAATCCGCTACGATACCACGCTTCCTGCTCCCCCAGTTGACCTGGAAGCCTTTACTTCAACCTAAACTCGTCTTCATACCCCACACCAATGCTCCTGCAACAGCCCAAACAGCATCCTACAACCCTCCTCACCGAACCCTCACCTCTCTTGCACAGCCATGGTATGAACACGGCAGAAGAACGATTCCGAGTTCCACTACATCAACCACCAAAAAGTCTCAACGTCGACCATCCTTTGCTGCTGCTAGCCAGCCACCCAATCCCCTCCGCGCCGCCTTCCGCATCCTATCGCAGAAGCCCTTCTCTACGACGTCCTATCTCTTCCGCGACCATCATTTCGACACTCTCAAACTCGTCCAACGTCTGAAAGATGAGGGCTTTTCCGAAGAGCAATCAAAAGCCATGATGCTCGTCCTGTCCGATGTGATTGAGGAGTCCATCCAGAACCTGACGAGGACCATGGTTCTACGCGAAGGTCATCGTCAACCCTTTTCCTTCTATCCCCCGCCGCATTCGCCATGGCTATCTACCGTGCTGATTCATACTATTGATAGACGCCGACCGCAGCACCTACACTCAGAAAGTCGACTTTACCAAACTCCGCTCCGAACTCCTTGCCCTTGACTCCAGCGACACCTCCGTCACCCTCGCCTCCCACGAACGCCTCTCTAATGATATCGCCAAGCTCAATTCTCGCCTCCGCGACGAAATCGGGCGCGCTCAAGCCAGCGTCCGACTGGACCTCAATCTAGAAAAGGGCAGGATTCGGGAGGAGGCCAAGGGACAGGAGTTGAAGATCAAAGAGACCGAGACAAGAATCGAACAAGAGGTCGCTGGCCTCAGGGAGAGGGTGGAAGGGGTCAAGTTCAGTACCCTGCAGTGGCTCGTTGGTGTCTGTACCGGTGCCGCGGCCTTGATTTTGGGCGCTTGGCGCTTGTTGATGTAGGAAGCCAAGGTTCCGTTGCAGCATAAAGGTGAGAAGCGAACCGGCCAGGACTCCAGCACACGACGGAGGAAGAGACATCTCCCGGCGCCAAGTCAAGTCGTGGCTTTCCGATGCACAGTTTGTTATGTGAATCACTTTCTGGGTCCTCGCAGACGATTCTTTCAATCTGCTGCGAAAGACCATGTCTAATCGCTGTAAGCTTCTTGCAGCAAAGATACCGCCCTAAAAAAGACTACAACTTTTGCCGAGCCACATTCGGCATCCCTTCTTCTACTCTTCCACCTCACATAGCGAACATTTCCCTTAGAATCTTCATGGTCTCCTCGGGACCCTTGACGGCATGCCCAATCGTCCTGCTATCCTCGTAGATCTCGTAATCATTCCCCCCTTTATGCGTCTTGTCCCCAAAGAAATGAATCGTCTTGTAGTTTACCCCGGAAATGTCCTTCTCATGCTCAAGATGCTGCAAACAGTACGTCTTGTCCCAACCGGTGGGAAAGACGTCGAACGATATCTGGCCCCCAATCGAGAAAGTGAGACCGAAATCGGGGAATTTTTCTCGGAGCGCCGCAACGAACTTTTCACGGATCTTGTGCTCTTCGTCGTATTGATTGAAGTCGATGCGTTCTTGAATTGTTGCATTCCTGCCTATAGGGGAGATGTTGATCATGCCATTCCTTCCATTTGGTTCAGCCATTTGCATGATTCCTGAAGCTGCTGCCAAGGGCTTGGTTGGTGCTCGCTCTCACCTGAATTCAATGAATGTCCCTCTTTTGACTGGACAATCGATCTCGCTAATATAGCGCAGACAGAAATTCACCAGCTGCTTGTACTTGTCCTCTCCCAGCCATCCAATGAAATTGGCACTGGTCAATGGCTGACCCAGCCGGTAAGCTGTAAGGCCGTTCTCCGGGAAACAGAAGTCAAATAATGATGTCACATTGATGGCAGGGGTACCAAGCTGTTCTTGCTGCTTGATGAGATCAGAGCCCCCAACGTAGCCAATGGCGCATTTGTGACGGAGAGCAGAAAGGAGCTGGACCATTTGCGGCGACGCTGCCTATTATGACTGTCAATTGGGAAGCTTGGAGGTCTCTAAGCAGGGACTCTCACACGGCGAGCCGGCGTGAGTGTTTCATCGACATCAAACAAGCAGATGGTCTCTTTGACTGGACGGTCCTCCAAAGGTGGATAGACGCTGGCTGCCTGAACCATGACTGTCAATGGAGATGAAGACGAGAATTATCCCCGGAACCTGTCAGTGTGATCAGTCGAAGGGTTACCAAAGACCCATCGAAAGGTACATTATTGGAACAACGACTTCAAACAGCGAGCTGGGCATGAAAGCCCTGATCACGTGTCGTACCTTTTCAGACCAACGGCGAATGATATTTCCTACATAATGTAGCAGCTCTCTAAGGCTCTCTAATGGTCACGACTTCCAATACCATACCCGAGCTGCGACGCCCTGTTCTTTCGCGACTGTAGGTCTCTGTCATCAGCTTTTATTTCGGCCTAACCATTCTTTAATGTCATTCAACCTCCTGTAGGTGTAGGAGTAACACGCGTTGCTGTCGACCATATCACTATCAAAATCCTTGACACCAGCGTTCAGAATCCAACATCTCGGCTACTAAGTTGGCAAGAGGAGGATCATCAATAAGTTGTGCTCATGTTCATCATGGTATACCAGTTCCTGAAGGATGGGTGTATTTAGTATTATAGGGCTATTGTTTGACTGTGGTCTAAACTGCCGAGAAGAAATAAGCGACGTCCGTAGTTGCATAGGGGTATCTCTTTAAGTGAGTGGTGCCACGATATCCTTTCCACGTGAATCTGGAACGCCTTGGGAAGTCCGCCCGCAATAAAATGCTTGCCTCGCCATGCCAGAAAAGCAAAGGTGGCAGAAAGGAAAACGCTAGAGGATCAAGCGGCCACCGTCTCAATTTGTTTGCCCTTGACGGACTTCCATTCCATAGCCACAGCTCCGAAAATTGAAAGCGCGGCAATGGCGACAGAGACATAGAATGTCTGCGTGATTGCAGAATTGTACGCGCTTAGGACGTCGCCGATGACAGCTGGATCCACGGCCTCCTTCAGGTCCGTGGCACCAGTCCGAAGGACGAGCGCTGGGTCGAGGGATGGAACATCCGCAACGAGGTTGGATATCAAACGATTATTGAAAATATTTTGGCCAACCGAAATGAAAAGAGATACCCCTATGCAACTACGGAC
>QQTW01004646.1_pt1 | contig 10319 bp, 13 predicted proteins | sample 1904831 | NCBI WGS metagenome assembly QQTW01 (sample SAMN09435610, study PRJNA476489) | Subsurface metagenome, whole genome shotgun sequencing project.
TATGTAACTTACAGCATGGGGGCATGTTGGGAATAGGTTTCTGGTCATGACTACTGGGATGTCTATTTCACAGTTATGTAGTGTAGTGCCTTACATATTGCTATACCATGGTACAGTATGGCGTTGGTGAACCAGCTACTTGGATCTCTGTGGTAGGATGAATGGTGTATAGATGTCTAAATTAGACGAGCGTCTATGGACAAGAACCACCGAGTTTTGTCCCAGCCAGTGGTAAACTCACTCACCCGGGAGCTCTTTACTGTGCCTGCTCTTTTATGCATGTATGGCCAACTGATTTATGTCCAGATCCAGCCTCTACAACCCTGAACACCTTCCGCATTCCAAATGCCCCAAGTCCAAAGAATTTACAGATACATCACCAATCCACCGCCCAACACAAAACTCATCAGTGCCATCCTCGAAGGCGTGGGTGTCACCACTGACGAAAGCCTCGGCAACGTCGTCGCTTGCGAAGTTGGCAACGAAGACGCAACCTTCATCTTTGCATTTGGTGGTCAAGGTGGCCCTAGAATCAATGTATCTCTCTCCCAATTCGTCACTCCGCTCCTCACAAGAGATGGCAGCGTCCCGGCGTTCAATGATGGAAGGGAAGCCTGTAGTTTCGGGATCTACGGTGCGGGAAATGACCCGATTCTATTCGGGGATACCTTCCTCCGCTCCGCGTACGTGGTTTATGACCTGGAGAACAACCAGATCGCCCTCGCGCAGGCTAGATTCGATGTCGAGGAGAGCAACATCGAAGCATTCACTGCGGGTGGCGCAATTCCCGGTGTGGAGACGGTGGCGTCGCAGGTTACAGTCGCACAGACTTTTTCGGGTCCGCTACAGACCCAGCAGGCGACGGCGACGGCGACGGCGACGGCGAGCACTGTAGGTGGCACGCAGAGAAGTGCTACATTTAGACTGGGTTCTGCGACTGCGACGGCAGGGACAGGGGGCTCATCGACGGGCATGGCGAGTGCTTTGGGCGTGCCAAGTATAGAGAGGACGGCTTTGTTGGCGGGTGGGATGGCGCTGATGAGTTTTGTGCTGGGCGGCGGATTATTGATGCATCTATAAATTCTTTAGACTTGGGCATTCTGGATTTCAGAAAGTCTCCAGGGTCGTAAAGGTTGGATCTGGGCATAAATCAGTTGGCAATACATGCGCAAAAGAGCAGGGATACGGTAGATACTGATTTGCATCCAGCACAGAGCATTAGGACCAAGCCCCGCAAGAAGTGGTTCAAGTACTCCTATGCAAACATTCAATAAAAGACAGGGAAGTTGTTGCGGTGCTCCTAATCGCACTCACCAGCAATATTCTTGGCTTCTTCTTCTTCTTCTCCAGTCATCTGGCGCAGCACCGCCTCCGCATGAGTGTCACTCACGTCTGTTATTTCATCTACCAAGGACATGTCGCAGTGCCACACCTTGAGGCCCGAAGCGCATGGATCTGCGCACGTACACCGATAGACCAATAGTCTATCATCATGATATTCTCAAAGCGCAGGAGCATTCATGAGCCTCTGACGAACCTTGGGTAGCGGCTTGGTCGGGGTAGACGTCTGCAATTGAAGTTTGTGGGTAATGAGCAAGTACCAAGATGGCAGCTTCGAGTACTTACTAGACACTGATCCCGTCGAAGCGCAATATGTATCAGACCAGATTTCGCTCTATCTGTACTCTCTATCTTACACCTGTACAGATCTTGTTGACTTCTTGATGGAGTGCTGCGTTGCCTATTTCGTTGGTACGCGTTTTAGCGAGCATATTAGTAGTGGTTACTACTAAGTAGCTGGGATGAAGGTACATAATTTCTTAGCTGGGAGCTTAAGTTCAGAGGCAGAGGCCTGTTTGAAGCGGCCAGATGGCTTGAAGATGCGGTATGGCAAATATACATGGCAGGATGATGATCTGAGCTCATGATCTAGCACGAAAGCTTAGAGAGACGAGGTAGACGCATAAGCTTCCCGAGTTGGGTGATTAGATGGAATATGAATACATGCAGCGTGCTCGCGACTATGGTTGAGGCCTGGAGGCCTTTGGTAGCCCCTTCTGGATTGATAATGTTTTGCAGCAAGGAACCGCCACTCTTGAGCCACCTGGGCATCAACTGTGCCATCACTTCATGACCTCAAACACAATGGATCCCTGTTCTAGGACCTTCAGGATACAGCAGTCGAGCGACCTCATCGTAATCTAGCGTAAGTTCACCTGGTTTACCTCCCCAGACCTGATGATGTTCCTAAATGGATACTAGCTACCGAGCCCGGTATTTGGTGCTGTGCGTAAGAAACATGTGCCTTGACGGACGATCTAGGTAATGACGGATGGGGGCTGGGTCTCCTCACTGCATGGATGACCACGCGAATTGTTGAATGTACAGGCCTGACAGAGTCTGTAACAGGCGGCGCCTTGATGGTGGCAGCCGGTGAAGGTGATTCGGTTGATGTTGCAGAATCGTGGGGCCGTTCATGTTCGGGTTCGAATTTGAGATCGAGGTCTTGGGGTTCGGTTGTCATGATGGTTGAGACTGATTAATCGAGATGTTGGCTTCGAGTCTGTGCTGCTGCTGTTGGAAGATGATGATGCCGGATCACTTTGAAATGGCTGCATCATTACACGATCGAAACCAACAGGTATGTGATATACCTCAAAATCAGGTGTTCAAACAACAAAAAATTGACGATTATTGATTAAGGCGTGGCGAGCCAGCCATGTGAATCGGGCCGAAAAAGATGAAGAAAGGCCCCAAGGGCATAGACCTCCGTGACTTCCTGATCCCGAGATATGAATGAGACGGCTGGGAAGGTGATGATGATGGCCATTACCGTTCATGTGAGAATTACTGCCAACACTGTTTGTTCGATGTCCGCTCAGAAGCAGTGACTGTGGACCTCAGGTAGTCATGCAACTAAACACGGCAGATGGAAGGGACCAGGTAGTCGTCGAAGGGAGTAACAACTCTAGAAATCGTAGGATGTACCACTATATCATTTGAAACCCTATTCAGGGTTTAATGGTCTGGCGCTGGGGTGCCACCTCGGGAGAATATTCGAGGGTTATAGCATGATCAGTCAAAAGTGTAGCGATCCACCATGACTCTGCTCGTTCGGATTTGGCTTTGGCTAATCTGGTGACCGACGACAGTCATCTCAGTCTGTTCTTCTCCATTTAGTCTCGCCGGTGATTCCATTCTCGTATGCTGCCTCATCATCCTCGTCTTCCCTTGGCCGGACAGTCCCAGCTCCAACTTCTAAGGTGTCATCTTGTCCTGCTGAGCCTTCACCGATCCAATTTCCTTCCTCATCAAAATACTCTCCCATGTTTTCTGCGGTAATCCAGCCACTGCTTCCAGGCATAGGAGGCGGAAGGTTTCCACTCGCGTTCCCAGGTGCAATCATTCCAGCGTGGAATAGGGCACTCTCTTGTAAGCCACCAAGTTGCTGCTCATCATTGATTTGATCCGGATGTAAGTTTGAACAGTTAGATAAGGCAGTAAACATTGCTACTGTTGGCGGTTGAGGGGCATGGTCTTCACTAGTGCTGTCCGGGTCTGCTGTAGTTGGAGGTGGTGGTGCATCATTTTGTGGTATAATTGTCAAGGATATCGACTCTGCTTCCTCGTCCCCCTCCCCAGCCTCCATATCTGGTGGCTGTGAAAGAAGCTGCATATAAAGGCCTTGCTGTTCGGCAGCGGATGGCGCTGGTAGTGACTGAATGGCGTGCAAGGAGATGGTCGGGTAAGGAATTGAAATACCAACCTCGGATGACGGCGAATATAAGAGCAGTTTTCTAGGAATCGCGGGCTTAGCAATAGCGCCTCTTGCATTAACGGAAGACCCACTCTGAAGTGACCCAGACGTCGATATTGCTGATCACTCTTCGCACCGGGGTTTCGTCCGCTGAAGATTGAGCTTCCACATCAACTCTATTGGCAGTGTCTCCGTTCAGGGTGTTCAATTTTTCACCTTCTTGCGCGAGCCTTTGAACCGCCACAGACTTCGGAATGTCGCTTTCCAGTACGATTACCTTGCATCTTTGGCTGTGGTAGTGCAGAACTGGAGGACCGGAATAGAACGAAGCTGGGGTTGTAGATTGATGCTCTATCAGCGGGACGAAGGCAGTCACTTCTGGGGCTTTAGATATGATTTCCATGCCTGCTGTTCTACTGCCTGCAGGTACGATGAAAGAAAAGCTGTGCAATCAAGGGAATAATTGAACGGCAATGTCTCAGCGGTTTGTCTCGCAACCTATGGCCTCGAGAGTCTAGGATTGTTTCGGGCCTTAGCACCAGTCTTGGCATCATCCACACTACCACTAAATGGGTCGGAGCTAGTCTCAGCCCTTTCACAATATATTACATCTTCGAAGTTCGCGAGCATCACCAAGCTTCTGTCACTCAAAGTTCACCTGTTGAATCTTTGAGCAGGTTGGGCCTAGCTTCAGGTAGCCTCATTTGATGCAAGGCTTAAAGACCTCAAACTCAAAAGATCAACCGTTCAATCACCGCTAAAATCAATGTCCTAATGGTCAGCCAATTGGGTTACCTACCACGGTCTCCTGTTCTCTTCTGGGCTTCTCAAATGGTTTCAACCCCTGGAAGAGTTGAAATGGCAGGATTCGTGATATTCTGGTCAAGCTCTCACTACCTCGTTGGTGCTCGGCTCCATAGACCGCCCTGTCTTGCTGACATGTTGATAACAATATTGAGTTACGTGAAGCTCACCCTCATATGTGTCTAAGTCACTGGCTCCAATGATTATGGTCCTGTCACAAACCTGTAGCTTCGCCAGATGTCATCATCTACCTAACCCAAGACTATCCTGCTTATCGCCGAGCACAAGGGATTTCGGCACCTCCTCGAATTGATTGTCACAACTGCAGACCCGCAGCACTTCTCGTTCGGCCACCACAGGTGGATGTTGATTGAGCAGCAGGAGGGTTGTCACTGTGTCAAGCACCCAGCAGCGAGGGAGGCATTGATGACTAGTAAGTTTAAGCAATTGAAGATCGACTTCTGCTCCATTGAGCATGGAGGAGGATTGTGAGTAGCCGGGTAACCCCGTTCCCTGACCTTGGACGTTTCTGCGTTTGTGTCTGTCTTGTTCGTGGGATTTCTGCGCAGATGCTGGCGCTTTGGAAAGTAGCTCTTGCAGCTTCCAAGAAGGCAGTGGTCAAGGAGATATGCATAGTTGAAAGGGAAAGACCAAGGACACCATTTCTCCATGTCTCGGTACGTGCTAAAGAAAGCAATGGCCTGAAGAAGTGTTTGCTATCTCGTTCGGTTTCAGGGTGCGCATCCAAAATCATATTGGAATCTGTTCTAGAACTATATTAAAACCATACTGGGCTGATCTCATTCGCAGGCTGATTTCCACAATTCGAAATGGCTTTCATCACAACTCTTCCCATCTGAGAGGGAGATATTACGTCCGACAGGCTCACTAACAAACTCACGCAGAATGCTTCTCCACAACCGCATTTTCCTTTGCACCCCTGAGACTCCACGTCGCATTTGACCACGTTCCACCGAAGGCCGGTCCAGGATGCAAAACCGTCAACAAAATTACTGCGATCACAATCATGGCCCCTTCCAAGACCATTAACGTTACCTCATCATTTGCCAACTTCCCGTCAAAGCCTTCACTCAATTCTGCACAACGGAACACACACCTGATGAAAATCGCTAAAGTTGCACCAGCCAATACCAACAAAAACACTCTAAATCTTGTCGTCCGTCTCAATTCGACAAACTCCACTTTTTGGTTCAGATCTTCTTCGCGTGCCTTTCGAATCCGCCATGCGAATTCTAGGGACGCAACAGCAAAGAGACCAAGGCTAAAGACCTGCCATGAGACGCCAGCAATCATGATATTGATTCCTATCTGACCTAGCGAGTCGTCCTCAGAGGCAGAGGCGATGCCGCCGCCGGCTGCTTGGAGGAGGAGAGCGATGAAATCGAAGACTATGAAAACGATGGTGTAGGTGCGGGGTTTGAAGCGGGAAATTGTGGGTGAGAAGACTGTGATTATCCGGGAGAGAGTCAGGTAGATGGAGGCGGCGAGAAAGGCGGGGCCAATCGTAACGCAAACGATGTACCTGCACGGTGTTAGAAGTTACAAATGGCATCACTAACGACCAGTACAGGGAATTATGATTGTGGTGGAATAAGAGACAAGCTCAACATACATCAGGAACGGATCCTCTTTGAAGGGGTTGAAATGAATCTGGATTCGTGCAACGTATCCGAGAATCTCCAGAGCCAAACCACCGATCATCCCGACAAGGAAGCCCCAGGTACGATAACGGATGCCAAAATATAGCTGGGCGACAAGGCACAGAGCGAAGAGGGAGACATAGAGGGCATTCCCTGGAAGTGACGGAATGTATTCGACACTAGCTAAATCTAGTGGACAGGTTTCGATGGTGCAGAGCTCCGGATTAGCGAGCAGGGACGGTGATAGATTTGCGAATGATGAGGTTGGTGTGGCCATCTTGACGTTGTGTCTGGGAAGGGCAAGCTATGCGAGTTGGGGATGGCTCTGTCGGTTCAACTTCGCCCACAGAGCGCGTAAACGAGAGAAGGGAAAGTGCTAGGAATGAAGATACATGAACCAGGAGTGCAACAATGAGTAAAGACCTGCTCAAAGGGAAGGACAAACAAGAAGAAGTATTATAGAGGAGCGCTGGTGCCTAATATACAACATCTTCCCCTTTCCTGCTGGACATCTTCGAAGATACCCCTGCTTGTCGTTCCAACAGTACCGGTACAAGGTTGCGCCGCTTTAGGAAAGAAGAGAGCGAATCAAGTCTCTGCGGCTCGTGGTGCAGAAAAGCGCTGACGCGTAATACGTGGTAGGCTGAAACGGTGCTTTGAATTGGATGCCAATACGATCCTTGGCAGGCCGCCGAAGTTAGTAATCTGCGACGCAGTGCTTCTGAGGGGAAAATGAGATAGCAGATTCTGCCTCCTTACGTGGCTACCTACTCGCTAAGGCTGCTAGACTGATATCTTGCCGTTGTACCTCCAGTTAAAGATGGTCCAGAGTAAGATTAGAAAAGCGTGATGCAGTAGATACGTGCGACGTGAGATACCAGGCGCTGAACATGAAGGAACAAGGAACGTAAGCGATGAAGCCACCTCGGACACCTATTGCCCACGACATAGTATGGCTTAGACCTAGATCTCAGGACAGGCACTTGGATCCATCGAGAAGAGAAGATGTGAGTCATGCTAGTAGTAGGTAGCTCTGGTAAAAGGCGGTGTCCTAGAACCATGCTGCGCTTGTCAAAATGACCATCAAGGGATACTCAGTACCCTAAAATTCGGCGATGTTACCTGGTACATACCATTCCAATGCTTCAGGTATTGGGACCGCGTTGTAACACTCAGTCAATCCATAGGATGTTGTATTATTGACTATGAATTCTATATATAGAAAGAAGCGAAGGAACACGTGGTCCGCCGTGCCAAGGATCTAGAGATGCGAATTGTCTTGGCAAAGAAATGTCAGTAAAGTTGTACAGTAAAACATTGAACGAACGGGCGCAGCCATCGATTCAAACATGCACCTCGTGCTTACTCCATCACAAGATAAGCAAATACTGATGTTGCTTAGGTTGTACAATATAGCACGAGCGGCTCCAAAAATTACGCTCAAACGCAGTCAATCAAGTTGCAGATCACACACCAGGAGATTACCCCTGAGTTGGCCCATGGTGGGTCTCTACAGCTCGGTGCCCGTCCTCTGGATAGAACAGACTCCTTGTGATGTGCTTCATCTTCAGCCTTCCGCTTTCAGTTCATAAGCGATTTGTAGGATCATTTCTGAACTCCAATACTCGGTAACGCAGGCCTGGCTGCGGATCCAGAAGCTCAACCCTAGCGGAGTGAGATCAACTGAAATACCAACTCGACTCAAACAAGCACAGTGTTCCGACCATCGGTTTAACAACGATCCAAGGTCCTTCAATGTGCTTCGAATGGGCAGGCCTTCGGCAGGATCATGCTCTTGCTGTGACGTCTTCTAGCAGATGCAGTCCTTTACAACTCAAAATTGCATGAGACTTGTACTGACCTCTACACCCACTCGTAGCATACGCCTTATGTTCAGGACGGGAGATTTCTCGCATCCCGGTTCACTGCGGAGAACGAAAGTCGGCTCTCCTCATGGTTTAGCAGCATCCGTCCGAGCCATTTACCCAGGGAGCACAGTGGGCGTACGAACAGTCATGACTCACGAGGCGTTCTTGTCCAACCGATATTCAGCTCTGGTGTTCGCATTGACTATGTAAACGGCCTTCGTCGTTTCGAGGTCTGCTGGTGCTTGACTACACCATCCAAAACGATCGCAGCCAGTGTTGTTGTCCAGATCGGGCATACCATACCTCAAATCTGCGACTTATCTAGCACGTACGGACGCTGCCATACTAACCACAATATGATTGTGACCAGTGTGAGCGGAATGGAGAACGCCCAGAAGATCCAGAAATGGCTCGAAACCACCCAAGAATCTTGACCTGGCGGACTTTCTGGTGCGAAAGAAAAGGATTGGGTACTAAAAATGGCCTGTATAGCGATCAGCGAACGGATTTCCACGATTGTCAAGACACGCGTCCACCGACTGACCGAAACAAACGTTGCCGGCAAGAAGGTTAGCGTAAGCACGGCCACCGTTTTCATCGCTGCACTATCGCTGCGTGCCGCTTTGCCAATGCGGACTGTTGCCTTGCTATCCCTTTGGGTCACCATATTGAAAGCCTGTCACAATCAGTACATGTTACAGCCATCGCCACCCTATCAGCCCACCAATGTGATTTCGTTCTGCAGCCTCGACTGGTCCGAATCAGACCGAGCCTTGAGGCTTTTCAATGTCTCCAGTCGAAATTGGAGTAATTGACGCGTCCTCTGAAATCTAAATCGTTCAGGTGGTGTAAGCAAGACTTCGTCGTTGACTGTCCACTTATGGTGGCGGATCATCTCTGAGACGTTTTCGACCGCGACACTCAGGGTCTCCGAGGAGTGAATCGCGTGTCTGGCAAGGTCGTGAAGAGCAGGAAAGTTCGGCTCGATATCTTTACCGCCATTCCGACCCTACATGGGTTAACATGTGTTCCTAGAGCTTGTTCAGATTGCAGTGATGCTAGCACTTACTTTCTCAATATCACGAACAACGTCACACATAGTCCAAACCGACATATCATACAGATTGGTGATTTCGCTGGTCAGAAGACTATGAATAGCATAGCGGTTATAATCATGCGCTTTCCACGAAGAAAGCCCCAGGGAGTCCTGAAGACGACAGCGGAAGCTATCTGGCACGTCAAAACAGAGAACGGTGGTCCTATCTGGCGCAGTGCAGTGCGTGAAAAAGCCCATTTCGTACCAAGAATATGCCGGATCGGGGAAGCTGACAGGCGTTTTCAGCTGCTTAACCAGGAATCGAAACCAGGTCTCTGCAGCCTTGTCAGCAGATACTAAAGTGAGTGAAGCGGAGGCCGGGTGCAGCAGTACGTTGGCAATCGACGCCGGTATTACCTTCACGGATAGTTTGACCGCCAAAGCTACCGTTTAGCCGTTGGTAAGATTCATCCCAAAACCATGACGGGATCTGAAAGCGGGCGGAAATCTCTCGACGAAGACGCTCCGAATCCAGGCAGATGCGTGACAACGTAAAGCTAGATACTCGATTAGATTCGTAGTCTGCCACGGGAAGGCGACGTACATACAGCAATTACCCGCGAAGCCTGTCCCTGATTAGGGCGTCAGGCAGATGAAACTGGTAGAATATGGCCTACTCGAACCTAGTAAATCCTCGGCCTTGGATACAATGGTGTCTTGCCACTTGGGCTCAGCTGCTTTCTCGTCCACTGTGCTCGTCTGCACGTCGTCCTCCTGTCTCGTCTCATAGAGAATATGATGTACCGGCATTGTTGCGTTGAACATACTATATTTACACGGGTCTGGACAGAAGTAAAGATCAGGTAGGAGTGTAGCCAAAGGCCGGATGGAAGAGAAGTGTGCCAGCCTTACTCACCACACACGAGAGGCTGGGAGCACTGTGACTGGACCAATGGAAACTGGCCGGGATTGCCGCCCGATTCCCGTTCCCGAATCCGTGCCCGTCCGAAGCTAAATTAGTGGCTTTAGACGAGGCATGTTTGAGGCATCACTCATCAGTTCAAGCATCATATCGATTCTGTCAATGACTCTTGAGCCAGCCTTCCTACTGCCACAATTGTAAGGCCAGTACTGTGTAAAGCTGGCAATCCTCCAAAAATTACGACTTGTCCTTACGTGTCTGATCGGTAAAC
>QQTW01004647.1_pt1 | contig 10319 bp, 10 predicted proteins | sample 1904831 | NCBI WGS metagenome assembly QQTW01 (sample SAMN09435610, study PRJNA476489) | Subsurface metagenome, whole genome shotgun sequencing project.
AGTTGTTCACCAAGTTATTTTGCTCTCCCTTGATGCTGGCCTGATTGACTGCTCATTAAGGAGCTAATGTTACGAGGGAGCCCCTGCTCAACCCGGGCTGGATAAAATGCCCACTTGGCTCGGCGGTGAAGTTTGTACGTAGAAAGAGCGTGTGCAGAAAAAGCCGGAAGCTGATTATGCAAGTCACTGTAACACTATCTCTCGACATGCTCCAGTCTACTTCAGAATCAAGGGTTTATCCCAATCAAAACCTGCTTTTGAAGGGCAGCCTAAACGTCACCTTTGCTAAAATTAGGCTCTTCTATTTTGGTGAGCGCCACGCTTGGGCGCCAAAACTAGTCCCCAAACATTGCTGCTAACAGCAAAACCAAAATAGGCCCCAAAGACGCTGGTGTACCGGGGGGCGACACGGGAATTTGAACGCGCAGTAGCCAGCATCAACAACAGCAATATAGCGGCGCTAACAACCGCTTTGAAACCGAGTAGACTTAGATAGTATAGAATTAATAGCCTGTATATCATCCCTCTGCATCAATCACCGCTTGGCAGCGGCGTGGCATGCTCTCTGCCAGCGTTGTGAAGTGTTACTCCTCAAGAGTTTCCCAACTTCAAGTGGATGCTGCAATAAGGCGCTCTCAAATATCATCTCCAGTTCCTTGAGCTTTTAACAACCCTTTGTTCTGTGTATAAAAACCATTCTTTAATGGACCGCACAAGTTTTCCATTAGATTCAAATCTAGCGAGTAGGGAGGCCAATTTGAAACTTGAATTTTCTCGGTCTTGGACCATTGCTTGACCACCTTGGCCGTATGAATTGGAGCATTATCTTGCATGAAAAACCCGTTCCCAAGAATAGTTGGCAAATGCTCTTGTAACACTTTCAAATAACTTTTGGCATTAACGCCTCTTTTTGCCACGTCAAGATCATCCTCTATTACGACTAAATCTGTTCTTCCGAACTCTTGACTAGACCCAACCCAAAACATCTGTGAGATTTTCTCCTGGCCATACTACTTCTCTTGAACAGCGTAAGGCTTCCACTTGTCTTCTCTTGGTCGAAAGACCCACTCTTGCCAACCTGTTTTGCCTCGAGCCACTGAGCATTCGTCAGACCAAACAACCTTTTTCCTTTGCTGCACAGTCCACTTAACATAATCTTCCGCCCACCGTAGTCATCTGAGCGCATTGTTTCGCCGAAGAGCTGACCCTCGAGCTTTCTGCCATTTGCGTAACCTTTGTTCTTTAAGGCGCCGTTGTACCGTGCGTACAGAGAGGTCAACTTTTGCTGCAAGCTCGGGGACTCTTTGGTCGGGATCTGACATTGCCAGTTCAACAAGTTGCTGATCTTGCTCACGAGTGATTTTTCGATCAGGTCCCACTTTGAGGGCATGGCCCTGAATGCGTTCAGGTTCAAAAGCTACTGTGTTGTAGATTGTACCGAGAGAGCATTTCAGCGAGTATTTTTCTGTAATGAAAGACTGAATTTCACGTTTGCTCAGCTTAGTGTCATTTAGACTGACAATCTGAGCTCGCTTGTACGGAGTGAGGTGTCATGGCTGTTTGTTGCCAGACACTTCACTCAAGACCATGTTGATGAGGTGGTGGTGCAAGGTCCGGTTACTGCGCGTTCAGATTCCCGTGTCGTCCCCCGGTACGCCTAGCACGACTCTTAACGTTGGCAAGGCGCCGGCCCCTCTTCTCCAAAACCCCAACCTTCTATCATCAACCTTCCATTCTGCCATCGCAATATCGACATTTCAGCTAGAGCTCGACTATGGAAGATTCTAATCTCATCGCGACTTAGGTACCATTAGATGAGTATGATTATGCCCGGAACGTATTCTGTCAAGAACAGAACGCGGAACGTTGGGTACAACCTACCCAAGCTAGCCCAGACCTTACCATCTCCAGTCGGGAGCCGACGTCCGCCTACGAAACACTCGATGACGATGGCGGGGATCATGATCACGCGCATTATCTTCGACTGACCTTCAGGCAAAAGCCCAAAGATCCTACCAAAGGGTACGTTTTTGGGACCAATGCACAGAGATGTAATTTTTTGCTGGGACCGAGAGGTGCAAGAGGCATCAGCGGCATCCATTTCACATCACATTTAACGTAATCCATGGAGAAAGACGTCTGGTCTTTAGGAAATCTTCGACCAATCGATCTGCTGTGAGCTACCGTGGGCAGGCCAGCAAAGAGGTCCGACCTCACTTCACCTGGATTCTCAACCTCAAGAAAGATGATGAGAGATGGAATATTGTGGTCCACGTTTGCGGGCTCCGGTTTTTGATTGATTTGGCCAGCCACAAGATGTGCAGAGCGGAGTATAAGGCAAAAGTGGACAGGTTTCTTCAGCTTAGCCTTACCGCCGATCCTTCGCTCGGTGGGTTGAGCATCTACAGCTATCCGACGACGGCAATACCCAGTCAAACCTTGACTCTCGGGCGACATCCCATTTACCTTCACGAACAGGTGCTGGGACGTGGCTTGTATAGGCAGGTTGACCGAGTGATGGACGTGAGTAGTAGCAGGATGTACGCTCTGGAAGAGTTTTACGAGCCTTGGTGGAAAATGGACGGGAAGCGGAGAAGGTGTCAAGAAGAGGAGTGGCAGAACTTGATCCGCCGAAAGATTTAGACCATGATGGAGCATCCGCATGTAGGCATGATCCCCTACGAGGGCAAGTAAAACAGACATTGACCGTTTGTGGAAAGATCACATCATTCTGGTCCTAAACTTTTAAGAAGACAATCGGTGGGTGGCAATATCAACGCCCGCAACCTTTTTTTGTGATGCCGTACATGCCTTTAAGGAACCTGGACCACGTGCACGAAAATAACTCTCTGAACGAAGATGAAGTGATTGACATCTTCTTCCAGACATTGACAATGCTCAAACACCTCCATTCACGCCAGGTCGCCTATCGCGACCTGAAGCCGGCCAACATCCTTATCAAATGTCAATCTCCGTTGCACCTGCGCTTCGCCAATTTTGGCTTCGTAAACGGCCAGCTCGATTCAAAAGCCTTCAGTGGTACAGAGCAATACGCTGCGCCTGAAAGATACCTGGAAGAGAGCTACACAACCCCGGTCGATCTGTGGTCGCTTGGAGTAATCATCTTGGAGTACATGTACGGTTCTCCGACGCAGCCCCAAAAAATACAGAAGCGGAAGCGATGCATGAGTACGCAATCGGTACAGAAAAAACAAAAGCTAGCTTAGTGCCATCATGTAATCGAACACTTCAATGATGAGGACTCGGATTTCTTGATGGATTTTCTCATTACCGGAATGTTACAAATAGAGCCGCAGAAATGGCTTTCTGCCGACGCTTGTCTGACGAAAGCATACGATCTGGGTCTTTTTGATCATCCATCCGTGGGGTTGAGAGATGTCAGCCCAACACCGTAAACCGTTCTGGATGGGGGAGCATCTGATCATTAAGACTCCCCCACTATTGTCGCAAGCGCATTGTGGGACGCGGGGAAGGAAAGTTCGGACGGCGACCGTCATGAGGAATGTTCTGCCTCTGATTGCCACTCCGTGCTCTCGACGTCTTGTCAGCAGGCCCTTAAGCCCTTGAGGAACAGAGAGGCACCAGGGTTGCGAGGAAGATTGCCCAAATCTGGCGTTCCTCTTTCAAATAGCTCAGTTTGAGTGCCTTGGAGTCTCCCTGCAAGGCCAGAGCGATAAATCCCGGATCCAACCGACAACGATTGCCAGGCGTAGGCCTGCCTGGCAACCCTTTGAAGGAGAGACTAATCCGCTCTGGACTACGACAAGCTCCTGTTGCCACAGATCGTATCTTGCTTCCTTTGAAGAAGCCCTTGGCACCTGGCAATCTTGACAAAATATCTCCTCATACCATATCTCATGACGACATGTGCTGACCATTTGTGAGATGGTGAAGATGGATTTTAAATATCTTCAATTGACGACAGCTGGTCATGTCGTCTTTATAAGAGAAGATGATTGTTCAATCAACGCGACACAGATTCTGCGACTTTTCGAAAAGACTCTGGGACAGCGGCAGCATGTTCTTGACAGTCTGAAACACACTAACAAGGTCGTGATTCGTCCCGCTCAAGGGACTAGGGGACGAAAGAACACGTGGGTCAGCTTTCAATGTGCACAAGAACTCTTTATGAGGCTTGGGCTGGCGGAAAAGCTACGGCCTCTATTAGACCATGCACTGGAGTTACAACAGCATAGATTCAAGCCAGTCAGCAAGAAGGTTTTCCATCGAAACTCGACCTTTGCACGTGATTGGTCTACTGACACATGCCCAGAGCCTTGTTGGTCAGACGCCCATGTCTCAAGGTGTTGCGAACGTGCCTCGGCCATCCCCCTTCATCGAGGTCATCTATTAGTCCTGGCCAATCATGGTTCGGAAGGAGGATTGGAGGATCAACATTACGCACTTGGCAACTACTCGACAGGCGGCACTCAGACTAAGACAGAAGTTACCCACCGATGCCTACGATATTGTGCGAGGATCACCAAAGCATCAAGGGACGTACGTGAACTTTGACGTGGGGATTGAATACTGCCGCGAGCTCGGACTCATCGACCTCGCCAAAAAACTCCTTCGACTGAAGCCTGCTCCCAACGAAGCGCAGGAGGACGTGGAGCAAGGCAACGTTGCTTCTCTTTGCCCAGCTTCGGAGAACTCGGTAAATCTGCCGGACATGGACCAAACCTTGTCACGATCGGCTCACGCGAATCATGTGCAAATCTCAACCGGAGCTGGACGGTCGGGTTCAGAAGAGTGTTCTGAGCCTGATGACTCCAGGGCCAGAGATAATGCGAGGACTCGATTAGGGAAGCCTCCTCGGACGAGAATCATCCATCGGTCGATATCGATGTCACGCCTCTCTTCACTACACGGTCAAAGCAATCGGATCAAGAGGTGTCGACACCACACTCGACCCAATCGCATGATGAACGGTCATCGCGACGATCAAACGACGACGCCGGATCAATTCTCAATCAAGATAGGAAAGAGAAAATCTCATATTTCTCTGATCGAGACTTCGAGGCCCAGAACTCGCAATTGAAGGGATTCCAACTGGGCCTGCAACCTCCTTTGAAGACCTCATCGCGGTACGGTAGTGCTGTGGACATGTGTGATTTGTTCCAAGGGGCGGCGTTGCATCAGTGGAACGTGCGTACTCATTCATGCTCGTGCTCACTGTTTTTGGACACTCCATTGGAGACTGTCCACGGCCAGACGATAAATGGTCATGTGGTATGATCTAATCGACGAAGTTGGTGAAAAATGCAATCCTGATGATGAGCAAGTTGATCTTGACCAGCCGCAACAAGTCATTACGTCGGTCATTCCAGCTCTGGGAGAAGATTCGTGGAGAACCTACACCATCAGATGGACGAGCGATAGATGCACAGGCTGACGTGAGGTGCGCGTAGCAAGATTGGTCTGGCGAGGGGCAGCTACACAAGTTGAGCAGCCTCAAGGGTGGCCACAAAGACTCCGTCCTTGCTCCCGGCTTCGCCCTGCAGGGTCACCCGCTGTCTCAACCAAGACCTCTCGGTGCCGGGCGACACACAATCATCTTGGCATATAGTCGGTGGCGCACAAGTTTGGCGAGTACCCGGCGCGCACGCTGCTCGTGTTCTCCCAGCGTGTCCAGGTAGATCAGGGTAACGGGTATTGCCTCTTGATGTTATGCGGCAGAGGCATCGTCAAATGCATCACAAATCGGCAGCTGGCGGGCCCTGGTCGCTGCCATCACCAGCCATGGATGACGATCATAAATCACGACCGCGGTGCAGCAATCGTGTGGGTTTGCGCGAATGATTCCCCATAAAGACCAATACCGACTGTCGACGATGCAGGAGGCGCAACAGGCACAGAGCGTCTCATATCAAAGTTGATCGGAAACAGCGTGGCGCACGGTGGAGTTGGGATTGAGCATGCGATTGAGGGGAGCGTGGCTCGCGGTTAGGTACTCGGAGGGAGGCTGATGATTTCTGTCCTTTGAAGAGGCCATTCTAGCATCCTCCTCTGCAAACACTGATCTGCAGAGGATTTCTTGTCAGGCTTCTCTGTCACCATGTGCTGGACGAGGTCAATTACCTGGTCGTTGTCTTCGTCCAACTCGTCCACCTGCTCGACGGCAACCTTGGACCACTGCCAAATCAACTTTCTGACGGAGAGGTGGTTAATACCGGAATGTTCTAAACCCTTGCCCTCCTTGCCACCTTTCCCAAACGCTTCACCACTGAGTTCAGAAACGGCCCCACAGTCCATATCATCAAGTTACCAACCTGAACAAAAAACCTCTCCACTTGCTTTAGCATCACCCCATTACAAGTATCCAAGAGCACCATGTTGAACTGGCGCTCACCGTCTTCGATGACGTTTTAGTGGGCCCAAAGCTCGTGGTAGGGGCCTTCGGTGCAGATGGAGAAGACAAGCTGGGGTTGATTCTTTGAGGATGTAAGCGGAACATCGGAACTTCTTGTTGCGCGCTTGACCAGCTCATCTAGCATCATCTGGATCTTCACCCCACAAGCCCCGGAGACTGCAGCTTGGTTCTGTGCTTCGAAGATTTGTTTACCGGTCGAGTAACCCTTGCCCTCGAAAACCAGAGATGGAAAGGTGAGAGTTGACTCGCGTTGAGTGGGCACTATGATCACCGGTTCTTGCGGCCCGTCTCGCTCGCTCGGCATCGTGGTGTCCTGAAGCTCCTCGAGGAATTGTTTAGCCTTAGTGTAGTTGAGATGCTGCAACGAGAGAGTAGAGGCGAGAGCGGAGATGAGAGCCGATTCTTTGATGCCTGTAGTGATGTCGGGACGGGGTGTTTTGATGGGAGAGGTCTCTTTGGCTTTATGCGGCGGAGGATCCGAGGAGTGGGTCTGAGAACTTTGGGGAGAGATGTACAGACGGCCAGCAGACTGCTGGCGACGTTTCGGTGGTGGTGGTGGTGGTGGTGGTGGTGAAGCCGAGGCTTCGTCAAGCTCTTGTTGTTCGTCACCGTTCACGGTGTCAAAATATGATAAGAAACTCAGATTCAAAGCTGACTGCTGGATCTTTGGCTTAAGCTCCGCTCGCCAATCGGCTTTTGCGCGGGAGAGGAGTTTGTCCGGACTCATAGCTTTAAGTGCAGTGTAGAAAAGGTCGACGAAGTCATCTTCGCCAGCCGCGGCTTGGACCATTTCCTTGCATCTCTTCCAGAAATTTTTGGCTCTGTCACGGACAATAGCGTGGCGATCCTCCGAGGGTTCGGCATTGACAATATCGTCGATAGCGGCTTGGATGTCCTCAGGCGGATCGACATGAATGTAGACGTTGGCGTCCTCCAGATGCTTGTAGCGGTAGTGGGCGGTGGTGTTCGAAGAACGTTGGGATCGAATTGACTCCGCTTCTGATGGTGCGACTATGGAGCGCCGTGACGAGGTCCGTTTGATGCTTCCAGGCCGAAAACTGTTGGCTGCGTCATCCATCTCTCCGTTGAATAACCGCAAGTTCTTCTCAGAGAGCCGGTCTTTAGAAAGTGGGAGTTTTTGCTCGTCGGCTTCGGCTTCGGCTTCAGAGTCTTTTGGCAAGATCTCCCGATGGAGCTCGGAGGGAGAGAATTCTCGGGGCTGTTTAGAAAGGCGTACGTCTTCTAGCTCATCGGCTTCGCTTTCGGCTTCAGAGTCTTGCGGACGCTTCCGTTTGGTGCCAGTTGGCTGAGATATGGAGGCAGGCCGAGTAGGAGACGGTTGGACAGGCGGGGGCTGGGGAGCGTCCAGAGGGCCAGTTTCGGGTTGCCGCCTGTTGTTCTCGGCGGTAGCAGGATTGGCTCGGAAAGCCATAAGCATGGAAAGAGAGAAGCGTAACGCGCAGTACGGCGCTGGATATAATGATGATGAGATGATGGAAGGGATGAATGTGGGAGTGTCGGTGGCGGAGGAAGCGGGTTGGCGTTGGCGAGGGGTAGGTGGCAAAGATGAAACGAGCCGAGGCGTGCGTGCAGCAGCGCTACGCGCACGGCACTAGCCAAATTCGGAAGGTGTGTCACAATCGGCTGGAGACAGAAAAGAATTACCCATCGGTTTCTGGCCAAACAAGTAAGGAATGAAAATACACGTACCATAGATACCAGACGACAGCGGTCTTATTAATCGAGTACACATGGTATCCTCATGTCTTCTTCATAGTCTCTTGACAATGAACCTGTAGCTGTAGGCCGCACCATTCTAGATTACGAGAAGTTCCAGTAAGGACGGGTGATTAGACTTCCGTACACCGGACCGCGGTCGGGTACGTATCGCGGCGATCCGGCCAATCGTGAGCATTCTGCCGCCGCCGACCGCCAGTACCGCGGGCCGCTGCTCGGGTGCGGGACGAGCGAATTCGCGAGCAACCCGAGAATCCAATTGGGCACGGTTAGCTGGTTAGGGCAAGGAGTTGAATGATGAGCTCGCGGTGCCTGCTTGTGAACGCGTGACGCCCTTCTCGAGACTTCCAGCGTCAAAAGATGTCGGCCAGTCAAACTTCGAAGAAGGAAAGCTCCAGGTTCACGTGGAGAGGGATTTCCGTGAGTCAACTGAGTGTGAAATACCTGAGGTTGGCTGCATCCAAAGCCGCTGCAGCTTCGAGACAACGAAAGAAGTCGGCCGTATGATAATGCGTGATGAAGGAAATTGTTCGCGCAATCTATCACAAGCAGAAATACTGTATCATTCTTGACATTCTCAAACAGTCAATAGGCAACGACGTGTCTAGTCGGCCTTCTCTATATACGTTTTTGGATTAGATTCCAGGTCACCTTATCGCCACACCCCGATCTACTGCGTCTACATCCTCACCCGCTCCGGCCATACCCCCTGTGAGAGAAGAGAACAAGACGCGAATAAGGAGAAGGGGCACTAGGGAGGAGTGGTACGCCGGGCATTGCGCGTGCAACTGCACGTTGGGCGCGGGTCGGTCCGGCTGGCTGGTGGGCGCGGCGCGCGTCCGATACGGAAAGCATCCTCTTCTTTACTGATCCAATAACAAATCTCTTCAGGCTCAGCCAATCCTGGCTCTGTTCCTACATCACTCTTATAGAGAACCAGCAGAGTCGGAGGTCGAGATGGCTTCGGTTGTACGTACCGTCTGCAGGGGGGTCGTCGTCATGTATAGACTTGTAGGGCTTAAGGAATTGACGCCGTGGACGATCGAAGTGATTTCCGCGATCCATTTCAACAGCGTCCTGGAGTTGCTGCTGAAGCGTACTGGATAGCTTGCAGTCAAGAATTCGTTGGAGCATCCGAGCGAGATGATTCGTTTCCTTCAACTGCATCGCTCTTACCAGCTCCTCCGCATAGGCCGCGGGCACCTTGTGAACGACGACATGGGGTATGCCTCGTAAAAGTCCAAATGGTTGCAAGGCTTTCGCAACGCCGCTAGGGTGATGTTCCTGCCATTTGTCTTTGCCATCTTGACGCTGCGCTTCCATATAGAGTGACTTTGCGAGGCCCCCCGTGGGCACCTCGCGACAATCAAGAGAGACACGTAAGCTGTTCAGATCAAAGGTTGAGAGATGCTCGGCCAAGCCCCTCCCTGTCGGCTGGGCAAACTTGACATGCGTAGCCCAATCGCACTCAACGATGACATCGAAGTTCCTGAAGTGCTTGATGAACTGCTGGAGATTTTGGTCTGGCGAAGTATTGCCCCACGACTTTCCAAACAGATCCTTCACTTTTGAAATGATTTCAGACCTCGCACTGAAATCATCTTCAAACATTGCATCATAGGAATCTTCATTGAAGAGGATCACTTGAATTGTATCTGGGAGGCTCGGTTACCAGCCAATGGCAGCAAGCCCGCCCCAGAGCCTTGCCGGGTTCTCATAGCGGGGGAGCCACCCACACCCAAATCGGCTTCTCAGTAGTCAACTTCCCAATACACCTACCCTACATGGTAGGAACCATTCAGATACGACTATAAGAGCTACATCGTCGACTCTTAGCTAGCCATATTGCCTCAGCAGACCCCCGAGGCTATTGAGCCTTACATAGCTGATGTATTTTTCCACTGAGATGTGCGGAAAATAAATTTGTAGGAGTCGCATTACCGATTCTGAGGGTCGCTCTACCGGGACCCAATTCGACGTTTTGACACTATCGCAATGCGAAACTGTACTGTGTCTTTGGCCCAAAAAGCTCAATCACTTGTTTCATTGTAAGAAGACGTTCCCTCAAGCGCATAATTGAGCGGACTGGCCTGCGTGCTTGAAATGCGTTGGACCTTCTAGAGGCTCAAGTCACATCATTACAGACGAACTCCCATGCGACCTCATAAGTTTATGAGGCTGAAGAAGT
>QQTW01004648.1_pt1 | contig 10318 bp, 12 predicted proteins | sample 1904831 | NCBI WGS metagenome assembly QQTW01 (sample SAMN09435610, study PRJNA476489) | Subsurface metagenome, whole genome shotgun sequencing project.
GAAGTTGATATTTAACGTTCGCAGTCTGATATACAATTATTTTGAGTAGTCAAACTGATTTCAGAGGGAAGCGCGCTTCGTATGATCCGGACTCCTTTGACAAGTTTACAAATTGATTTTGATGAGAGGAGAAAGCGAGTCCGAACTAGGTGGACCGGTAGGTGCCGAAAACACAAAAGGGAGGGCCCGCGGGCTTCAGATCTTGGATTTCTTAGTAATCTCACTCGAGAACTGCAGTGGAGGCTCTCGAAGCCGCGCTCCCGCCGTAGCCCTCACGCACGGACTGATCCCTGCTCACGCTTATGCTCCTCTCGCATGTCCAGCTGTAGTGCTGCCATGTACCCCAGTTCCAGTAGAAAGGTTTTGTCGTATGCCTGAACCCTGGCCGGTGGCTTGATAATAGGCGTCTGGAGTCGTTCTCCGGGCCGCACCTGGCCGGTTGCGAAAAGTCGAGGAAACTCAAAGAACGGCGGAGTACGAGTACACGGGGATTTGCTGCTCACAAAGGACAACTGTTTGTGTGTACCTCAGGCGTAATAAGTTACTGTAATAATATGAGGCGATCCTCAAACACTAGCAACCAGGGTGAGCTGACAGCATCGCTCTCCGCTGTTGCAATCTGTCGGGGAGGAGACGTAGATCATATGCAGTCGCAACCCCTTTCGATGCCTAATTCGCGAGATGTCAGTCAGCCTTAATAAATCCCTACCTGAACAAATAACGATAGGTCATTTGCAGGAGAATAAAAGGTGTGGTGGAGGTGTGGAGATGGAAAGGTGGTGTGGCCCTCTGCTGTGCCATGTGCCTCGTTTCGACCACCCTTCCATGGTGTCTTTTTGTGGAGGAGCCTATGAGCAACTTCGCCCATGTCACTCCAGGAAAATCACAAACTCTTCGGATTTCCGAGGTGTAATGAAAGTAAGGGTAAATCCTGATAGGTATAGCAAATCTTGACGGTTGAAGCTCTCAAGCTTCTAGTGTGCGAGATGGGCGGTGCAATCAGTGACATGTTTAACTAGAGGCTCTTCCCCCATGTTTCGTTGACAGAATTCTATTCATTTGACTGAGACAGCTCGGGGGAGCCATCCTACTGGTTGTTGGCCACACCCCAGCCAGGGTTCTCCGCAATGGCCAGCCCATCGGGTTACACGCCAATGCGCGTTGCATTTTGAATATTATACTTGCTCGTCCGCCCCGTGTGTGTTGGCACACGACTGACTGCTGCTTTTGTCACAGACTTCAAGCGCCTTTGCTGCAAAACTCTCCGGTTTCAACCATGATGTCTCCCATCCACCGTTAATATGCGGATTGCCTGGCAGAACCAAACATCTAGCTCTGGGCCACCACAGTTCACTTTCACTGCCGATCCCACTCCGGCCCACCGCCTCTGCTTTTCTCCGACATCAACGCCACATGCGACCAAATCCATGCCCCATTGCCGGCGTGTCAAACGCTCTCGACCGCTGGCAGATGTCGACGGTGAAGGATCGGAGAACGTGGGAAAGAAGAAGCGTCGTCTGCGACTGAACCTCGTCACTTCTCGACTTAGCCGACCCTTCTCGGCGCCTCCGACACATATCATCAGTAGGGGAACGTCGAAAATTGCGCTGTGGGCGAAGCAAAAGGCGCTGGGGAGGAATCTGTTGAGGAAAGCGGCCATCATGAACAGCTTCAGACAACGCCTCGTTGCCGCCAAAGAGAATGAGCAACGACGAATGGAGCTGGCAAGGCAGTCGTTCCTGTACGGCGAACTCTCCGCTGCCAACCTCGGAATGTTGGCTGATGGACCTAGGCGATGTCAGTCGTTGCCAGAACATAACCCTCATCGTCATTACATCCCGCTGCCACCATCTCCATTGGGTCTGTCAAATTACGATGCCTTCGACGACGAAGACTACACGCAGCTTGATGGGGAGCATGAAGACGCAGAAAATCGGCCATCGTATAGTGACTTTAGCATATTGGACCCTGCTGAATCGGTAGTGGATGACTACGATTCAATTGGATCCTTAGAGAGCGCCTCGACGGATCGCAGGCCGCCTACTCCACCATGCGAGAAGTTCGTCGAGCTGATGATGGAGAGGGAGCGACAGAAGGAGATTTCGTTTGTTCAGTTCGGGGCATAACATCCTAGCAGGCGTTGAGTGGGGTTGTGGTCTCGTTTCATACTGGAAGTACGGATTCATCGAGTCTGGCCGGGGCGCTGACATTGGTGGAGTTCCTGGTTGGCAGGTTCCGGTTAGAAGGACGATGGAGTCAATTTTCTAGCCCGGTCTGCAGCGATTTCACACATAGCCTGCCAAAAGCCATTTAGCATCTTCGAAGTGGATAATCGATCATGTTCAATTACCCTGATAGCCATGTCTTTCTCGGCATTTACATCTCCTCGGCGAATTCGAGATAGCATGTCGTCCACGATCTCAGATCTCCCTCGCCCATTAACGAAGGTTCTAGCGATGGGTATAACAGTCAACAGTACGATCTTCCACCTTCCTGCGAAGGACGACTGACACGTATCGGAAGCCGAAAGCTTCTTCGTACTGTGTATTCAACTCTCTCAATCGTTCCACCTCGTGTGACCCCTCACTCTGCAGCTGGGCCTGTTCTGCCCTGCTCTGTGCACTCTCCACCTTCTGCTCACCCAGCCTAGGATGAGTGCTTAGAATTTCCAAGAGCCATGCTGTATCGCTGGTCGATGAAGACTTAGAGAGGTCGGTCATTTGCATGCCGATGCTTGCAATCATATCATTGTAAGATTTGAAAGGCAATTCATGAAGCAAACCGAGCGATAAGGTGTGTAGCGGGACGCAAGGCTCGAAAAGAGTGTCAAGGATCTCAGCTCGTTCTGTGGCCGAGAGTGTAGGTACTACTTCAATCGGTGGAAGCTGGTAGGACGTCATGGTCGAGAAGTTTATTGAGATGGGATAGTTCAATAATATGAAACAAGATTGTAGTTATATAATTTTGGATTGAGGGAGCCTTATCAGGCACATGGTCCAAGCTTTGGAGATCGGCGCGGTACATATATAAGCTCCCTAATACTACTCGAGTACCTATAACAGCGCTTGGAACGAGAACATGTTTCGATGAAAGCTTTCTATTCAGGGAATTATGAAGGCTGTAAATTATTCTCTTGGAATCGAGGACCTTCATATCTCGGTCCATATTCCACTGTAACTTCATCGTTAATTCGTGTGCTTCACTAACTCGGACTATGTTTACCTGGCGACATTTCTAATTTCTACATTGTTCCACCTAAACATATTGGATAATCATGCCGATCCACCATAAAACGCACACCAGCACCCCGACGCCTGTCTTCTATAAAGCCCTAAAATCCCGCCCGTCCGCTCTCCCTGGAAATTGAGCCATTAAACAGCATACCGGACAAAAAAAGCAGGTGCTACTCCTTCACCAGATCTATGCCCTAACATGTTCATCAGGCAGCCAGAACACCACCTCTCGATCCGCGCTCGCCATCATGTTGTACCGCGGGTTCCACTGCATAACGGCGGTATGGCCGCGGTAGGGTAACTGAGTTTGCGGATGCAGTACCTGTCCCATCGGGGTATTTGCATGCGTGTCCCAGACAAGCACGTCTTTTTCCTGTGCTGAGCCGCCAACAATGTATCGCCCATCCGCGCTGAAACACATATCGCCCTGACCTGGGGTGCCTCTTCCGCCTGCTGATGGACCAGGCGCGACGCGGCCAGTGGACGAGCCTGGTCGACGAGCGCAGAAGGCTTTGAGGTCACCTGAGAAAGCGTCGAGGAGGAAGTGCCCGTTCCCGTTGGTACCGAGGAGGACAGATTTGCCGTCGTTCGAAAACTCGAGTTTCGTCCAGTCGCGGGCTATGGTGGTGGGTGTATGAGATGTCTCGTGAGGGCGCAGGTCAAAAGTTGCGAATGGAGCTTTGTCGTAATTACGGAGGTCGTAGAGGAGGATACTCGAAGTCGCCGTCGAGGCGATTGCGATGACTGTGGCGGACGGGTCAAAGGCGGCGAGGTAGGGGGTTGCTAGGTTGAGTCTGCCTTGAGGGTTGGGCGAGTTTAAGGACCACAGGCGTACAGTGTCGTCAAGGGCACAGGAGAGAAACGTGTCTGAGGCTGGAGAAAGTGCAAGGGTTGTGACAGGGCCGGTGTGCGCGCGGAAGTAGCGGATGAACATGTTGTCGTGCGTAGAGAGGTAGCGGATTGTGTCATCGCCACCCTTAGTGCTGGCATAGAGGACGGACTGAGCGTGGTGCGTGAAACGTGCGAGGTGAGCGCCGTATTTCTTGGAGAGGAGGGTCTTGACATGTTTGCCTTCTTTGGCGTTATAGAGCTGCAAAGACTCGTCGTCGCACGCTGCGAGGAGGAATTCGCCTGAGTCGTCGAAGTCAAGGGATGTGATGGCAGTTTCTGGTTTCGGAAGTCGGAAGAGCTGTATACCAATTAGCAACGTCCGGTAGTAGAAACTGTGCCTTTGTGTGAGGTTGGAGGTACCTTTGTCGCTCGGAAAGCGCCAATTACTTCAGAGGTCTTTTGTGTGAGCTGCTGACCTCCCGAAGGTGGTGCGGGAGGCACAACTACTGAACCTGCCATATTCTGGCATATGTGATGCTAAAGACCAGAGATCGAACACGCCGTTGTAGGAATGAAGAAGTGCGAAAGCAGACAAACGCTGTAGATCTGCTTCGGGTTAACGTGACAGGTTCCGAGCTTTTTTTCCGGTCCCGGCAGCCCTACGAGATTTCCGTAACACGGGGGCCGAAGTTCGGCGTGTTCCTCAGCCCTCTCGGTAGCCACATTCGCAAAGCTTTGCGCACTGGATGATCGCGATTATGATTCCCTGCTGATTCTGAGGATCCTACCCCTCTTGTGGTGTCCTCCGTCAAGTCAAGCACGTTCGCCTAGTCTTGAGCACGTTTTGGGGTGGAAGCTGGTGAAGATGTCCACAACAACTGGGTATCGATCTATGCACTCACCCAGGAAGTGGATCGCACTGATATGTATGCGCCGTTAGAGCCTTCATTGCGGGCGGCATCGCGGCTTGCGGAGCAGTAACAGTTACCCACCCGTTCGAGACGGTCAAGATCCGGTACCAAGACCATAAATATGTACTACGGAAGATCGAGGATGCTAACGCTGGACGCTGGCAGATTACAATTACAAGGCGAACTTCAATCAAAGAAGGATGCGCCGCGAATGTATAGGGGGGTCTTCCATGGTGTCAGTGTCATTCTGAAGAATGAGGGACCCAGAGGGCTCTTCAGGGGTATTGGTGCTGCCGTAAACATGCCGAACTTCCGCTTTGTGTTCGATTATGATTCTAACACTCTTCATATCGTGCAGTATATCTACCAGATGATCCTCAATGGTTGCCGACTCGGTTTCTACGAGCCTCTTCGAAAAGGAGTCACGACGGCAGTCTTCCGTGACGGCAATGTTCAGTCTCTAGGTGTCAATATCTTCTCCGGTGCCGCTTCAGGCATATTGGGTGCAGCAGCTGGCTCGCCGTTCTTCCTTGTCAAGACCCGCCTACAATCATTCTCACCCTTTCTACCTGTTGGCACACAACACAAGTACAAGAACGCGGTGGATGGAATGAAGCAGATCCATTTTAACGAAGGTATTAAGGGTTTGTATAGAGGAGTTGGAGCGGCGATGGTACGAACAGGGTTTGGAAGCTCGGTGCAACTGCCAACATACTTTTTTGCGAAGAGGAGATTAGTACGGCATTTGGGAATGGAAGAAGGACCAGCTTTACACCTCGCTAGCAGTACGGCCAGTGGCTTCGTGGTCTGCTGCGTTATGCACCCCCCAGGTGAGCTTACAATAGATCCAAATGAAGTGAGTGCCATTACTGATAAGCTCCTGCAGATACGATAATGTCGAGGATGTATAATCAAACTGGTAATCTGTATAGTGGCGTCTTTGACTGTCTATACAAAACGGTAAAGACCGAAGGTCTACTTGCGATATATAAGGGTTACTTCGCGCATTTGGCAAGGATATTGCCACACACGGTACGAAACTGTTTGAGATATGAAACGCATGTCCTGTTGGCTGACGGAATTGCTAGATATTGACACTAAGTTTAGCTGAGCAGACGCTCAAATTGATGAGAAAGTTTGAGAATCAAATACTCCCGGGCACTGTGAAGGAGCTAATATGACCATTGTGGTGGTTCTGCCGGGATTCGAACCTGAGCCCTGTCTTGGAGATGGCGTTGGTGCAAAAGCGCGGTTACCTTCTCATGTAATACACGCGTCTTCTACTATATTGGAGCGCGTATAACGGAGAGCATAAAATTACAATAGATGAGATCTTCCTGTTCAAAAGTGTTTTGCAATTCCGCGTTGTGCTTACTGACTTTGGGCGTTGGGGGATGATGGGAAGGAAATCGGGCACAAGAATCAAAAAGTGCAAAAGAGCCCGAAGGCCGAAAACCCCCTCGAGTGGGATGGGGATTTTGCAGTTTTGGGCTAGAAGTGCAATTACTGGGGAACGAATTGTTAGCTTAAAGACGTGGCCATCAGATGGGCAATGGGTGGGCGAGTGGGAGACGGGTGGGTGAATGGGTCTACGGACCCGGTGAGACAGCCTGTATGGTTTTACCCACTAGGCCATCCCACCGGGTCAAAGGAAATTGTTTTATTTTGATTTATATTCCCAAGTTTTGGGCGTGCTAAGTGAATTGGGAGGAACCAGAAGCTCATTGGTGAAATTCAACTCACAACTCAACACATCAACATCAGTTGCATACGGAACGGAGAATAGGAGAAGCTCCTTGGTAATTTGCTTATTTAGTATAAGAAGGGCAACAGGTCCAGCACTTGCATGTCGGTCAGCTCTCCTGCATTCATCAGACAGAAACCGATGATCAGGAGGTATTCCTCTACATGTGTCCCGTTGCTGCATCTGACTCTAGCTAAAGCCCAGGGCTAGCACTTAGAAATTATTCGGGCAAGGTGCCCGGAAATCAACCATACACTGCTGCTTGGGGCTGCTTAGGGCTTTGACCAGGGCGTTCCGGTGATGCTTACTCATTCGTGGTGACATCATAGGTACGAGGTCGGGCCATAAAGTATTCGGACTGGCCACCGTAGGAAATGCGTACTACTCGAGTAAGTACTGGTGGCTATTCCGAATACTTTATGGCCCGACCTCGTAGCTGCTTGATCGTCAGTCTAATGCTACTATGGCTAGGACTTCTGACGGAGCTCGGCTTCTCAAGCAGATGCGGCTCATCGTACTTCCTAGGAGCCCCCCGATGTTCTCAGGATTGACCTCGTACCCTGCATACCTAGTATGTCGTGCATCTGGGCTGCCGTAGTATGAAATCACGTTTTACGTGATCGTCCATAACACGTTAAGCGAAAAAGTGTCGCGCTAGACGCCCTTAAGTATTTCGTTGCCCGTCAGCTCTTTGTTCTCTTTCCATCACTTCAGACCATCTTTCTCCGTACATTAAGCATCATTCGCCTTTCTTGTCTTGATCGTGAACTTTCATCATACTAGACTTCACACAATGGCAACTGAGATAACCCCTTCCAAGAAGGTACAGCTTCAAGCCCCACTTGCATTGACATCGCCGTCATTGATCACTGACAAGTATCGTTACAGGCAGCTTCCGGCATCCTGAATCTCAAGATGAGCGAGTCTCCAGCAAAGAAGCTCAGCTTCGAGTCGTCGGGAAAAGAGAACGTGCAGAGCATGACAGACGACGTTGACAGCTTCGAAGTCAAGAAACCTATGACCGAAGCCGTCAAAACCGAAGAGAAGCCTCTTGTCGCGAAGACCATCAAACCAGAGGAGGAAGATGAGCCTTTACTGCGAGAGAACCCTCACCGCTTCGTGCTCTTCCCCATCAAGTATCACGAAGTTAGTTCCATCTGCGACGCGTCACGCGTACAGTGGTTTCGCGACAGAGACACTAACGGCCTGTTGCAATAGGTTTGGCAAATGTACAAAAAGGCCGAGGCGTCTTTCTGGACAGCCGAAGAGATTGATCTCTCAAAGGATCTACATGACTGGCACAACCGCTTGAATGATGATGAACGTTACTTCATCTCCCACGTTCTTGCGTTCTTCGCCGCATCGGATGGCATCGTCAATGAGAACCTTGTCGAGCGCTTCAGTGGAGAAGTCCAGATACCGGAGGCACGATGCTTCTATGGCTTTCAGATCATGATGGAGAACATCCACTCCGAGACGTACTCCCTTCTCATCGACACGTATATCAAGGAGCAGAAGCAACGAACATATCTATTCGACGCAATTGACACTAGTATGTGGTACATCCTTCTGCATAGTTTCCCTTGGACAGTCTAACCGGTCCTACAGTTCCCTGTATCCGCAAGAAAGCCGACTGGGCCATCAAGTGGATCCAGGATAAGAATTCAACCTTTGCTCAGCGTCTTGTCGCATTTGCCGCTGTCGAGGGTATTTTCTTCTCGGGATCCTTCGCCTCAATTTTCTGGCTCAAGAAACGTGGTTTGATGCCTGGTTTGACCTTCTCGAATGAACTGATCTCCCGGGACGAAGGCCTACACACAGACTTCGCCTGCCTCCTCTTCTCTCACCTCAATCATAGACCAAGCAAACAGGCCGTTCAGGACGTCATCACTGAGGCTGTCACGATTGAGCAAGAGTTCCTGACGGACGCTTTGCCTTGCGCTCTGCTGGGTATGAATGCCACGCTCATGAAACAATACATCGAGTTCTGCGCGGATCGACTTTTACTTTCGCTCGGCAACCCGAAATATTATAATTCCACCAATCCTTTTGATTTCATGGAGTCAATCTCTCTTGCTGGCAAGACAAACTTTTTCGAGAAGCGTGTTGGTGACTACCAGAAGGCTGGTGTCATGGCTAGCACACACAAGAAGGAGAGCACAGGTGAAGTGGTGGAGAACACCAACGATAACGGTGGATCCTTCAGCTTCAACGAAGACTTCTAGACGCCTTACCTGCTTTTCTTCACGTCTCCATGTTGTCCGTGTGTATAGATCTTGCTTTGAGGAGGCGTTGGCTCTTAGGCTCTTCTCTCATCATCTCCGTTTATAGTGGCAGCTCGCATCGCTGATGCTACCCGTCATTCCTTCTACTGTCGGCAGGCGTTGGCTTGAGCGGTTGCTCGGATGGTTAGGTCAGTGTTAACAGGATGGGAATAATACCACGCCTTTCACTTTTAGGTCAAATAAAAAATGCCATCATCATGTAGTTGTGTTCCTCCAATGCTCAATTGGTATACCGCACATCTACCCAACAACGCCAGCGCAATGCAGCGAAACACAGCGGGCCCACAATCTGTACCCTCCCAACCCTCACTTCTTCCCTTTCTTCTTCTTCCCGCCTCCCCCGCCCGCACCACCAGCCTTCCCCTTCTCCATAGCCTTCTGCTCCTTCTCCTTCACCGTCCCCGCCCCACCATCCAGACCGCCATGCGTAACTTCACTCGCGCTCGTCCGCGCTGGCGCATCCCCTCCATCCCTCTCCTTCTCCGTCTCCTCCCCAACCGGCACACCACTCATATACTTTCCCAACCGACCCAAACTCGCTATCAGACGTCCCACCTCGGCCGCTTTATCGGTGCGATACTTGAGACATACGCCTGAAGTTGGATCGTAGGTTTTCAGAACTAGACTTCCGACTGTGGTGGATGGTTGGGGTGGTTGTTGTTGGGTGGGTTGTTGTCCAGAGTCGGTGGATGAGGGCTGAGGGCGGCGGGACGATTTGGAGCGTTTTGAGGTTGGAGGTGTGAGGGTGTACTTTGTTGTTATTCGTGTCTGTGGTTCGCAAGGTGAGTGCTTGTAGTTCGAGTGTGACTGGGGTGGGGAGTTAAGCTGGGATCGAGGGCAGGGACGTACGGTTGTTGGTTGGGCTTGGAGGAGGAGGGAGGAGTGGTGGAGCCAGGCTTGGGAGGTGGGGAAGTATGGCATAGTCGTTTCGGCGGGCAGAGATGTGGGTTGGGGCGTAACGGTGGTCGGGACTTCGTGAAGTGGTAGGTAGGGCTGAATCTTTTCGCGGTTGTGGGGTGTATGTATCGTGGGGTTCATTCGCTAAGCCCTACGAAGTACAGCCTTATGTAAAGTGACTCGGTGGGAAGGGCTTGCTATAATTCTAGGTCGTATATGAATGCCATCACTAAATTTCTGGGGTGCTCCATATGACACCCAATACTTCTAAAAAGGTCATAGAAATACTAACATTCTGCTCTTGAGGAGGCCCCCAAACATCAATCACATGTAGCGGATTCAGACACGAATAACAACAAAGTACACCCTCACACCTCCAACCTCAAAACGCTCCAAATCGTCCCGCCGCCCTCAGCC
>QQTW01004649.1_pt1 | contig 10317 bp, 9 predicted proteins | sample 1904831 | NCBI WGS metagenome assembly QQTW01 (sample SAMN09435610, study PRJNA476489) | Subsurface metagenome, whole genome shotgun sequencing project.
CACATACAGATAAAGCAAAAGCTGAACTTTTGGATAAAGAAGTAGCGCTGATTGAGCAAGGAAAAATTCTTTCTATCCTCAAAACACCTATTTATATTCGGGGTAAGTTTTTTGGTGGTATAAGTTTGCATACAACCACCAAATCTAGAGTATTTAGTCAAAAAGAAATCGACCTATTAAAACAAATTGCCGATCAAGCCGCGATCGCCCTCTATAACGCTCAAAGCTACGAAATGCTTGAAGAATTAGTTAAAGAGCGCACTCAGGAATTAGAACAGGAAAAATTAGTTTCTGAAGCAGCTAATTTGGCGAAAAGTGACTTTTTAAGTAATATGAGTCACGAATTGAGAACGCCTTTAACTGGCATACTAGGTTTTTCTAATATATTGCTGCAACAAATTTTTGGACCGCTAAATGCCAAACAAAAACAATATCTAGAAGGAATTGATAGTTGCGGCAGCCACTTATTAGAATTAATCAATGACTTATTAGATTTATCTAAGGTAGAAGCCGGAAAAGAAGAATTAGTAATGGAACAAATCGCGATAGAGGAGCTATGTCAAAGCTGTTTATCCTTGTTTCGCGAGCGCTGTTTGCAGCAAAACTTGCAGTTAAAAATCTCAATGCTTACTGATGTAAAAAATTGGGTAGGCGATCGCCGGAGAATTAAGCAAATAATCGTAAACTTATTATCTAATGCCGTCAAATTTACAGAATCTGGCTCGATCACGTTGCAAATAGAAAAAAGTGGAGATACTTTAAATTTATCAGTGATAGATACGGGTATTGGGATTAACCAAATAGAGCAATCAAGCTTATTTCAACCATTCCAGCAACTAGATAGCGGTTTAAATCGTAGATATCAAGGGACGGGGTTAGGTTTAGCTTTGTCGCGCAAATTAGCTCGACTGCATGGAGGAGATATTACTTTGCGAAGTCAAGTAGGAATCGGAAGTTGTTTTACTTTGCAATTACCAATTTCGTCACAATTGCCGTAAAGCTTGGCGGAAGAAGACTAGAAGCTTTGTTTGAAAAATCTTTAAAATAAAGGTATGGCGATTTTAAGTAAATGAAAAATGCAACAGAAAATTGAGCAACTAAAAAGTTTATTTGCAGAGATGGAGCAAGCAATTATTGCTTACTCTGGTGGCGTTGATAGTGCTTTGGTTGCCAAGATTGCTTACGACACATTGGGAAGTCACGCTCTAGCTGTAACGGCGGCTTCTCCCTCGTTGCTTCCTGAAGAATTGGAAGACGCTTGCATTCAAGCGACGGAAATTGGCATTGCGCATCAAGTAGTTCAAACCCATGAAATGGACAATCCCAATTATCGCGCCAACCCAGTCAATCGCTGCTATTTTTGTAAAAGCGAGTTGCACGATACCCTCAAACCTCTAGCGCAAAAACTCGGTTATCCTTATGTAGTAGATGGGGTAAATGCGGACGATTTGCAAGATTATCGCCCAGGAATCGCCGCCGCCAAAGAAAGAGGAGCGCGATCGCCTTTGGCAGAATTGGGAATTACTAAGTTTGAAGTTAGGCAAATCTCCCAGATTTTAGGATTGTCTTGGTGGGATAAACCCGCTCAACCTTGTCTTAGCTCTCGTTTTCCTTACGGTGAGGAAATTACAATTGCTAAATTGCAGCGTGTAGGGAGAGCGGAAGTATATTTGCGGAAGTTGGGGTTTAATAATTTAAGAGTGCGATCGCTTGATGATACGGCAAAAATTGAACTAGCACCAGAGCAAATTAAGAACTTTGTCGCCAAGTGCGACTTGCAGGAAGTCGTGGCGGCTTTTCAAAGTTATGGTTTTATGTACGTGACTTTAGACTTGGAAGGCTATCGCAGTGGCAAATTAAACCAAGTTTTAATTTCTAGCATTGCGTAATACAATGTAATACATTGTGATCGCCAGTTTAGATAAATGTAGGGGTATATCCCCGCTACGGAGTTATAAACAAATGGGTTTTAAGCTAGAGAAGATTATTCCTTGGGGACGCTCCATAAAGGAATACATTGGAATGTTTAATCTAACACCCGATGAACTTAATTTAGCAATTCTTGATTGTGGGGGTGGTCCCGCTAGTTTTAATGCCCAAATGACGAGCCAAGGGTGTAATGTAATATCTTGCGATCCCATATATCAGTTTAGCGCTGAGGAAATTGCTGGACGGATTCAAGAAACCTACCAAACAGTTATTGATGGAGTAAAAGCAAATTCAACTAACTATGTTTGGCAGAATATTGAGTCCCCAGAACAAATGGGAAAAATTAGAATGGAGGCAATGAATCATTTTTTAGATGATTTCCCCATCGGATTGCAAGAGAGACGTTATGTATTAGATGAATTGCCTAATTTATCTTTTGAAGATAAGCAATTCGATTTAGCCTTGTGTTCTCACTTATTATTTACTTACTCAGAGCATTTATCGATGGATTTTCACTTAAGTTCTATTAAAGAATTATGCCGAGTTGCTCAAGAAGTACGCATATTTCCTCTATTAAATGTCTCTGGAGAGCAATCGAGCTTACTCTTACAAGTCTTGCAGGAGTTGCAAAAAGACGGTTACAAAGCAGAAATACAACAAGTTGATTACGAATTTCAAAAAGGCGGCAATAAATTACTAAGTGTAAGTTCGTAGAACAATAATGACTCAAACTATTTGGATTGCTAGACACGCTAACCGCCTAGATTTTGTGAACCCTGATTGGTTTCTTACTGCCGAAAGACGCTACGATCCCCCGCTTTCAGATGATGGCATTGTGCAAGCATCGCAACTAGCTCAACGCTTAAAACAAGAGCATATTAAAGCTATTTTTTCCTCGCCATTTCTACGCACAATCCAAACAGCAAATCAAGTAGCAGAAGTCTTAAACTTGCCCATCAAACTTGAATTAGGACTAAGTGAGTGGCTAAACCCCCAGTGGATGAGCGAAACCCCAGAAAAAATGCCAATGGAAGATTTGATAGGCTTATTTCCTCGGATTGATACTAACTATATCTCGCGCGTTATTGCTCAATATCCCGAAATTGGAGAAACAGCATTTTTGAGAGCAGGAAAAACAGCAAGAAAACTAGCAGAGGAATTTTCCGAAGATATATTGCTAGTAGGACACGGTGCATCGGTACTCGGTGCGACAATGGGATTAGTCGGTGAAGTCGCCAAAACGGAAATTAATGCTGCTTTGTGTTGCTTAATTAAAGTTGTGCGCCTTGATCCACATTGGGTGTTGGAATTAAATGGAGATACCTCCCACCTTGCCCAAGTAGAAGAAGTAATCCGGTTTAATTAGCATCATGAACTTATTGTTGGCGGGAGATATAGGCGGGACTAAGACCGTTTTGCGGCTGGTCGAAGCATCAGACGCAGCAGTTTTGTTGACTTTGTACGAGGAGCGTTACCGCAGCCGAGATTTTAGCGATTTAGTACCCATGGTGCAGCAGTTTCTCGCTACCGCCGCCGAAAAACTAGGAGATTCATCGCCACCAGCGAGGGCGTGTTTTGCGATCGCAGGACCTGTGGTCAACAATACGGTAAAGCTAACTAATTTGGCTTGGTTTCTAGATACCAAACGTTTAGAGGAAGCCTTGGGCATTGAGCGCATTGCCTTGATAAATGACTTTGAAGCTGTGGGACATGGCATTTTAGGTTTAGAGGCTTCAGACTTGTATTCTTTGCAAAGCGGTAACTTACAACCTATTGCTCCAATTGCAGTAATTGGTGCGGGGACGGGTTTGGGTGAAGGCTTTTTAATTCAAAATGGAGACAGTTATCGAGTTTTTGGTTCCGAAGGTGGACACGCGGACTTTGCACCCCGCTCTGAGTTGGAATTTCAGCTATTAAAATACTTGTTAGATAAGCACGATATACCGAGCGTTTCTATCGAGCGAGTTGTTTCTGGTCAAGGAATTATCGCGATTTATCAGTTTTTGCGCGATTGGAATTTTGCCAGCGAGTCACCGAGTATTGGGCAAATTGTCCGCACTTGGGAACAAGAGGCAGGTAGAGGAGAGCGAAGCGTAGATCCGGCAGCAGTTATTGCCCAAGCAGCTTTAGAAAAACGCGATCGCATTTGCGAACAAGCTATGCAAATTTTTGTCGAAGCTTACGGAGCAGAGGCGGGAAACCTAGCGCTGAAGCTATTGCCCTACGGAGGTTTGTATGTGGCTGGAGGAATTGCGGCTAAAATCTTGCCTTTATTTGAAAATGGTTCTTTTCTCCATGCTTTTACCCATAAAGGGCGAGTAAGTTCGCTGCTAAAAAGCGTCCCCGTGTATATTATTCTCAATCCTCAAGTCGGACTAATTGGGGCAGCAATGCACGCCGTGAAGTTGTGATAGCTGTTAGTTGCGGTATTCGCTGCAAAATTGATTGACTACTCGATCGAGTCCCACAGAATGGGAGGCTTTGAAAAGTAAGCGATCGCCTTTTTGTACAAATTCACGCAGTCGTCTGACTAATTCGGTATGAGTGGTAAAGCATTCTACCGCTAAAGGCATTGCTGCTGTTGCCATTGCTTGAGCATCCGCACCATCAACTAAAACAAATATTGTATCTAAGTTTAGCTGCTTTGCTTTTGCTCCTACTTGGGTGTGAAATTCTATAGAGCAACCTCCTAATTCTTTCATTGCTCCTAATACGGCTATCCGCCTTTTACCTGGGGTTTGGGCTAGGAGTTGCAAAGCCGCAAGCATTGATTCGAGTCCAGCGTTGTAGGTTTCATCCAATAGCACAACATCGCCTGCCAATTCGTAACGCTGACTCCGCCCCGCAGGCATATTTACGATTAAGTTTGCCGCACTTAACGCCCAATCAATTTTTAAAGCCTCAGCAACAGCTAAAGCCGCCAGGAAGTTAGAGGCGTTGTGCGTACCTGCTAGAGGTAATTTTAACGGTAGGTTTTTGACACTAATAGTTTTGTTATCGAGCAATTGCCCTTGGAAGCCACCGCTTTCCAAACCATAGGTAATAGTCTTGCCTTGCCAAACTTGAGCAGCCTTAGTCATTAAGCGTTGATTATCAGCATTGAGAATCGCCATACTATCCTTGGGCATCTCGGCTAATAATTCGCACTTGGCAGAAGCGATCGCATCTTCCGATCCCAATCGCCCAATATGCGCTGTGCCAACATTAACAATTACCCCAACTGTTGGACAAGTTATTTGAGTTAGTAGAGCAATTTCCCCCTTTGCCCGCATTGCCATTTCAATCACGGCAAATTGGTGTTCCGAGCCTAGTTCTAGTAAGGTTTTGGGTACGCCAATTTCGTTGTTGTAGTTTGCTTGCGTTTTCAAAACTTTGCCTTGAACTTCCAAAACTGCGGCAATTAATTCTTTAGTCGTAGTTTTGCCTACGGAACCCGTTACGCCAATTACAGGGATAGAAAACTGTTTGCGCCACCACTGGGCAATTTGCTGGTATGCCTGGAGGGTATCTTTGACTTGTAATAGTGGTAAGTCAGGGATTGCATAATCATCCGTAACAATTGCCGCGATCGCTCCCGATGTGATCGCTTTTTTTACAAATTGATGACCGTCAAAGCGATCGCCACGTAAGGCAACAAATACATCTCCTAGCTTGATGTTGCGAGTATCGGTGGTAATGCTGGTAGCCGTTGCTACTACGTTAGCTATATTTATGGGCTTGGCTGCTAAAATTTCTACAAGTTGGGCAAGAGTGGCACTACAAGGCATAGTTCGCGTCAAAAATTCCTAATTTCCTCGTGTTATTGTCTCAGGAATCTGTGTCTTTGGCTTCTCTATAAAAAACTCCCACCCATTTCTTTTCTTGAACGTATTGCTAGTCCCTAAACTTAGTAAACCGATGTGCAAAAATACTTTTTGCACATCGGTCAGGGAAAGATCAACGATTAATGGTGTTATGTTTCAACTGTCGGCACAATTTAAGATAGAAATCCTTTCTGCTTGCGACGCTTAAGGGCAGCGGCACTAATACCGACTAGAGTGATTAAACCTAAAATGCTGTCAGGTTCAGGAACAACGACAGGATCTGAAACTCTAATTCTTCCGAGAGTTGAATCGAAATTCCCCTCGGAGAAGGATTCAACGTTGTCAACATAAGAAATCGCATATAAATATTCTAAGTCTAGAACTTCATTTCCAGAACCGGAAGTGAAGGTTCCCTGGTCTAGTCCATCCCCATCTAAAGGCTGATTGAGTCTACCATCCACGTAGAAACTTGGATTAAAGTCTGTTGTCGCGCCGATTTCTCCAGAAGAAAAGGAAAATTCAGGTACGACATCATTCCCGCTCCAGTTCCAGAGCCAGGATGTCATTTCATCAGCCGATACGATTCCGTCTTGAGCATCCTTGCGATCAGCAACAAACTTTCCAGAAATAGAACCGCCCCCATCTTCTTCCCACCAGCCGCTATATTCAACATCCCAAGCAAGGATTGCAGCATTAGCAGGAGCAGCTAGTGTTGCTAAACCTAATCCTAAACCCATTCCTAAAGCAAGAGAAAAACGTTTCATAAAATCACCTAGTTAATGAACATTGTGGAATTGGCTAACGGGGTGCAATCACCCGTTAAAAAAACGAATTCTTTGGCATTGGGCTTACTTGCGTTCAGAAGCCCAATGCCACACCAACCTAAGAACCGATGATGCCGCCATCCTTTTTAGTGATGACAATGGTCGCGTCACGGGGTATTTTGCCGCTACCTTGTGGTGCTGGGAAGTTTGTCGCGCTTGGATCTCCATTACCCGGATGCTGAATGTTAATAAACATTGTCCGGCGATCAGGGGTTACAGTAACGCCAGTCACTTCAGAATCTGTTACACCCGAAAATATCCGGCAAATTTCACCAGTAGTTGGGTCAGCAACGAGCATCTGGTCATTCAGCTGTACACCATTGACCTCAGGCTGCTCTCCGTCGGTCTGAATAAACAGCCTGCCATCAGGATCAGCCCAAAGACCATCCGGGCTACCAAAGGCACTTTTCTCAATGTCGTGGGTATCTTTGGCGAGAACAAAGATATCCCAAGTAAAAGTAGTGCCGATGTGGTTGTTGCTGTCTCGCCATTTGATAATGTGTCCATAGATGTTTTCTACCAACGGATTAGCGGCATTAACCCGTTTGCGCTCAGTTTCCAACGGGGTATCATCGGCATCAGCAACTCCGCGTTGACTATTGTTCGTGAGGTTACAATAGACATCGCCATTAGGAGCAGTAGCAATCCATTCTGGACGATCCATGGGCGTGGCACCCACTGTGTCGGCAGCCATGCGGGTGTAGGTCAGCACCTCAGCCTGGTCGGCAAATTTGGCTTTAAGGGCTGGGTTATTAATGGTGAGTTCGAGCCAGTTGCCTGTGCCGTCGTCGTTAAACTTGGCGACGTAGAGCTTACCTTGATCTAAGGGGCTGATGCCGCGCGCTTGCATCGATCGCCAGTTGCTTTCGGAAACGAACTTGTAAATGTAGTCAAAGCGTTCGTCATCGCCCATGTAAACCACTGCACGACCGCCTTGCCCGACTACGAGTTCTGCGTTTTCGTGCTTAACGCGTCCCAACGCGGTTCGCTTAACGGGTATCTGAGAACCATCCATCGGATCGATCTCGACCACCCAGCCGAAGCGGTTTTCTTCGTTGGTATAACTAGAGTTAGAAAGATTAAAGCGCGGGTCAAATTTTTCCCAGCCATAGCCAGAACCCTCTTCACTAAAGCCATAGCGCTCTTGTGCTTCTGTAGCTGTCCACGCACCAGTTGCAGCAAAATAACCGTTGAAGTTTTCCTCACAAGTGAGGTAGGTTCCCCAGGGGGTGTAGCCGTTGGCGCAGTTGTTTACTGTACCCAGTGGAGCATTCCCCGCAGTTGTTTTCAGCAGTTTACTATTGGCTGCAGGTCCACTGAAGGTTACAGGCGTGTTGACATGGATGCGGCGAGCGTTAGAGCTGCGAACTGTTTGCCATTTGCCGTTCACCTTTTTGATTTCAACGACTGCAACACCATGAGCGTGTTGAGAAAGGCGCACGTCTTCGAGACTCTCTGGTGCCTCTTTACCCAGCACATGCTCGTTGCCGCCAAATTCGTGGTTAATTGCAAGCATCCCGTGATCGTTACCGTTGCCGATGGGGAAGAACCACATGCCGTCGTGACCAATTCCCACTTGCTGGGCTTGCTGGGCGGCAGTCGGTCGTGTATTTGGATTCCCGTCGTAGGTTGGACCACTCGGTTGGATCGGGGTACCCCAAGGGATCAGCACATCAAACTGGTAAGCTGATGAAATGCTGGGTACAGGTCCCGTAGCATTGGCGGCAGCAAGGGGTGGGAAGTTGATTAAGCTGCTGCCTTGACGACCCTGGGCGATCGCCATCCCAGAGCCTTGAGCTACAATATTGCTCGTACCCTGAGATGTACCATTATTGACACCCTGAGCAAAAAGTTTGTTACCAGCCATCGCTGCTAGAAAGCCGGTCGCTGATAGCGCAGTTCCACGAGCAATTACATTGCGCCGCGACATTCTGACCCGGAGAACGTCCTCAAAGGAACGATTTCTCGATCTGTTACTGCTTCCGTTATCGTGAATCACCTGTGTTCTCCTCTCAATATTAAACGTGTCATCGGTAAATGCGAACTAAGAATTATCCGGTTTTGAAACTAAAATACGACTAGCACCCCCAACTCAAAACCCAGAGCTTTTCCCTCTGGACTGATAGAAGATTTGCTAACCATTGGAGTTATGAATCCGAAATCAATCCAATTTATTGAGATATTTCTGGGCTTCCTCTCCCGTCAGATGACCTGAATCGTAAGCTTTATCGATTTGATAGGAGCGAGCAAAATTGCTCCTACCCGCAGACCTAATCGGCTTCGCTACCACCGTTTCTACCTGTTCATGTCGCTGTAGCAGTGCGTACGACGCACTGTACTTGGTCCAGGAACTTACCTGGGGGTTTTCTTGCCACTGAGATAGAGAAACTGTTGTTGTCAGAATTGGGATAATTTCACCCTGGTGATGGGCGATCGCCACTACTTGGACGCTTGAAAGGTCAGCATTTTGCGTAAATTGACGATGAATTGCTTCACTAACCATCAATTCTGTCTGTGAGATCAAATCGCTATACACAGGCTGACCATACACAGGCACGTTAATAACAACATTTTGAGTTTCTGCATAAGCAGGTTGATACCTCCCATACAGGAACCCAACAATACATATGACTGCTACCAAATGTTGGCAAGTCAATATTTTTTGAACCACACAATTGGGAATCTATTTGTAAATTAATTCAGCAGGAAAAAATCAATCAAAGCTATTATAAGGCTTGTGATTTATAACCTCCTTGCTCACATTACAACGACTTCCTTATGTAAAGATGAAAAGAAGGTTAAATCAGGTTTAATTAAATTTTAGAAAAATGCAAAATTTTTAAATTTATAGCCCGAGATGTTAAAAAAAAATTACTTATAAGCAACTTTTGGGTAATTAGTTAAACCACTTAGTTTTAAACAGATTAGGATTGCCTTGCTCAATTGTCTCAATTACTGATAAACCAATGTAAGAAGTTGCAATTAATAACACTAGGGAAAGTAAATAAGCATTAGTGAGCAATCGTAGCGCTGTTTCCATCAAAATGTAGGTAGTCATTGCTTGGTATTCTCTCTTTCTATGCTGTAGCTGGTGTTACTATACTCCTCCACAATCTGGCGGTTAAATTCCACCGAAAAATCACTCAACTTCAGCTTTGTAGCGATATATTACACCCGTAATTGCACGGAACAATAGCAAAAAAAAGACATTTTCAAGCCAAGCACTGTTCCACAGTAGCTACTACAGACTGCGATAGTGCCTCTAAGTCATAGCCACCCTCAAGTCCAAAGACAATTTTTCGAGTTATTTGCAAGCAGTAGTTTGTCAAGGTTTTGTAATCTTGAGGTTGCAAATCGATATTTGCTAAAGGATCGGCAGCAGTTGCGTCATAACCTGCACTCACAATGAATAAGTCAGGTTGGAAGTCAAAGAAGAAAGGAATTACAGCTTGTTCAAATAGCGGTTGATAATCATAAATCGTACTTCCTGCAAGTACAGGTAAATTCAAGACATTTTTGTAAGCACCTTGTTCGGTGGTGCTACCTGTGCCTGGATAGAAAGGAAATTGATGCAAAGAGCAGTAGGCAATTTGGGAATTGTTTTCGACAATTGCTTGCGTACCATTGCCGTGATGTACATCCCAATCTAAAATGCCAACTTTGTTAATACCTGGTTGTTTGAGTGCGTAGTTGGCAGCAACCGCCGCATTGGAAAATAAACAAAAACCCATACCTTGACTTTTTTCGGCATGATGTCCGGG
>QQTW01004650.1_pt1 | contig 10317 bp, 7 predicted proteins | sample 1904831 | NCBI WGS metagenome assembly QQTW01 (sample SAMN09435610, study PRJNA476489) | Subsurface metagenome, whole genome shotgun sequencing project.
CATGCCAGAACTGAGCTCATGGCCAGCAAGCAAAGCGGAAGTTTCTTCTGGTTGTCAGCAAGGACCGCTTGCTTCTGTTATTGCTGAGTTATTTTAAGAACAGTGTGTCGAGTACTTCTGCTACTACGCACTCACCCCCATTCTACCCGTTATCTATCCCATCATGGCCCCTATTGCGTACCGCCAGCAGCAACGCCAACTACGACAGGCGCAAGACGCGCTGCGGGCCACCCAGCAGCAGTTCCGGGAGTTGCACGAGCAACTCCGGCAGCAAAGTGCGGCGGCTACCTGCCAGCTCAATGCGCTGCTGCAAACGATGAGTACGGGCATGTTGGCCCAGGACGAGCACTTCCGGATAGTGCTCGTCAATGAGCGGCTGTGCGAGTTGCTGAATTTGCCGCACCCTGCCGCCGCTTATATCGGGTTGGAGCACGAGGACTTTTTCTCGCAGGCCTTGGCTTTCCGCCACCCAAACCACGTGCAGCAACGGGCCCAAGAAATTATCCACGGGCAGTTGCGCGAAACCGAACTGCTGACGCTGACCACGGGCGTTATTCTGCAACGCGAGTATTTGCCAGTGGTGCAGCACGGCCACACTGTGCTGCATTTGTGGAGCTATGAGGACGTAACCGAGCAGCAGCAGGTACTGGTTCGGGTTCGGGAGCTTTCGCAGTTGGCCGAGCAAAGTCCCGCCCCTATCATCTGCTTCGGCAACGATGGCCAGGCCCGCTACGCCAACCCGGCCGCCGAGGCCGTGCTCCAAGCATTGGCCACTCCGCAGCGCCGCCCCGACTACGAGTTTTTGCGGCGCGAAGTGGCCGAAGCCTTGGCAACGAATACCTCCCGCACCGTGGAACACGGCCTGGACGAGCGGCATTACCTATGGACGGTGGTGCCGCTGGCCGGTGAAGAAGTGGCCAACATCTACCTCACAGATATTACCGCTCGCCGCCAGGCGGAAACCGAGCTGCGCCAAAGCCAGCTTTTTGCCGCCCGCATCAACGACACGATGCCCTCCGTCTTGTTTCTGTTTGATGTGCAAGAAAGGCGGATTGTGTACGTAAACCGGCAGGTGGAGCGCATAATGGGCTACACCGAGCAACAAATTCTAGCCCTCGGCGACCAGCTAATTCCCCAGTTGCTGGATGCCAACGGGCAGCAGCTCCAAAAGCTAGAGGAGCAGCTTGCCACGCTTTCCGACCAGCAAGCCGTCAGCTATGAGCTTTCGGTCCGGCACCAAAACGGCAGTTGGCGCTGGTTGCGCATTCAGGGCAGCGCGTTCCGGCGCGCGGCCGATAACTCGATCCAGCAGCTGGTGGGCAGCGCCGAAGATATCACTGAAAGCAAGGCCACCGCCGAATCGTTGCGCCAGGTTCGGCTGCTGCAAGAGCAGGTGGCCAATACGGTTCCCAATCTGATTTACATCTACGACTACGAACGGCAACGCAGCGTGTACTGCAACCGCTACATCGAAACCATTACGGGCTACACGGAAGCGGAAATTCTGGCCATGGGGGCCGAAGCCCTGCTTATGCAGATGCCCGAAGGCGAGGCCGAGAAGCTTCGCCAGCATGTAGCCCAGATGGCGGAAGTGGAAGATGGCGAAGTGCTGACTATGGAGTGCCACCTCACGCACCTCAACGGCTCCATCCGCTGGCTGCGCGTTACTACCACGCCCTTCGAGCGCGACGCGGCGGGCCGCGTGCGGCAGATCATAGGCAGCGCCGAAGATATTACCCGCTGGAAGGTGGCCGATGAGCAGCGCCGCACGGCCAACCGCCGGCTGGCCGAGCAGAACCGGCTGTTCCGCCAAGTGATTGATACGACGCCGCACTTCATCTATCTCAAAGACAACCAGGACCAGTACTTGCTGGCCAACCGGGCCACGGCGGAATTGTACGGCATGACTCCCCCTCAACTCATCAACACCCAGCCCGACCAGCGGCCCGTTAGTCTGGCCGACCGCCGACGCTACTGCCGCCAGGACGAGCAAGTGATTCGCACCGGCAAAGAGCTGGTGCAGGAAGAAACGTTTACCCGCCCCGATGGCTCCGTGCTGTGGCTCTACAGCATCAAGCGGCCTTTCGTGCTGGCCGATGGCAGCGTGCAGGTGCTGGGCATCGACAGCAACATCACCGAGCTCAAGCGCATGCAGCTGGACTTGCGGGCGGCCAAAGAGGCGGCGGAAGAAAACGCCCAGGCCAAGCAGAACTTTCTCACCAACATGAGCCACGAAATCCGGACGCCCCTCAACGGGATTCTAGGAATTGCCGGGCTGCTGGCCAAAACTCCCCTCGACGATCAGCAAAACCAATTCCTGAACCACATCCGGCGTTCGGCCGACCACCTGCTCGTGGTGATCAACGACGTGCTGGCCATGGCGCAGTTGAGCGCGGGGAAAATCCGGACAGAAACTATTCCCTTCGATTTGCGCGACGTGCTGCAAACCAGCCAGGAATCGTTGCTGCCCCGGGCGCAGGAAAAAGGCATTGTGCTGACCCTGAATCCGCCCCCTGCCAACGTGCCCACGACCGTCCTCGGCGACCCGCATCGCCTGCGGCAGGTTCTGCTCAATCTGCTTTCCAACGCCGTCAAATTCACGGAGCAGGGCCAGGTGGTGCTTAACTGCCGGCTACTGAGCAACCTCGATGAAGAGCCCATTTTCCAATTCTCGGTGCAGGATACGGGGCCCGGCATTTCGGCGCACTTACTCCAGGATATGTTCGAGCCCTTCACCCAAGTGTCTGCCAGCACGGCCCGCGAGTACGGCGGCTCCGGCTTAGGGCTGAGTATTTCGCGGGGCCTAGTGGAGCTAATGGGGGGCACGCTGACGGCCGAAAGCCAGTTGCATAAAGGCAGTACGTTCACCTTCACGCTGCCCTTCAAATCGGCGGAAGCCTCCCCGATGCCGGAATTGAACCCGCCCGCGCCCGACTACCGGGGATTGGGGCCGCGCCGGGTGCTGCTTGCCGAAGACAATGCCATCAATCAGTTTCTGGTGCAGTCGTTGCTGCGGAACTGGGGCTGGACCGTGGACACCGCCGGCACCGGCCCCGAAGCGCTGACTTTGTTTGGCCAGCACTTCTACGATGTAGTGCTGATGGACATTCAGATGCCGGGTATGGATGGCGTAACTGCCACCCGGCTTCTCCGGCAGTACCCCGATGCACCGCGCGCCGCCACGCCCGTACTGGCACTTACCGCCCACGCGCTACGCGGCGAAACGGAGCGCTACTTGGAGGCGGGCTTTTCCGGCTATTTGTGCAAGCCATTTCGAGAGGAAGAATTGTTCCAGTCGATTGCCGCGGTGCTGGGCCCGCACCCGGTGGCCCAGCCAACTACCAGCCCGGAAGTATTCCCCCAGAAGACGGCCCCCACCGCTTCACTCTACAGCCTGAGCGGTATCCGGCGGCTAGCCCACGGCAACGAAGACTTTGTTCGGCGCTTGGCCCAGCTCTTCATCCAGACCACGCCGCCAGCCGTGCGGGCCATGGAACAGCACGCCGCCGCCAGCAACTGTCAGCAGGTGGCCGCCGCGGCCCACGACCTGAAAAGCGCGCTCGACGGCTTGCATATCCGCCAGTTGCACGCCCCCATTCGACGCTTGGAAGCCTGCCAAGATGCGCCGCTACCCACCGGCGAAGTCCAGCAGCTCGTTACGTTGGTCCGCGACGTAACGGCGCGGGTAATTGAAGGCCTGCGGCACGACTTTCCAGGATTGTGAGGCACCCGGGGGAAGGATAGAGACTTTATGTATTGCTCCTAAGTGCCCTGAAGTCAGGTTTCGCTCAGTAGGTGATGACGTTGGCCCGGTGCATTACCACTCGTTCAGTGCTTGAAGCCCCGCTTCGGGGCCCTCCTAAAGCCGTATTATTGCCGGAGTTTCTACGCTATATTAGGGGCGCGGCATGAACGATATCAAAGTTGATACGCTGGTAGTTGGCGCCGGACAGGCAGGGTTGGCGGCGGCGTATTATCTGCAACAGCACCAAGTGGATTTCGTGGTGCTTGATGAGCGGGCGGCCGTGGGGGAGATCTGGGCCACTCGTTTTGATGCCCTGCGCCTGTTTTCGCCAGCTTGGGTGAGTGGCTTGCCCGGCTGGCCCTGGCCGGGTCAGGCGCTGCGCTATCCCTCCAAAGACGAAGCCGCCGCCTACCTGCGCGATTATGCTGCGCACTTCCACTTTCCGGTGCACCTGAGTCAGCGGGCCGTTCACCTCCGGGCGGCCGGCAACGGGCCCGGCTACGTGATCAAGACGGCGGCTGGCGCTACGTACTACGCCCGGCGCGTTTTTGTTAGCACCGGGGCCTATACGGCACCGCGGCTGCCTGATTTTGCAACTGAATTGCCCGCCCGGATTCAGCAACTCCACAGCAGCCAGTACCAGCGGCCCAACCAAGTTACGGGCCCGGGGCCCGTAGCCGTGGTGGGCAGTGGCAACTCCGCTTTGCAGATTGCCGCCGACTTTGCCGGTACTGGCCGGCCTGTTTTTGTGGCTTTCGATGAAAAAACCGGCGCGCTGCCCAACAACCAGCTGACGTGGCTGCTTCTCAAAAGCTTGGGGTTGCTGCGAATTCCGCGCACTACTAGCCTGGGCCACCGTCTGATGCACCACCCCGAGCCCGTGGTGCGCGGCGACTTACAGCGGCTGCGCAATTTTTCCAACGTTTACTTTATCGGCCGTGCTACCGGGGCCACGCCCGAAGGTGCTTTGCAAGGCCGGCGCCAAAGCACCCCGCCGCTGACGGCCGTAGTCTGGGCTACTGGCTTCGGGCCCGGTTTCCACTGGATTGAGTTGCCCATCTTCGACCCTGACGGCTTTCCGCGCCATAACCGGGGTGTCACGGCAGTGCCGGGAATAGCTTTTCTGGGGCTGCCGTGGCTGAACAGCCGAAGCTCAGCGCTGATGGGTGGGGTTGGACCCGATGCCCGGCACGTGGTGAATACTTTATTGAGAAGCACATAATTATGCTGCTCTCGCTCTGCACTAGTTGCCTAGGTTTGGAGTTAGCTTTACAGTATTCAGCAACAACTGTTTGAGCCCGGAAATTGGGTTGATTGTTGCTTGTTTCTGTTTCTCCTCTCTTAATTTCCCTTTGTATGTCCCTTCCTCTTTTCCTGGGCCTCGCTATCGCTACCGGCCTCGTTGCGCTCAACACCTTTGGCCAGTTGAAAGCGTCGCTGAAGCCCGTACCAGTGCGCGCCAACAATCGTCGTTAAGTTTTCTGGCTGACGGGTTTTGGCCGAGCTACCAACAAAAAGTCCCGCCTGTGTACAGGCGGGACTTTTTGTTGGTAGCTCGAGTAGAACCTACCGAAGGCTTGAGTTAGTATTGTTTATTAACGAATCACCAATTTGCGCATTTGGCTGGCATTATCCCCTTCCAGCTTCACGTAATAGAGGCCACTGGCGAACTTACTCAGGTCGAGGGTCTTGGTGAATCGGTCGTTAAGCTCCATAATGGCTTCACGGTAAATAACCGAGCCGATAACGTTCAGCACGCGTAATTCCACCTTGTGGCCTTCGAAACCATTAATGGCAATATGAACAATCCCCGTGCTGGGATTGGGATAAACCAAGAGGTTGCGGTCCTCATTAGGCTTGCCGGGAAATTGGGCATTAACGCCAGGTTTGGCAATTGCCGTAGGAAAGCTGCTGCATAAAGGGCCAAAGGCCAGCAGAAGCGTTAGAAAGAGGTAGGGTAGGCGTTTCATCATGAAAAGAATAGGTGCGGAAAGGGCAGTATATTGGAATGGTAACTTACAACGTTCCCCATCCAATTTAGTTTGCAAAGATACTGGTTGATTTTTAATTACGCATATAGAATATAACTCTTTTTTCCCTGGCCATCGCTTTCTACTTTGTATTCACTGCTTTACCAAATAAAATAAGTTGGATGTTCTCGTTATTGGGGGAGGATTGGGGGGCCTTGCGGCGGCTCTCGACCTAACGGCGCGCGGCCACCGCGTAACTGTGGTGGAAAAGAAACAGTACCCTTTTCATCGGGTGTGCGGCGAGTACGTTTCCAACGAAGTACTCCCCTACCTGCGCCGTCTCCAGGCCGACCCTAGGGAGTTAAACCCGGCCCGCATTACGCGCTTCCTGCTCTCCTCGCCGGCCGGGCGTACCTTATCGGTGCCGCTGGATATGGGAGGCTTCGGAATCAGCCGCTTCGCCCTCGATGAGTACCTGTTTCAGCTAGCCGCGGCGCGGGGTGTAACCGTACTCCAGCGCACCACCGTAACGGCCGTAAGCTACGACCCTACCACGGACCGCCATATTACCACCCTGGCTGATGGCCGCACGCTAACTACTCGCGTGGTGTTGGGGGCCTACGGTAAGCGCAGCGCCCTCGACCGGCAGCGGAGTTTCTTTCAGAAACGCTCGCCTTACCTTGGCGTGAAGCACCATTTACGCCTTGATTACCCGTCCGACCTGATTGCGCTGCACAATTTTTCCGATGGCTATGCGGGCATTTCGGCGGTGGAAGATGGCCGCTACTGTTTCTGCTACCTCACCACTCGCCAGAATCTGAAGCAGCACGGCACCATTGCGGCCCTGGAACAGAACGTACTAGCTGCCAATCCCTTGCTGCGGAAGATTCTCACCAACGCCGAGTTCTTGTATCCGCAGCCCGAGGTAATCAATGAGATTTCGTTCGCCCCCAAAAGCTGCATCGAGGACCATGTGCTGCTGTGCGGCGACGCGGCCGGCCTTATCACCCCGCTCTGCGGCAACGGCATGGCCATGGCCCTGCACGGCGCCCAGCTAGCCAGCACTCACCTCCACGATTTCCTGCAAGGCCGCACCACCCGCGCTACCCTCGAAGCGCGCTACCGCCGCGACTGGCACGCCCAGTTCGGGCAGCGGCTCCGGGTGGGGCGACTGGTGCAGGGCCTGTTCGGAAAACCCCTGCTGAGCGAAGCGGTAGTGGGTAGCCTGCGCCACTGGCCCGGCGCCGTCCGCGCCCTGATGCGCCGTACGCACGGTGAGGAGTTCGGGGATGACCTGGCTCAGTGGTGAAATGGTGAAATAGTGAGTTGATGTTCTGACTGCGCAAGCGGTGCAAGCCGCGCATGCAGAACCTCAAACTCACCATCTCACTATCTCACCACTGAGCCATCTCTTCGCTAATTTCGTATACTGCGTTCAATGACCAGCTACCTCAGTGCCATTGGCACCGCCAATCCTTCCCACCGTCTTCCACAAGCTCAGATTGGCGAATTCATGGCCCAGGCCCTGCAACTCGACGAAGCCGCCACTCGCAAGCTGCGAGCTTTGTACAGACTATCGGGTATCGGCCACCGGTATACTGCGCTGCCCGATTATGGGCGCGAGAACGGTGACTTCACTTTCTTTCCGAATACGCCGGACCTGGAACCCTTCCCGTCGGTAGGCACGCGGATGCAGGCTTACCGGCGCGAGGCGCTGCCGCTGGCTGTCGCGGCGGCGGAAAACTGCTTGCGGGAAACTCCCGAGGTGCCCGCAGCCTCGCTCACCCACTTGATTTCGGTGAGTTGCACGGGTATGTACGCGCCGGGGCTGGATATTGAGTTGGTGAACCGATTGGGGCTTCGGTTGAACGTGCAGCGCACTTGCGTTAATTTTATGGGGTGCTACGCGGCTTTCAATGCGCTCAAACTCGCCGATGCCATTTGTCGGGCCGATGCCGAAGCCCGGGTGCTCGTGGTGTGTACCGAGCTATGCACCCTGCATTTTCAGAAACATCGCGAAGAAGACCATCTGATTTCCAACGCGTTATTCGGGGATGGAGCGGCGGCGGCACTGGTGCTGGGCCGACCATCGGGTACGAGGCCGCATCTGGCGCTGGAAGCCTTCCACTGCGGCTTGGAACCCGACGGCCACGCCGATATGGCCTGGCACGTCAACGACTTCGGCTTTGAAATGACGCTCTCGTCGTACGTGCCCAAGCTGATTCAGCGCGGTATTCGGCGGCTCACCGATGATTTGCTGCGCAACCTGCCCGTCAAGCTCGCTGATATCCGGCACTTCGCCATTCATCCGGGTGGGCGGCGCATTCTTGAAACCATTGAGCGAGAGCTGCACCTGACCCGCGCCAATAATGCCCCCGCTTATCAGGTACTACGCGAGTACGGTAATATGTCGTCGGCCACCGTGCTGTTTGTACTGCGGGAGTTGCTGCGCAGCTTTATGGCGGCCGATGCCGGGGCCCCCGTGCTCAGCTTCGCCTTCGGGCCCGGGCTGACGCTGGAGGCAATGCTATTGCGGGTGACATTTGACAATTGACAGGTAACAATTGACATTTAACAATTATCATTTACCATTCAATCATGACAGGAGGACCTAGGCAGTTGACTTTTTGAAACCGCTTTCGAGGTGCTATTAAAAACCCTTTGTGCGTGTATGTAGCAGCTTTTGCATCCGCAGCAAACACTTGATTTCAGGCTTTAACTTTTAACTGCGTAAGCCCTACATGAGTAACGATACCTGATCCATTCATTGGCATCGAAGAATGTTAAATGTTAATTGTTACCTGTTAAATGTCAGTGGATTTCACGCGCCGCGCTACGGAGAAGGAGTTGATGGACGACCATTCACTAGCGTCTGATGCTTTGCGCCGGAATCTGGACGAGTTGGAAACCATCAACACGTGGCTGGGCGGCTACGCGCCGGTGCTCAACGCCTTGGAACGTTTGCGCCCTGAGTTCCCGGCCGGCCGGCCCCTGCGTCTCGCCGACTTGGGGAGCGGCGGTGGCGACACGCTGCGGCACGTGGCCCGCTGGGCGCGGCGGCATCAGCTTCCAGTGGAACTGGTTGGTGTGGATGCTAATCCTTTCATGCTCGACTATGCCGGCGCTAAAGCTCAGGAGTTTCCTGAAATCAGCTTCCGCGAGCATGATATATTCTCGCCTGTCTTTCAGCAACAGTCCTTCGATATTATTACGTGCAGCCTGTTTTGCCATCATTTCCCTGATGCTGACTTAGTGCGGCTGCTGGCCCAGGGTCGCGCCCAGGCCACTACGGCCGTAATCATCAACGATTTGCACCGGCACCCGCTGGCTTACTACAGCATCAAGTGGCTAACCTGGCTGCTGCGCGGCTCACACTTGGTTCAGAACGATGCACCTCTATCAGTAGCCCGGTCCTTCAGCCGTCACGATTGGCAACGTTTGTTGCAGCAAGCCAACATCACGCGCTACACCCTCCGCTGGCGCTGGGCCTTTCGGTGGCAAGTGGTGATATGGTGAGTTGGTGGATTAGTGGCTTGGTGAGCTTACTGTTCTGCTTGCGCGGACAGAACATCAAACTCGCTAACCCACCAACTCACCAATCCACCGTTTCACTACCTCACCGTTCAGCTCCATAAGTCGGCGGCAACCCGGAAGGTGTTGGCGTGGGCTTCGATGATGTCGGTGAGGCGGGGAGAGTAGCCGCCTCCCATGCATACTACTACGGGCAGGGCGTGGCGGTGGCAGAGCGTGAGTACAAACTGGTCGCGCTGATGGCAGCCTTCCCGGCTGAGCGCGAGGTGGCCGAGCTTGTCGGTGGCCAGCACATCAACGCCGCTGAGGTAGAACACGAAATCGGGGTGTACTTCATCGAGCAGGCACGGTAGCGTGTTGTGCAGCAGGTTGAGGTAGGTGGCATCGTCGGTGCCATCGGCCAGGGCCAAATCGAGGTCGGACTGCTCTTTCCGGTGTGGATAGTTGCGGGCGCCGTGCATAGAGAAGGTGAATACCCGCGCCTCGGACTTGAAGATGGCGGCCGTGCCGTTGCCTTGGTGCACATCGAGGTCGACGATCAGAATTTTGCGAACCCCCAGTGCGGGGTGCGCCAACAGATAGTCGGCAGCGGCGGCTTGGTCGTTGAGCAGGCAAAAACCTTCGCCCCGGTTGCGGAAGGCGTGGTGCGTGCCGCCCGCAATATTGAGCGCAACACCACTTTGCAACGCTCGGCGCGCGCATTCCAGTGTGCCGCCCAGAATGGTTACTTCCCGCTCAACCAGCTGCGGACTCCACGGAAAGCCGGTGGCCCGCTCTTCCTGGCGCGTAAAGCTGCCGGCACGCAGGCGTTGGTAATAGCCGGCGTCGTGCGTGCGCAGAATATCCGGCGGCGGCGGCGCCAGCGGCGCAAAAAAGGCGCTTTCCGAGACGGTACCTTCGCGCACAAGCTGCTCGGGAAGCAACTCGTACTTCAGCATGGGGAAGCGGTGATTGTGCGGCAGTGGATGCGCATAAAGCGGCGCCCAGGCAATGGAAAGCATAAGGGGTGATTAAGTGGCTGAGCGAGGAAGTGATTAAATGAGAAGGTGACAATACGTTTCAAGAACTGTC
>QQTW01004651.1_pt1 | contig 10316 bp, 13 predicted proteins | sample 1904831 | NCBI WGS metagenome assembly QQTW01 (sample SAMN09435610, study PRJNA476489) | Subsurface metagenome, whole genome shotgun sequencing project.
CTCAGGGCCTTCTTCACTCCAGCCAGCGCTCTCACCAACCTTGGCTTCGCCATCACGGCAGATTCGATGATCTCTTTCCAGCGAGCCGTCTTCCCTTTGCTGCTCTTGAGTTTCCTCATCATCGTCGGCAACACCGGCTTTCCGTGCATGCTGCGACTGATTCTGTGGATTGCCTCCCACGTCGTTCCCACTGACAGTCACATGTGGGAGGAATTGAAGTTCCTGCTCGACCACCCCCGTCGCTGTTTTACGTTGTTATTCCCCAGCTACACGACCTGGTGGTTATTTTGGATTCTGGTCATCTTGAACCTGTTGGATGTGTTGCTCTTCATTATTCTTGATGTGAGTTGTCACACTCTCTGTCTGGACACCCATCCGGAGTATGCCCTAACAACCAAACTAATCACGATGGCGGATGCAGCTCAACACTCATGCCGTGACGGAACTCCCGGTAGGAATTCGAATCGTGGACGGATTCTTTCAAGCCACCGCCTCACGCACGGCCGGTCTCTCATGCGTCAATTTAGCCCTGCTACATCCGGCCGTGCAAGTGTCGTATATGATCATGATGTACATATCCGTCTATCCCGTTGCCATCTCGTTGCGATCGACGAACGTGTACGAAGAAAAAAGTTTAGGGATCTACGGCGACCCGGGGGATGAATCGAAGAATAGCACGGGGGATCGAACATACATGACGGCCCATCTACGGAAACAGTTGTCGTTCGATCTATGGTATGTGGTCTTGGGATTATTTGTGATTACCATCATCGAGGGATCGCGGATTGAAAACACCAACGACTATGTAAGTCACCTTGTCAATCAATCAATCGAGTTTGAGGTCATATATTTATTGACGATGGATGAAAGGCATTCACCATCTTCTCGGTCTTGTTCGAAATCGTGTCCGCATACGGAAATATCGGCCTCTCATTAGGCTATCCAAACATCAACGCCTCCTTTTCAGCGGAATTCAAGACATTGAGTAAATTGGTCATCATCGCCATGCAGATCCGAGGGAAACATCGTGGGTTACCATACGCTCTTGATCGTGCTGTACGTATCCCCTAATCCCCTTACTATGAATGCTCTTCTCTACATGCAAAGTCGGTGTACTGTGCAGAGTCGGTGTATTGACTTGACTACCTTCATGATTAGATCCTCCTGCCTAGCGAATCGTTGCAACAAAAGGAAGAACAAGACGCACGTAATCGAATGCTCCGACGTGCGTCGAACCTGTCGACCATGGAAGCTGCGGGTATTGCCTCGATCGCTACGACCGTCCCAGTAGGGATGAATGGGTCAGCTGTGGAGAAGGTACAACAGCAGACTGGTGGACCACCCGAAAAGGGCAAGGCGAATCACGTCGATTGATGTTCGGTCGTTACTTCATATTGGGCAACCCACCTCTTCCGGACTGGTTGGTTCGTTTGCTTCGAGTTGTGTATGCTCAGCTATAGACGGAGGGTTGGCGTTTTCGAGAGGGTATTTCAAGCGAGAATAGAACCAGCGACTCATTCATTCATTTATTCATTCATTGATATTGATACGTATCAGTCCCGATAGACTCTCGACTTTTTAAACTACGTCTGACACCACACCGTATAGGTTCTGAAAAAGGGACGCGTTAGAGCGACATTCAACATGTCTAGAGCGGTAGGTAGGGTACTTAAAGCGCCATCCAAAGTAAAAGTTGAAAAAGCTACTGTACTTCATTCAACCGCTAGCATGCATCTTCCTTACAAGTCGTGAGAAATACCGGGTCTCCAGCAGCAACCAGACAATAAATGTTTTTTTTTTTAAAAAAAAAAAAAAAGTCATCTCTTGCTGGTCTTAACGATGCTCTAACCTGCAGAAAGCAGATATCAAACTCATGAGACTCAATTTCGGAAATCATATTTCTGCAGAGAGTTGGGAAGCGGATATCACTTCTAGCGCACTTCTGATAAATGTTATAGCGAGTACGAGTTTAGACACCTCGGTTTGTGGAGGCTAAAGGGTAGTTGTATCCGGTCGTTCTGAGTGGTTTTTGGTCTACATTGTGAGGTCTAGGATCTCGAGTCTTGGAGAGTCAGGCCGCCAGTCTATAGTCATCGCAACAAGTATAACCCTTAAAAAAAAAAAAAAAAACAGCGTGAAGATACTGCTAGAGTCATATTCTACAAACACATAAGCAACTTTGAGAAGCTTAGGAAATGGACAGGATTTACTGTAATTGTTAAAACATGTCTGCCTATCTTGAAGACCGCGCCGCAACCATGGCTGAAGGTTCATACTTCTTGAAATACGCGTCTTGAGCGACGGCTTAGATCTTCACGCGGAGGTACCAGGTCCGCCATGTCGACACCAGACCGAGACGCACCGTGAACTCGACCGAATTCTTCTAAGCGCCGTATACTCTCCTTTGCAACTTCGAGAGGGTCGTAGCTGCATTCCCGAAGAGCTTCAAGCCATTCCCCTAGCACTCCGATTGCATCTGCCAGCACGGTGGCGTTGATGTTGGAGCCAATTGGAGAACCAGGCTTCAGCTCCGACCGAATACAGTGAATGTCTGCGCCGGCTTATATAAGAAGAGCCACAGTTCCCCACGAAGGGGACAACCATTCTTGTCGGGCCGGAGCCACCTGCTGCTTACTGAGAACCTCCAATGCCATTCCTAAAGGCCATGATCCGTCTGGCTGATTGTTTGGATCCCAACCGCAGGCGATAGCCAATTCGAGCGATTCTTGATATTGTATTGTCGGCTGATAAATTTCGAGGCCGAGGGCTTGTGGTATTGTAAGGCCGCACGTTTTCACATATTGACGTACGTTCTGGCCGCTGCCCCTTAATAAATCTTGTAGGTGCTCGAGGTTGAAGGGGCCGTGGTCAGCTATGGATAGCCACCCAGGAACAAGCCATTCGACGAAAAAATTAGGCATCTCTTCTAGAACCTCGTCTTCCATCCGATCCCCGAGCAAACGGAGGCACTCCAGTATATCATCATAGCGGTTTCCCTCCCACGCAGACTCAATGAGCAGGACGAGCGCGGTTAATGTTGAAACAGCATGCAAGCCATTGCGACTACAGATCAGCGTGATTATCGTACCAAGAGCTGCCACGGCTTACTGGTCTATTTGTGCTGGGTCTGCTCCTTCTCGAAGAAGGAACTCGAACATCTCCGTCATGGAGTCGTTGGGTGACATGGCTGCATACTAAAGCCAATAAGCAGAGTTCGTTCTTCGATTCGTCACGGCCAAAATACCAAGAGCAGGTTTCTACCCCCTTCAGATTGATCTCGAGGATTTGCACGTCCCTGAGCAAACAGATCTTGAAGACCTTTGACATCACCATCCTTTATGCACTTCCACACGGGGGCGTCCTCTGAAATGATTGGGACGATGGATATCAGAGGACATATCTGATAATATCCCTGCTGATTAGGCGCATCCGTATAGGAAGCCGAGATGCCTGGCAAGACCATCCAGCGCGACGATGGAAAAAACTGGATGTCGATTTGGAAGTAAGCGTTAGATGTCCCACGCTCTCGAAAAGTACTGAGTTTGATGAGGAGACGCCCCATGCGCCAATTGAAATACCAAGTCTGTTTCCAAAGTATAGCGGGTTTCTGCTTCCACAGAGGGATCAATCTTTTCGAACCGCTGTCCCACTGGTTCTGGATCGAACCGTCGACGAAGTCAGGACTGAAGGTCGACTGTCGGGCGACGTCTACATGACGGTTCCCGGACAGCCGCAATGCAGGCGAGGCCGAACGTGCAAGGACTCGATCAGGGTTGCCTTCTTGTGAGACGAACGAATTCTGAGTAGCCGCTGTTCGAGATATTTCTTGACTGATAGAGTCAATCGTACGTCTCATGGCCCGCAGCATTCGTTCATTCTGAATTTGAGACTTAGAGACCTTCCCAACGATCGTGGGAAGAACGTTCTGTAGCTCCGCTCGGACGATCCTTCCCAGCACATCCTCGTTGCAGACTGAGAGAGTTGTCGATGAGGATACATCTTGAGAAGGGAGCTTCAGCTCGGTGAGCATCGTGGCCAGCGAATCCAATTTCGTGTTGATTGTTTCATGTGGGGTGACCATGCTGGTGCTGACTTGCTCACGTGAGCTGATTGACTGACTTTGCAGGTCCCGCTCATGCTGAATGTCTTCGTGAAGTTGATCGAGTTTGGCGTGAATGGTTTCAGAAGCTGACGTTGCGTGCTGGACGATGCTTTCCGAAGTCTTTGACAAGGCATTCTCAAACCTCTGCGCGGTCCGTCCTTTGATATCCTCACGACTGTTTCAACAGTGAGTGATGCAACATCACCCCATAGGTCTCATCCGATCAGAGCTAGAGCATACCGTCCAACGATCTCCAGTGCTAAAAGAACTGTTGACTTTCGATGCTCAAGGCTTTGTGTTGCTTTTCTGATTTGCGCCTGATCAAAAACGAAGCGAATCCTGTGGCGTAGGCTTTTCGAAAGATCTGATGACAGAAACTCCTTGACTGCCGCGATGTCATCGTGGAAGCCTTGGACAGCATGCATGATAGCTTCCGGTAGCACCTCGGAATGGTGACGGGCATTGGCGGAGCTTGAGAACTCTGCGATGTAGCTCGACAGGCTCTTCATGATTGAGCTAACATCCTCGAGAACTACGTGATTGCGTTAGCGAGGATGCAGTATAAGGTACAGAGCTGACGTGTGGCCAATACCGGATCGCAAGTGCTGAACATCCTTGGAAGTATCTTTGAGGTCGACAAGAAACCCGCGAATCTCGCGAGCACAGCGTAGAGCTACATCGCAGATTTGAAGAGCACCCGCGGCCGCACCAAGGGCGACCACCCCTTCTGCCATGGCTTCCTTGAACAGCTTGACATCGACTCGACTGCAGAGGTAAGGAAAAGCGTTCAAGCATTGAAGAAGAAGAACTGAAACTGGGAAGCGTGTGAAAATTACCCTGATGATGGAGGCCTGTCGTCGCAACAAGGCTGAGCGGGGCTCGGGCATATCTCAGCCTTGCATGATGCAGCGCCTTGGCGGAACTGGCAAAGGCCGCCTTGTTCCATGTAGATTTGAGTGGTCAGCGGCCTAGCAGTCAGGTCCTAACCTCGGCGAGGCAATGCTAGTCAGATACTCGAGTCAGGACGTCTATATAGACCCTCTCGCGTCGTCAGTAACTTGTGTGCGTGACTGGCCGACCCATTGACATCAGTTTCGGATGAATAGTATATTAACTGCGTAAGCCTGCTCACTTTGGAGGAATGATCTGCCTCATCATCAAGAACGTTCTCTTGTTCAGACCCTTCGACCCCACTATCGTTCTCGTTCGCCATGTCCAGGCTGTAGATTCGATCGCCACACAACCGACGGTCTTTCCATGGAGACATCTTCCAGAACCGTCGCCCGAGTTCAGTGGCGAGCTGGCGCCAATTTCGCGAGTTCAAGGGATGAATGGATCCTTTTGACAACGGGAGCCCCTCATCCGAGGTATATCGTCTGAGGCCCTTGGTGAGTTCGTCGGGCTTCCAATGGAGCGACTTGTCCTCGCCCCTAGCGGCTTGACGACAGACCTATGGACGATGCGGTGCCGTGGGCCAGAGGTATGCACTTCTCTGGAGGGCACTATTCAAGGGCTCAAGAATTATGCTGCTTTGAACGAAGCCCAGGAAAGGATGGACGGAGGTGAGGTAGAGGGATAAAAGGAAACTGACAGGTTGGGGCATGAAACGAAAGATCCCCCGCGCGACACCGGTACGCCAAAGGTTCTTACTATAGTCCGTGAAGAAGGCAAAGCCACCTCCAATCAAGAATAGATGGCGGGAGCGACCAACGTTGGTGTGGGAGATGCACAGCAGGGACTGCGCCCGTGCAGGCTGGCCGGCTTTCAAAATGGATCCCAAAGGAGCCTCGAGAGCCAGACATCAATTCAGAAACGGCGGAGCTGTTTAGGAGCTTTTTTAGTCGTCCGAGGGAGCGGTGTCACGGATACGAGAAGAGAAAAAGTTGTAGCACCTTTCTTGCTCGGAGGATCCAGACAGTGAGGCATCAAAATAATTTGAGGAGTTATATAGAGCTCTATGCCGTTTAAGAGCTGTGCAGTTCTATGAAAGCATCGATATATTCATGAAGTGCGGAACTTCGCCAAATCACAGCACATCTGTCTTGACTTGATGTACCCAATTCATTCTTTGTATAGCGCTATGGCAAAACAATATACTTCCTCAAATGCCCCGGCACCGCCTCCAACAACTTCTTCTCCTGCAACCATTTCTTCGAGAACAAGCGGTCCGCATAGCGATACGCGCCATCGCAGAGCATCGTGACGACAGTATGGCCCTTGCCCAGCCGTTCCGCGACCTCTTTCGCCGCGACAACATTCAAGCAGGAGCTGGCTCCGAGATATAGTCCCTCTTCATCCAAACAGCGATACACCATTTCGATGCTCTTCTCGTCGGCAATCTGCAGGGAATCGTCCACGAGATCGATATCCGGCTGAAGATTATCCGTCACCCGACCCTGTCCGATCCCCTCCGTGATGGACGATCCCTCTCGTTTGACGAGCTTCCCTCCACTCTGGATGTAACTATGCAGTACGCTTCCCGGAGGATCAGCCAGGAAACATTTGACTCTTCCATCCGACTTGGTTTTCAAATATCTCGTCACGCCGGCCAACGTCCCGCCCGTCCCAGTTGCACACGTGAAGGCATCGATATCACCATTCGTTTGGTTCCAGATCTCGGGACCCGTGGTTTCCACATGTGCGCGTCGATTCGCGACATTATCGAATTGATTCGTCCACACCGCGTTCTCGATCCGTTCCGCGTGTCGTTTCGCTTGGTGGTTGTAGTTCTCCGGGTTCTCAAAGGGGACGGCCGGGACAGGATACACTTCTGCGCCGAGCAACCGTAATAAATCGATCTTGCCTTGCGATTGCGTGTTCGGCATGTAGATCACCAGTCGATATCCCCTTGAGCGACACACGTGCGCGAGTCCTATCCCGGTGTTGCCCGCTGTGCCTTCGATCACGGTCCCACCCGCTCGAAGAAGCCCGCGCTCTTCGGCGTCGCGGATGACGTACAATGCTGCGCGGTCTTTGACGGACCCGCCGGGGTTCATGAATTCGGCTTTGCCAAGGATGTTGCATTGGGTTTCGGAGGAGAGGCGGTTAAGTCGGATTAATGGTGTGTTGCCGATGGCTATATGTAGATGAAAGTAATTTCAGCAATGGGGTATTCAAAGACTGATGAGAAGTGAAGAAATGGTGTGATCACTAACCCCCTGTGAAACTATCAACGACTCCTTGCGCCCGCGATACAGCGATCCCATACTGATTTGGTCGCTCCATCTGAGCAACCGTCTCGGCCGCGCGAGACACAGTCGAAGCAAAGCCTCGAATGGCACCCCGAAGCATCTTGGTCTGTGAAGAGAGCTACGAAGTCTAGGAATGGCCGTCATTTTGTCCGAACTGCGGGCCGAAGTCGGATGTATCGTCGTCGCATTGAAATGATACGATTGCACGTGATTCTAGATCTGATCTTATCTTATCTTAGCGTTCCCTCCCACGAATCGCGATCCGAGGTGTTTGTTTACAATTCAACCTCAGTTCTATTGTTCTGCGCTCCTCCCCTCCCATCACCATCGCCAACAATTGCTTCGAACCTGCTCAACTACAGACAGCCAGCCAGAGGAATCCGACATAGATACTGCCAAAATGCCAGCACGAGCGTCAACCCGAACAAACCGTCCGTCCTCAGCAACGACAGCTGCATCGCGCAAATCTACTGCCGACACCACCACCAGCGCGATCCCCCTTGGCGACGTCCAAGAGAGTCCACCCACTAAGTTACGCGTCCAAATTACGCGCATCTTCACCGATGCGCAACACACGACAGCGTCGCATCGGAAACTGGTCAACAACCTCCGTCGCGTCCAGGAGGGATGCTGCTATGAATCCACCGAACAACAAAATGCACTAGATGGCGCCGGGGAAGAGCAATTCAACGAGGAAGTCGAACGATGCATCCTCCGGCTTATGGGCGTTAAGAAGAGTGAAGGCGTGGGTGATCGCATCGTGCGATTTCTAGGGTTATTTCTCCGACATGCTGGCGAGAAAGGTACATTATCACCCTTTTAACATTCCTTTCCCCGAATGAGATTTTTATATCGACGTACTGATTGTACGACATAAAGACAATGCTTTGAACGGAGATGCATCCACCGATGAAGTTCTCTTATCAGAAACGCCCACCTCGCGTCTCACCTCCCGTGTCCTGTCTACGCTCCTGCCTTTACTCACATCCAAAGAGAAACAAGTCCGATATCGCTCCACCCAGCTTCTCTCGCACATCATCAACTCGGTCGACTCCATCGACGATGACCTCTTCCAATCGTTGCGCCTGGGTCTACTCAAACGACTCCGTGACAAAGAAAGCATGGTACGTGTCCAGGCGGTGTTAGGACTGGGTCGATTAGCAGGCAACGAAGCCGAAGACGACGCAAACGATGAAGGGAGCGACGACGGCGACCACGACGGTTTACTCGAGCGATTGTTGAAAGTTCTTCAAAACGATCCCAGTGCCGATGTGCGTCGGTCACTACTATTAAATCTACCCCTTACCCCGACGACGTTGCCGTTCCTACTGGAAAGAGCGCGGGATCAGGACCCACCGACTCGACGAGCGTTGTATTCCCGATTATTACCCGCCCTGGGCGACTTCCGACATCTATCACTGTCGATGCGTGAGAAATTACTTCGTTGGGGATTACGTGATCGGGACGAGAACGTGCGAAGAGCCGCGGGGAGGTTATTCAGGGAATGTTGGATTGAAGATTGTGCTGGGACTCGTGCCGCCGTCGAAAACGGGGATGCGGGAACGGCGGAGACAGGAAAGAAACGAGAAAGAACACCACCCAATTTCGATGCCCTCCTTGAATTGCTCGAACGGATCGATATCGTCAATGCCGGTGCCGAAGATGGTGTGGCTCTCGAAGCCATGCTAGGGTTCTGGGAAGGTCGTCCTGATTATCGCGATGCCGTTACGTTCGAAGCATCGTTCTGGGAAACCCTCTCGGCTGAATCAGCGTTCGTGATTAGGTCATTTAATCACTTCTGTCGTCAAGAGCAGCAGCAGCAGCAGCAGCAGGGGAGCAGCGGTCGGTACGAGGTGTTGTTAGAAGAGAAGATGCCCGAGGTGACGAGGTTCGCGTTCTATATGGAACGCTATATCAACCGACTGGTGGAGATTCGCAAGCAGGGGGAGGCACAACAAAAAGATGGAACGTCAATGAATGTCGATGATGACAACGAGGATCAAGACACCGTCGAGCTGGAATTCATCGTCGAGCAACTGTTACATATCGCCCAGACACTGGATTACTCGGACGAAGTCGGTCGACGTAAGATGTTCGCCTTGATGCGCGAGACGTTGGCCACACCGGAGTTACCGGACGAGGCGACGAAGCTAGTGATCGAGCTGTTGAAGATTCTCTGTGGAGCGGATTCCTCAGAGCGGGAATTTTGCGGAGTTGTGCTAGAAGCAGTGGCGGAAGTGCACGACAGTCTTGTCCCGGATGATGATGGCAGGAGTCAGGTAGTTGGACAGGAAGAAGAGGACGACAGCTTCCATTCGGCGAGGTCGGAAATGAGCGAAGAGAGTAATGGTGCCCCACCGTATGCCTCCTTGAACGGACTGAGCAGCAAGAAGGGTTCCTCAAATGCTGGACGACGACAACGAAAAGTATCCGAAAAGACTATCAAAGCCGGTGGTGGTGTCGAAGATGACGAGGAAACAAAAGCCATTCGACAAATCATTGTCAACATGAAATGTCTACACATCGCGCAATGCATGCTCGAGAACGTTGAGGGACCATTACAAGAGAATGGACATCTCGTGAGCATGCTTAACAATTTGGTAGTTCCGGCCGTTCGAAGCCATGAAGCCCCGCTGCGAGAACGGGGACTGTTGTGTCTTGGACTATGTTGTCTTTTGGATAAGGTGTGTACTCCGATCCTTGGCTGATACGTTGGCACTACTTACTAACAACATATGTACGCAATAGACACTAGCCCAAGAAAACCTCACCCTCTTCCTGCACTGTTTCCACAAAGGGCATTCAGCCTTACAGATCTACGCTCTACACATCCTCTCCGACATCCTAATTACGCATGGCTCTTCCATTCTGGACTTCCACCCGTCATCCTCGGGAACAGACCAACAGGGGAACCACAAGGCAATCTACAAAGTCTTTTCCAAAGCTCTCAAATCCTCATCCTCCTCATCTACCGCCACAACCACTGGATCTCCCTCCTCTGACTACGATGCCAACTCCGAGGC
>QQTW01004652.1_pt1 | contig 10316 bp, 9 predicted proteins | sample 1904831 | NCBI WGS metagenome assembly QQTW01 (sample SAMN09435610, study PRJNA476489) | Subsurface metagenome, whole genome shotgun sequencing project.
CAGGTGTCCAAAAATAACAAACGCCAAAAGCGCAATCTTCTTCTCATCCATGCCATTCACCATCTCATGATCATTATGGCACTCTTGAGACTCGCCAAAGCTGTCTTCAGCATGTTGCTTCATGTAGTCGTCGAATTGGCCTTCAGCTCGCTCATTTATTGCCTTTTTGCCCTCTTCCTGCCATTTCTTGAGATAGTACCCAGCCTCAACATCTCTTTTGAACCTAGCCACGTCCCTCTTAATAATGCTATCGTTTTCCGCGAACTCCACTGAGATGGGACACTGTAGCTTGCCCGTTTCGTCCGTGGTGTGAATGCGGTAAGCAGGAGGGAAGGCGTCAATGAGATTACGCTTCTTCTCTTCGGTCATAGATGACCATTTCAAGATGGTGGACGCGAACAGCGACTGAATGTCTTCCTTGAGTATTGGCGAATTTGTCTGTAATGCATTTGCTGGAGTAAGAAGATTGCGCTTTTGGCGTTTGTTATTTTTGGACACCTGCGTTGTATTGTCGCGAACTGAAAGCACTGGGTCGAAGTGCTCAGGGGCTTTTGTTTTACGTCCGGAGCGGCGAGCCATGACAGCTAGGAAGTACAAAAGAGATCGTTGTTAGTTCAGCGTGCACAATACTGAAAGTGAAAGCTTTGTTGCCCTATGCCAACTCGCAAATGAGGGCTTCTGATTCAAACTGCCAGGGAGGCCATCCATAGACAAAGGCTCCTGATAGGCGCACCAAAAGAGCCATGAGGGCAGAGAAGCGCCACTGTGCGTGTTACTCTCTAGGACTACCTCAGTCCAAGAAGAAAGTAGTTGTGTTGAAATGGAGTGCCCTTTAATTTGTGACTGTCGGCCGCCTAACGTCCAAATCGCGTTTGCCAAGTAGTTGCCCCTGAGCTCCCCCCTAACCTGCTCCGACCCTAATATTATAAGGGCGCTGCTTTGTTTACCAAATGACTCGGAATAAAAAAGAAGGATGCATTAACAACTGAAATACATGAATATAACCACAGTTAAGTACGTTCTGATATTAGAAAAAGCATAGCTGGAGGCGTCCACGAGTTGGCAGCCCTATCTGCACTACTACACCATGAATTACTATTTTTCTATTATTGCTATAATTTACATAAAGGACAGTACTAAGTATGTTTTGTTTTGTCCCTCTGCTTCTGGCCTCCTTCTTACACTGTACAGATTCTTGTCACAAGCCAAAATTCGTCCTCTCATGCGTGCATGGATCTTCGATTGGAGTAGTCTCTTGGAAGATCTTGTAATCATAGGAATCCTCCTTGTACCTGGAAAGCTGGCTCACGCAAATATTGGTTACACAGCTAGGTAGCTGTCATCCATTCAAAGAATTTTATACAGCTTGGTTATCTCACAAAGTATCTGAAGCACTCCGTAAGACAAGAACCATTTGTGGCATAAATAGCAGAATTGCTTTCCATGGTTTTGATGAACTGGACGAATGAATACTATCTATCTGCAGAATCTACTGTGCAGGCGTGTGGAGCCACGTGACCGCCAGCTTTGGCGTTGGGTTAGGCGCGGCCGGCCAGTGGCTTATTTCAGACGTAACTACGTAGTACTACACGTTTACCTCTCTTTTGCAGTGCAGCTTGAATTTTCGCCAAGATTTCTGCAGGTCGAAATCTGGCATCAAAACATTGATAGTGACATATTTACCATCGGAGGCTGAGTTTAATTTTCCTCTGTATACGAAAGTCCAGGATGGTTCAATCTACCCAAATAGCACGGCTCGATGGTCAGATGCACCCAGATCTTATATCCACAATCCTTGCTAATCTATTCGTACAGGCCTCATGCTGGCAGCTTCAGTAGATGACGAGCAGGTGAGTTGGCGTTGTGCAGGATGCTTATTGTGAATGATGAAGACAGCCAACTGATTTGGAAGATGTAGGTCGAAAGCGAGCTTGCCGAAGTTAAGTCACAAGCAAAGATGATCTTTCGCCGCTTGAACCGCAACTCCGAACCACAAGCCAGCATAGAATCTGGCCAATACACTTTGCAGTACGAATGCACAATACGTTTAATTCGCATATATTTAGCTTGCGCTGACACACGTCAGCTACATAATACAAGACTCAGTCTGTTTCCTCTGCATATGCTCCAAGTCATATCCGCGTAAATTGGCGTTCACTTACCTCTCCGATCTCGCGACCGAGTTCGCTACTATTTACCCTGCAACACAATATAATTCGCCTACCTTGCGTCCCTATGCTTTCGTTGAGTTCGACACTTTCATTCAGCGCACCAAGAAGACGTACCAAGATTCAAGGGCATCTGCGAATCTGGACAAGCTGAATGATGAGTTGAAGGATGTGACGAAGGTGATGACAAAGAATATCGAGGACCTGTTGTATCGAGGAGATAGCCTGGAGAGAATGGGGGAGATGAGTGGCAGGTTAAGAGAGGATAGTAAGAAGTACCGGAAGGCCGCTGTGAGGATAAATTGGGAATTGCTCTTGAAACAGGTATGTCTTCCTGTCCTAGACTCGTCGGTCACGCCACGAATATTGATGCCGGAGTAGTATGGTCCCTTTGCCGCTCTCGGCTTCATTATGATTGTATTCATCTGGTGGCGATTCCTTTGATGATACCCTCCGCTATCTGGTTCAGCTTTCCGAAATGATACCCATTGTCGATTTTTTGGGTCACTCTCATATAGGACACAACAGTGGCTAGTTGGAGGATGCTAGTTGTGAAGATTAATCCTCGTCCTCTTCGTCATCAAAATCGTCCTCCGCGCCCATATCATACAGTATTCTGCCGCCCTCTCCACCGCCACCAGCTTTCTGCGCATCGAAGTAAGGGAGCACAACTCCTTGCCTTTCCTGCTTCTGCCGTTCCGTCAAGCTCAGATCGAATGTCAAATTCGAAAGCTCTCCTTCAGATCCCGGCCGCATATCAACCTGCTTTCTGAAGAGCGGGTGATGGTCCAATAAAGTCACGGTTTCGAGCAACCTGCCACTCTCATTGGATTGCTTGGGCAGCTGTGATGGTAGGAAAAACCAGTCTACGACTCCACGACCACTCTTTCGCCTGTGTTCGAGTTGAACTACGAGACCGTTCATTTCCGGCTTTAAGGTCTTGTCTTTTCTGTTCAATCCTATCACGACACCTTCTAACTCTTCAGCGAGACCGAAGGCAGGATCTGCAAGGCTGCGATCTTGAGCTGCCTTCTGCGCAAGTAGGTGTTCGATAGAGTGCAGCGTCATAATTGACGTTGCAAGATAGTTCAATTGAGCAAGTGGGGAGGGCGCATACTTGCTTGACGGAGCTTGACAGGGCATATCCGTGTGGTAGACCGCAACAAGCGATACCTGACGTCTCGGGTGGCGAGGATCTGGCATAATGAATGAGGAAAGGTAGCCGGGTAGGTTGAAGGCAATATCTTGCGTAGAGTGGGATGCAATTGCGTGTAGAGTATCAATCAAGATGATGAATCCTGAAGCCCTAGTTAGACATGACAATAATCCATTCCTGATTAATAAGTTGGCCTCATACGCTGGCTTGCTACCAATGATGAAGACGAGGTGGATAAGAGCTTCGTTACTTCTTGCAGGACCTGATTCGGCTGCTTCTTCCAGCATGAAATGAAATGAGTGGCATTGTTGGGAGGTTGGAGCGTCTCAAATGAGAGGAATATCGTTTTTGATCGAGACAACTTCGTCCGATCAGCCAACTGCCCGTAATGGAATAAAATGCTTATTGGGGCCATGTAGTGGGCTCTTGTGGAGGTGCTGATGACGAGTGGTATTGGTGTGATCTTACCTCAGCTCTTCTTAGATATTCTCGAAGCAGCGGTTTTGCTGGCTGTTCTAGCGAATCTAGAATGATCGTGATGGGCGAGACATTGTCCCTCTGGTTGAGTAGCTTGGAGATCAGTAGTAGATTATGTGTACGTCGGTGGGAAAGGTTGGGATGAGCCATATCTCTCTGTGCTGGGATACTGATGTTTGATCTGGCTTTTACACATATATCGAGTAGACATGAACAGCATCAAACATGTCATTCCATTTCTTGGCACAGAAAGGGGCTTACTACTAGTACTATAGTAATAGGGGAAGATGATACTGCACCGGCAAAGGAGGGTATGTGAAAATTACTAGGAATCTTAAGAAAAATAATGGTATATATTTTATTTGTTTGCATCCCTCTACAACAAGCTCTGGAATACATGGGTCAGTGGTATAAGTTGTGTAGTGTCCGACAACTAACCCGCGCCAGTAGCCAGAGGGCAATGGCTTAGTCCGGTCAGGTCAAACTGCATCGGACACTGCAGATAGGCGTCCGGTATCAGCTGTTGGGGGGTGGGTAGCGGGCCTCGATTGTCCATTACCCCTTCCGTGTAATGTGGCTTGTTGAAGAATCTATGACTAGGAAACTAGTCAATAGGTTTTTGTGTTTCTTGTTATCGGTGTTCACCGAGGTATGCTTGATGGTCTGTAGTTCGAATCCGAAATTGCTCTTTCCTTTTTGGAATATTTGCGAGATGTCTTTGCACTCATAGGCTTGTGAGTTTCTCTCAAAAGAGGAAGAGCCGGGGCTTATAGCTTAGTTTTGCAGGGATGGTCCAGCGGCCAACATGATATACACCTTCGTACATGCCAAGTCCTGTTCAAGTGGTAAGGCAAAATTGCGACCAACCCTCGGTACCTGCGGGCTTGACCACAAGATGATGAAGTTCCCTCTCCGCAAACCAAACAGTCTTCTCAGTTCCGCTCTTTCTATGGATAAGGTGTTGAGGGCGATGATGACGCTAAATGATCTTTTGGCTCTTGGTCCGAGATTGACAGATGTTGACAAAACGCAGGCCTGTTTCCTGGAATCCACCTTTTACTCCTATAATATTCCTTCAACGACCTCGTTCTCCGTTTCTGCTCATTGTATGGCGTCTGCGCCATGCCCCTAACCCTCACGAATGAGGCTTCGGCCCTTTCAACGAGGTCCACTATCGTTCTCATCAGGTCAACACTTTGTTACAAGAGGTACCATTGGACAGCCTCTCACCACGAGAGCGGACACTCCACCGCCACTTATATCGGGAATGTCGTTGCTGCCTCTCCGTGAACAGATCATCTGGCTCCAGATGGTGATATGTATCTGGAGCCACTCAGTCCGTCAAATGGAGAATTATAACACGATCTAATCAAACCTCTTGGACCAGAAACTCTTTCAGCCTAAGATTTCATAGTCGTGGATAATTTATACAGTGTTCGAGTGGTCTGCTTGGACCTCATCGCCGCAGGTCAACGCTTGTATCCAGCGTTAAGAGTTCATGGCGAGGTGCTCGAACATTTCCGGATGACATTGTTCGCGATGAGAACAAATGAGGGCTACAACTATGGTACCGCTCCATCCGTATATACTGCAAAGTAGATGCTTTCTTATCATGACTGCTGGATGAAAGTCCGTGTTTGAACCGTGGTGAGGTAAGCTGGGTGGCAGAGACAATTGATTCGTGTCTTTGATCGGAAATTGCTATTTTCAGATCTGCTGCATTGCACATGCCTATTCCTCTGCCAAAGACTAGCACAGTTCTTGTCCCTTAGGTCGTGCCTTGAGCAGCTTCGGCTGGAGCTCTTGTTTCTTTATTATTGTGCCAGGATTTGGGACAGACCGCAACGAAGAGGTCCAGAAGGGGACAGAATGAAATGCCCTAGCCATGAAGCACCCTCATATACTCGATCACACCGTCTAACAGAAGAACAAGAAATCTGAGAAGCTGCTGTCATATGCAAGGCAGTCAATGCGCCTGATAGCCATTGACTCATTGCGTCTAAGAATGCCAACTTCAGGATGAGTTGGTGTTGCAGTCGCTGTTGACTGCTTGCGGCACCAGCATAACGCAAATCTTGATCAATAGTATATAGATCATTATTTTGTAGAATGCGAGCAATTGTACAAGCAGTGAGGAGCCCTCTTGACAAGATACTAGTTTGATTTCCATTTTCAGTCACACTTTTGCCTATCCTTGCGCTTTTGGTCTTTCTACTCAGGCGGACGGCCTTACCAAAATGAGCAACAACAAGCTCCAGAATTCTACGTAGCACCTCCCGTCAAGTCTCGCTCAAGCAAGAAACAAAATCTAGACAGCCTGCTGCGCTTAAGACTCTCCCAGTCAATGTAAGACCAGACTATTTCCAACCACTACCCGAGTTTTCAGAGTCTTATCTAACATAAACTGGAACTAGAGCATAAGACTGTCCTCAGTTATCCTCACCAGGCATCTCTTCCGTGGCTGCGGCTGAGAAGCAATGCAAGCCTGACTACCCTAAGGTAAAATGCAAATGGTACCAGTCCTTCTACAAAGTCCTCCAGTCTAAGCATGTTGAAGCCACAGAAATTGAAAGCCCAAAATTCTCATTCTCCCTCCAACCAGCTCCTAAACTACCTATTCAATCAACGGGTATCGCAAGTGTAATGGCGGACCCGTCAGCAAAGCGTGCAGGGCGCACCGACAGCGCGGCTATGTGGGACAAAAACGAAAGTACGAGCGCCCCTAAATCACAGAGACCAACAGAAGATTCACGAGAAATCAACCGAAAGGATAGTGACCGCGATAGCGTGAATGACATTAAGGAAAGAAGACGAAATGACGAGCGACGCGATGATGGTAAGCGACTCTCGAGGTCAAGGGACCGGTATCAAACCCGCAGAGAAAGGAGCAGATCAAGGGACCGACCATCCAAAGGAAAGGATCGTGATCGCGATCGGGACAGAGTCAGGGAAGACCGAAGAGGTGCGGACCGAGATAGAGATCGTGATCACCGTGGTAACCGAAGGGAACGCGAAAGAAGTCGCAGTCCAGACAGACACAGATCTTCAAAGGGTAGTCTTGAGCCGTCAGCAGCATCTAGCAACACTTCTGACTAATTGTCCTACATACAGATCCAAGACCAGACCGCGATCGAGACCGATATCGACGTCGATCAAGATCCCGCTCTCCAGTCCGCAATGGCGCGGACACACCTACTCGAACACGATCGCCTCCCAAAGCTCCACGGTCTGACCGCGGTCGACCATCTGCCTCCACCACTACTCGTCCGACAGAGCCTACACCACCATCTTCCAAAGTTAAGAAGGATGCTTCCCTAGGGGATGGTATGCAAATTGATCCGAAACCAAATGGGCAGAATGGTGTTGGCGAGGACGAGGATAGTGAACAAGCTCTGTTAAAACGGATGATGGGTTTCTCAACTTTCAAGAGCACACAAAACACAAAGATACCGGGCAATAACGTGTCTGGTGTGCGAAAAGAGAAGTCAACCAATTACAGACAGTATATGAACCGTACTGGTGGATTCAATCGACCATTGAGTCCATCGAGAGATTAAAGACATACTGGGACAGGTCGCAAAAATCTCAAAACGCCTTAACGAATGGCCCTGGTTGGCTCCATCGGCCTTTTTCTCACTCACAGAGGATTGTTCAAGCCGATCATAGGTGCAACCTATCATGCGATCATTTCTGGTCATCTATCCCACTTACTTCTCTAAGTAGTCCCAAGGCATCTAGCAACTCGTTGACTACTACCTTTCGGGCAAAGGGGCAAGCAAAAGTGCATGACGAGTGTGGAGAAGCTGGTTCCGAAATCTGCTACAACCCCGCATTGAGGGATTACCAAGTCCTTGATAACCCCTACTCAACCAAGCTTCTTCTACTTCCACAGTTCGACTGCCTGAGAAAGCTCTTCCGTCCTCCGCCTCGGTCCAGTCTCGAAATCCGACAATGCCTACAGGGGCGCGCTCAAGCTTCAGCGAGGCTCATCGCGCAAAGTCATTCCGAGAGTTGACTGGTGCATCTCCATCCACAGCATCAACCTCGGATTCGACTTTGGTCATTGTAGACGCACAGAATGAGTGCGTATGGCTGACAACCATGCATCAAGACCAGTACTCACCTCACCGACTTATCTAGATATGCGGATGGCCTCCTTCAAACCGCGAACATAAACCAAACGCGCTCCGCCATTTCCTCTCTCCTCGAGACCTATCGAGCCGCAGCAGCCGATTCCTCCTCCGATGCAAAGTCCAATATAATCCACGTTGTTCACTCCGTGCCCGAAGGCACACCAATTTTCACACCCTCTACCCCGCTAGCGGCCGAATTTCCCGAAATCGAACCGAAAGAATCGGAAAAAGTGATCCCCAAACACTTTCCCGGGGCCTTTAAAGACACTGAACTACACTCGTACCTCCAATCAGTGCCTGACGGTAAGGGCAAGAAGATGGTACTGGCGGGCTATATGGCGCATGTGTGTGTTTCGACGACGGCGAGGCAGGGTCATGAATTGGGGTATGAGGTTGTGATTTGTGGGGATGCGGTGGGGGATCGGGATATTCCGGGTGCGACGGGAGAGGAGGTCACGAGGATGGTGTTGGCGGAGCTTGGGGATGCTTTTGGGACGGTGGTGGAGAGTAAGGATATCAAGTGAAGTGATTTGAGGGGACGGGTATGCAGAGAAGAACAGGAAAAGAATAGAAACCAGAAATATGGATTTACTTGAGTGTTCAGCTGTCTCCTGCGTCCATGTTGCAAAGGAAGGGAGTTGGGGTCGTAGGATTTTAGTTTCTATGGTAACTACTAACTAGGACATGACTCTCAACTCGATCTCAGGGTATTGAAGTGATGTATGGCGTTGTAGCAATGATCAGCACTAAGCTTTTACGAAACAGGCTTTAACAGCAAGGAAGTGTAAGGTTGATTGATCTAATGTCCAAAGACATTGCTTTGGATTTCACAGCCAGATGAGAAAATGGAAGGCGAATTGCAATGGCCCCTATCCCAAATGGGGAAAACCGCTCTTTCAATCCTCCTCCCCCTCCTCTTCGTCTCTGGCAGTCGAAGACGTCCAAAACAAGTGGACATCGTAGAGGGCGTACTCGTGGCCGAAATCCGGCAAGCGAAAGGACTCCTTCCCCTTCTTGAAGCGATGCAATATATTGGCGCCCCTGACCGCGTTGGTCCTGAGGCGCTCCATCTCCTCGGCACGCTCCTCCTTGTCTTGCAGGTCGTTGAAGGTAACGAGCTCGTGGCGGATGGCCGGGGCGCGCATGTCGCCCGTGGCCGGGTCGCGGTGGGTCTCCAGAGCGCCGTTGCCCATGTGCATGGCTGGGAGGCGGGAGAGGGTGCCGCGGAGGACGAATTGCTCGGCGCCGGGGCAGAAGGTGAAGGATTGGCGGGTGGTGAGGTGGAAGGCTGCTGGGTGGTTGACGGTTTGGATGTCGAGGTGGGCGAGGAGTTGCGTGTCCAGGGTGTTTTGACTACTCCCTTTCGTTCCCAATCTGCCTTTTCTTCCCTCAGTGTTGTCTCAACCAGCTTCAAACCATCTTTGGCATTCTCACAACTATGCCTCACACAAGCCACAAGAAGAGGAGACAGCGCCAGGAGCCTCTCCCCCACAACAGGAAAGGAGAAATTGAATATGAAGACGGTTGGACTCGAATTGCTCGATCAGCTCGACCAGATAAAGCTTTCCATAGCAACAGTCGGGGTGCAGTCATGCTTCACAGCCCCGAGGATCCTAGTTACAACCAGGATCTAGATGAAGGCTACACACAAAAGACCTGCACTCCTGCACCAGCAGAGATACCCGAGGGCGCCTCCTTCGAGAAAGCCCTGAGCCACTATCAGAAGAGCGACAGCGTGTGGAAACAGTCCAACACATGGGCCGAGCTCAAGCAGACATTCGACACGCGAATCAGCACACAGAACCTCACCATCAGCAACTGCATCTGCTTCGGCCTCAGCAGCCCCACCGGCATCACAGGAGCCGGCGTCGACCGGCGCGACATCTCCATGTACCAGCTCGCGGCATTCAAATCCATCATCGACCTCCTGAGTCGCACGCAAGCCCACCCTCCTCCCCCAGCATTCGCCCAAGAACCGCGCTTCAACACCCTCGACAACCAACTGCTCGCCCATCTCGGCATCCAAGCAGTCAACCACCCGGAAGCCTTCCACCTCATCAGCGCCGAGTCCTTCACCTTCTGCCCCGGCGCCGAGCAATTCGTCATCCGCGGCACCCTCTCGCGCTCCCCAGCCATGCACATGGGCAACGGCGCTCTGGAGACCCATCGGGACCCGGCCACGGGCGACATGCGCGCCCCGGACATTGGCTACGCCAGCGACCTGCAGGGCATGGGGGAGCGTGCCGAGGAGACGGAGCGCATGAGAGCCGACTCGGTCAGGGGGGCTAATATATTTCATCGCTTCAAGAAGCGGAAGGAGTCCTTTCGCTTGCCGGATTTCGGCCACGAGTACGCCCTCTACGATGTGCACTTGTTTTGGAC
>QQTW01004653.1_pt1 | contig 10316 bp, 10 predicted proteins | sample 1904831 | NCBI WGS metagenome assembly QQTW01 (sample SAMN09435610, study PRJNA476489) | Subsurface metagenome, whole genome shotgun sequencing project.
ACAGGCACGGGCTATCACTGTACTCTGCATAAAGTAACAAGGTTGATGGACACCTACCTCAGTATCTACCTAGGTGGATAGGTGTTGACTACGAGTTAAAGTGACAGCCGTCGGGAGTTGGAATTGGTAATCGTAAGCTCAAGGATTTGCTCGCCTTGCGCTCAACGACAGAGGCGGTCAGACGTATCATGCGAGTGGCCGGGTTCCGAGGCAATGGTAACATGAATCCTGCAAAGTTCGTCCGAGTATCGTCGGTGCGGTACGGTCTCAGATGACTTCCTCTAGACCAGAGTCCAGCGAGAACAAGGGAGGAGATAGTCACGGGCATATCTTCGCTCTGAGATCCTGGCGTTTCCCCAAGCTCCGATAGCTAGCTTCGACAGTGCTCCTCTCCTTCACGCTGTCAATCTCCAGCGCGCTCTGCCGCAATCCCTTCATCCATCTCCTGAGTGGTTTGCTTTCACCAGCTTTCTGCCATGAAGACCTCCTTCTTGCTCTCTCTCGTGGTGCTCGCTCGTCAGGCCACTTCCACCCGCTATCAGACACTTCAATGGGATTCACAAACCGCAGCCGACTGCGTCGAGTGGTACAACAATAGCGAGGATGAATCGTGCGAACAAGTGCGCAGAAACTTCGGAATCACTCCAGAAATTTTTCAAAATGGCATCCTTCCGTTGGCCTCGACTGCAAGCCAAGGAGCTATCAATCGTATTGCATCGTCACCCAAGAGAAATTGAACCAGACGACATCGACGACAACTTTATCCACGACGATCGAGTCCACCTCAACAGCTCGGAATAAGTTTGGTTACGTGAACCCCTATCTTAGTTTTTCGCCACGCAGAGAGGGCGGCGCGGTTTGACTGAATTCAAAGGATGTTGTGATGTGCTACGGTCTTGTCGGATGTGTGAGAGAGTGGCATGGAGGTAGTCCGGCACCATAAGCTGCAAGGTCTTTGTATTTGTGTTACTACGCCAAGAAGAATGTACACAGTAATAGTAAAGTGAAGAAAGGCAGTTGATAGTATATGAACAAGTCCATCATTGAAATGGTTGGGGTATTGTGCTTGATAGAAAGATACTCAATATCAATACGATCAAAGATAGACAGATGCTTAAGAAGGCATATCCGATTCTCCTGCGATCGAACTGTATGAAAGTGGGCTGAGCAAAAGGAAAGATTGTATTCCATGACTTACTGTCAGCACCGCTCTTCGCACCGTGGTCGTGATACGAGTAGGAAGTGGTTTTTGGGTCATCTCCGGGGACCGCAGTTGGAGGGCTTGCCTCGCCTTTTCCGACGGTACCAGAACACTCTTCTTCACAGTCGACAAAGCAAGACTCGAAAAAGTCGCCAAGCTCTCCTTCTTCCAAATCCGGAAAGTCTTGCCGTCTTCCCTTCTCGCGCCGCTCGCGTTGCTTCTTTGCCGTCTGTCTTTTCTTGCATCTTGCGACTGCTGCATCCCATACATCCCCATTGCCATACTCCAATGCAACCTGCAAGGGTGCGTGCCCGCTGTTATTCTTTATCGTCTGGTCGGCGCCTGCGCTGAGGAGTGCTTCGATGGTCTCGACATGTCCGCCAATACAGGCTTGATGAAGCGAAGACCCGCCCAGACAGTCGAGCATGTTCGGATCGGCACCGAAACGCACTAGCAGCTGCACGGTACGCACATCACCCTGCCTGCTAGCGGCGTGAAGTGCGTTATAGCCATCAATGGGAGCGTTCACATTCGCAGCATGTTCGATCAGGTTGTTAACCACGTCTTGCCGTCTGCAGAAGCTCGCAATCGCCAGCCAGGCCCCATATTCGTCTTGAGTGGCCGCTGGCGGTGGTCTTTTGCCATCAGATGCGCATGTGGCAGGCATGAACATCTGGAAGAATGCTTTGGTGCGTGGGGTGAGGTGTTGACAGGATCCAGCGCCACCGAGCAGATTGGCCGTCTCTTCCCATTCGCCAGTCAAGTGAGTAGTTCCTTGCGTTATGTATAGGTAATGGACTGGAAGTCTAGTTGTTTCAGCGAATGCTCGTTTCAGGAACCCTCTTCGAGGTCGGTGCAGATGGAGACTTAGGTTACTGACAAGCCACTCTCCTTATCACCCGAGGCTCCAATAAGGACGTTGCCTCCAATGAGGACGTTGGCTCCGACATCCGCACCCTGATGGATTAGAAAGCGGCACAGGTCAAGGCGGCCAAATCCTGCGGCCATCTATGTCCGGTACGCAAATCAGCTGCGATACCTCAAGGCCGATCTGAGCCTCGTCATACGAACGGCAAAGTCTCCTTTAAATTCCTAGGTGAGAGTGCACTCACATGTAATGGCGTGAAGCCGTGAGGACTCTGATCTCTCGGGTCCGCTTTTCCGGACCGAAGCAGCTGCTTTATGCCAGCTATGTCGTATTGACCTATGCAGCCGAAAATTGGTGAGCTCAGAGGAATGACGGTAGCGACGTGGAGGAGGAGATCAATATGAAACCGCGGCACGAAGCCAGCGACAACGGACAGCGACAGGATGAGGCGGAACATCCACGGGGGGGCTACATAAGTCCATCGGAAACCCATCCCTCCCAGTTGCGGAGTTCGGGAGCGGGTGAAGAAACTGGAAGAACCGTATGAAGCGATTACGCTGCCCCACTTGCTCCGGACGAGCATCGTAGTGAGCGTACAACCGGCACGGCCCGCAGTCGTCGCGCAGTCGGCATCGTCCATATCGCCATCGTCCTGACAGCTGCTTGAGGAAGGACGGCTCAAGGATTGGAAGACGGAGTCGATTTGCGCCTGAAGTTGCTGGTGCATCGATGACGTTGCCCTTTCAACGCCTTCCTGTTGGGTGATCATCTGGAGGAGGAGCTGCTGACTGATCATCACGGATTTCTTTATATCGTCCGTGGAGCTGGCTGCAACCCCGAGTGATGCCTGAACTGCTGCTATGGAATGTCGCAGGCGGTCGTGGGAGTTCCTGTTTCAGATGCGAAAAGCTTAGCTGGATGCAATTCTCCACTCTCACATCTTCGACTTTGGAGCCTTTCGGAGACCTACGTGCCCAAGACAGATAGGCCAAGGATGAGAGTGTTCTTCTGTCGCTGAAGGAATACAAGGGTTCGTTCGAATTCCTGCTGCTCCCAGATCCACTGAACCCGCTTCCATTTCCGGGCTTTTGGGCTGGCACGCTGTAGCCGGACGAGCTTGGTGTGGATTCCGTCAAGGATGTTTGTAGTATTGGAGACGGCTGCCGCAAGCAGCTTGTGCTGATATGCGCTGTCGCTGTCATTGCTCTGGCGAGATCGCGAGACGTAGACATCGAGCTCATGGATGACAATGGTGATGGACTCAATTTCTCTGCTGATGTGATCAAGATGTGACTGGGCGTTGCTGAAGGATGAGTATGCGCTCTTCAAGTGCTTGTGCACCGTCTCAGCGAGGGTCAGAAAGCTAACGATGCTAGCAGCTAGAGCAACCAACTCTGCCATGTAGAATGAACGGCGTTAGCGCACAAGCACCTTGGGTAACGAGAACCCGGGAGGACGGTCCATCTAGGGCGGCCTCGTAGCCACCAAAACCGGAACGATAAGAACGCGTACTCATGTGATCGCGCGCTACCTACTTCGCTGCTGCATATCCCAAATGCATTTGGAGGTAGCCACTTGCCGGTCAACTCTTACAATCCAAAGCAACCTACAATAATGTCAAATCCACCAGAATACGTTACTCTCGTATCCAACGACGGATATGAATTCAAAGTCCGTCGTTCTGCCGCATGCCACGCCGCTCCTATCAGGAGGATGTTAGATACCACAAGTAGGCATGCTTCAAACTCCTCGTGGGTTGATCTGACCACAAATAAGGCAGCTTTGCGGAGGCCATCTCGAATAGATGCAGATTGGAGAACTTCAAGTGGGTCTACCCTCGACACGTAATTCAAGGGAAGCTCTGGTGCGGCTTGTGTGTCCTCACGCTAATGGCCGAAATCGACAGTGCGCTCGTGTTGGAAAAGGTGTGCGAGTACTTCTACTTTCATGAGAAGTACAAGGACGCGAAGGATGTGCCAGACATGGAAATACCGCCGGAATTGTGCTTGGAACTCGTGATGGCGGCGAATTATCTAGACACGTGAAAAGTGTATGAGCGGTATGATCTCCTCCTCGTATAAACGGCTATTGATTCTGACTATCATCCAAGAGTTTGACGGAACTGCTCACGTCCGAGCGCTCATCTGACGAGATCATGACTTAGAGGCGACGCTTACCAAAGATCTGCATGTTTTGACTACTGAGCTAAGAACTTGAATTGCATGGAGACGTGCATGCTAAAAACGACGATAGAGGACAACTGAAGCGTAACACGTATCTCAAAGCATCACAAGCATATACGCCTGGCTATTCACCATGAGTCTGGCGTCTACAGCTGATGCAATAATAATTTTCCCTTGAAACTAGTCTCTCCCAACGCTTACTGGGTTATAACTGTATTCCAGGCGGAGACAATACGCGTCCATGTACAGAACCTGATGTCAATTCAGTTTCAAGGCTTGTTCGCCACCACATGAGTCTATTTCTGCTCTGCAAAGAGCTTGTGTCAAGTGATGTGACCGTGGAACAAAGTCTCGACTACAAACACCTCTTCCAGTCCATACAATCCAACGATTGTTCTATGATGAAAAAAAAAGCATGTTCTCACATCAAGCATCCATTTTTCACGCTTGAATGTAGATCAGACACCGCTAATCTCACATGCTGCTCACCCAAGACGGCAAAAGTCTCCACAAGCCATTCATACCACACTTTCCTATCGTCCGTTTGACGCCACATACTGATCACCAGCTCGGACTGGTCAGGGAAGTAAATTGGGACCTGCAAAAAAGTAAGATTGGCTTCATGTATTGGCATGCAATTTGTCGGAGACCAACATACCTTGAGAGGGAAAAACATGGGGAACCAGCTAATCATATCCTTGCTCTTGGCGTCCATTGTGACCGGGTTTGTGCTTAGCTCCACAGGACCTTCGACCGCATGGTACAGAACGGTCTCGAAGTAGCCTGCGAGACCATGACAAACTCCACGATCTCTGCATGGGAACCTCATCCTAGCGAAACGAGCGTTGTGTGTATTTCCAGCATCCGGTCCGTTGGTGAAGTTTCCCGCACCCATACTGAGATCTGCTGTACTTGCATTGTTTCCTTGGAGGATGGCAGACTGAGCTGGATGCTCGAAAGACCACGCCTGCTGGACAAGCGGCAATGCAGGCTGTTCAAGTCCGCGTGCCGACCTCTCTCTGGAGTCTTGCTGCTGGGCGTCTTGTATGGTACTGGACAGGTAATCCACAGCATGAAGCATGACTACATAAGGGGTTTCGAAGGCCGATTTGTCGTTTATTGCGCGCTCATGTATGGCGGCGTAGAGTTTCGGGGCCGCAATTGGTGTCAGGTGCGCGGTATACGATGCCGGTATGGAAATCCCGTCCTCCGGATTGAGCACATGTTGTACTCCATCTAGGCACTCCGGCGAGAGCTCGTTGTCGCCGAAAGAGCCAAGAAGCTCAGAGACGAGAATGTCAACTTTCCCGTAGCTGCCGTCCGGAAGTTGTGGTCCCCTCCATGCGCGCATGTCGGTCTTGACCACAGTGACTTCGCCGCCCCACTGGTGCACATTATGCCGCTGAAGAAGCACATACGCGCTGGGATTCTTCTCGAGCGCCCAGACTTTCAAAGCAGCTCCGGTACTTTGACTCGCCTTGAGGGCGCGCGTCACCAAAGGACCGCGACCGGCCCCCACAACAGCAAGTCTGAGCTCCTCGGTTCCAGAAGAGGTGGTCTTTGCCCGCAGGAACCACTCCGCAAGCGCGTGAGCTATGGCGCGCTCATACCAATCGTATTTGATCGGATCCGTCTCGAACACTTCATAAGTGACACTCTCAAGGTTGTCGGCAAGTGGCTGCAGCGGCGCTTGCAGATAATCCTGGTATCCCGCTCCGAACCGCTCGATGGCTGGTTTCGGGGGCTGGTTCCGCTGCAGATGGCGGATATAGCTCAGGTATGGTGTCGGATCTTTGTGTCTTTGAGCCCCGGGTGTTTTCAGCTGCCTGGATGCTTCCGCAGGTGTAGGAGATGCAAGGCCGCTGTCAATCATCATCGAGGCAGAATCAGCCGTCTGGGCCAGGCTGTCGAAATTTTCAACATCCTGCTTTTGCGGCAGAACACTGGGAATTGGTCCCACATCGCCGAGTAATATCCAGGGTGGTTGGCGAAGTCTCATGTACCGGCTTATCAGCGCTTGGTGCGACTTTGGCAGCACCGGATAGCCTTTTGCGTTTCGCACAAACGTCGTGAAAGGTATCAGAAGGTTGCGCAGTGGTTCTGAGTACCATCGTGACTGTATTGCCATTGATGGTAACCCTCGAGGCAGTGATAGAGCTAAATAGTTCAGGGAGTTAGCTTGTCCTCATTTGATGTTCAAAGAAAGGGTGAGTACCTCGGACAGGAGTTTATTTCCACAAAAGTGATCACAGGTTTAGTTATGACGGATGTTTTGATAAAAATCGTATCTATTAACTCTAGTCTCTTACCTACAGATAACCTCGAGTTGTATTTACAAATTGTTCTTATCACATTCCATGCATCCCATGTGTTGAACTCGTTTCTCTTATTAATCTTTGTTCCTCGTTGTGATATATGTTGAGGTCTAGCATATACGCGCAAGCTGTCCTGGTCGTCGACAGAGACCGAGTCTGAGGCACCGTCCATGGAGAGTAGAAGCTGGATTTGCATAAAGGGCCCGAGAGCCAAGGCTTCCTTGACTGCTCTGCCATACTGCGATAGACCTTCGCCTGGCTGTTCACCTTGGAAAGGCTTCGGTCTCGGTATGATCAGGTTGCTGACACCACAAAAAGCGGCGAAAGCAGCTTCCTGGAAAAGCACCTGGCGAGACACGTTCGCAATTAAGGGATCTGCCGATGATAGGTCGATCCATGAGCTAGCAAGCGCAATCAGCTGTCCTGACACAAAATGCGGCGACAGGTCGGTATCTGAAGACACGAGCGGCGGTATTTCGGGCGCCTCCAGCACGCCGCGCTCTGTGCGTTCTGAGACTTCTGTGAGATAAGAAGCGACGAGTGAAAAGACACGATTTCGATAGCTCGCTGTAGTGACGGGCGCAGTTACCATATCATACTACAAATATTAGTATCTGGTTTTCTCGCGATTCGAGTATAAGAAACCTACGTCGCAGTCATGGGCCTGACTCAAGAGTTCGGAGGAGATGGTAGCTGTACGCCGAGTCTCGTGCTGGCCGACATAGAAGACGGGCATAGAGTTATCTCCGGTCGCCGACGAATCCATGATTTGAGTTGAGCTTGAGCAATATTGTTTTGGAGCGAGTAAATCCCTACATCAACATTATCGAGAATTTATACAAACGTGAGTTGTTTAGAAGATAAAAGTTGGGTGGAAAAGAAGAGATGATTGGTGCTCACAAGCTCCGCCTAACGCTAAATTCTTGACCGCCCGTAATTCTGCCGGCCAGACAATAATTTTGAATTCACAACTTAGTGAAATCTGAAGATACTCCAACGAACCAAAGATTGTTACCCGCCTCACTACTTTCTGACCATCTGCGCCAAATGGTAAGCCAGGGCGCCGACTCCGCTGACGGCTTCAGAGCGAAGCGACAAAAGACATCTGGCGCAGATATGGATCCCAAAGCCAATCCTTACTTGGCGCACATGTATTCGGACGACTATGGCAGTTCCAACAATGGCACAAGCTATGGATACGGCTCAGGGAAAAAGACATCAGCATTGGCAAAGTTCAAACGCCATGCTACTACAGCTGCTCTTGCCAATGCTGCTGAAGACGGACCGAACAATGCTTTCACGAGTGGACCTCTCTCCGACCAGTATTTCAGAATCCTAAAGACACGCCGAAATCTCCCCGTGCATGTTCAAAGGTATCTGATCCGTGTGCCGAGGGAAAAAACAGTTCTCTGACACACATTAGAGATGAGTTCCTTCAAATGTACCAGAAGTCTCAGATCCTCGTCTTCGTGGGTGAAACGGGGTCGGGAAAAACGACTCAGATTCCTCAATTTGTCCTCTTTGACGACCTCCCACACTTTCAGGGCAGGATGGTCGCCTGCACACAGCCTCGCCGAGTGGCGGCAATGTCCGTAGCCCAGCGCGTAGCGCAAGAGATGGATGTGACGCTCGGCGAGGAAGTGGGATATAGCATCCGGTTCGAGGACAAGACGTCGTCGAAGACCATTCTCAAGTACATGACAGACGGCATGCTTCTGAGGGAAGCCATGCATGACCATGATCTTACTCGGTACAGCACTATCATTCTTGACGAGGCCCATGAAAGAACACTTGCTACGGATGTGTTGATGGGGTTGCTGAAAGAAGTGACGCAACGGAGACCCGATTTGAAGATCATCATCATGTCTGCCACGTTGGACGCCCAAAAGTTTCAACGATACTTTAACGATGCTCCACTCTTGGCCGTTCCTGGGCGTACCCATCCTGTTGAGATATTCTATACCCCGGAGCCGGAAAGAGACTACGTCGAAGCGGCTTTGCGAACTGTTCTGCAAATTCATGCGACCGAGCCGGAAGGGGACATTCTGTTGTTTCTGACCGGAGAGGAAGAGATTGAGGATGCCTGCAGAAAAATCAATCTCGAGGTCGACGAGTTGATCAGGGAAGCGGATGCGGGGCCTCTAAAGGTCTACCCGCTATACGGAACTCTTCCACCTGCACAGCAGCAACGCATCTTCGACCCGGCCCCGCCTCCTCACAAGAAAGGAGGCCGGCCAGGCCGTAAGTGTGTAGTGTCCACGAACATAGCCGAGACGTCACTTACGATCGACGGCATTGTTTATGTGGTCGACCCCGGCTTCAGCAAGCAAAAGGTGTACAATCCTAGGATCAGGGTCGAATCCCTACTTGTTTCGCCCATCTCCAAGGCTTCTGCACAGCAACGCGCCGGTCGTGCCGGTCGTACGAGACCTGGAAAGTGCTTCCGGCTATACACCGAAGGCGCGTTCAAGAAGGAGTTGATAGAGCAGACGTACCCGGAAATCCTGCGTTCGAATCTAGCAAGCACGGTCTTGGAGCTGAAGAAGCTGGGCATCGATGATCTTGTGCATTTTGATCTCATGGACCCTCCCGCACCGGAGACGCTGATGCGAGCCCTCGAAGAGCTGAACTATCTCGCTTGCCTGGACGACGAAGGAGACTTGACTGCCCTCGGACGTCTTGCATCCGAGTTCCCGCTCGATCCTGGCCTTGCCGTCATGCTCATTTCATCTCCGGAATTCTATTGTTCCAACGAGATCCTCTCTTTGACGGCGCTTCTCTCCGTGCCTCAGATCTTTGTGCGTCCGGCTAGCGCACGGAAGCGCGCCGACGAGATGAAAGACCTCTTCGCACATCCTGACGGCGATCATCTCACGATGCTCAATGTTTATCACGCTTTCAAGTCACCCCAAGCCCAAGAGAACCCGAAGCAATGGTGCCATGACCACTTTCTCTCCTTCCGGGCACTGCAGCAAGCAGACAATGTACGATTGCAGCTAAAGCGAATCATGGAAAGAGAAGAACTGGAATTGATGTCCACGCCTTTCGAGGACAAGAAATATTATGAGAATATCCGTCGCGCCTTAGTCTCTGGATTTTTCATGCAAGTGGCGAAGCGTGAAGGCACTGGCAAGACATATATCACTGTCAAAGACAACCAGAACGTCCTGCTGCACCCCAGTACGGTGCTGGGTCAAGACAGTGAGTGGGTCGTTTATAACGAGTTCGTGCTCACTACCAAGAACTACATCCGGACTGTGACCGCTGTAAAACCAGAATGGCTGTTGGTGAGTTGATAGCCTTATCACTCTGACAAAGCCGATGTGCTAATAGTGCGTAGGACATTGCACCCACATATTACGACTTGGACACTTTTTCCAAGGGCGAGGTCAAGACGGCGCTACAGCGAACTGTAGACAAGATCAGGCGTAAGGAAGCGATGAAAGGTGGTAGAAAGTAGATGTCGTCGGAGCTGAGATCCAGCTTCACTTCCAAGAGTGATATGAACGGCATTTGCTCCTGCAATGTTGCATTCTGTTGGCATGAGCAATACCCCTAGATTTATGTGCTCTGATAAATGAAATGTGAGGCCTGTTTGCAGCAGATAGCAGGGGCTCTACTCTTTGCCTCCAGCATTTACCTGTACCTCGGCTCTTCGAAAGCTAAATATCAAAGCGTGAATATATCGCATTCAAAGATTTCCAACTCGGCATCTGGCAAGAACCATAAGCATACAGATACAAGATACT
>QQTW01004654.1_pt1 | contig 10316 bp, 11 predicted proteins | sample 1904831 | NCBI WGS metagenome assembly QQTW01 (sample SAMN09435610, study PRJNA476489) | Subsurface metagenome, whole genome shotgun sequencing project.
CGTGGGAAGAAAGAAAGTGCAACAGCCCAAATTACAAGTTTACTAGCAGACCAAGAGCCTCAATTACAGATTGCTGGAGTAAACCTGCCAATTCCCAGTCCAATACTTGCAGTAGCTAGAGAAAAAAAACGTGCTCACAAATTTGATTTACTTACAAACCTTTACAACGCCTTTAACCGCTTTGAACCCTTACCCGCAGGTGATCCAAAGTATGTAGATTGTCAGGAAGTACGGGGAGATTCGGATATTCTGCAAGAGTTGGGAAATCGGATGCGACTGGCAAAGACAAATACTTGCCAATTGTATTCTGCACATCGGGGTGCAGGTAAATCTACAGAATTGCGGAGGTTAAAGCAATATTTAGAGAATCGGGAATTTTATGTAGTTTATTTTGCCGCAGATGAGGAGGATATTGACTCAGAAGATGCTCAGTAAACTTGTAATTTGGGCTGTTGCACTTTCTTTCTTCCCACGAACGAAATTTGCCATTTCACGAGAATAAATTAGTAGCGGTTGAAATTCTGCTAATGGCTCGGCATAAGTCTCTACAACTGAAGCCATGCGAACCCACTCGGCTTTTTCCTCCAGTTTCAAACCTGCAAGAGTAGATGCAATCTCCCGTGCTGCTTCACTAGGTTTTGTATACGCTAATGCCGTCCACCTCTGAACTTGAGCAAAATCACGCATATCCGGGTCGTGACTTTCAAGCTGTTGTTTTACATAGACAAGCAAAAAATCAGACAATTCATGAATTCGCTTTTCGCCAAAACGGGGATTTACTTTCAATTTTCTCAGCAGTGCATTTCGCACCTCTGTTTCCATTTCATAAAGTTCATATCCCACTTCATCACAAAGGCTGGAAAGTAACAAATCTGCCACGGCAAGCCAGGGAATTTTCAGCGCTTCACCGTTGCGATCGCGTTGAAAATTCGCCCACAAGCGATAGAGCAAATCGGGTGTCAGCGCTAAGGGAAAAGCAGCATGATAAGCGAAATCAAGATGCGGTTCACCAAAGCGTTGGTGAAAAGCTTCTATTCGACGATTGACGACTTCTGGCTTCATTTTATACAGCGATAATTTTGATTCCAGTTCACTTATTTTATTTGTCCTGCAACGTTAATTGATCGTCCCCGCAACACATCGATCGCACTATCCAACCCCTGACGGCTCAATTCAAACATCGGTACTAAATGGGCAATTTCACCCGCAGTCGTCCCAAACCAGCGCTCTGTAGCCATCGGATTGACCCATGCTATATAACGAACTCGTTGCTTTAGCTGGTATAAAAACTTTTCTGTCAACTCTAGCCTTTCTAAACTATAACCACCCCGCGCTGCCCCCGCATCACTAAAAATCAACACAGTCGAGCATTCTGGACGCAACTGAGCCAGAAAATCTGATACAGGTTCAGCTTTCTGACGGGCAGTATCTCTGTAAATATACTTGGTTGGGCAATTATGAAAGTAATAAATACCAGCTTTTCCCAAACGTCCTCCCCGCACCGCAGTTTCCGCTAACCGTTGCGATAAAGCGTGAAATGGCACCATTGAGCCTTTTTGGTCAATCAGTAACTGTAATTCTGTGCGATTTACTCGACTGGGAACCATTACAGGTTCTAGCAAAACTCCTTGTTGTCCAATCCGCTCAATTGTTGCTTCTACATCTAATGTGGGCAACCCTTCCCGCACGAAACGCCGCAAATGTCGCCAGCTTTGCTTCATCTGGCGTCGCGTTACGGGAAAATACTCATCGGTTTGGGTAAAGCGATTCTCTGCAATTTCCTCATAGCTGTTAGTAGTAATTTGTACGGCTTCAGCTACTTGCATTTCATCTTCCACTTCTATCAATTCTGATGAAACGGTTACGGAAGTAAGTGTATTTTTGGTTTGTTTGGCTTTGGGTTGAGAACTGGACTTAGTAGTTTTTGTGTCTGAACTGTCCGCTTTTTCAGGTGAGGTGGGATCAAAAGCGCTGTTGGTGGATACGCTCATTACTTGTTGAAAGTGATAATTAAACAGGTGTTCCTCGTCCTTCGATTTCACCCACAAAGTACGGCAAAGTTCCGCTAATGCCTCTTGGTTAGTTGTGCCAAAACCTTTTTGTAAAGCTTCTAGAATCAGGCGATACTCATCAATGCCCAGTGGTAAGCCTGCCTCTCGCAGCCGCGTGAAGAGGTCAAGTAACGGTAATTCTTCTGGGGTAGTGGTAGCGAATTGTACTGGGGCGGCTTCCATAGAATACCTGGCGATGTTCGTAATTGCTGCTAGAAGCCCGACGACAGTCGGTCGCGGCTATAACAAAGTCCGCCTGCGCGGACTCCATTCTCGTTCCCATGCTTTGCGTGGAAACGTATTCTGGAGGCTCTGCCTCCAGTAATATAGCAGAGGCAGAGCCTCTGGGAATGCGTTCCCAGGCTCCAGCCTGGGAACGAGAAATACCTAACGCCATCGCTCTTCAGCATAACGTCGATAATCATCCCAACTCTTCAGCAACACACCAGGATACAAAAGTTCTGTTTTCAACTTGCTGAGAATTTCCTCGTCGGAATTGTGCTTGAGTAGCATGTCCATCCAATCCATCAACTCGCTGGTACTCACCTTTTTGCCTGCGTCTCCTTTGTCTTGTTGCATCTGGTTGCGAAGAATAATAAAGCGATCGATAATTGTATCGAGTAATGTTAAACGCGGCTCAGGAAAAGGAAAGCGAGCTTTAATTATCTCAATCAAATCCTCTCGCTGCGGAAATTTGACGTAGTGAAACAAACACCGACGCAAAAAAGCATCGGGCAAGTCTTTTTCGTCGTTACTAGTAATAAAAACTATCGGTGTCACTTTCGCCTGAATTTTCTTGATGGGGCTGGTCTGTTTTACTTCTATTACCTCAAACCGTTTCTCATCAAGCTCTAAGAGCAAATCATTGGGAAAGTCGATATCAGCTTTATCTATTTCATCAATCAGTACAACTGTGCGGCATTCGTTGCGAAAAGCACGTCCTAGCGGTCCCCATTCGACGTAAGCATCAGCATTTTTCGCTTGTTCTGCGGCATCTTTATCTATGCCGGAAGCAGCAAGTTGTGCATCTCGCAACCTGCCAACGGCATCATAAGTATACAGACCATCCCGCGCTCGACTGGTAGATTTGACGTACCAAGCTTCAAAAGGTAAATTTAGCTCGTAAGCTACAGCATGAGCTAATTTTGTTTTGCCACAACCGGGTTCACCTTTTAATAATAAAGGACGTTCGAGAGCGATCGCTAAATTCACCGCTTCTACCAACTTCTCACCGGGCAAATATGGATACAAAAGTTGCCCCGTCAGCTTATCTTGCTCTTTTGGTTTGGGCTGTTTATCCTTGTCACCAGTGTATTTCAGCCGCTCGTCTACAGCTTTAACCACCTTTCCTCCTCTAGCTCCCAACTACAACCACACAAACCAAAAATTTCGGCAAACACCCGTTCCGGAATGCCTTCACTGTTCTTTAGAATTACCTGAACTGTGCTGTCAATTTTTTTAGTCACTTTTGTGGGTAGTGCATCAATTGCATTTTCCATCCAGTTAACTAACACTTGGTCAGATAGACGGTCAATAATCGGCAGTCTTATAGGAGTACAAGGTTCCCACATAATTTCAAATTCATCTGCAAACGCGATATTCCAGGTGTTAACACATCCATCCTGGTCAACTAAAAACATCAATAAAAAAAACTCGTTGCTTGAATAAATCGTCTGTTGAGTTGAGTTTACCAGGGGAAGCCAAAATTCGCGGATCAATTCGTCCAAATAGTCTTCCTCAATGCAATCCATATCGTGAAAAACCAGGACGACGTGCTGATTTTTCAACTGAGACATAACATTTCTGGCAATTTCCGGTAATGAAAAGTCTTGTACTTGCATCTGACGACCAAGTTCACGCCATAATGCTTTGATGTCAGTTCTAAATGCTTTGCGGGAGAGGTGAAATTGAATTGGTGGAGTTACGCAACCATCAGGTATTGCTTGTAACAACCGTCTCAAAAGAAATATTTGCCCATGATCTCGTGAGCCATGAACCAAAAAAGCCCCGATACGGTTTTTATCAATAAATTCTCGAAATAAGCGCACCTGCTTGATATAATTCAGGCGAAATAGTTCAATGTGTATTCGCTCACTTTTTAGATTATCAATTTGTTTGGCGAGGCGATCGCGTTCTGCTTCAAAACGCTCAATTTCCTTGTCTAGCTGAAAAGCTACTAAAGTACCTGCCTCAATTGCCGAATCACTCCGCAAGCGTTTTATCTTCTCGCTAAGTAGATCGTACTGTTGTTGAAGTTCTTCGCGTTTGTGCTGTAAGTGCTGAACTGAGGACATCCCTAAGCTTCTTTTTCCGAACTATTCTACTGTTGCTACTTTCGATTCAAAAATTGCCATTTTTATTGAAGGCTATTTTCTAGCTTTTCAATTTGTTGAGCAAGTTGCTCTCTTTCAGCTTCAAATTGTCCAATCTGCTTTTCCAACTGAAACGCTACAGTAGTACCAGCTTCTATTGCCAAGTTCTGTCGCAAACGCTTTATCTTCTCACAAAGCAACTCGTATTGTTGCTGGAGACTATCGATTTGTTCGGAAATTCGCCGTCGCTGCCCCGATGTTAAGCTAGCAGGGGGTGGACTTGGGCGAGAATTTGCTGTACCTAGTTCATTTGGCTCTAGAAGCCGCACATCTTGGACAAAACCACTTTTTTTGTAAATAACTGGTTTGAGATGCTCTGCAATACCTTGGAGTTGAATCTCTACACAACCAAATTTATAAGCTTTTTCAATAGTATTACCTGCTGCCAAGGCTTTGTAAAATCCAACGGCGAAGGCGATCGCTGCTTTATCTCCAATTGCTTGATTCATGCCAATTACAAATGGAATATGTTCGGCAATAACTTTCGCTTGGGTTTCTGAATAACAAGCATTCAATACCACACAATTGATTTTGTCAGCTACCAATTCAAACAGATTCGCTAAAGCATCAGCTTGTACCGGCTGGGCTTTTCCTAGTAAATCTTCAAAGTAAAGCTCACCTGCGCTGGTTCCATGTCCAGAAAAATGCACAATTTGAGGGTCAAAATCAAATAATGCCTGTGTTATATCCCCGACACGAACTGATTCACGGGACTCTAGGACAAAATTATCTCGCTCGTTGGCTAGTCGTAGCTTTTCTTTGATATCGCGCAACTCTTGCAATAAACGTAGCCGAGATTCATTACTCGGATCGGCTGCGAGAAATAGAATTTTGATTTGGCTCATTGGGGCAATTTACTCAGGTTTAATCTATTATCTGTAGAACTTTACACTTATACTTAAGTAGTCTAACAATAGCGTGTCTCCACATTATTGTTAGACTGCTTGCAAAAATACTTCACCGGAACACAAGTCAATTTCGGACGAATTATAGCTAAAATCCGCCCCTATCATAATTTTGGATAACCTTTTTGAGCCTTGATCCGAAATTAAATATATCTAGAGAAAAACCAGAGAATCAATCCTGTCAGTAGTAAACAAACAATTCCCGCAGCACCGGCTAGGGGTTTTTTGTTTTTACCAGTCAACCACTCAGGGACTTTACCAGTGTAAGTAATTAACTCTGCTGTATCTAAGCAAGCGATCGCCCATATCCATCCAGCGTGCAATCCCCAAGCTAAACCTAAATTATTGCGATCGCTAAACCGTGCCAATACCAGCACCATTCCCATTAACCACAGTCCGGGTAATTGCGGTATAGTTTCTTGTCGTTCCCAAACTAAATGTAGTAAAGCAAAAATCAAGCTAGAAATGACTGCTGCAAACCAAACTGGGTAATCCTGCGTCAGTTGAGTGAACAAAAAACCCCGAAAAATCAACTCTTCTATACCACCGACAAACAAAGCTACCAAAAAAATAGGTAGCAATATAGATTGTAGTTGCTTTGTCTGAGACTCTTGCCAACTGCACCACGAAAGCCAAAATTGACCACCAAATACAACAGCTAAACTCAAGACTCCCAAGACAAAACCCAGTCCTAAAGAACCGAGAAGGGAAATATTTACATTAAAGCCATAATTTGAAAAAGATGTATTAGTGAGCCAATTTATACCCCAGAGAATAAAAGGCGCTAATAAATAAAGGGAAATTAATAAAGGCAATTTTTGTTCTGGCTGCAAAGGTTTGCCCAGTTGCAAATTCAGTGCTAGTGCCGATACTATTGCCACTGGTAACCAGCATCCTATCCAGCCAATGAAAAAAGCCATCACTACCACTACCCCTGGTGCATTTTGTAGAAATGACACTAAGGTGTTGATTGATGGCTCAAATGATGCTAGAGAAACAGACAAAAACAAATACGACACACTTCTTGCAAACATAGATTTCTTGTTTTTTAATCAAGGTTCTACCAAAATTGGCAATCTCTACAAGATGTCTAATCGTATTTTTTTGACTTGACACAGTTGTTAAACAGAAGATGTTAATTTTTCTTACACAGAGAACAAGTTATCAAGCATTTAGCTTGAACTCATGCCTCAATCACGAAAAACTTACTCCTCGTCGTCTTCATCTTCTTCTTCGTCTTCGTCTAATTCTAAGTCTTCATCTGCCTCGGTCAATTTTTTATCACCTTCACCAACTTGAATCAAGTGAATATGCTTATATCCCAGCTTAATTTCAAACTCGTCACCTGACTTTAAGCCCATTGCTTTGGTGTAGGTGGCTCCAATGACAATCTGACCATTTTGATGTACGCTAACACGATACGTCGGTTCACGCCCACGTCCATCTTTTGGTGCTTCTGGACTGAGAGGAATTCCCCTAGCTGATAGCAAAGCATCGTAGAAATCGGTCAGGTTTACTCGTACCTGACCACCTTTAGTAGTTGTGTAATAGCCACATTGCTTGGCTCTTTCTCGTCGTGGTAAAGTGGAAAGTTCTTTTACCTTAGCAAGCAGTGCTTTTCCAGTTAATGGCGCGGTTGCGGTTTCAGTCATTACGCTCAAATTATCCTTAGTCTCTCCAAACTGATAAACGATATTGTCTCATGCCAGTATTTGGCTTTTTGACACTTGCCCAAACCTACTCAAGACCCTAGGATAAGAGGTGAATTCCTGCTTATAAAAGCCATAAGATCCGAGGGAAAAAGTAGTGTAGATTCTCCTTCCTAGTTTGCGGTGTAGATGTTCTTCACACTCAACTCTTGTTTTCACCATCAACAGATGAACAGCTTGCATCTGAGTAGTGGGAGTTATTTGTTTATATTCCTTCTATTATGGTCGCCCACAATAGATTAGAGGTTATGGTTGTCACAAGCATTAATTTCGGTGAGTGTACGGCATTTTTAACCATTCTTTGCCACCTTTGAGAGTGAAATAATTTTCTCTTTCGGCGCTAAGACGGCGGTGTAATCTTAAGCCACGTTTACAATTTGTGTCGGTTCTACTACTAGAAATAAGTCGTAGACCAATCGAAAATGCAAGGTTTTCAGTTTCGGCGAAGTGCCTTTGTTGCTCTTGAGTAGTAAGGTTTTGCTCTTCCTCGTATGAGCCTTTCTTAGAACAGCATACTATTTGCATACGGTTCTTGTGACATACACCCTTTTATCCTGCCAGTAGAGAGGATAAATTTCACCTCTCTACATTACAAAGAAACAAAACTATAATAATAGCCGCAGAAGAGACGGCTATTTATACTGGTTTTGTTGCTTCGTAATTTTATATTAAATACTAGCATGGACTAATAATAGCAAAATTGTTGTTTATTTTTGAATTAAAGTTGCGAAGTTACTTTTATTTAAATCCCTCCCCTTGAAAAGCAAAAATCGGTGAGGATTTTCAGGAGCGCTTTATTGCCGTGAGGTAAAAATGGTAGGATTTGGAGGAAGTTTGCATTTCGGATTTTCGCTATAAGCAAAAGTTTGGTCTTCGGTGCTTGATTACCAATCATTCGTTATTACGGCACAGCTTTTAGAAAAATTGATTTAATTTACAGGCGGAGTTTTGACAACTGAGGTAGCTCGCTTCTTTTCTTGATTTCGCACTCGGCTTCACCGCAGGTAAAATATTCTGCGAGGCAGTCGTGCGAAACAAATTATCCCCAAATGGAGATGTTTATTACAAGCTTTAACAATTCTATATAACTAAAAAAATATCGTTTAGCCATCTGGAGAGGGATTTTTCTATGTAAGGATTGTCTTTAGTGGACATTAACATATAGTTATATCCCAATGAGTGCAAGTGAGGATAGAGGTTGAGGCGAAAAGCCCAACCGATTCGGCATTTAGAGAACTAAGATTTTTCTGGTTATCCTTGAACTAGAATCAGTAGCTCTTTTATCATCAGTCAATTAACAGCTGGCTTTTAATTAAGGGCTATATGACTATGGGTCAATGAGTACAAGGAATATGCATGTACTCATGATTTACTAGTCAGACGAGATAATTTAAAAACTTTGGTTGGTGGAAATGGAAGTTCTTTTTAAGGTCATTCGGCAGACAGAAAATTCATCCCCTGTGGTACAAATTTACCGTTTAGAGGCAGAACCGGGCAATACAATCCTGGATTGTCTCAATCAAATTAAGTGGGAGCAAGATGGAACTTTAGCGTATCGCAAAAATTGTCGCAATACTATTTGTGGTAGCTGTGCCATGCGAATCAATGGACGTTCGGCTTTAGCATGTAAGGAAAATCTCAGAAGCGAAATTGCCAGATTACAAAATATCCCAGCACCGGGAAGTAACGCGTCTTCTATTCCCGAAATGACGATCGCCCCCTTGGGTAATATGCCGGTGATTAAAGATTTAGTTGTGGATATGAGCAGTTTTTGGGATAACCTAGAGGCAGTTGCTCCTTATGTCAGTGCGGCAGGGCGACAAGTTCCAGAAAGAGAATTTTTGCAAACACCACAAGAGCGATCGCTTCTCGACCAAACTGGCAATTGTATTATGTGTGGAGCTTGTTACTCTGAATGCAATGCCCGTGAAGTCAACTCAGATTTTGTCGGTCCTCATGCTCTTGCCAAAGCTTACCGCATGGTCGCAGACTCCCGCGATGGTGACACTGAAAATCGATTAGAAAATTACAACGAAGATACCAAAGGTGTTTGGGGTTGCACTCGTTGTTTTTACTGCAATAGTGTTTGTCCGATGGATGTAGAGCCACTCGAACAAATCACTAAAATTAAACAGGAAATTCTCGAACACAAACAAGTAGCCGACAGCCGTTCAATTCGTCACCGCAAGGTATTAGTAGATTTGGTGAAAGAAGGTGGCTGGATTGATGAACGTAAATTTGGCTTACATGTAGTCGGTAATTACTTTAAAGACTTAACAGGGTTGCTCAGTATTGTACCCTTGGGGATGCGAATGATCGCTAAAGGTAAATTCCCACTATCATTTGAGTCTTCAGAAGGAACTCAACAAGTGCGATCGCTTATCGAAGCTGTTCAACAAGAAGAAGGGAGTAGGGAGTAGGGAGTAGGGAGACAAGGAGACAAGGAGACAAGGAGACAAGGAGACAAGGGAGATGGGGAAGATAAAGGAGATGGGGAAGATAAAGGAGATGGGGAAGATGGGGGAGACAAGGGAGACAACGGAGAGGGGAAAGACAAGGGAGAAATTTTTTCTTGTCCCCCTTATCCCCCTTGTCCCCCCTTTCCCCCCTTTCCCCCTTGTCCCCCTTGTCCCCCTTGTGCCCACTCCCCATTCCCCACTCCCCACTCCCCACTCGCAGTCTTAAGGTATATTCAAACGCTGTCCAGAACGGTCATAGACAAAAATATCCCACTGTCCATTGAGACTAGACTCAAAGGAGATTCTACTGCCATCAGCACTAATTGTCGGGTTGCGGACTTCCTCTTGAAGATTAGCAGTCAAATTGCGTGATTGACGTGTTTCCCGGTCATAGATAAAAATAGCCTCACGCCCTTGACGAGAAGCCACAAAGACAATAAAACGACCATTATCGTCAACACTAGGATGAGAAGCGATCGCATCCAAAGAATTTAAACCAGGCAAATCAATTAAATTGCTAGTCACCATATCAAACATATACACATCCTGGCTGCCCCGGCGATCGCTAGTAAAAACAATATACCTACCCGAAATTTGCGGATTTAATTCTGAAGCTGAACTGTTAAGACTTCTACCCCCCGGATCGAAAGGGTAATTTAACAGCCGAGGATAGCCAACACAGCCACTCAACAAGCCTGTTAATGCCAACACAGGTATAAAAATAAAGCGTTTCATATATTAGTCATTGGGCAATGGGCAATGGGCAATGGGCAATGGGCAATGGGCAATGGGCAATGGGAATTAAAAAAGCTTAAGAAAG
>QQTW01004655.1_pt1 | contig 10315 bp, 15 predicted proteins | sample 1904831 | NCBI WGS metagenome assembly QQTW01 (sample SAMN09435610, study PRJNA476489) | Subsurface metagenome, whole genome shotgun sequencing project.
AACACACGAAAAGCTGAACGGCAGATATGTACATGTTATTCTTGCGCTGAAGGGAAGAACAACGGTGCCTACTTTCCTCGTTGTCCCGATGGTATACATACATATGTACATTATTACAGAAGGACAACTCCATCTCGCCGACCGGCCAGAGCGCGCGGCCATTCCTTGACTCAGTCAACTGTCATCATCCACAGCGGCGTCGGATGCCTTCAAGCGACTATGATCCACGGTCGCTGGCTCTACCGACTGATGAACGTTCACCGCACCGTCGCTCCATCAGCCCGAGGCCGGCACGGCTTTCGGCTCGTTCCGCAAGCCGGTCGCACCTCAGCGAGGCACCGTCGACCGTGAAGGACCGGATACTTCGGAATGCTGGGAAGCTCCAGCGACACCTCTTGTGGACCTACAACCGACTGTCGCCTCTGCAGCGCGGGCTCGCTGTCGTCGCTGGCCTAGTCACACTGGTTCTGGGGATCCTATTCCTCGTGTACAATGAGAGGCTCTTTGAGTGGCTCGCACCCTTTGCGCGGAGATGGAGGGAGCTGCGGGGCGGTTGGCTGATTCTATGGACGCTCACGTTTGTGGTAGCCTTCCCTCCCCTTGTTGGCTATTCGACTTGCGTGACCGCGGCTGGTTTTGTATATGGGTTTCCCAACGGGTACGTCCTTCCCGCACGAGCTGCGGTGCAGATCGGGAGTTGTTTCGATACTCAGGCCCTTACTGACGCGGACGACATCTAGCTGGTTTGTGGCTGCAACTGCCACTGTCGTGGGCAGCACTGCTTCGTTCCTCGTCTCTCGGTCCCTCCTTCGTCATACGGTGGAGCGTCTGGTGGCAGCCGACAAACGATTTGCCGCGCTCGCCCTTACTGTTAAACACGATGGGCTGAAGCTGCTCATCATGATTCGACTCTGCCCCCTGCCCTTTTCGCTGTCGAATGGTGCCATTGCCACCATCCCTACCGTTCAATGGCCAGCGTTTGCGCTCGCAACGGCCGCCGCTTCGCCCAAGCTACTCATGCACGTGTTCGTCGGTGCGAAACTGGCGGAGATTGTGGAAAAGGGTGGCACGATGGACGCGAAGACAAAGGCAATCAGCTATCTCAGCATCGCCATTGGCACCATCGCGGGCCTGGTGACTGGGTTGGTGGTATACAGGCAGACAAAAGCGCGCGCGAAACAGCTGGAGGCGGAGCAGCGAGAGTGCACGGCAGAGGAAGGCGAGGCCGCACCTGAGTATGAGGATGATTCCGGATCGGACATTCTTGCCGGCATCATGCGAGAAGATGACGACGACATCAGTCTGCATTCCGGTCCTAGCCCTTACTGACTGATTGGATGTACTCACGCAGGAGGCCTGGTTTATAAGAGCAAGGCGTTATCGAGACCGGCAAATCTCGGGGCATAGAACGGCGAATTTTGGATATGGTATTCGAGTCGAGGGGTATTTCCCAGCCCGTTGACGGCCGAGCACGGTGTATTATTATTTCATTCTCCGATCAGATCTCGACAAGGCGTTTCCCGTTTATACGGCTTACCCCGTGTATACTGAGCACAAACCCAGCTAGTTTTCTCATCCTTCGGATTCTGTTGAGCACGCGGCGAGGCGATGATCATCCAGTCTGCCCGAGGCGGAGCGGCGAGCGGGAGGAACAAGGGACGGATCAATATAGTAGAGACGGCCGTACGTGCTCATGTCCAGGTGCGATACTGGTGATAAGTAGGTAGTCGACAGATTTAGTCAGAGGTCGCCGTTGGATGTTCTCATCTGCTGAAGTTCTCACGACAAGTCCACGGCACATGGTTGAGCTAGAGCTGCAGCGTTCCGGCCGTGGACTCAGAAGACTCGTCCACGGCTCACAGTCGGGTGCCGCAAGAATGTAACCAGCAGGAGCATCTCACTCTCTGTTTCACTTCCCTTCGCACCAGTATTCTTTGAACCCCTTTCAATGCCTTGCTCGTACATCCAAGTGCACTCATCATAACTCTTCACTTGAGCCGAGTTGAGCTTCTGCGTTTGTTTGTGAAGGCGCAGTCCCTCCGGTGGCTGACGTTGCCCCACCTCTTGTCGCGGCAATCCGTTCGTTGGCTTAGGAATCCAGTCATCCATTTGATGCAGCAGCAGGGACAACTGAGCACTGCTCAGTCTTTCGGGTTGGCGTGAGATCTGGGCTCGTTGCGGCCGCAAGATGATCTCCGACACGCTGTACGACCTGTGCTTACCCATCCTGCAAGATGACAAACTCGAGGACGAGGACAAGACCGAGAGGTTGGAGGAGCTTGTGAAGAAGGAGACGAACCTCTCTGGAAAGTCTCTCGAGGATGCAGTTCTCGACGCGCTCTGGCGCTTTCGCGGCGCCTCAACACCCAACTCGTCGCCTCCACCAGCCCGTCATACGGTCATACGGAGGGCTTCGCCCGCTCCCTGGCAGGCTGCTCGCGCGTCCACCCCCGTCGCCTCGTCTCCGAAAACCAATCCTCCGCCTGGCTTTGGGGTTGCCCCTCCCGGATTTACAAGGGCAAAGTCCTCGACAGCCTCCCCATTCACGTCTCCTCGGCCTTCCCCCCGGCTGGCGTTTTCGAGTCCCCGCGTCCCGTGCAGCCCGAACCTGGACGCATACGAGTTCAGCGATTCGAGCGTGACCGCCGACGTGTACGGAGATTATGGTAGTGATACGGTTGATTGGCTAGTCAACGATGAAACAGGAAGCAACGCTTCCTCATCCTACACGGGTGAAGTGGCATTGAATGGCGGCGCCGGGGATTGGATACAGCCGCAGACGGTCGAGATGAGCCCGTTCGACATGCTACGGTCCATTCTTAGGGACGAACGGTCGAACCAGGACATCGAGCAACTTTTGGAGAGCAACGGCTACGACCTGAGCGCGACGATCATGGCCTTGATGGATGCGCAGCCTCTGGAGACAACCGCGGAGGTTGACCGAACCTACGTCGTTGGCAAGTCGATGAGTCCATCCTTTCGGCCATCAACGCCGGCCGGTCAGGCCAAATCCAATATTATATGCAAGTACTGGTTATCCAGCGGTCACTGCGCCAGGGCGGACTGCAGGTTCAGCCATGATCCCAGCAAAACAGTCTGCAAGTGAGTACGCTCGAGCGCTGTGCATGCGGTGTTTGCAAGCTTACCATCACCAGGTACTGGCTCATGGGTAACTGCCTTGCTGGTGATACTTGCATGTTCTTGCACGACAATTCGGCGCTCATGGCTCGAATGATGCTGGACCGCAATTCGACCCCTCCCATGCACACGGTGCAACCCAACCTTCAGCTTCAAGATTTCGACGCTTTTCCTGCGCCTCAGGGCAATGGAGGACGGCCGTGGCACATCCCATTTCAAGGGCCACTCGACCCCAGTCTCTTTGAGCATCTCTACGGCAACAGTGCCGCCGTTTCACCTCCTCCCGGCATCTCCGTCCGATCGGGGGTTTCACCAGAAGTATCTAGCCAAACCCTATCGCGGCCCTCCAGTCGTCATCATTCACGGCCTGGAACGCCTTGTCTACCTCCAGTCGACGACAAGGATGCCTTTCCGAGCCTTGGGTCGTCAGCCAAGGGCAATAAGAGACATCACGGCAAGCGGGGCGTACATGGCTTGCAAAGAGAAGGTGTAGGTTCCGGTACCCTGGCCGATGTGGTGCGAATGTCTCCCTCGCCCGGAGCGACGCCTGCTCGCAAGGGAGTAAGGCCAGGAAAGCTCCATGTCGGCAGTCGCGAGAACAGCGCTGCAGCTCAAGCGATACCTGCTCCCGAACATATCCCTTGGCTACAGACCGGTGACAGTGCAAACAAGGCGTATCTCAAAGCTCGGCAGGAGGCTTTCAAGCACGGAGGGTTGAGGAACAAGTTTTTGCAGAGGTGAGATTCTCGCGGCCGAGCAGGTCTTGCTGTTGATGCAGGCTGACGTCGTTTCGTTAATCTCAATCAGTGCCGCTCAAGCTTGGAACCGGAATGATTCCAGAGCTGCAAAGGCACTCAGCCTCCGTGGTCAGAGCGAGAACAACCTGATGCGCGAGGCTCATCGTGAAGCGGCGAGACTCCTGTACGAAGAACGCAACAAGGAGAGTGGCAGCGGGGCACGGGAACTCTTCGTCGATCTACATGGTATGTGGCAACGCAGATGGTGCCGTTCGTCGATGACGGATCCTGTTCGTTCTAACCCGGCGTAGGGCTTCATCCCGAGGAAGCGATGGCCTATCTCGAGCGCGTCCTCCTCAGCCACCAATCCTCAAGTCGGCCGCTCTACGCGATAGTCGGCACAGGCCATCATAGCAAGAACGGCAAGGACAAGGTGGGCAAGGCGGTGCGGTGCTTCCTGAACGAGTGGAAGTATGCATTCCGCGAGTTCTCCGTTCCGGGAGACCGTGGCAATGTGGGTGGAATTCTCGGAATCGACCCAAGCAGCTGGGACCGCCGGTTGGGCGAGCGCAAGGCGGCCGGGGAGGATGAGGCTGGGGAGGAGCGGCAGCAGGGTAAGGTCAGGATCTTAAAGGAAAGCGAAATCCCCCAAGGCCCTCGTAAAGCGGGGTGATGTGGGCTTCATAGACAAATCAAGAAAGGAAGAAGAGAGGAACAGAAGGCAGTAATGCAGCAATGCAGCAATGCTGGCGGAAATGCTTTAGGCTTCTGAGCGAGTTTTCTGATAATCACCCATCGGGTAAGGAGAAGTGAGGCTCTTCAGCATGGTCAGGTGCTACCCAAACCACGTACTGTTTGAGATGCTGGAACTCACAGTCCGTTGGAATGCCTTTTGACCACCTTCAAGTCATTCATTGCTAGACCATTTGGGTGGGGTTCCACGCCTTCGAAACTTTACCAGATTCCGTACTCACCGGCTGTGTATGTATGCAGTAGCCCTTCATAATGCATGAATCGTAATCGCAGTCTTGATATATCACCAAATAATGACTTTAAAGTTGTGACCAGGACGCTATCAACTACATAGCATCGAAGGGGGAGCGCTCGGATCCCGGCGCGGTGAAGGTGTGCGGCATCACATTACGAATCTACCCACAATCAGATGGACGTCTCGCGGCATGAAGTTATGTATCAGACTGGATGATTGCGGCGTGCGATGGCAACCATGACCGATCCGCCTGCGCCTGGGACAACACTCAACGACGGCTCCGCGACATCGATGGCATCGGCCTGGGCCGACAAATACAGAGGGGTGAGTTGATTGCCCTTGGAATCCTACTCGACAATTGCGACATATCTGACCTCTTCCCACAAAGGCGACGGTAGAGGACCTGGACCCTCCGCCCGCACTCTCGCTCCATCCGAGCGATTCCATCTCGCACGCCATGCTGACCGCCTTCGAGCGCGACTACACCCACCTCACCGTCGTGTCCGCGACCAATCGAGCGCTGTTGGGCTACGTGAAGATCCCGGAGCTGAGGAAGTCGCTCCGTGACGGCAGACTGCAGGAGACGGACCCGGTCGAGAAGGCGATGCTGCGCTTCCGGCGCAAGGGCAGTGTCTACAAGGTCATCACAATGGAGACGCCGCTGGAGGATCTGGAGGCCTTCTTCAACGGCGGCGTGGACGGAAGCGGCCCGCAGGACTTTGCCGTCGTCACTGATGCCAGTAGGAGGTTCGTTCTGGGCGTGGCGACGCGAGAAGACCTGGATCAGTTTGTCAAGAGGCGGCCGGTATTGGCATGACGGAGCTTTTCGGTGTAGCGGATTTTTACGATCCTACCCATGAGAGCGGAGGATACTCGTCGGCCTGCTTTTCCTTTCGACCTGGCTACCTATTGTAGCATGGAATATGCGTATACCACTCAGATACCTCACTCGAATTCCGCATTTTGGCCATTACCTAGGTACACATGTCCAGGGGTAGATCGTGTGGGCGCAAAGCGATCGTATATTACAATATATCGATTGATGACTGTGCCCCCGCGGGAGGGTTGACGTCTTCTATTAGCGCGCACCGAATGAAGCTGTGACGCTGGTCCGTAGGGCTGCTGAACCCAACAACAACACCGGACTCACTCAACACGCAATCGCCGTGGAGGACATGCACTCGGCCCATGTCGGGTCTCCGAACTCGCCCAGCGAAGTTGGGCGCCACTCCGCTTCGGAGGCTCTGTGCAGGCCGGCGGGCGTCTTCCACCGACGTTGACGTCTCCAAAGCCAACCCCGTCGCGCGATTCCGCTTCGAAGCAGGCCATGCGCTCTTTGCCAAAAGACCGTCCCGACCCTTTCCACCGCCATTTCTTTCTCCGCCCTCGGGCTCCTTCTCGGACCCGCTCAGCACCTACAACCGCAGTCGCGATCGCAGGCCCTTGATCAACGGCGAGTTCATTCGCGGCATCACCAACGGAGACGACGCCGTGCTGGTCAGCGATAACTTCATCGGCGCCAACGATGGCGTCGGAGCTTGGGCGGCGAGGGAGCGAGGGCACGCTGCGTATGCGTATCTATTTGCTTGAAGGACGTGTGCTAAGTGCGGTGCGATTCTCAGTCTGTGGTCTCGGCTTGTCCTCCACTTCTGGGCGATCGAAGCGGAAAAGGACGGATACGGAAGCGATGGCGAGCCCGACACGGTTGCCTACCTCCAGCGCGCCTTCGACCAAACCAAGGTAGCGACTTCCCCTCCGAATGAGTGGCACGGTACGACGACGGCGTGCAGCGCCCTTCTCTCCGCTCTGGGAGAAGGTCCGCGAAAATCCTGTCCGGTGCTCTACGTCACCCAACTCGGAGACTCTGCAATCCTCGTCCTTCGTCCACGGAGTCGGCTCGTCGTCTTCAGAACGGCGGAGCAGTGGCACTGGTTCGACTGCCCGCGTCAGCTAGGCACCAACAGTCCAGACATCCCCTCGCGTGATGCGGTCAAGGACCGCGTCGAAATCGAGGAAGGGGACGTGGTTCTGGCCATGTCGGATGGAGTGATCGACAACCTCTGGGACCACGAAGTGGTTGACAACGTCATCAAAGCTCTCGAACAATGGGAAAGTCGAGACTCGAAAAGCGCCGACCCCGGTGTGGCTGATTGCTCTGCAAAGATGCGTTTCGTTGCACAGGAGCTCGTCAAAGCCGCCAAAGTCATCGCACAAGACCCGTTCGCCGAGAGTCCCTACATGGAGAAGGCAGTCGACGAGGGTTTGTCTATTGAGGGAGGTAAGTGGAGCGTCTCCTTCGTCCGACACTGGGCCTAGTTTTGCTGATATCGTGGCCAGGAAAGCTTGACGATATCAGCGTAGTTGCAGCGATGTGCAAGCGACGGCATGCGTAAACGTCTAGGTGCGATGGTTCGTGTCGAGAACGGTTCAATGCGAACCGTGAAAGAGGAGTGCCCACAACAGCCTTGGCATCGGCGTGTGCTGTGCTCTGGGTTATGATGGACGAAGTTCGCGACAATGCCATAATGTCACCGACAGATTGTCGTATGCAACTGTCGCTGAGCCATCGCGGTAAGGCACTCTATTCAGGCACCTATCGCAATGAACCACCCGTCACCAGCGCAACTCAAAATCGGGCTTGCCGGTAGCTGATACCAGGGTCTTGTTGGTGATCCCAGACGAAGATAAGTGCTTGTTGCAGCACTGCTTGCCTCAGGTCCACATGGACGTCCCGTACTTCCTAGCTAATAGGATCGACAACGGATCGAGTTTCCTCATCTGTATGTCACAATGCACACTGCAGATACACCCTCGTAAGGCTGCTTTTTCGGTAAGGTTTGCTCTCATCGCAATCAAAGATTACGCTGACGTCTGAAGAAGCCCGAGTCTGGCTGGCACCGTACGTGCCGGTTATCGCGATGGTGAGACGAGGTGGCTCTCAGATTGATATGCGGAACACGGTATACATTGTGCAACGGAGAAAGCTTGAACCACACAGTAATGCATACACTGTCGCGGGATACGCTCTATGGTCACAGGACGAAGACTAGACTAGATGATTGAGCCTGCTAGACTACACAAGCAGGGAATCCTCGCGGCGTCAGAGAATACGTCAAGATCAATACATAAGTGGATGAGACTCCACATTCGCATTGTCTGCTCTTTCCAACACATCATGGCAGGCTGCGTATCAGTGGTGCTCGTCAGGAAGACGATTGACACAAAGTTTTTCTGACGAGTTTTCGATTCGATAATTGAAAGCACTGATGGCGTGTGGCATTGTTCCGCCGCGGTCATGAAATGACCCCGAAAGATGGGTCTCGCGACGAACGCGGACGGCAATCGACAAGAGGCAAATGCATTTTTTCTTTCGTGGGATCGCTCTTCCCTAGTCACTTTCAATCCTTAGCTTCTGATGCAACGCCCTCAGCGAGACCCGACGTAATGACTCTTTGGGAACGGGAGGTGTCGCACTGGACTTTTGCTTGGGTTCAGGAGAATCTCCTAGGACGGCCGTCAAGGATCACCAGCGGCGAACGACTTGGCTTCAAAGTCGACCTTCCGACGTCACTCGCCATCCTCTACTTTCCGGAGGCATATCTGACGTTATGCAATCTTGAGAGGGCACTTGTGATAGATCGCATTGTCTGCCCTCAGCCAGCCCTGGGCAGGAGAGAGAGAGAGACACGGAAGAAGCCATTGTCGAGATACGCATATCCAACAGCAACGCATCATTTTCCGATGGCGAAGAAACAGTCGAGCTTACATTCTTTACATCGTTGGAACGTAGTAAAACAGAGAGCATCGCTATGCTTCCGCTCATCCAATTCTCTATCCATCTTAGAATTCCTATGCACGCTCTCTGTTAACGGATGCTTCTTGATCACAAGCCTTGGCACCTAGCTACTAATCGAGCTCTGCTACCTTATTATGCTCAGCGAATGGCAAAAGCATGTACTTTAGGAACATTTTCATACGTAGAGCTCAAGTGCTAGAAACTATGAATTGATCCCATCCGTACCGATGTACTGAGGTCGTTCGCTTAGCGAGCCAGAAGTGGGCTAGCACATCCCCACTTCATTTATGATTCTCCACGCACTTCAAGAGTATTCCCGCCTTTAGAACACAATCGAAGCCAACTGGGCAGACGCCAACACGCTGCAATCATGGGACGTGTTCGGACGAAGGTATGTGCTGATGATATTCAGATTCTCGCAGAACGGAGAGAACTGTAGCTTACATGCTAGGCAGACCGTCAAGAAGTCGGCGAAAGTGCTCATCGAAAGATATTACCCCCGTCTAACCCTCGATTTCGAAGTCAACAAGCGCATCTGCGATGAAATCGCCATCATTGCATCGAAGCGGCTCAGGAACAAGGTTGGGCATGACAGGAATCGCAACATACAGGGCTAAAAGCTGCCTTAGATTGCTGGATACACCACCCATCTCATGAAGCGAATTCAGCGCGGTCCCGTGCGTGGAATATCCTTCAAGCTCCAAGAAGAGGAGCGCGAACGCAAGGATCAGTACGTGCCGGAGGTCTCGGCTCTGGATCTTTCGAACACAGAGAACGGCATGCTGGACGTCGATCAGGAGACAAAAGACATGCTCAAAAGTCTCGGAGTAAGTGTCCAGGCACTTGTCGTCCTTTGGTCTTCGCCTCTGGGAATCATGAATGCTCACGTTGACGCAGTTCGACAATGTACCCGTCAATGTCGTCTCTGTCACACAGCAGCAAGTTGCCGAGCGTCCAAGGCGGTACAATGACCGAAACCAACGGACCTAGCTGGTCTTCTCGAATGCGGGTACGCGGTCAGGGTGGAATCTGCAAGGTTGCTAGAATTGCAGATGTAGCTCTCGATTTGCTGTGGGTTGGGTTCACGGGCGTTGTAAACTACAGTCGAGAAACCATTGGCCTCCAAATGGCTGATTGAAAGTTATGCATTTGACTACGGTGTGATTGGTGACCCCTCGCTTCTGGGCCTGCTTCTTATTGCCGATGCGATGTTTCTGATCATGACGAACATCACTTATGGTTTTCATAGCTAACTATACAGCTAATCTGAGTACAGCGGCAGGTTCCTTTTTTCATTGATCTGCCGAGCTACCACACCATGTTCCAACCGCGTTGCGATTGGGAGCGTTCAATCACATAGCCGGTCTGCCAACTCGGCCGGCAACCACCTTTCCACCCTGACGAACCCATTCACTGGCGCTGCCAGGCCGCCTGCGGTTGTGACGGACTGTACAATGTGCATCAATCGCGTCAACCCAATCAAACTGTCCGGCCGTGATGGGCGCAAGAAGACTGGCAGTCGGCGCTCCTGTGATCGCGGTAGCTGTACCATCGAGCGAAAGCCGAGTCAAAGTTGATAGAATTTGAAGCGATGAAGGCCGTGCCATCTAACTTGAGTGCACAATCATCACCCAATGGTTCGCAACGACTCTGACA
>QQTW01004656.1_pt1 | contig 10315 bp, 6 predicted proteins | sample 1904831 | NCBI WGS metagenome assembly QQTW01 (sample SAMN09435610, study PRJNA476489) | Subsurface metagenome, whole genome shotgun sequencing project.
CGGCTTGGTGATATAATCATCGGCGCCTAGCGAAAAAGCATCCATTACCACATGCTCCTGGCCCAATGCCGAAAGAACGATCACAGGCGTGCTGCGGCCCGACTGCTGCTTCATCCAGCCCACAACCTCAAGCCCCGAAACGTTGGGCATATGTATATCGGTAATAACAAGATCTGGGGTATTGGTCTTTAAGTGTTGGAGGGCCAACTGGCCGTTGGCTACGGCCATTACCGAGTATCCTTCTTTGGATAAACGCAGCTCCATCATTTTCCGCAGGATGTCTTCGTCTTCGGCGATAAGGATTTTCATAAACCGAAATTACCCTGCGGCAATAAGCACATACATATAATTCCGCCGGTACCGCACCGCATACCACCGGCAAAAAAGCTGCTACAAGTATACCCGATCACCCGATCAGCATTTACCATTACCGCACGCTATTAGTACCGCAGCAGCAGCTACGGTGTGTTGCATTTGCGTACCTTAAAATATGGCAGCAAATCATAGTTTCTTTTTTACGAGCCAATACGTTGATCCATGCCTTTTTTAATCCAGGCCCTGAATTTCACAGGCTATATTTTATGGGTGGTTACTGCAGTTGTATCCGCAACTGTGTGTTTTTTTGTGGCATGGATCGTTGTGCAGCTGCACATACACAAAAAGAAAGAACTGCGCCGCAGCAGGATCCGGGAAGAATGGAATATTATTCTGGCCGGCTTACTGATGGACGAATCGGCATCGGGCCAGGACTTTGCATTGCCCCAGGATTTTGTTGCCCAATTAAAAAAACCTTTTGTACGCAACGTACTTGCTAATGAGCTAGTGCGCACCCGGCAGTCGTTGCGGGGCAATATGGCAGAAACGGTAAAAGCTTTATACAACCAGTTGGGGCTTGCCGAGTGCTCGGGCAGCTTGTTGCGCAGCAGCAAATGGCACCTGCAGGCAAAAGGCATACAGCAATTGAGCGTGATGGAGCAGCAGCAATATTTTGATGCCATCTACATCCGTGTGAACCATCCCAATACATGGGTGCGCAACGAAGCCCAGTTGGGCATGTTGCGTTTGCGCGGGCCGCAGGGGCTGGGGTTTTTAAAGCACCTGCGCTATCCGCTTTCCGAGTGGCAGCAGTTCAACCTGCTGCACCAGCTGCAGTTGCAGCAAACCAAAAACCTGCCCGGGCTTGCCAGCTGGCTGCTCTCAAAAAACCATTCGGTGATCGTTTTTTCCATACGGCTCTGCCAGATGTATCAGCTGTTTGAGCATGCCCCGCAAATAGGTGGCCTGCAAAAACACCGCCGTGCCGCCGTTCGGCAGGTGGCAACGGAGTGCATGCAGCACTGGGGACTCCATACCGAAGAGCCGGCGGTTGCTTTGTATCATGCTTTTTCCCAAACACAAACAGCCTAAAAACCCCTATGTCATTCTGGAATACTGCTATAAATTGGTTTTCGAACTTTGTACTGGTTTATTCGGTGCTGCTGTTGGTTTTATATTTGTTTGTAGCCCTTTTTTCTGTTGGCGAAACCCGGCGCTACATGCGCAAATTGAGCTACACGGATTACCGGGTGCTTGCCTCCAGCGATCTGGCCCCTTCCATCAGCCTTTTGGCGCCTGCATACAATGAAGGACCAAACATACTCGAAAACGTACGCAGCCTGTTGTCGCTCCATTACGAGAACATGGAACTGATTATTATAAATGATGGCAGTAAAGACGATACGCTGGAAAAGCTGATTGCAACATACCAATTGGAACGGTGTACCGATAGCGATTACACCAACCACCTGAGTTCTAAAAAAGTAAGAGGCATTTACCGCAGCACCAACCCCGTGTACCGGAAAATACTGGTGCTGGACAAGGAAAATGGCGGCAAGGCAGATGCCTTAAATGCAGGCATTAACCTGGCCAAAAACAAGTACATCGTATCTATTGACGGCGACTGCATTCTGGAGCAGGATGCACTGCTGAAAATGGTAAAGCCTTTTTTGGAAAGCACCGGCAAAACTACAATTGCCACAGGTGGCGTTATACGCGTTGCCAATTCATGCGAAATAAGCGGTGGCCGGCTCTCCCGGATTCATTTGCCTGCCAACCTACTTGCCCGCACACAGGTGCTTGAGTACATCCGATCATTTTTACTGGGCCGCATGGCGTGGAGCAGCATCAACGGGCTCCTGATTATTTCGGGTGCCTTTGGCTGCTTCGACCGCGATGTAGTTATAGCCTGCGGCGGTTACCACCTCGGTAGCTACGGCGAAGACTTTGAGCTGATTATGAAGATGCGCTGCTATATGGAAGAAAAAAAGCTGCCTTATAAAGTGCAGTACATTCCCGAACCCCTTTGCTGGACAGAAGTGCCTGCTTCTTTTAAAGTATTGTACCGGCAGCGGCACCGCTGGGCCAGGGGGCTTGCGCAAACTTTATGGAAGCACCGAAAAACCATGTTCCATTCCGGATACGGCATTATGGGCATGTTGAGTGTTCCTTACTTTTTCTTTTTTGAGTTCCTGGCTCCGTTCGTAGAATTTTTTGGATTTATCGTTTTTGGTTTTCAGGCGCTTACCGGACAAATAAACTGGCTTATCTTTTTTGCCCTGCTGGCTTTTATCTTCAGCTTCGGGTATCTTATTTCGTTTTTTGGCATCCTGATGGAGGTAAGCACATTTAACCAGTACCGCGAGCGGGGCGACATGCGCAAGCTCATGACGGCTGCTTTTTTCGAACCTTTCTTTTATCATCCGTTCGTTGTTTACGCCGCTATCCGGGGCCACTTCGATCTGATGCGGGGACATGCCACTGGCTGGGGCGATATGAAAAGAAAAGGATTTACAAAGGCTGCCTGATTAAAATAAAGGGTGTGTGTTCAAATGTATATGCTGTTTTTTTGAACTACAAAGACACAAATGTACAAAGTAGCACAGAGGTATATCTTCGTGATTCTTCCGTGCCTTTGTGTCGAAGTTTATCCTGAAACATGTATCAGAATGGTTCAAAACGGGGTGCTGCTTTCAAGGATCATACATTTGAACCGCTACCCAATAAGATAGCGATTTTGACCCTTTAATGCTGCACTTGAAAAGCCTGTAAATGTATCTTGAAAAAGGACCGCATCGGCAAAGGCAATGTTTTGTATGTTGCCGTGCTGCAAATTTTTTAGTGGCTTACTTGCAAATTTACGATGGGTCAAAACCCCTATATAAGAGCACCTGTAGCCAGGTGCTCTTATATAGGGGTTTTGTTTTTAAAACTTCAGGCCATAACCTGCCGCTACTATTAGCTGGCTGCCATAAATGCTTTTGCTGAACTCGTTGCGGGCATAGCCTGTGGTAAAAAGCGCTATATGCCGTTGGGCAATGGTTGTGCGTATGCCGCCCGTTACCACCTGCCGCCGCAACCCCGGCAACTGCAACTGTGCGGCCCGGCTTTCGTCCGGCGATACGCCGGTGCCCGCCTGCAGCCATACATAATCTGTTCCGCTGGGCAGGTAGTAACGGCCCGATAAAAAATAAGACCGGTCAATACCCGCACCACTATTTAATGATATAAAACTGCGGGCCTGCAAAAACCAGTTGCCCATGTACTTGCCCAGCCCCGGTGCCAGTATCCAGATGTTGCGGTCAAAATAAAGATAACGTACGCCGCCTTCCAGCTCCCATGCGGCGGGCAGGGCCACATACACCGAAAGGGCGCTTCGCCAGCGTGGAAAAACCGTGTTGCCGCCTGCATAAGAAAGGCTGGTAAAGGCATATACTTTTTTGGAAAGCTGCGGGTACGCTTCTGCTTCGGCCTGCCAGCCGGTACGCAGCGCACGCTGCGCATAATTAAACCGCCCTATCACAGCCATACCGGTTGTTTGTTTTTTGTACTCGATGCTGCCCTGATGCCATTGGTAGCGTGAGGCCTGGTTAAAGCGGTTGAACTCGTAGGTACCCAACACGGATTGTGTGCGGGTAGTATCGGAGCGTTGCGCCAGGCTGCATAATGGACTTAGCAGCGTGGCAGCAATCAAAAGGCTGGATAGATAGGGCATAAAACCGGATTGAAAAGGTGCGGCAAATATGCTTTTTATTCTTTTTATAAAGCTGCTTACTCGGCAGGCATAGCAGCATAAAAGTCCACTGGCGTTTTTTGAGCGGTTAAATCCTTTTCTGCACCCGGCTTTAAGCCTTGTTAACCGAAACCCTGAAAGATTTATAGCCTGTTCAGGTATCTTTATATGTAAGGCCCCGGCCTTGTTCCTAACCGTGAAAAACCAAACCCGAACATGCCTGTAAACTTTCTGCGCACTACCCTTTCCCGCCAAAGGGCCGCATTTTTTGTATTACTCCTGTTTTTTATTGGCACCCTGCTTTTTCTGGGCATCACGCTTGGCCGTTCTTTTCAATCTTTTACCGCCAAAAAAATGGGGCTGCGTGAGCTGCAAACCGATTTGAATGACCTGACAAAACTAGAGGCCGGACTAGCCAACAGCGAATCCAAATTCCGGGCTTTTCTGCTTTCGGGCGATAGCACCTGGTGGACGCAATTAGAACAGGAAAGAATACATTTTACGCAAACCGCAGCCAAGCTCGGAAAAATTACGGCCATCAGGCCGCTGATGGATAGCATCACCAAAACCGCCGCCCTAAAGTTTGCACTTGAAAACGAATTGGCTGCCCACCTGCACAAACGTCACTATTCATTGCAACAACACCGGCAGGAAGTAGCCAAACAATTTGCGCCCAACATCAAAAGGATTAAATTAGGCAGCCATATACGGCTACTGCTTGATAAGGCGCAGGTACAGCAAAAAGCAACACTTATTGCAACAAGAGAGGTGCAAGACAGGATACAACCTGTTATCATCTGGCAGTTTGCAGCCATTATTATGCTCATTGTATTGCTGATGCTTTTTTTGCTGAACAAAGCTTACCAGGGCATGGCACAGCGGGCACGGTCCACGGCCATGATGCAAACCCTGCTGTCTTCGGCACATGATGGATTTTACCTGCTCGATAACTCCTGGCGCTTTTTGCTGATGAACCAGAAAGCAAAAACATATCTGCACGCCTCACTTGGTGTGGAACCACAGCAGGGCGATAACCTGCTGGAGCTGCTGCCCGAAGATAAACGGGAAAAATTTGCGCAACTGGTTGAGCAGACGTGGGCCGGAGAACAAATTATAAAAAAGCATTCGCTGCTTTTGGATGGACGGCAAAGTGTGATCGAACTTCAGTACCGACCCGTGTATGACCAGCACCTGAACAAAAATATAGGTATCTCTGTTTTGCTGCGCGATATTACCGTGCAAACCCTTGCTGAAGACGCCAGGCGCAAAAGCGAAGCCACCCGGCGCATGATTATGAATGCCGTGCAGGATGCGGTTGTTTGCATCAACAAAGAAGGCAAAATCACCTATTGGAACAGCAAAGCCGAAGTAATATTTGGCTGGACAAAAAAAGAAGCCATTGGCCTTACGCTGAACGAAACCATCATTCCCAAACAACACCAGGCTGGCCACCAGGGCGGCCTCGACCGCTACAACCATACCGGCAAAAGCAGGGTGATGAACAAGCTGTTGGAAATGAGTGCCATCAACAAATCGGGCCGCGAATTTCCGGCTGAAATGTACATCCTGGCGCTGAACGACGGAACAGAAGAACTTATTTGCGCTTTCATTCGCGACATATCGGAGCGCAAAAGATCGGAAAACGAACGCAATGCGCTGCTGGAGCGGCTGCGCCTTACCAATGGCATGGTGCAACTGGGGAGTTGGCAACTGGATGTAGCCAACAACCGGCTTACATGCGATGAAGTAGTATACACCGTACTCGAACTCGATACTTCTTTTACCCTTGACCGTGAGAACTGGCTTGCCTTTGTACACTCCGACGACAGAGACCAGGTGGCAACGCAGCTTAATGCCTTTATTGAACGGGGTACCGAGCTGGAACTGAACTTCCGGATCATAACGCCTGCTGGCAAAACAAAATACCTGTACCAGCGTGCCGTAAAACACCTGAATGCCGTGGGCAAAATTCAGGAGATCATAGGTTGCGTGATTGACATTACAGAGGTAAAAAAAGCCGAAGCCACATTCCGCCAGGTAGTAAACGCATCGCCAAATGCCCTATTGCTGGTAAATGCACAGGGCAAAATAGTATTGGCCAACCACCAGGCAGAAAAACTATTTGGCTATACCGAAAACGAGCTGGGCACCACTGCTATCGGACAGTTGCTGCCCGGACAGGTGCCTGCATCAAACAGCCTGGCACCGGCATGTAAACAAGCTTCCGGCGACCTTTGGGCCATCCGTAAAAACAGCGACAAGATACCCGTAGAAATAGGCTTCAGCAATATGGAACTGGAAGGCGAGCAACTGGTGCTGGCTTCTGTTGTGGATATTTCGGAGCGGCGGGCCGCAGAGGCCGAACGCCAGGAATTGCTGACGCGTTTTGAGCTGGCTGCGGGCGCCACACAAATGGGAATATCGGAATTTGACCTGACTACCGGCATCATGCAATGGAATGATTATATGTACAACCTGATGGAGCTGCCCAATACTACTCCTATTACGTTTGATTATTGGCGCACGCTGGTTCACCCCGACGACCTGCAAATGGCGCTTCAGGTATTTGAACAGGCCATAGAACAGGCCCAGGCAAATTTTGATATGGAGTACCGGGTGCTTTTGGCCGATAAAAAAATAAAAGTGCTGCAGCATAAAATCATCACTTTCTGCAATGAGGACGGTGTGGTGGTGCGTTTACTGTGCACCAGCCTCGATATCACCAACCAAAGGCAGGTAGAAGCCGCCCGTGAAGAATTGCTCACCCGCTTTGAGTTGGCCGCCGAAACGCTGCACCTGGGCATTTTGGATGCCGACCTGAAAAGCGGCAGCGTACAAGGCGACGTGCAGCTAAAGCTGATGCTCGGCATTGAAGGTATTCCCAACCCTGACTGGCGCGTGTGGATGAGGCAGGTGCACCCCGAAGACCGCAGCAATATGGAAAGCCTTTTGCAACAGGGTTTGCCACAAGGCAAACTGCTGCAGGCCGAGTGGCGGCAGCAACTACCCGATGGCGCGCTACGGTACTTTGAAACAAAAGCCCGCATCATCTGGAATAGCGGCATTCCCGCTCGCCTTATTGCGGCTACAATAGATATTACCCACAGGGTAAATCAGCGCAACGAACTGATTGCGGCAAAACTAAAGGCTGAAAAAAGCGAGCAGTTGCAGGAACAGTTTCTCGCCAATATGAGCCATGAAATACGCACCCCGCTTAATGGCATTGTAGGCATGTCCGACCTGATGAGCGGCACCCCGCTTACCAGCCGGCAGCATGAGTACCTTCAGGTAATTCAAAACTCTTCGCAGGGCCTGCTTACCATCATCAACGATGTGCTGGACATATCAAAAATAAAGTCGGGTAAGTTCACCATTGAAAATGCAGCTTTCAACCTCCATCATGTAATAAATGCCGCTTTTGAACTGCTGCTGCACCGGGCTACCCAAAAAGACCTGAGCTACGGCCTGCAGCTTGACCCCGATGTGCCGATGATGGTAAAAGGCGATGCAGGCCGTCTGTCGCAGATTTTGATCAACCTGTTGGGCAATGCCGTAAAATTTACCCGCAAAGGATCGGTTGTACTTTCGGTGCGGCCGGCAGGCCCGTACGGGGAAAAAATGCGTTTGTTGTTTTCCGTTACCGATACAGGCATAGGCATTTCCGACGAGGTAAAGCAAGACATCTTTAACAGCTTTGCACAAGCCAGCCGCGATATAAGTGTTGAATTTGGCGGCACCGGCCTGGGGCTGGCCATTTCGCGGCAGCTTGTAGAAATGCAGGGCGGCACCATCGAAGTAGAAAGCACCATGGGCACCGGCTCCTGCTTTCGGGTAATGCTGGATTATGAAGTAATGTGGGAATTGCCGCAAACAGCCAGCGTTCTATCCGAATCCTGGTCGGCAGCAGCGCACACCGGCAAAAGGGTGCTGGTAGCAGAAGACAACGAAGTAAACCGGATGGTGATAAACGAGTACCTGCAAAAGATAGGGCTTTCGGTAACGCTGGCCCACGATGGCCGCCAGGCTATTGAAACGCTGCTGAGCCAGCCTCCGTTCGACCTGATTATACTGGACCTGCGCATGCCGCTAATGAACGGCTTTGAAACCGCCGGCATGATTCGCCGGGAGCTTTGCCTCCAAACCCCTATCATGGCCCTTTCGGCCAGTACATTGCGCAGCGAAAATGACAACTGCTTAGCCGTGGGAATGAATGCCTATATGGCCAAGCCTTTTAAAGCTTCCGAACTGTACGACAATATTTATCGCCTGCTTAACGGGGCCGGCCCGCAACAGGCCGGAGTGGCACCGCCTACCGGCAAAGAGCCCGAGGCAGCCCTATATGACCTGTCGGAACTAGAGTACCTGGGCGACGTTGATTTTGCCCTACAGATTATAGATACCTTTATTACCAACGGCCAGGCCACCTTGCAGGAATTAGATGCTGCATTTGCAGGTGGCCGCATGGCTGCAGTATTTGAGCTGGCCCACCGCATGAAGAGCAGTGCCGGCATGCTGGGCGCTGCACAGCTTTTAACCCTGCTGCAAGGGATAGAAACCGAGGCACGCAATGATGGAAAAGACAAGGCAAGGCTCGAAACGCTTATCTGCCAGGGGCAACAGCAGTTTGCCAAAGTAAGCGAAGCATTAAAAAAAGCAAAAGAAAAGGTGCTGGTTTGGAAAAGCCCGGCATAGCCTTTTTAGGCACAGCACTTCTTAAAGCAGGCATTGCACAACACATAAGGAATGGAGCAGTTTGAAATACCGGTTACTTATAAAAACAATGATCTGCTGATACCGGCCGCCCTACAGGTGCAAGGTTATACGTACCGTATAGAAGCAACCGTAGCAGGTGTGCCCTTATATTTTGAACGCGACGATGCAGGCGAATTTCGTGCCCTGCTGCCGCAGGAAACACCAGCGCACATAAAGCTGCCGGAAACGGGCCTTGTAGCCGCCATTGCCGAATCGCTTAACAGCTTGCTGGCATAGGCTTTTTGAGGATGGATAGCGTTGATGGTGATTTGGCGTGTTGACAGCACAACGGCAGTTCAACCCTGCATGGGGGTTGAACATACCTGCATATACCCTTCCGCCCCTTGCGGGAATGGCTTTTGTTCCATTGTTTTTTCCGCCGGTTGTAGCGGCAGCTATTCATATAAGAGCACTGCGGGCTTTTGCCCCAACAACACTACCATCCTTACCCAACACTGGTGATTGTGATGTAACCATCTTCAACAAAACCACTCCCCCAAATATCCTATCCATTCACGGTATGCATCATATTTTCGGGGTAGCGCATGCCTGCCGCAGCGCCTTTGGGTGCTATGTCGTTTATTTCTTCCAGTTCGGCCGGTGTAAATGAAAGCTCGGTTGCCGCAATATTTTCTTCCAGGTATTTTATGCGTTTGGTGCCCGGTATCGGAAAAATATGATCGCCCTGCGCCAGCACCCAGGCCAGTGCCAACTGTGCCGAAGTGCAGCCTTTTTGTTGCGCAAGCATTTCTATCTTCTGTACCAGTTGCAGGTTCTTTGTAAAATTATCGCCCTGAAAGCGGGGCGAATGCCTGCGGTAATCATCCTGCTCAAAATCATCAAACGCCTTGAACTGGCCTGTAAGAAAGCCGCGGCCCAGGGGGCTGTACGCCACAAAAGCAACACCCAGTTCCCGGCAGGTTTGCAAGAGGTTTTCTTCCGGCTCCCGCGACCAAAGCGAGTACTCTGTCTGCAATGCCGTTATGGGATGAACGGCATGTGCCCTGCGTAGCGTTTCGGCACTTACCTCGCTCAGCCCGATGGCTCCAATTTTGCCTTCTTCTTTTAGCCGGGCCATGGCGCCTACTGTTTCTTCAATGGGCGTATCGGGATCTTTGCGATGCAGGTAATACAGGTCTATGGTTTCCACACCCAGGCGTTTGAGGCTGCCTTCACAGGAGCTTTGCACATATTGGGGTTTGCCGTTAAAGCCGCGCTTTGTCGGGTTGGCCGGGTCGCGCACAATGCCAAACTTGGTAGCCAGTACTATGCTGTTGCGAAAAGGCTGAATGGCCTTGCCTACCAGCTCTTCATTTGTATACGGCCCGTACATATCTGCGGTATCGAAAAAAGTAGTGCCCAGTTCGTAAGCCCGGTGAATTACCCCAATGGACTCGGCATCGTTACGACTGCCATAAAAATCGCTCATGCCCATACATCCCAGTCCTATCTGCGATGCATGCAGGCCCTGGCTGCCTAGTGGTTTGGATTGCATAAAATATTATTTTAAATAAA
>QQTW01004657.1_pt1 | contig 10314 bp, 11 predicted proteins | sample 1904831 | NCBI WGS metagenome assembly QQTW01 (sample SAMN09435610, study PRJNA476489) | Subsurface metagenome, whole genome shotgun sequencing project.
ACAACTCAAAGAAAGCACACTGAGGTATACCTGTGTCGGGCACTGACTATGCCTCCAGCATCCGACCATACAGCCATTATCTGGTCCATCAGAGAGAACTACAAGCCTTTGTGTAGACTTCGAGGTCACACCGCAGGCGTTCTGGACGTCTGCATCGATGAAAAATACATTGTGACATGCTCAAAGGACACCACCATCTGCGTGTGGGACAGGGAAACCGGTGAATTGATTAAGAAACTCACAGGTCACCGGGGCCCAGTGAACGCGGTGCAGATGCGCGGTAACTTGTTGGCTAGTGCTTCGGGAGATGGAATGGCAAAGCTATGGAATCTGACGGATGGGTTATGCGTCAAAGAATTTTCATCCAAAGATCGAGGCCTAGCTTGTGTTGAGTTCTCCGAAGACGGACGTTCTATACTCGCAGGTGGAAACGATCAAGTCATCTACGAATATGATACCAACACTGGCGATCTGGTGCGGGAACTGATTGGTCACAAGGGCCTTGTTCGATCTCTTCATCTTGACTCTAGCAACAATCGTGTCGTCAGTGGCAGCTATGATATGTCTGTCAAGGTGTGGGATGGCCGGAAGGGCAGAGGCACGGCTGACGGAGGCCTCAAGATCAACTTCCAAGGATGGACGACAAGCTGGATGTTGGCGGCCAAAAGTGACTACCGGAAGATCGTTTGCACGAGTCAGGATGGGAGAGTTGTGATCATGGATTTTGGGTATGGACTGGATGGTGTTGAGATGCTGGAGGCATAGTCAGTGCCCGACACAGGTATACCTCAGTGTGCTTTCTTTGAGTTGTGGATTGGACTTAAGCGATATTAAGCAAGGCGTCCAGAGCATTGTGTAGTTTTTACGATTTAGACGAGGGCTAGCTTGCTCCAGTTTATGGTTCTATCATGTAGCATAGATGGGCTAAATTGCGCAATTGAAGGTAGACTGTGACTGTTAGACTATGCACCAGCTCTTCCCCAGTGGTGCAGACTGGACAGACCTGTACTGGATAATTGTACTGGATAATTGTATTGGATAATTGATCATCCACCGTTTTGCCACCAAAGAGTTTTTGCGCTCTGTTGTGATCATCCTTCTGCACCAATCACAATCAAGGTAGCATCACTAGCATCTGTGTCATCATCCTTCAGCTTCTTCACCTTGACTGAAGTATTTGTGGGATGGGTATTGAATAGTAGTTTATGCACTGTAACGGCGCTTCTAAGCCTTGATAATAGCAATTTCATCTGATCTGACCGTTCTTAAGTTGTTAGAACCTCATCTCTCAAAGGTATCCCTGCCAAACGCGTTGTAAAGAATTCAACAAACCACGCGAATATTCCGCATTTATCATCTGCTACTTAAGCTGCCATATCAGCCACAGACCGCAGATCCCTGGCCTTATCGACAATCGAACATGCGGGCATAGTTTTCCTTTCTTTCGCACTCTATGTTTGTTGACAAGGCATTGTACGAGTCTGCTTCAAAGTGTATGCTACATTGCACGGGTCAGTCACCACTTTAATTTGCGAATTTATGCCACCTGAATCAAAGCCACCGCGGTAGGGATTCGAGCAATGTTTTTTTCATCAACATCCACCCCCCACGTCTTTCGTCTGCATGTGAATGCGCTGATACACCTTTTGCAGGTAATTGAGTATATCCGCAATTTTCAAAGCACAAAGTCATGGCGCCGGGGAAGCGAAAACCTCGTCGGAAAGAACCAAATGAAACATCGGAACTCGAGTTCCCAGATTCTTCACCAGCAGGACCTTCTGCCAAAAAGAGAAGGGTACAAGTCCTTTGGCAATAGGGTCTTGAAAGCTACTGACACAAGAGCAGACCAATGGCACCCGCGTATCTCAACGGCAACGCAGAATCTCTCCAGAGCCGACCCTTCCCGATAACGAGTCCAGCAGTTCTCCAGGCGAAGGTGAAACTACTAGCAATAAAGACCTCATCGAGTCAGTTATCTCGTACCTTCAAGTCGCGTCTCATCCTGTGGGGGTAGTGAGCGAGCATGCCAATGAAAAGATCGACGAAGCACAGAAGGTGACTGCATACGCAAAGATAGCCGGAAGAGACTGGACATACTTCGTGCTCGGACAGATCGTCAACATAGGAAGACCTCCTGACAAAGATCCTGATGCGCCTCCCATACCTCCGTCGAGCCCTCTGGCCGACATGAAAGACTCCTTACCTGTTCATATCGATCTAGGACCCAGCAAATACGTGTCGCGACATCATGCTTGTGTCTTCTATGACGCCGAGTATCCTGAAAATGGAGGATGGCATTTAAGAGTGGAGGGAAGGAATGGCGTCAGGGTCAACCATAACTTACTCAAGCGTGGTGAGAGTCATCACCTTACTTCCGGAGATATTATGGAGATCGCGAGCACACAGATGATGTGGGTTACCCCAGGTGACAAGGCCATCATCGAGCCCTCTTTCGTTGAGAGGGCTAAAGCGGCGGCCTCGGCTGGTGAGGACTGGGCTGCATCACAGCATGCTCATCCTCCAGCTCAGTCTACCAACCCTCCAGCTGGAAGCCTCTACCCCATGTCTGCCAATCATCAACCATTAGCGCCGGCTCCTCCATACTTCAAGAGAGCGGTAACTCCGCCACCGACACAGAAAGACGGTCGAGGACAGAGAGGTGTCTTTGATAGCAGACCACCCCAATCGCCAATGTATAACCGAGGAATGATGATGGAGAGCACTCAGGACATCGACTACAGCCAGGACGCAGCCAAGGATCTAAAGCCGCCATTCAGCTATGCTACAATGATTGCGCAGGCCATCTTTTCGAATGAGGAGGAAAAGCTGACTCTCAGCAACATCTATGCCTGGATTTCCGACAAGTATGCTTTCTACCGTCACTCAAATAGTGGCTGGCAGGTAAAGCTGAGCGTTTCTTCTTCCCTGACTCTGACTGACAACATGTAGAACTCTATTCGGCATAATCTTTCATTGAACAAAGCTTTTCAGAAAGTCCCACGTCGTACAGACGAACCTGGCAAAGGCATGAAGTGGCAAATTGCACCAGAGTTCCGACAAGAATATCTCAGGAAACAGGCCAAGAAGGGGTTTCCGTCATCTTCCTCCGCGCCAACTTCACCTGCAGCTCCAGGATCCTCCAAAGATGTAGCGCCTGAATTTCGGGGTGCAAATGGCCAGAATCTTGGTTACGATAGTAGCTATGTCTCGCAATTTCCCGCTGTCAACACAAATCACCAGCCCCATGCAATGACCCCCGAGCGTCGACCACGGACAAATACACAAACTACTGCACCTGACCCTGACCTCGACACCATCGACTCCCCCCTTCCGCTTCGTCATAACGCTGTAGTGTCACCACCCAAACAACCACATTACACCCTTCCTCCAACGATTTCCATGTCCCATCCACAACAATCTCAACACTCTCCATCTAGAACCGCAAGCAACAACGAAGCACACCCGCCAAGCAATCCTACCTTGTCCTCCTCCTACCTCGATACTCCATTTCACTCAAACCATACGAATATTATCACTCCAGCCCCCCGCAAAATGCAAAATATCCGTCTTGCCCCTCCGTCAACCTTAGTCGCCCCAAGTAAATTCATGCCGCCCGACTCCAGTCCCGCAGGTCCTCACGGTATCTTCTGGCGTGGGCTCATGTCATCCGGTGGACCGGCATTTCTAGGCAGTACGCCTGCTGGCCCTGCTGTTCTTGATATGAGTCCTGTGAAGCATCATCAATATGGTGGTGGAGGAGATGGTGACTTAGACGACGACAAAGACGTGATGAGTTCGAGTCCACCACCTATGGACGGACCAGGCGCGAGTCCAAGTAAGAGAACTTCAAGCTCTGCAATAAGAACCGGTGGTGGTAGTATAGGTGCTGGAGGTGTAAAACGCGAGCACGAGGCCAGCATAAACATAAACACAAAGAGCGGCAATGTGAATGGTCTTGGTATCGTTGGTACCAGCCACGGCGGTCACTATATTTCAGGCGCAGATCATGAATACCTCGACAACGACGTCGAAGATGATGTAGAAGGGGATGCTGGGAGCGCTGGGATTGGAGGTGGATTCGATCTCGCTAAAGGGTTTCAACCAATTGGCAGTTTCAATTCCTCGTCGAGCTTTAGTCAGCCGAGACAACAATCACAGCAGCAGCAGCAGCAGCAGCAATCGTTACAGGGACAGTCACACGGGTTTGTACAGCAACGACAGGAAAGCCATATTGGCGCCGGGAGTACTACCACTACGGCCGCGGCTGCGAGAGCGAGCTCATGATTCAGCAGCTACTCAAGAATATGATGTTATGTTATCTCAGATATGGAAAGTCTGTGAGCTCGTTGTTGAACCAAGAAATTTGTCGAATGAGCATACATAGGAATTGTTCGAATTCATCCGCGGCGTACACCAGAGATGTGGTTGAGACCTTTTTGTTCTCTCTCTTGGTCCAGTATCGCTATCCACAGGCACTTCCCTGTCAGAGTCAGGATCAGAATCAGGCACGACTCAACGAACAAAGAAACGAACGAACAGGACTATTTCACCCAATCAACAAGAAAAGCTTGCACGTAACAGGAAACCAATCGATGTACAAACTACAAGCTACCTACTTCTACGGAGCAGCAGCAGCAGCAGGAGGAGAAGAGAGCCGCTAAGCTGAGCTGACCCGCCCACACGAGCCTGTAGCAACAAAGACACATCCTTGATAACCCCCACTCAGAGCCATACCCTATATCTACACAATTAACTAGTCCCCAGCCCAAGTTCCCACTCATCTCAGCGCTTACATAACTCATCCGTCGTATAGTGGTTCTAGTAAGCGCTACCTACGTACTTGGGCCGTTTCATTGAGCGCTTGGATGGAGTGTCTGGCCGTGAGTGGGATCGGTGTTGTGTACGTGCATGTGCATGTGCATGTGCATGTGGTATTTTGAGAGATGGAGCTGGGTTCAAGAAGGAGTGGTAGGAGCTGGAACTGGAGCTGGACAAGCTGGCAGGGTCGGGAATGACTAAACTGAGACTCATACCTCGTGGGATTGAGTATGTATGATACTATGTTGTGCTATGGCTAATTCATGTCAATGCCGATCGTGCATCGTTTCTCGTGATGACTATAAGATAAGCTGTTGCTACATCCGGCCTTCTTTCTCTCTTCTGTATAGGTATGGGATGGGTTACCTACTAGATGCTCCCACATCATAATGCTAGTCCCCATGCACGCCCAGATTCTCCGAGGAACAGCAGTAGCAGTGATCGATGAGCAATGAGCACACCGTTCCACCCTCACGCCAACCCCCCATTTCCCACCTCAGCCAACATCCAACAACCCTCGCCTCAAGATTCTCACCACCCATCCGGCCCACCAACACCCCAATCACAGGGCGGCCCGATCTCTCCTTCCGCCCGCAACCTCAACACCTGCTCCCTCCTCCGCGCAGAAGGCTTCCCTTTCTCACTTTTCGGCGCAGGCATCTCGAAACCGCGCGGCTCGCCACCATCGCGGCTTGCTCGCGGCAACGATGACCAGGGGTATGGTTCTGCTGTGTTGTGGGGAGATTGGATCGCATGAGCTGACGCTGATGCTGACGCATGGCTCGGGATATATGGACCAGCAGCAGACTGCGTTGCGGTACGTTGGTCTTGTGTCCCGTCAAGCTGGGTGGGCTGGTGAGGATCAGGCAATATCTGGTCATCCATCTCTTCTCCATGCGGCCCGATAGCATGTCTCCACAATGCGGCATTCTCCCTCTCTTCCTTCTCAACCGCTCCTTGTCTTTCTCGTATCGTGCGAGCAAGTTTCTCTTCTTCTTTTCCCTCCGATTGCTGCCCACCTTTACCACTGACGCTCTTGCTCTCTGATGAAGCCGCCTTGCTTACCTCCCCCTCCTCCATGCGACTCCTCATCAAGACTCCAACCAAGACCTCCATAGTATACCTCGCATCATTTCCACCGTTATGCAGTCCCCACCCCGTCCTTTCTACGCCTACAAGTGCTTTAGCTAGGCTCGTGGTGTTGGTCTCTCGTTTCCAGACTTGGTAGAGGAGGGCCGTGTCGAGGCTTTCCAGAATGTGTTGGCGGAGGTGAGATTCGGGTCGGGGAGGTTGTGGGGAGGTAGGTACTGGGGGTTTGTGGAAGATGCTGCACTGGAGGTTGGAGAGGTATTGGAGGTCGGAATCTAGGTCGTGGCCAACGAGGATTATGTTGCGGTATTGAGCTCTTTGTCGAGGAGAAGTGGGTTCTGAGGAGATGACAGTATCTTTTGTTGAACCTGTCCTTACAGAATTTGCGTCTGGATAATATTTTGCGGCTTCTGGATCCTGGGGAGATGTCAGTATGTTAGAAGCAGTCGCCTTGTCAGCCAGCTTCTGTGCTGCATTGGGTGCTCCTTGCACATCAACAGCATTACTCGAGGTCTGCTGGCTTGGGCGCTCTGGGGCAGATTCTCCCGCCTCTAGAGAGACGCTTTGGAGTTGGCTAGGGAGTTGCATGAATTTGACACCGACATCGTCTTGGGGTCTATACTTCCCATCATGTACGAAATCAGCCGAATATGGTGGCGCAAAGCACGAGTCTACCACTTTTCCAATCTCCTTCATGCTGACGAACTCGCTTCGACCATAGTAGAACCTGTCCGGGTTACCAATGCAGAAGGTCGTGTTCCTCAAATGCTCGTGCTCGGTAATGCGAAAATGCCGGGATCTGATGCGCTCCATCCAACTAGCGCCACCCTGGCCAGGGACAAGACATTCGATATCGGCAGTGTCTAGGGTGCTAATGCCCACCTCAGTGATGAGGTTATGGTCTCTTTCGAATGCTTCAACATCGATCGAGACGAAGACAACATCCCGATCGAACGGATGCGGTGACAGCTTCTCAACGTCCAGTGGTTTGAGAATGTGTCCATATTTGATCTTCTGTTCTCTCTCGAATTCTTGCTGTTCATCCCAGGAGAGGGAAGGGTCGGGTAGAGGTAGACTACCCTGACAATCAACTGGGCGAAGGCCTAGATACCGCTGGCCTCGTCTGAGCGCTTCATAGGATCTTACATGAGCTGCTAATCGGTCCTTCGTTTTAGCTTTCTTAATGGCAGCGTTCTTTTTCTTGGCGACGGCTGCAGCACGCTCCATCTTCCCCTTGAAACGCTCAAAACATCGTTCCATTTCCGGACTGGCGGCAGGAGGACACTCGCCATGGTTCTCGACAGGAGGGGGAATCTCCTGTTCCATCTTTCCAACAGTGTCACGACTTTGCGAGGTACCTAAAAGTATTGGAGCTGGTGTCCCGTCTCGGTAGAATGCTAGCAGGAATGGGTCTCTTGGTAGCTTGATAGAGATGCGGAAAGTTGTATTTATCTCGTCAAGCAATGCCTGGACCTGTACCTCTGGTACTACTAGAAGGGGTCTCGCAAAGAATGAAGCGGGCGGATGCACGTAATATCTAAAAGCATTGAATGAGCAAGTATTAAAGATGCTCACCGCAGAATAGAGCAACGATGCAAGAAATGCACAAGGCAAGTGCAACACGAACACATCTCAACATCGATACAGCCATCCATTACCAGAAGCTATAAATGATCATAAACACTCGTGTCCAACTGGGGTGTTTTGCAGGAGAAGGATCGAAAGACTCAACTGGGATGTTCTTGAATGGACGGGAGAACCAATGGAGCACTCACATATCCCACGTTCTATTCCAGATTTTTCCGGACGCAAAGAAATGTCTCGAGACACGGTCATTCGGATCATCCATATATTTATAGCAGAATTTCGTGACAAGCACCAATGGACAGAATTTTCCAACGAGGGGGTGCCCGTCTCCGTCGACGCTTGAAAGACCATCATCCTTGCCATCATTGGCGTCACTGTTCGAAGTGACAACATTACCAGACTTCGCTCTGGCCTTAACCCTTGGTTGCTTGTTGAAGTGGTAGCCGCTTGAATTGTTGGTCTTCTTCCTGACATTGGCAGTGGTCTCCGGTTTGATGGCTGGTGCTTTCCTGAAAGCGAGAACGTATTCATCGTCATCAGAACTAGTAAGCTGGTCGAGATCCTTCCCCGTCCGAGGGGGGGATTTTGTGATCTTTCTTGGGGGTTGAGCCACCTTTGGCACTTTCCATGGTTGCTGTGCTGGCTGCATTTTTGAGATAATCTCGGTGTCGGCAATATGCGAGGTGTTGGGTTCTGGTAGAGGTGGAAGTGACCCTCCTTCAAAGAGCCTGTTGAGCCGATCTGCTTTTGAAGTTGGCATTACCAGTGCTAGAAGTATTAGGCAGATGATTGTCTTGGAGTGATTGGCAAAGCTTAGTAAAGCTTTGAAGCAGACAAACGTAAAGCCGGAAGAAGTGAAAGAATTGTCATATCCAGCAAGCTTGAAGATAGCAGCACAATCTGGGCAAGTGGAATCAACCAGCTAACCAAGTACCTTCAAGGAGAAGTTTTTGGTGGAGTTTCAAGACTAGATATGTTGAGGGAATAGTTCAGGACGGTAAGGGCGACGAATCTGTTCCACAGGTGTCGGATGACTTATCTATTTGAAAGTGCCAGACGCTGCTTTCCATATGTCAACACACTATCTACAGTGACTCTTAAGCTCTGTTGAACAGCGCTGTCTTATCTGCTGCTGAGCATACCACAGTTGACCACGATGATTATTAAGGAGCTGTAAGCTTGGGAGCACTTAAGCAGAATCTCAGGTGTGCAGCTTTGTCAGGAGCAATCGTGCTAAAAGCAATGCTATCATTAGAGGTGGCATACTTCCGAGACGAAATAATACGCACGGAGAAGAAACTGGATCATAGTTTCACTCAACTAAACGGAGAGTACGACGCTTAGGTAATCCTATCAGGATGGGACAGGAGGCTAGACAGTTGCTCAAAAACAGATGCAGCAATATTCATAAGCGTTCTATGTAGTGTAGCACAGACATAATTAGCCAGCTTTAGATGCTCTGGGCTGACACCCACCCATGATTCTATTTACAGTAAATGAACTTGCTTGTATCCAGTCGGCACTCCTCTCCAATGGAAACCCCTCCCTGCTAGACCTGGCTTTTCCTTCCAACTCTGGTATCATGCAAGGACGAGCCAGTGTCCGCAGCAGATGGAGAGTTGCAGATATGTCATGCAGTTGAAGCTCCATATTCCGACAGAGTCTCCATATCGTGAAGTATAACTTGTCATCAATCGAACTCAACATGACCTCTGAGGGGAGCCTTTCTGCTATTCTTTCGGAGGTTGTGCAGCCAGTGCTCAGTCCCCGTCAAAGCTTTGGCTGTTAGTATAGGCTGACTACTTCAGTACACCTTCCGATATGGCCATTGAGCAGCAGGAGTCATGGTACTTGTGAAGAGGGCTGCTGGTTTTGTGACAAGGAACGATGAGCAAATTGGCTTGCTGTGCCAGCTGAGAAGAATTCTGACCGCTTGTACTAGGAAAGCATGATTGTATCTTTGCTACCTGAAACCCTTTCAGCTGATGACCTCTATGAAGTTTGACCCTTTTCTGATGCCTGTACATTAGTATCCACGGCGAATGATGAGCTCCATCTTCAAGGCGTGACGTGAATTGCGAATTGAGAAGCAGCAACAAGATGAATTCGAATGATTTGCAGACAGAAACCTGAACAAACGAAGCATCTCGGGGACGAAAGCTCTATGACGATTTCCTTGAGATGATATATACTTTTGCCCAGCAAGAAACATGGGGATGAGTTTATGCTTGCCATAGGTACTAGTAGTTAGCTGAGATCTGCGCCCGCGATGGTTGCCCCTCCTAAATTTGATTGATTCCCATCCTCTCCGGACTACCATATCCAACTTTATGCCTACAAAAGACTGAGTATTTCCAAGACAAAACTGGAATCGCTTGCATTTCAAGACACCAAATATCAGTTTCCCATCTGACGTTTTCACCTGCTCACCCTCCCACCTTCGCAGCGCATTAACGCTCCAACCGTACCTCCTCGTCGAACTATAGCCCTCGGCACGCTTGTCATCATACCTGTCTCACTATGGCGACTACAGTAGACAAGATCAAAGATATTGAAAGTGAAATGGCAAAGACGCAGAAAAATAAGGCCACATCATTTCACTTGGGCCAGCTGAAAGCAAAGCTTGCAAAATTAAAACGAGAACTTCTCACCCCTACTACTAGCGGAGGTGGCGGAGGATCTGGATTTGATGTTGCCAGAACAGGTGTGGCCTCGGTCGGCTTCATAGGCTTTCCCTCTGTAGGGAAGAGTACGTTGATGAGCAAGCTGACGGGTCAACACTCCGAAGCAGCGGCCTACGAATTCACAACCTTGACAACG
>QQTW01004658.1_pt1 | contig 10314 bp, 9 predicted proteins | sample 1904831 | NCBI WGS metagenome assembly QQTW01 (sample SAMN09435610, study PRJNA476489) | Subsurface metagenome, whole genome shotgun sequencing project.
ACACGCCGTTTCATCATTTGGTACGTTTACTTGCCAATGGTCGGCTTGTGGCAGAGTTGCTCGCAAAAGGCCCGCAGCTTACGGACGGGTATCTCAGCAACCCTGCCGCTACTGCAGAATGTTTTACACAGGACGGCTGGCTAAAGACAGGCGACATCGACCACATAAACGATGACGGCAAAATCTACCTTGTCGACCGCGCGAAGGACATCATCAAGGTCAACGGTTGGTCAGTCTCGCCTGCAGAGCTCGAAAGGTGCGCTCTTTCACTCTTCGGACGTGCTCGATGCAGCTGCTCTGGGTGTCGGACGCGACGTGGATGAGCATCCAGTGGCATTCGTTGTCAGAAAGGGTAAAGATATTACGGAGTCGCAAATCAAGGAGCACCTGCTCAGCCGGCTCTCGCGGTACAAAGTTGCAAAGTGCGAGGTGGTATTCGTTGATGCCATCCCGAATACCCCGAGCGGCAAAACACTTCGCAAGGTCCTACGAGCGCGGCTGGAAGAGGGTGTGACTGTTATAAGAGAAAGCTGTGCTTGAATAGCATTGGCAAGTGTAGCATTAACTTATGTGAAGGGCACGTTCAGACCTACGCATGCACTCGTTACTGAGCCCCAAGAGGGGCTTGGCATCGACTTCCGTCCTCTGCAGACAATCAATCATGCTGCTGTCCTTTTCTCAACGCTCCAGAACTCTTAGACGGACGTCGAGAACTTTTCAACAGACATGTGTGACTGACTGCCACCGAGATGCAAGCGCGCACTAAACAGAAGCTGGATGTAGCGACCCTTCCAGCGATTACAACGAGAACGCCAGCGTATGGGACAACGGCAGCCGCATCATTATTCGCGAGACGCCAGCCATGCAAAGAATTGAAGGTTTCATTAATCATAACCCGGCTGGGACGACAAAACGCATGGGAGAACCTCCCTGCCTACCTTTCTCGAGCATGCACCAACAGATAGGAAGTGACCCAAACGCCAAATCGCACTGACAGCTCAAATCCGAATCCAATATTTTGACAAGGTACCCAACAATAGTGGAATTTTAAATGTCATTGTGCAGCGGAATCGTACAAGACTCATTCCAATGACTCTTCCCCCGGAGAAGGGACAGAGCTCCCTTTTCTTTCGCTTCGCTGATAGAGATTACATACGTAGGAAGGTACAGTACTTATGGTGTGGCATCAAAGATTGCAGGCCCGAGGCCAGAGTTGCAATAACTGCCAGTAGGTAGCAAAATGTGGAATTCAACTGTACACCGTAAGGTGAGAATTAGATCAATCCGTTATTTCAGAACGGTTGCTCGTGCTTGACAAGTAAACGTACCAAATGATGAAACGGCGTGTCGTATTGATTGGCTAGCGATTAGATCTTCATATTCCTCACTAGTGATGATGCGGGTACTACACCTTTGAGTTATCGACCTTGTATACGACACGTGCAAATCCGAGATCACTAGATATAAAACGCAAGCACCGCATTGTCCAGTAGTCCAGTGCACCGAATAGTCATCACAACGAAACCATTCCCGTCGCAAGCGCAGACTCAGTTGTCCCAGCGGTTGTCCCAGCGGTTGTCCCAGCGGTTGTCCCAGCCAGCCGGCACAGGAAGGAACCAGCGCGCATCCAAGGCCGGATACGAAGCACAAACCTATTCCTCCTCCTACTGAAGTCCCTCGTCCTCCAATCAGCACCTTTAAACAGGCCGTGGCCCTCTCGTGGTTACAGCGAGGTGCGCTCCTGGAGCGACTCAGGATTCTCCGGTAGCTCTCTTACGGCTCATGAGTAGCCTTCTCTGGAGATTCTACCTCGAAGATGATGTCGAAAGCTTTCGGCAACTGCTGGCGAACGCCGGCCACAATGCGTCATCATATTCACAGAAAGGCAATATTGGCGGGACGGGAGAAAGTGTTGGAACCCCGATTGGCAGTCCAGGTGCAGCTTCGGCATCGTCGCCGAAGTTAAGTACAAAGCATCGAAAGACATCAGGTTCGTACCATGCCGGACAAGGGTCCGGAGGCAAATATCAGAAAGCGCATGCGAACTTGAGCCTTGGTCGCTCAGAGATCAATTCCACAGACGCCTGTGGTCTTACCATCCTACATCATGCTGCTTCCTCGACATCGCCGAACGCCAGCGCATTCGCATCAGCTTTGCTCAAAGTTCCCTCCCTGGATCTGTATATCCAAGATCTCGAAAGTGGTTGGACGGCTTTGCACAGGGTTTGTTGTTGCAGTACCTATATACTTGTCCCGAGAGCTAAGAGGAACAACAGGCGCTCTATTTTGGAAATATTACAATTGCCCGCGCTGTACTGAACAGGGATCGCGAAGATGCTTATGGCTATGGAAACAGTGGAGCTGTTCAGGGTGCAAATGGTTTAATCAAGATCAAAGATAATGAAGGCAACAGCCCATTCGATGTCTTCGGCGCAACAATTACCAATAGGATCTTGGGCCATGGTCAAGCACCCCTGACTCTTCCAGACCATGCAGACCAGGACGACGAAGATGGTCGCATGAGCCAATGTGGGGACGCAGACTCTGGAGACTTTGAAAAAGCTACTGTCAAGCCAAAGGTGTGTCTTGGAGGTGATGATGTCTTTACGTTCGGGAGCAACAAGAATTTTTCACTGGGGTTTGGGGACGAAGATGATCGACAGTATCCAGAGCGGATCATGCTCAGAAGACCAGACCATCTTCTCCACCGGTTCTATCTAGAGCACTTAGCGCGTAAAACTCCGCTTTCTACAACGAATACCGAGGAGGCAGGAGAATTAGAGCTGCGTCCGACTATACCCATGAAGACCTCCGCATTGCCGTCGGTGATAAGATATCGGTCTTTGAATATTCAAGATGTGTGTATGTCTAAGTTGCACACTGCTGTCTTGACTACTGATCCGGAAGCAAATCTATACATCTGTGGCTTTGGGCCGGGTGGCCGGCTTGGCACCGGGGATGAGACTACAACCTTCAATTTCGTCTGCATAGGGGGTGGTGGACTAGCCGGTAAAAAGGTTGTCAATATAGGGCTAGGCCAGAATCACACACTCGCCATTTCAGATGAGGGGGAACTCTACACCTGGGGTTCTAACACATACGGACAACTTGGCTACGCTCTACCTAAATCCGGCTTGAAAGATGACGACCCAGTACAGACTATCCCACGACAAGTTTTTGGACCACTGAAACGAGAGCTAGTGGTGGGCGCTGCGGCTTCAAGAATTCATTCCGTTGTTCACACAACGAGCTCACTGTATACATTCGGGAAAAACGAAGGTCAGCTGGGCCTTGTAGACTCTGACGCTCGGTCTCTCGAGACACAGGTTGTTCCCCGGAAGGTCGCCGCTTCTCTATTTCACTCTGCCATCCAGATGGTCTCTGCTATCGACCGAGCTACTGTCTGTTTACTCGAAAATCATGACGTGTGGGTGTTCGCGAATTATGGCTACACGAAGGTTTCGTTCCCGTTGGAAAGTTTCAGCAACTATTTCCTCAAGAACAGCACGAATGTGACGAGGTATGACAATGTACCGAACCATATCTCCAAAATAACGTCTGGGGGTGACTCTATCTGCGCAATGTCAAGAATGGGTGATGTTTTTATGATCAATGTCACCCAAAAAGCCGAGGGTAGTTCGGCCTCTGCCTCAACGACGAATCCGACAAAAATCCGTAATGCTCTATCACAGCCTCAGCGAGTTTGGTCTTTGAGGAAGGGTCATATGGCTGTGCGGGATGTTGATGTCAGTCAAGACGGCTCGGTCATTATCTGTACAAAGTCCGGTTCAGTATGGAGAAGGGTGAAGCGCGCCAAGATACGTGATACTCATGCACTAGGATCTTCTGACTATAAACCGAAGGACTACAAATTCTCACGAGTTCCAAGTCTGACGAGGGTAATAGCTGTTAGAAGCAATATCTTCGGGGCTTATTCTGCAGTCCGAATGGATTCAGATGTTACTAAAACGCAGATCAATGTAGAATCTCACAAGCTCTGGAAGGACTTGTATGGGCTATTACCAGTTCGAGGGCTCAGCGCGGAAGATGAAAACTCGGACACCGAAGCTCCAAGGCCTCGTTTCTGGACGCCTACCACGGCAGATAATGACCCTGCAAATATTAGGGCCGCTGTGTTGACGTCGGCTGATATAGAGTCAGACGTGCAGAAACTCTTGACGCAGAAAGACTTGACGGCAGATGCGACATACAATGTTCGGATAGGGAGCACTGTATCTGATGTGCTTTTTCCTGTGCATGGGTTCATGCTAGCAGGAAGAAGCGATGTCATGAGAAGAGCGCTTTCAAGCTTTCATCGGACCTACTTCTTCTCCATTCCCGACGTTCTATCTATCGAGTATGGTAAAGACGGGCAGATACTCGTCTTGTTCCAAGGGTTCGATTTCCTGTCGATCTTCAATCTAGTTCTCTACATCTATACAGATAGCGTGGTGGACTTGTGGCATCATACCCGGCACGCACCTAAGTTGGCGCACAGGTATCGCCAGATTCGGGTCGAGCTGATGAAGATCGCATCGGTGCTTGGTTTGACGAGTTTGGAGCCGGCAGTACGGATTATGACGGAGCCTTCAAGAACAATGCATACGGATATGGAGAAAGCTGTTACTAACCCTCAATACTTTGAAGACGGCGACCTCGATATCGAGCTTGATGGCCAAGAGATAAGAGTACACAGTGGTCTGCTTTGCCAAAGATGCCCTTTCTTTGAAGGTCTTTTCAATGGCCGTGCCGCAGGACGATGGCTTTCTTCAAGACGGGAATCTGTCAAGGATCATGACGAGGCTGTCAAGGTCGACCTCAAGCACATAAGTCCCGCGACATTCAGAATGGTTCTTCGACATATTTATGCCGACACCGGAGAGGGATTGTTCGATGAAGTCGTGACAGCGGACTTGGATGAGTTCCTTGACATCATCATCGATGTGATGTTTGTGGCGAATGAGCTGATGCTGGATCGTCTATCATCGGTTTGCCAGAAGATGCTTGGTCACTTTGGTAAAGGCTCCTCTGAATGAACTCGGCTAGACTTTGCTAACAGTCTTCAAGTTACCACTCGCAACGTATGTCAGCTTCTCAACTCAGTGGCACCTTGCTCCGTCACGGAATTCAAGGATGCTGCTCTGGAGTACATCTGTCTCAACCTCGAAGGCATGCTTGAAAACCAGTAAGGGTTCTAACCTCACAGTTCTAAGACATTGCTGATAAGTCAGTCTGCTCAATGACCTCGAGGAGGATCTTCTCTTGGAACTCGACGATGTCGTGCGTGAAAACCAGCGAGCCTGCCTTCCTTTCTCCAAAAGCGGCAGAGCAGAAGCGGAGCTCCTGGAGAGATATCCACAGTTGCCTGAACTAATTGAGAGAGGAAGGCGCGCGAAGATTGATTCGATGGCGCTGCAGTCACGCCTGCACATGGAGGAGCTTCGCTTTGCAAGTTCATCAAGGGCCAAAGGCGGTCACTCTGATGAATCAGCGCAATCTCCATCTCATGAGAAATTCGGGAGGAAATCTTCGAAGATGGCAAATGCCAGTCCACTGTTGAAGGCGAAGGCCTCTGCACCTGATCTGATGTTTGACATGGACGACGACGATGACCAGAGTAACATACAGCCAAAGGTCAACGCTAGTTCGAGGGCAACTAGCCGAGAAGACCTCCAGGTGCCTATATCTGTTCCGGACGACGTTAATTCGCCACGTATCCCTAAGCAGAATCACTGGTACGACGCCAGAGGCAGAGTAGTGCATACCGAGCCCTTACCTATCCTCAGTCCAGTCCTGAAGCCTACTACGCGACAAACACCTGAGCCCAATCCTGTAGGTCTAATTGATGAACCGGGCTCTGTCGAGACATCATCTACCAAGAGTAGGCCGTGGGCAACGCCTGCTTTGTCGTCTTCGAAGTTGGACATGAGACATATCATGGCACAAGCCGCCTCGAGTCAATCCTCCAACATTGCTCTTGGCCTTTCTCAAACAAGGAATGAGGAAAAGGTTGCCGCTCTGTCCACTGGAAGGTTGTCACAACGAGAACGCAAGAAACAACAGCAAGGTCAACAGCAGCAAAATGAGCAATCAGGTGCAGCACCATTACCTTCTACTCCTACTGCATCAATAACAAGGGCACCGAAATCCCCTTGGCAAGGTGCTGTTACAGGACCCAAGGTCTCACTGAAGGATGTTCTCGGCAGCGAGCAAAGCCACCACGCAAGCCAAGCCTCGCCTGTGTCCCGCCCTTCCTCCATTCCTCCCTTGACCTTGCAGCAAACAGTTCCTGGCGGCCCTTCAACCGCCAAAAGAACGCCGATGCTGAGTCCTCATTTGTCTCCTCAAATACCAAATCCCAGCCCCTCATTCTCCTCATCACCAGCACCTCAAAACCCATCTCGTCCACTTCCAAAACCATCCCAGGCCCAACCCTTACGTAAAACATCAGCATCCGCCTCCTCGGTCCCACCACCCACTCCAATCAAATCTATCCGACACAACCACCAACCCCTCGCCGTCGAGCCCTCTCTCCAACTCTCCATGGCCGATATTCTCTCGCAGCAACAGACGGAAAAGGACATCATTAAGGAAGCCGTAGCAAAGCGCAGCCTCCAGGAGATCCAGCAGGAACAGGAGTTTCAAGAGTGGTGGGATCAGGAGAGTAGGAAGGTTAGGGAAGAAGAGGAGGCTAGAGCTAGGATACCTTCGGCCACGAAAGGTGGAAGGGGCGGAAGGGGGAAGGGTAGGGGTGGAGCGAGGGGGAGAGGCAGAGGAGCTAGTGGTGGCGGTGGTGGCGGCGGTGGGAGAGGTAATGGTAGGGGCAGGGCTAGGGAGGGTGAGGCTGCGTGAACAGCATGGTGTACTAACGCTACCCCATGGTCTTTATGGAAGAGGAGGAAGTCACGTTCCATTTGGTTTCCGTCGTGATATGTGGAAAGAAGGTTGGGTGGCGGTGTAATTCAAGGGCGACTCCACGTCCAGAGTGTGTGACATTATACCAGTCATCGGCCTTTGGACGGCGTTGATCGGACTGTTTGGGCATTGGATAGAGTTAGATTATAATCACACTGTAAAACAGAAGAATAGACACACCAACGGTTCATCTCCGAAATCTATCCTGGAGAGATCAAGAGGAACTTGGCTTGTTAATACCAAGTACCTAGAAGTAACGACCGATTAGAGCACCTAACCTGTTTCAGGTTTCTTGACATGACCGTCGAACGTCTATCCAAGAAATCACCGTCGTATGGTGATGACCTGTTCAGTACTGAGGTATGATGAGCAATCAATAGCATTGCATCAAAAATACTGTCTTGAGGAACAGTCTCATTGATAGACGTTCGACAGTAAACTAAAGAAAACCTAATTTGTTAGCGTTGAATGTCTCTGTAGGAAGTTGCCATCATGAGACAATAATGACCAACGTCTTCAGCATCATCAAGTACCGTCATGGCGCTAGAGAGACACTAACATTGCACTGGCTTCATCGTACGTAGCATTGATGAAGGTCTGCTCGAGAGCCCCAAATGGGTTTCTTACATTAGCTATGAACATCTTTCTAGAAGTCGGCACTGCACAGAGATGCTCAGAATAGGTTTAGAAATGTAGGGTAGTGTATTGATATTGTTCTTTGACACCTCTGCACCCCAGGTATCCCAGTGCCAACATCAAGGTTAACCAAAAGCCGCTTCATCCGCACCGTTTTCTCCCAGACGCCCGCCTAGCCGTACCCCACGAATCAAAGCTGTGTCTAATCTGACCGAGCGAAAGAACAGCAACTCCCCAATTCTCCAGGCCCTTTTCTTTCTCCACTCGGACAATATCAATTGATAGAACAAACGTATTCCTCCACCGCACCTCAAACGGCAACAACAGCCATCAAATCAGCCATATACCCGGCCAACGGCTTGTTATGCGCCATAACAAACCACAACCGTCCCATAACGGGGGCAAATAGCCTTCTCAACCAGCCTTCTGCTCTCTGCCCATGACCATCACCATTCAACCCGTCCTCGCCACCCTGAGTGTCCGCCACCTTCGGCAGATTCCTCGCGAGATTACGCAAGACAAGCACGGCGGTGAGCGGAATCCCAGCGGCATCGCCTCGCTCGTCAACGGCGGTGTTGAGCCAAAGGAAGGTCATGTATTGGGCTTCCTGCGGGGCGTCGGGCATGACGAGACGGGTGTTTTTGGCGCGGAGAGGGGCTTTCTTGCTGGTGTCCGGGAGGTGGGTTTTGATATGCATGCCTACTTCGTAGGGAGTTGGGTTGGGGTTCGAGGTGCCTGCGGTGGAGAAATGTTGGCAGCCGTTCCAGTGGCAGTTGTACGTGCGTGTAGGTGTGGGTGTGAAGTCGTAGCGGCCGTCGTCGTGTTGGGGGATTTGAATGTGATTGTTGACCAGGTGCTCCCACATTTGCTTGGGTTTGAGGAAGAATTGGCCGCAGACGTTAGGATCGGTGGGCGCCTTCCAGAGGCATCGGGTGTACAGGCGGCCCTTTAGGTCCATGGGGAGATGCCGAGGACGAATGCCTTTGATGATGAATTTGGCCGTGGGTCCGTTGATGACTTGAGCGTTGGCGCCGGAGAAGGTGTTACTGACGGTCTTGATGAATTCGGCGGCGGGGAGGAGGCCACGTTGGGGCGTGCTGAATTGCGAAAAGCGGCTTTGATAGGCCTGCCAGAGCGCTATTTGGGTGATGTCGCTTTCGGCGTCTTCTTCGAAGCAGGCGCGGAGCCAGTGCGCGCTTCGTTCTGGTTCGTCAAATTTGAGGATTTGTTCGAGGAGGTCGTCTGGGATAGCACAGATCTCAGTGGCGGGTTTACCTTTGACTGGTGGCTTGAGCATCATTCTGGTTTCGACTTCTTTGGCACCGTGAAGGAGCAGGCGCACTAGCTGGCCAATTAGGCCTCCCATCTCCATCTGTTCTAACATGAGCTCCACATTCTCGATCACGGCTGTGAACTGATACAAGAAGTCCAGGCAGGCGTGAACCAGCTCTTCATCTTCGATGAGGGTCCACTCGCAAATACGTCGGACTGTAGTAATTGGCACCGCTTTGAGACGATTGTTGTCTTCAGAATTCATAGATATCCGGCTGATTGCTCGCAAGGAGGTAAGGATTGCACCTCTGTCAGGTCCGTCGAGCTGTTTCAGGAGTGATACGTATAAGGGATCTTCAGCATCCAAGGACCAAAACCTTGTAAGCTGTTCTGCAATGTCGAGCGCATAATGTTGCAGCTCGATGACTGCAGCTCGGCGCGGTAGGTTGAGGGCTATGCAGAGAAAGTCTCGGAGTGGGTACTGTCGGGATAAGTAATCAGCGTTCTCCTCCAACATTGCCATGTTTCGAATGACGAGACCGGCTTCGTTAATCATCCTTAAACATTGATTGAATTCTTCGGTTTCCATTTCATCTGGTGTGTCATTCTGCTGTAGCGACCGGATTCTCTGAAGTATGTCCACTGTGCTGCTCATTCCATCCAGACAATTGATAGCCTTAGTGCTGCCATCTTCTTCATACGATATCTCCCATTTGACACTAAAATAGAGGGAGCTGATCTCTAAGACTTTTTCAATCAAGGCTTCTGCCAGTCCTGGGAAAGCTTCAAATTTGTATTTATCACCGCGTTCATGTGAGATCTTGACAAGATGGTGGAGAGCATATGCTTGCTCATTCGGTATGCCTGATCGGAGGGCCATGAGAGTACGTATGTAGATATTTGGTCCGTCAAAACCCGCTGCTTGAGATTCAGCATCAGATAACGTTGCTGATAAGGAAAAGCTTACTGCCGGGCAACATGAGACCCTTGTGGGTTGGTGTTGACTTTGCCAACTTGGAAGCTGCGGCTTCTTTCAACATTCGTTGTCTCTCTTTGAACAGAGTAGGGTTATTCGCAGGTGTGATCACACCACGAAGGGTGAGTGGCATCTGGGGCCGTGGTTCATAATTTGCGATGGTGAAAGACATGCTGTTGGGGTTGGATGAGGGATTGTACATGTAAGCTCCACCAGATGTAGCGGCTGCTGGTTGAGGGGAGTGAGTGTTCCCCGAGGCATGCCGTGGTTGGCGTGTAGTTGAGAGGTCTGGTTGAAATAGGACGCGCTGAGGGGGAGCTTGACGCAAACCTATACCGTAGTTTCAGATCAGTGATGTCGCTGCGTCTCCATGAAGCGTGATTGCAAATCGAGAAAGCCGCTCCAATCTTGGCCAACAGTAGTCCCACGATGATGACCTTACCTCTTGTAACGCGGCCACCGCTACCGGGCTCATCCAAATCCATCTTCTCTTCTTTAGGCGTTTTGTGATCCTC
>QQTW01004659.1_pt1 | contig 10313 bp, 9 predicted proteins | sample 1904831 | NCBI WGS metagenome assembly QQTW01 (sample SAMN09435610, study PRJNA476489) | Subsurface metagenome, whole genome shotgun sequencing project.
ACATCTTCTCCGCCTCAGCTGCGTCTTGGGCACCAAGTTGACAAACAGCGCCTCTCGATGTCCTTCTCGGATACAATCCTATCGCCTAACGAAGTGTTTCATACTTTCGAGTCCTTCGGCTTGGTCTCTCATCTCAACGCTTGCTTCAAAGGTGCTATGTTGCTGCAATAACTGGAGACTATCCAGCCACTCCAGACGTGTCGCTCTCCGGCGTCATTCACCATGATTGACTCCTATCGATCAACCTGAAGGCTGTTAGTTACTGCTCTTGAGAAAAAAGACTCGACCGGCGGAGCTCACTAGGTTCACACGTTTCCGGTCGCGGCATGTCCTCTCCGTAGCATGCGAGGACTTTCCATATGCAAGAGATGTCAATTTCGTCCCCTTGTCCATGCGGATGCGACACCTCAAGCTCGAATCTAACATCACAGAACTCTTTCGAGGTCTTATCCATGATCGTCGGAAGTGCCGTGAGACCTTCTGTTTGGAAACATTCGGTGATCGCTGCGACAAGTTCCGAGCCGCAATGCGGTTGCCACACCGGCAGTGGTAGGCCGACCGTGAAGTAGTAACTGTCCCTGAAGCCCATACGGGACATTGCCCTGATGGATGAATAGGAGCAGAATGGCGGGACCAGCGACTTCAACGGTGATCGTGGCACTCTGGCCTCCAGTACCTTGGCTGTTGCCTCCATGCAAAAAGTTGGGAGTATGAAAAAGCTTGCAAGAACGCTGAAGATCAAAAAGACACGATCCGGACCCATTTTTGGATTTGAAATAAGAAGCGAAAACGGACGACAAACTCGCAAAACATCAAATCAACAATAAGTGAGGTTCTCGGTTTATCGCTTCGAGGTCTGCCTTCTCAGGAGCTCTGTTGAGATGGTCAGCAGAGCTCGAACAGGAGCAGCCAAGATATGTATGTCTTGCGCCGTGGCGCGGTTGGCTGCCGGCTGGCTTAGCGGAATTCTTTGCAGATTCCATCAGGATGACCCGTGAACTAGATGGCAGAGCGAACGCTGGTGGCAGCAGACGCAACTTGCATAGGGCTGACGCCCCTAAACCACTCTACCATGAATGCGCTATCAGTGGCATCTTCCTCGGTAACGGGATTTTCTTAGCCAGATAGGGAAACTTGACGGGACAACAAGGCCAGATCTGAGGGCAACAAGATAGATCTCATCCTATATGTATACACAGCCTTCGCCAGGGGCCAAAATGGAGTCTGTGCTCGGGCGTCGACGCCGGGTGCGATTCCGTGGTTTTGCTTAAGACAACGGTAGCTTTTATGGCGACTGATATGGCTTTTCATGTCTCTTCTGATAATCTGCATCTCCTGCACGCTTATCTTCGAGATGGCGAAACAGCACCCGGGATTTCTGACTTGCCATTTACGGCTGAAGAGTCTCGCACAAGTGTTTGTTGTTCGGCCTCAGAGCTTTGGATTTCTGCATCACGTCGGACCGGAACGAGAAGTTCGATGTTGGAATACGCTTACCGGATGGAGCTTAGGGGAAACCCAATAAGACCTCAAGATACGAACAGAGTTCATACACAACCCACAGCCAGGTAATCTTATGGGAAGATGTACGAGACAATGCTGCCTGCATAGCCAACTACCCTGCGAGAACATACCATAGCCATGACGAAACGGTTTGAGGTGCAGTGCCAGCTCGCAACCACATCCGCTGGAGTAAAAGATCGTGGTGTTCAGCGTCGACCGCCGTCATGGAAGCTATTCCAGCATCTCAGTTCAAATGACTCTGCTCCTAGCGAAGGCAAGCAGGACCACAGATATAATGTACTCGAGCCATGGGCTAGAGCCCATGCTAAGAAATTTTGGATGCGGGCTCAACTCCAAAATATTGACTTGGTCAAGGGACAAGATCTTTGTCTGTGTTTTATGACTGGGGAAAACTCAACACACGGGACTTGGACGCCGGATTGCCTTTGAAAAACGTCAGCTGCTAAGGAGCCCGGTGCACGAGCATGCGCGGAAATATTCAAGCACGCCCTGGAAGACCGAATCGAATCCAGGAAGAGACTGAAGAACCACCAGCCATACGTTGCCGCGCCAGGAACCCGGAATCAGAGGAAACGCTGGTTCAATGTCTTCAAAGCGTGTATGATGTCACTGTCACTGCCGTGAGTGCTATTGATGCTCCCCTGCTCGGCTGCTGTTGAGGGCAAGGACGCTAACAACGCCGCGTCTATAGAGCGGATACAGCACCCACTGGCGACCACATTTACCGCTTTATCAGCTTGATTTCACGGCGACTCAAGTATCGCCTGGCATCGTATATGTATCAACACGCGTGCAACTCGCATGCTTGGCGCTTCTTACAAACGGTTCTGCTGTTCAACATTCAAGAGCGAGGGTCACGCTCAGATTTCGTAAGGGGAATAAAGAAGAGAGTTATTATTACTGGCCATCCTCAGAGGCATTTTGTTTTCAGGCTTACCAAATGGTCGTAGGCATCTCCATGGACCCGTCAATTTTTCCGATTCTCTTAACGATTGGCCGCACGGCGTTATCTGTGCGGTCAAGCTGATGATCATAATCGCGCTGCGCTTGGTTCACGGCCATGATACTTCACTCATCGAAGTCCTGCGTTGCGCAAATCTTGCGCCGTTACTTCGACCAGAACAAGGAAACGTGCTTCGACCGCACTATACAGTGGAGAAATCCCAAACATTCGTCATCTCAAGATGGGGCTGGCAGCGGGTGTCCTCACCCGCATTACTTCCCACGCGCTAAGGCGGGGTGGGATATGGGAGATGCATAGTGAAGATGGAACCCGGCGGTTTTTTCTTTCAGCTCCGTGTACCATTTCCTCAAGACTACTATGCAGTAAGAAAAGCTACGCAGACACGATAAGAACTACTATGGATGGACCTGGACAACAACCCGCAGTTTCTCCCTCTCTATACGTCTTAGCTGATCTAAAGATGGCCATCACCGCTGGAGTGGAAATGGCCTGCCTCGCCCTCGTTGCAGGACATTTCAGGGCTGTCGAAAGACGCGGGTTGACCAGAGACTGCGTCGGCCCGTTGCAGGCCACAGCATACAATATGCGTGCCGAGTCCGATTTCAAGGGCGGGATAGGCCTGTCTTCGGCCCTTCTGTCTATACACCGCGAAGAAACACAAGCGCCGGGATTGATGCGTACGTGGACGCTCATGATATGGACGAGACGAACAGTCAAAGCTGAGATACTGCTCAAGGCATTGTGGAGAAGAACGAAGTCCGTTAGCATAAATGCCTCGCAGGAAGAGACGGCAGGGTCCGCCACATCGGAAACGCATAAACGCCCCGCCCAACGAGGTGGCCGATAATGAACCAGGCCAGTTCATAGGCCTGCGTTTTTTCGAACGAGACGGGTTCCTGTACTTTGAGGAACAGAACGGCGACAAGGAACGCCTGTGTATGCCGCGTTCGATCGAGAAGGAAGTTTTTCAGATTCCGCACGATGCACAACACCACGCCGGTTTTCATAGGGCGTATAGCAGGCTAGTCTTGTTAATATACGTACGGAACATGAGCAGGCGCCTGAAAAGATATATCGCCTACTGTCCCGACTGCCAGTTAAAACAGATAAAGAGACACGTCCCATATGGCGAGTTGATGCTAATTGAATCTCTAGACAAACCGTTTGTAACGGTTGCGATAGACTTCCTCGTTAGCTTCCGACAACGTTAGACGGCTTTGATAGTCTCCTAACGGTAACGGACAAGTTCACGAGACGAATTGTACTGATTCCCGGTAAAGAGACGTGGAAAGCCAATAAGTGGGCGTCAGTTTGGCTTGACGCTCTTATGGAACGGGATTGGGGGATTCCCAACGCCAGCCTCTCGAACACGCCCTTCCTCGTACCTTCATTGTCAACCATATGCGCAGAGCTGCAAAAGAGTTCTACGAGAGCATGTCGAATAGTCGAAGCTCTGAAGGATGAATTCAAGGAACACGATACTGCAGACAAGACTAATTCAGCGATGAAACGGCTCCGCATGCTGAGGCGGCCGTCGATGAACGTGGGGGGCTATATACGGGATTCCGCAAAATCAGGAATATCCTTCGTGATGCTCCAGAGCTGTCCGTCGTTGAAACCATGCTCGAAAGTCTCATTACGTCGAGTCCGGGAAGCGTGCACAATGGCCATCAACATGAGGCTTGATCTAACCCCAATCTCATTCGTCGCCGCCGAGAAACTCGTGCTGGGGCATCAATGAAGGCACTCATAGCGTCTACGGAAACAAATGGTCCGCGAATTGCAGACGAGTGAGAAGAATCGCGACGCACTACTACTCTCACCAGCACCCGAAGTCGATAAAATTGCTAGAGCAGGCCAAGGAAAGACTTCCCTGAAACATTTACGCAAACCACGAACAACGCGACAACTACTGCGCACTCGGGCTTGGTAGCACTCGGCAGCAGGCCGGTCGTTGACGTTAGGAGGAAGAGGCAAAGACACCGGCCGACAACACTGGAGTCCCGGAGGCTGGAGGAAGAGATCAAAGCAATGTGCGATATGTTCGTCTCTTGTGGGAGGAGGCCAGGCCTTCGTTCACTCGGCGGATGGATCCCACGCCTCTTGTTCATGCCGTGCTGAACTGAGAAAGCTGAAAGGCAAGCTTTTCCGAGAACGTCGGGGTTTTCTAGTATCGGCGGCCAAGAAGCTTCAAGGGAGAAATATCATCTATTTCCTACGCCTTTTCAGACTGACGCCTATCTCGGGATGCTATATACACTCTTTGGGAGTAAACCCTTATACCAGTGTATTAAAGGGGAATCTCTCCGGCCCTGCACCTAGAAGACCAAGGGGAAGCACGGCCGCAAGGCCTAGACGTTAAGTGGTGTCGAGATAAGTTGTTGCATGAGAGAGACAACGCGGTGGCGTGGTACCCTGGGCCCAAGGCAGACAAGGCGTTCAGGCCTTCGATATACGCTGGGCGTAATATGCTACACTGTTGCATCACGTTTCTGAAGCCTAGCTAGTATTTCCATAAATCATGAAGAAGTTCGAGCCCAGATCACCGAGCTACGCGACGAGTGGGAGATCTGGGTCGGCATGTATGAGGACAACGACGACTTTGAAGACCTGCGAGAGGAAGTACGTCATACCACGAACAGGCTGATCAACGCTGTGCGCAACTTTCATCAGGTAGTAGCAAGTCAGCGTGCCGCAGCGGTGCTGAGCCTGTGTCATGCGAGAGGATGTTTGGAGGTTCATTAGGTCCTTCAAGTCAAAAAACACATTCACTTATATACAAACAATACCAGTGTCACTGTCTACACGTGAAAATATGTACCAGCTCACTGTCTCCATACCCGCTTTACATCTCCAAACAACATCACTGGCAAGAAAGAGAAGCATGGGACAAGTCTGGGCAGCTTGCGCTTGAGTAAGTCCAATTATAGCCAGCCAAAAAATACCCCACGTTTTCTTCACTCGCCCGGTCGGGGTGAAGCAGACTTTCCAAACTTCATGCCATGCTTCATCGGAAGCCGCCTGCGCTTCTTCAAGTTCCACTCGCCATTGAGACCGGTTTAACGGCGGGATCCGGCGCTGGATGCATCATTGTCGTAGTCGATCTGGCTAGACTGGAGAACGCGCTTGTGCGGGGTGGGTGCATCATTATCGTAGTCGATCTGGCTCGATTCGAGGCCACGCTTCTGCGGCGTGGGCGCATCAATGTCGTAGTCGATGTCAACAGACTTCAGAGAGCCGGACTGAAGACCACGCTTGTGCTGGGTGGGTGCATCATTGTCATAGTCGATTTGGCTAGACTCGAGGCCACGCTTTTGTGGGGTTGGTGCATCAATGTCGTAGTCAATGTCAACGGACTTCAGAGAGCCAGATTGAAGACCACGCTTCTGAGCGGTTGGTGCATCAATGTCGTAGTCGATGTCAACGGATTTCAGAGAGCCAGACTGGAGACCGCGCTTATGCGGAGTGGGTGCATCGTTGTCGTAGTCGATCTGGCTGGACTCGAGACCGCGCTTATGCGGGGTGGGTGCATCAATGTCGTAGTCGATATTGGCGGACTTCAGAGCGCTCGTTGACGGTTCGTAGTCAATCTGATGAGACCCGAGACCACGCTTCTGCGGGGTGGGAGCATCAATATCGTAGTCGATATCAATGGACTTCAGAGAACCAGACTGTAGAGCCACCGGGGCTGCAAGAGCTACTGAGAGGAACAATGTCGTGAGAGCAATGGTAGCCTTCATCTTGGAATGATTAAGGAAGATTGATATTGTGCTGAGACGAGGAATTATAAGTTCAACAAACTGAATAGATACGATAGAAGAACGTAAAAGAATCTGCTTGAGAGGATGCCTTGTGGAACAAGACCGCTATTAATGAGCAATGGAGAAGCTTTTATATCCAACAACGCAGACTTTCATTCCATCGAATTTGAGTACCCTAGCCATCATTGCAAGAATCATATCAACTCAGAAAGGAATGTCGTCCTGGCTCTGCGGAGGTGAGGTTCCTCAACGGGTGAGGGAGCCTCCCACTCCAATACCGACACGCACGTTTGCAGAAGGATGTGCACGCTCCCATAACCCGGGTGAGGGCAGTGCAGCGATGAGGGGAAGCAGTCACTGCTCCGGGGCGGGTGCGCGGCCGAAGCGCGCACGTCCGGGCAAGACGCCAGACACATCTCCATGTTGGTATGGAGCGGATGAAGCCGCAGTCCTTTGACAGACGAGAGGTGTGCCAACAGCAAGGATCCGGAAAGTGCTTAATGGGATTTACCTTCTCCACAGCCCGGATTTGGAGCTCGGATGGCGGCTCCACAGCGATTCATTACCTTGTTCGCACCGAACAACGTGCGTTGTGGGCGCGTATCCGTCGCGCAATGACCCGTTTTGGGGCGGATGGTCGTGGGTTCAAACATGGTGCTATTGCGCTTGTTTTGAGTCGGAGGGACGGTGTCAGAATTCAAGCTTCTTTCTCCAAGGTGGATTCGATACGCGAGGGTTGTAGGAAATTGACCCTCTGAAACCTGAAGCGAGGAACCAGATCGATGTGGCTGCCCCCGTCAGAAGCCAGAAGCTGGGCACCTGGGCAGTGATCACAATCAAAGAGACCTAATCAAACAGTCTTCACAGCTTTGCGCCAACGTCTACAACCGGGGATCAGAAGTGGCCCTGGCAGGCAAGAGAGCGACCAGATGATCATTAGAAATCCATCGACCAGGAGCAATAGGACTCATGCGTGAAGGCACTATTTCGAAATGCATCGTCAGCTTCGTTAGGGAAGGAGGCCGAGAGGAGAGAACATCGGAATGTAGGAGGGTCCTTTAAATTTCTGATTGCATATCACAGATCAAAGAGCTCAATCACTTGTGTTTACCCAAGAGCAAGTATCAACGTCCGTTCCGTCATATTGGAACCAGTAAACAGGTGACCATGGCCCAAGATTCGAGGTTTAAGTCGTTCAGTGCGTCAGTGCTGGTTTTATGACTTCTTTGACCGGGAGATCCTATCTCAATATCACTCTGAAATTTCTGTCGTCATCTTTCCTCCTGATGAGAACCCAAGTTACCCTGCTTTTGTCCATTCAGCTCCGTCTCATAGTCTCAAAGGTGTCTAATGGGGCTCAGGAGCCTTAGGAGAAGCTAGCCCTCGGTGCTTTTATGTATTTGGGAGTCTCAGACTCATACTTTGCCTACTCTAAGCGTTGACCTGGTGACTTATATGCTTTTGCGATGATATTTGCCGCTTCTGTCCTTTGAGCAGTTCGGCCCCCTAGCTTCTTCTATGACTTACCGTGGTTGACTCCGCTTGGCGATGACTTCCGTCAGGTAAACAAGACTATGCTCCAAGATTCTTTCAGTAGGCCCTATTCATCAGTGTGAGTCATTCAGATGAAGGTTCTTCACGCTTCTTTAAATGTTCGCTTTCCTTCTTTCAAGGGTATATCAAGGGAGTCTTTCGCCTCCACACTTTATTCACGTTCCACTTTACTCAACCAACTTCACCTTCAACTTACCCTGAAGATCACTTTACCCCTCCGCCCCGCACTGATAACCTCACCAATCTCCTCCTCTGCTTGAGAAGAGGTCATTGCTGGCGTCGTCACTTCTAGGTTGAATCCTCCTCGAGAATCCTGTAATCGCTGTGACGTTGATAATGCAACCCAATCCCGTACCGCATCGCGGCATCAGGCGGGAGCTCGAGCTTCCTGGGACGACGTCAAGTGAACGGGCGCTAAACCATCAAGAGCAAACCACCAAGCTGGACGATGACATCGAGAAGAACCGCAGGAAGCTGAATACCGATGATGGGTTCACTGCTGAGTAAGTGACGCTACCCTGGTATTCCCTCTGATTATAACTCACTTGCCCTTTCGAACAGATACTGGTATCTAGCCACTGAGATTGCTGACGCACTAGCCGCGAAAGTCCAACTGAAGCAACAGATCTCACTAGAAGAGTTTCTAAGGGCTGGGGGCACGGCAGAGGAATGGGAAAAGAAGAAGGATGCCAATAACACTTCCATCGAGCTACACGCTAAGCTTAAACGACACCGCCTGTGTGAGGATCAGCGGGAGTATCTGGTGTGGGATCTCACAGAAGCGATATCGAGAAGTTTCATCCGTTTATTCACTACGAGCAAGCTCGGGCTCGGAATCCTGGGCGCTGTCATCCTGGGCGCTGGCGCCGAGAAACGCAAGCCCAGACGGCAGAGCAAGTTTGCAATGGAACTCATCGAAGCCTACAATTCGCGAGATCTCGACGACCCAGAAGATAAAGAGTTCCTCTGGTGTCCAATTCTGGGCACCTGGGTCCATGAAACGTGTACATCTACAGCCCAGTTCTTTGGCCATATAAATGGCCAGGAGTCCATGACGGCAATCTTCGGGCCGACCAACGAACCTGAGCTCTGGTCGCCTTGCAACGGCATGCTAATTTCCAGTGTCGTGCAATCCAAATTTGAGTCTGGCCTCTTCGTCATCGTTCCTGACCTGCACAAAGCTGCCTCGCGGACCGAAATCGCTCTCTGGAATAACTCTGAGCCTAAAGAGTACAAGTTGAAGATCATCGATAAAAACCATCCCAGTGCCGGGAGGTGGTTTGACCTAGAGCGGCACCTGAAGTGGGAAGATCTAGACGATAAAAGACTTGTCTTCCGCAACTCCTTCCGGCCTAAAGCTGCATACTTATACTATCACTATTGCACACACTTATTGAGACGGGCATGGAACGAAATTTATCAAGACGATGTCTTGAAGCACGAGCTCAAGAAATGTTTCTGGGGCACGACGGGAAGATATATTCGGGAGAGTATGCTGAGGGGGTTCGTCGAAGAGTTAGGCGATGGGTTCGAGGATCTTCTTGAAGGGGCCGCTGACGATGCTCCCGGCGCTTCAAGATCTGATCCGACTCTCCTCATCGCAGCCACGAATCAGATTGAGAAGGTCGTGCAGGAGCCCGAGGACAGCGATGATGATGAGGATGAGGACGACGACGAGGACGACGAGGAAGACTGAGAATGCGCACTCACATTGTGTGCAGGTGTATGTTAGTCTTTCTCCTAGGCGAATTCGACGCCTGAGGGATATGGGGGAAAATTGGACTGTCTGAAACCTGAAGCGATACAACATCAATGTGCCTGCCATCGGTCAGAAGTCATGCGCCGATTCGGCTGTGAGGACTCCTCTGTGACGACTATCTCATTCGAGAATGGCAAGTGGATCTCAGGGGCTCATCCAGCCGCATTGAACTTACATTCAGCGCGTCTCTACGAGATGCCTGCTGCGGCAATCTTCAACTTGCGCTTGGTTGGATGTCTCAATTTCCGTACCCTTGTCGGGACGGGTTTGGTTAACAAATTGATCAGGCAGCGCCCGCGCGTATAAGAGATTGACAGAATCCATATCATATTATTTCCAAAAGAATCCAATTCATCTATGTAAATACACACACGAACAAAGAAATACAGGCTAATGGCAGAGAACACCTGGAAAGTGCACCCGAACCCGAAAGCGAAAAGTAGTAAATCAGCGGGATGATGATCGCTAGAAAGAATGGCTCCGTCACGTCGTCGCCGCGCAGGCAAAGAGTAGCTTTAAAGCGCTCTAAATCTATCCTTATTGTCTTCGCCATACCTAAATCCCTATAATCACCTTTCTTCCGATGCGCGCGATCGTGGTGGCGATAAAGAACCTTATTAACCCCCTTTATTACTACTACTACCTCCACCACCACCTCTACCTCTACCTAAATTAAACGACGGCTTCACGATTACGTAGAGTAAGCGTAGCGCTAGGATATATTATAAGTAAGAGAGAACTCGCTAGTAGC